>OQVL01000398.1_pt1 | contig 22351 bp, 19 predicted proteins | sample 1691501 | NCBI WGS metagenome assembly OQVL01 (sample SAMN03418253, study PRJEB22391) | human gut metagenome | biome: human-gut; feature: organic feature; material: feces | host: Homo sapiens | place: Tanzania | collected 2013-01 | reverse complement strand
AATAAGATATACAGCAATATAGGCCTTAAGCTTCTGTCGGTTGTGCTTGGATTTCATGTCGGTAGATTCTTTGACAAAGTGCTTGATATCGACTGCTGCTACCTCCAGCCCTCCCCTTCCAATGAGATCCGTAACTTCATAAGAACCTATGCCATAGAACATAAACTTAGTTTCTTCGACATCCGTGAGCATACGGGATTTCTCCGCACAATGGTCGTGCGTACGACGGAAAAGGGAAATGTGATGCTGATAATGTGCTTTTATCATGAGGATGAGCCCGCACGTACTGCCCTGCTTAATGCCGTAGCGAAGAAATTTCCTCAAATCACATCACTCTACTATGTGATCAACTCCAAGGCAAATGACTCTATCGCAGACCAGGAGTGCGTTCTCTACAAGGGCGACGAGGCAATTTACGAAGAAATGGAAGGGTTGAAATTCAAGATCGGCCCCAAGTCTTTCTACCAGACCAACACGGAACAGGCCTACAAACTCTACAGCACGGCACGGGAATTCGCGGCACTCACCGGCAGTGAGGTTGTCTACGACCTCTACACCGGGACCGGAACCATAGCCCAATTCGTCTCGCGCCAGGCAGCAAAAGTCATCGGCATAGAATATGTGCCTGAGGCCATTGAGGACGCAAAGGTGAACGCAAAAAACAACGGCATAGCGAATTGTACTTTCTTTGCTGGAGATATGAAGGATGTTCTGACAGAAAATTTCATCGCAGAACACGGACGTCCGGACGTCATAATCCTCGACCCGCCTCGGGCAGGAATCCATCCGGATGTTGCGAAAGTGATACTTGAAGCCGCGCCGGAAAGAATGGTTTATGTCAGCTGCAATCCTGCCTCCCAGGCTCGCGACCTTGAGATTTTGTGTAAGAAATACGAGATTACTGCTGTGCGGCCTGTGGATATGTTTCCGCAGACCCACCATGTCGAGAATGTCGTCGCACTGAAGCGGATTTGAGTATCTGTATCAGAAATATACCTCAGATTCCATCGCACATAAACAACTTTGACTCAAGTTTCGCAAGTGCGAAACACCACTTTGAATATAAACAACAGAATAATAGTCTGGTAATTAAATATGTTTGAACAGATTCTAATTCTTATTGGTGGGCTGATACTCATTCTTCTGGGCGCGAACTGGCTCGTCGACGGCTCGTCGAGCATTGCAAAAAAAGCCGGAGTCAGCGAATTCGTCATCGGACTCACGATTGTCGGCATCGGCACATCTATGCCTGAGCTAGTGGTCAGTTGCACTGGCGCATTCCAAGGCAATGCAGACATAGCCATAGGCAACATCATCGGGTCTAACATCTTCAATGTCATGCTTATACTTGGAGTCACGGCCCTTATTTGTCCGTTGATAATAACAAAGACGAACAGGTTCGTCGACATGCCTCTCAACCTCTTGGTGACGCTATTCTTGATCTGTATGGGAATGACGCATACCATATTCGGCTTCGGCTCGGACGAACTCACGAGGATTGACGGAATCATAATGCTTGCGATTTTTGCTCTGTATCTCTATTTCTCATTCAAGAAAGGTTCCGGGGCGGAAGATGAGGAGGAAAGCGAGGTCAAGCTTTATAAGACACCGGTTGCGTTGGTGATGATTCTCTTCGGACTTGGAGCTTTGGTTGGCGGTGGGCAACTTTTTGTCAATTCAGCCGTTGAACTTGCAAAGATTTTCGGGGTTCCGGACAAGTTCATTGCAATCACAATTCTGGCCGGAGGCACTTCCCTCCCTGAACTTGCAACTTGCATCGTGGCCGCCGCGAAAAAACGTTCACAACTCGCTCTCGGCAACATTCTCGGGTCGAACATTTCCAACATCTTGCTCATCCTCGGTGCAGCATCTGTGATTCACCCGCTCTCATTTGCAAATGTTACATTCACTGACCTCGCGGCTGTTTCAATCTCTGCACTTTTCCTTGTCCTTTGCGGGTTATGCTTTCCAAAACGCGCCAAAATCGGCATTCCGGAAGGCATCATACTGCTTATGATGTATGCAGTTTATATGTTTTTGCTGATTAAGTCAGTGATGTAATTTATCACTCAATTTGCTGACAAATAAGCGATATAACAAATTAGTAATACCACATAACAAAGATGTTATACTTTCTTCAAGTCCCAGAACTGCCGGTTCATCTCGATTCGCTCGATATTAAGGCAGACACACAGAAATTGATAGAACACGTCACGACCACCCCTGCCGAAGAACTGCTGAAAGAAGTGCTTTCAGATATTATTCAGTTCGGTCTGAAGGTGCTCGCAGCCTTGCTCATCTACTGTGTCGGTGCTTGGATTATAAAGAAAATCAAAAAAATCCTTAGCAACATCTTTGCGAAACGCCACACGGAAAAGGCTATCGCATCGTTTACGATGAGCCTTGTGAGCATCACCCTCACTATCCTGTTAATAATTCTGACTGTCGGCACTCTTGGAGTCAATACCACATCTCTCGCCGCCCTGCTTGCCGCCGGCGGTATGGCAATCGGTATGGCTCTGAGCGGAACCGTGCAGAACTTTGCCGGTGGAATCATGCTCCTGGTATTCAAACCTTTCAAGGCCGGTGATTTTATTGAAGCACAAGGATTTTCCGGAACTGTAAGCGAGGTTAACATCGTGAGCACCAAACTGCGTACAACCGACAATAGGACAATAGTCCTCCCGAACGGAGCCCTTTCCGGAGGAACGATCAACAACATCTCGCAAAATCCGACACGACGGGTAGAGTGGAAAATCGGAGTCGAGTACGGAAGCGACACAGAAAAAGCCCGGGAAGTCCTTCTCGGACTCTTAAATGATGACAAACGTGTTCTCACAGGACCGGACGCTCCGGAACTTCCATCAATGAAACTCTCGGGACTTATGGATAGCAGCATCGAACTTCAACTCCGCTGCTGGGTGAAGACCGAAGATTATTGGGATGTACTCTACGACACCAACGAAAAAATCTACATCTCCCTCCCACAAAACGGAATCAGCTTCCCATTCCCACAACTCGACGTCCACGTAGTAGACCAAAACAACTCGAAGTAAAATAAATTTTACACCAGTAGACCGCCTTTGGCGCGTATATCCTTGGTCACAATAGGATTTGCATAAATCTTAAGAAAATATTCCCGCACGCCGGCTCGGTCGAGTTCCGGCTCAATTGTGTCGAGCTGATGTTCCATATAAGCCGCAAACCGATTCTTGTCTTCCTCGGAATACTTTCCGACAAAACGATCACCTTCGTTGAGCATATCATATGCGATGTAGTTGTTTTTCCACAGCCGGTAACCATCGACGACACGGATATTCACAGCATGTCGTATGTACTGATAGCGGTCGTTCTTGTCACAGAGCGAGGCAAGAGAGAGTTCCTCGCTAGTGAGCGGAGTTCCAATGTTCAAATGAATGTTGCCTTTCTGCTGCGTGACTCCGACAAGAATGCTGTTTAGGTCCTCACCCTTGCCCTTCACATATTTCCCATCGCGTTTCGAGATGAACATCTCCCGGGCTTTCAGAATGTCGCAAGGCTCAATCTCATATGAGATGCTCATCGGGACAATGTTGAGTTCTTCAAAATTCTCCTTGAAACATCCAGGGCGTCCGCTCATGTCGAGCATTTTCAGCAGCCCCTGCTCCGTTGTGTCATATCCGTCCTTTGTTCGTCCTTGTCGCTGTGCCAACCATACGGAACTCTCACCGGTCGTAATGCTATTGCGGATATAGCGGGACAGTCTCTGCGAAGAAAGATAGAGTTCACGTGCCGAAACACCGCGGATGACCTTGATCATACGGTTCGAGCGGATGAGATACTCTATGAACTTGTTCTGTATCAAATTATCGCCTACACAAATCTCCGTAGGCTGAAGATTGTTCTGATAGAGCACCCACTGGCGTATTGCCGGGGAGTTAAAATCAGATTATGTCAGCAAGGTTGTTCTTACAGACAGCAATGGTCGGTTTAGAACGCTACCGGCAAATCAGTTCGACGGAGAAGGTTTTACTTTAAGTGGAATCATTGATGGTGAAATTGTCACCTATTTTACTGGGGGTTAATATGAAATTATTTTATATCATAATAATGGTATTTATGATTCCACCTGCATTATCAAAAGGCGTTATACTGAATCTCTCAGGATTAACGCTTAATGATGCCATTACTTTGTTTTATACTGAAGTTATGAGAAAACCGTTCATGGTTTCTCCTGAACTTATCACGGACAAACGACAAGTTAATTTCAATATTACGCCAGATATGGATGAGTATACGTTTATTATGCGTTATCTCCAGAATGCCGGAGTCTCTGTAGCCAGAAAAAATGGTGTGGATTACTTTTATCTCCAGGAGAAAAAAGTATACGAAGCCCCGAAATATTCTTTTGTTTACACACCACAGTACCGTTCTGTTGCTTATCTGGCTGATATTCTTCAGTCACAAGTGAGCGGGTCATTTTCAAATGGTGGGCAAATAGGGCATGGCGATGTTTCTCCTGCGATGATTAAAGACAATACCGCATCCGATTTTTTGAGCAGAAATGGGGATGTACTTGTTTTTTACGGTACGAAAAAAGACATTCAGCGGGTCGAAGATTTGCTTCCTCTTATCGACCGGGCCGCCGAAGAAGTTATTGTCGCCGGGTACGTGTTTGAGGTTCAGACGTCTGAGCGAAATGGTTCTGGCCTGGCACTGGCTGCCAAACTTATGTCGGGAAAATTCACAATAGAAACGGGTACTGCACAAGGACTTAGCAACTTTGTCCGTTTCAGTTCTGGATCGCTCGATGCACTTTATGAGTTGTTCAGAACAGACAGCCGTTTTCACGTCGTCAGTTCGCCACAATTGCGGGTCAGAAATGGCTCTAAAGCATCATTTTCTGTGGGATCTGACGTGCCGGTACTCGGTCAGGTCAGCTATGTTGATGGTCGTCCGGTTCAGTCCATTGATTATCGTTCAAGTGGCGTAATTTTTAACGTTCAGCCGCAAATCCGGGCTGCTACGATTGACCTTAATATTCATCAGCAACTGTCTAATTTTGCAAAAACAGAGACTGGGGTGAATAACAGCCCGACGCTCATTAAACGGGAGGTGAACACCGATGTTTCGCTCAAGGATGGCGACATAATTTTACTTGGTGGTCTGGCTGAGAATAAAGACAGTAATGCAGATACGGGCCTGTCATTTTTGCCGTCATGGTTCGGAACAACGGCAACTGAAAAAGCAAAAACAGACATCATTATTGTACTTCAGGCCAGAAAAATCAGGCGGTGAGAGCAGGGCGGCCAGCCCCGCAGCTCCGTGAGGAGCTGGCCGTACTGAGACACCGACTGTTGATTGATTGTGTAAATCATGAACGGCGTGATTTGCGCATGCGCAAATTTCTCGTCAATTCTTATGGGGAATCTATGGCTACAAAGTTGAAGTTTATCCGACTGAAAATTGAAGATGAGTTAATCCAGCCGGTTAATAATCTGGCAGGCATTCGCGATGAGTTAAAGGCCGACATAGCCAGTGAAATCGTTGAGTGGTATCTGAACCAACGAAAAGCAGGGCATGTACACATACGGTACTTCTCCAGTCCGAAAGGCTCAGATTATCAGGGGATCTGGTTCCATCCGGATACGATCAAACGAGCGAAACAGCAGGCCGAAGACGATCAACAACCGTTAAACCGACTGATTTATACGGCTCTGGCCCGTTACTTTGAACAATCGATCTAACATGCTCAAAGTGATAATTTGCGCATGCGCAAATCCGCATCTGACAGGATGATTAGTTATGCAGCAATTTGATGTGTCTCATCCGGGCGAAATTATTGCCAGAGAGTTGGCTGAGATGGGCATTAGTGTTAACCGATTTATCGAAGAAACTGGCATCCAGCCAGCTTTTTTAGAAGGGAAAATGGCGTTAACCGCTGAGCAGGCCGTTCCGATCGCAGCAATAATGGGAAGCACTCCTGATTTTTGGTTACGTCTTCAGTATGCATATGATCTGCGACAGCAGAAAAATAAAGCAGAAGCAGGCAAATATGACGATCACAGCTGAAAAAATTGAAAAAAGTTTGAAGCAGGTCAGACGTGAACGGGATGCCTGGGAAAACAGCACATCCCGTACAGGCATAAATCAATATAGACTGATGTGTATTCTTGAGTCCTTACTGGAAGATCTTGGACCAGAAGGCATCGATATCCAGGATGAAATTAAGTAAGAGTTTGCGCATGCGCAAATTGACGGTGCTTAGGAGGTATCGGTGAAAATATTCAAAATCGACGTCACGTAGGTTCTGCCACAAAATCGAGTTTAAGTGATTTTGCGCATGCGCAAATGTAGTGATAGATCATTTAAGAACGCGACGAAATGCCGGAAATTCTTTCCGGTGTTTTGGCGGGTTGGACAAGCCGTAGGCGCGTCAGTATGCAGTTTATTGGTATCTGCGTTGGTGAAGGAACTTTCCGGGACCATCGGCGACCTGGGCAATCATGACCGTCAACGACTGGATTCTTCCTTGGTTTATGCCGGTGCGCATAATGTATATTATGTTAAATCATGTCTGAGTGATGCGAAGTGCTTTTCTGGTAGTCGTTATTCGTTCAGGGTTCAAGAACTTAAGCCTCTCCTCTTTCATAATTGGCCTGTGCATGGAGAAATAGCCTGGTTATTCCCTGCCCCATGCTAAGAGCGCAGTGTCTGTCGCATAGACACTGCATACGAAAACACCAGAGGGTGCTGTTACTTATTTAAGGACGGATCAAGCGGGAATGAGTCCACTCCGGTATCAGAAATGGCTACGTCTCAATGAAGTCAGGCGACAGATGCTGAATGAACATTACGATGTCACCACAGCAGCCTATGCTGTCGGTTACGAAAGCTATCCCATTTCAGTCGGGAATATTCGCGGATGTTTGGAGAGTCACCCAAGAGAGATATTACCAGGTTAAGAAAGTCTGTCGGACAGCTTTAATAAACCCTGCACTTATCTGTTTAGAGCAATTCGGTGTTAGTTTCAGCAAGCAAACATTAACCATAGCTAATGATTTATAGCCATATTAACCATTGGTAGCTCTTGACCTTTCCTGACACTTCCCTTGTTCGCAATAATATTCTGTTTAGTCACGGTTTATAAATAACATGCATAATGAAATCGTCATGTTATTTAGCGACATAAAATGTTTTTGCAAATACTCTCTTCAACAAGTGCAGCAATAAACTTGTTGTGGAACCAATATCCAGGTCGCAGGATATCGCTATTCTACGCAAGGTTTTTATAACTTATCCGACAGTGCCTACAGTCGAATGAGTGGTTACACCGTCAAGCCTCCTACCGGAGACACCAATGAGCAGACACAATTTATTGATTATTTTAATCTGTTCTACAGTAAGCGTGGTCAGGAACAAATAAGCATCTCTCAGCAGCTTGGAAATTACGGTACGACATTTTTCAGTGCCAGTCGCCAAAGTTACTGGAACACGTCACGCAGCGACCAGCAAATATCATTTGGATTAAATGTGCCGTTTGGTGATATTACGACTTCGCTGAATTACAGCTATTCCAATAATATATGGCAAAACGATCGGGATCATTTACTCGCTTTTACGCTTAATGTTCCCTTCAGTCATTGGATGCGTACAGACAGTCAGTCGGCATTTCGTAATTCAAACGCCAGTTACAGTATGTCAAACGATTTGAAAGGCGGCATGACCAATCTATCGGGGGTTTATGGCACTCTGCTGCCGGATAATAACCTGAATTATAGCGTTCAGGTCGGTAACACCCACGGAGGTAATACATCGTCTGGCACCAGTGGTTACAGTTCTCTTAATTATCGTGGAGCTTATGGTAATACTAATGTCGGTTACAGTCGGAGTGGTGACAGCAGCCAGATTTATTACGGAATGAGTGGTGGGATTATTGCTCATGCTGATGGCATCACCTTTGGACAGCCGCTGGGCGACACAATGGTTCTGGTTAAGGCTCCTGGTGCTGATAATGTCAAAATAGAGAACCAGACCGGAATTCATACCGACTGGCGTGGCTATGCCATATTACCATTTGCGACAGAATATAGAGAAAACCGTGTTGCTCTTAACGCGAATTCCCTTGCAGATAATGTTGAACTGGATGAAACCGTGGTCACTGTCATCCCAACTCACGGTGCTATTGCCAGAGCAACATTTAATGCACAAATCGGCGGGAAAGTATTAATGACGTTGAAGTACGGTAATAAGAGCGTTCCATTCGGTGCAATTGTCACACACGGAGAGAATAAAAATGGCAGCATTGTCGCGGAAAATGGTCAGGTTTATCTGACTGGACTTCCACAGTCAGGGCAATTACAGGTTTCATGGGGCAAAGATAAAAACTCAAACTGTATTGTCGAGTACAAGCTTCCTGAAGTTTCTCCTGGTACCTTACTGAACCAGCAGACAGCAATCTGTCGCTAAGGAACAATAGATTATGAAATACAATAACATTATTTTCCTCGGTTTATGTCTGGGGTTAACCACCTATTCTGCTTTATCCGCAGATAGCGTTATTAAAATTAGCGGGCGCGTCCTCGATTATGGCTGCACAGTCTCATCGGATTCGCTTAATTTTACCGTAGATCTCCAAAAAAACAGTGCCAGACAATTTCCAACGACCGGTAGCACAAGTCCAGCCGTCCCTTTTCAGATTACGTTAAGTGAATGCAGCAAAGGGACAACGGGGGTTCGGGTTGCATTTAACGGTATTGAGGATGCAGAAAATAATACTTTGTTGAAACTGGATGAAGGAAGCAATACGGCCTCCGGTTTGGGTATAGAAATATTGGACGCAAATATGCGTCCGGTGAAACTGAATGATCTTCATGCCGGGATGCAGTGGATCCCACTGGTACCAGAACAGAACAATATTTTGCCTTACTCCGCTCGTCTGAAGTCAACTCAGAAGTCCGTCAATCCGGGACTGGTGAGGGCTTCGGCAACCTTTACCCTTGAATTTCAATAATCAGAGTCAGATATGAAAAGACTTCACAAGAGGTTCCTGTTAGCTACGTTTTGCGCGTTATTCACAGCAACTCTCCAGGCCGCCGATGTCACTATCACTGTTAATGGTCGGGTAGTCGCTAAACCCTGCACTATTCAAACCAAAGAAGCTAACGTTAATCTCGGGGATCTTTATACGCGCAATCTGCAACAACCTGGTTCTGCATCTGGCTGGCACAATATTACTTTGTCATTAACCGATTGTCCGGTTGAAACAAGTGCAGTGACGGCAATCGTGACAGGTTCAACTGACAATACGGGTTATTACAAAAATGAAGGTACTGCCGAAAATATTCAGATAGAGCTGAGGGATGACCAGGATGCTGCGTTAAAAAATGGCGATAGCAAAACGGTTATTGTTGATGAGATCACTCGTAATGCACAGTTTCCACTTAAGGCAAGAGCTATCACGGTGAATGGAAACGCAAGCCAGGGAACGATCGAGGCGCTAATCAATGTGATCTACACCTGGCAATAACGTCGATTCGATTTTCTTAGCCTTCTTTTTAAATCAATTTTTAACCTTAGGATATATCATGGGTAAAACAATCAGTATAAAGGTCCTGTTCGGTATTTATCTTCTATTAATGGCAGGCAAAGTTTTTGCCTTCAGTTGTAATGTCGATGGCGGGTCAAGTATTGGAGCAGGTACAACCTCTGTTTATGTTAATCTCGACCCTGTAATACAGCCGGGCCAGAATCTGGTTGTAGACTTGTCTCAGCATATAAGTTGCTGGAATGATTACGGCGGCTGGTACGACACTGATCATATAAACCTGGTACAAGGCTCAGCTTTCGCAGGCTCCCTACAGTCATATAAAGGATCGCTGTACTGGAATAATGTGACCTACCCCTTCCCGTTGAAGACAAATACCAACGTATTGGATATTGGTGATAAGACACCGATGCCATTACCGTTAAAACTCTATATTACCCCAGTTGGGGCGGCCGGTGGAGTTGTCATAAAAGCGGGGGAAGTCATTGCCCGTATTCATATGTATAAAATTGCAACATTAGGAAGCGGAAATCCGCGTAATTTTACGTGGAATATTATTTCAAATAACAATGTTGTTATGCCAACAGGCGGCTGCACCGTTGATAGTCGTAATGTCACCGTGGATCTCCCGGACTTTCCTGGAAGCGCAGAAATACCCCTTGGCGTATATTGCTCAAGCGAACAAAAGCTCTCATTTTATCTTTCGGGTGCCACCACTGACAGTAGCCGACAAGTGTTTGCTAACACAGCACCTGATGCAACAAAAGCATCGGGAGTGGGTGTCACTCTAATGCGTAATGGAAAAATACTGGCTACGGGAGAAAATGTCTCCCTGGGGACAGTAAATAAAAGCAAAGTACCTCTGGGTTTAAGCGCAACCTATGGACAAACAGGAAACAAGGTTTCAGCCGGAACCGTCCAGTCAGTCATTGGTGTCACTTTTATCTATGAATAATTGTGATTTTGACCTTAGTCTATGCGCTCCATTCACGAAAATTGCGCGGATAATTATTTTGTGAAGGCTATTAGCCTACACCTGTAAGAAAATCCGCGCACAATTGAAGCCAGAGTCTTATTTTTTATATTGAAAAATATGTTAATTTAAACACTATGAGAGATGATGCTTAACTTATCGTATTTAATCTATTGTTTAACGATAATAGATTAAAAATAGAAAGAGAGTAGTCCCCTACTCTTATATATCCATGTTGGCGATAATCCCTTTGTATGTACTGTGCATCATCGCTATTACAAATCCTAATAATTCATTTCCACACAGGATAAGTAGATGAAGAAAAAAATTGAATCCTACCAGGGTGCTGCAGGTGGTTGGGGTGCTGTTAAATCCGTAGCGAATGCAGTACGTAAGCAGATGGATATACGCCAGGATGTTATTGCCATGTTTGACATGAATAAGCCAGAGGGCTTTGACTGTCCGGGTTGTGCATGGCCAGATCCTAAGCACAGTGCGTCATTCGACATTTGTGAAAACGGCGCAAAAGCAATCGCCTGGGAAGTCACGGATAAGCAGGTAAACGCCTCTTTCTTTGCTGAGAATACGGTTCAATCATTACTTACCTGGGGAGACCACGAGCTTGAGGCTGCGGGGCGACTCACTCAGCCTTTGAAATATGATGCCGTCAGCGACTGTTACAAGCCATTAAGCTGGCAACAAGCTTTCGACGAAATTGGCGCACGCCTTCAAAGCTATAGTGATCCCAATCAGGTTGAATTCTATACTTCGGGCCGCACTTCCAATGAAGCTGCCTTTCTTTATCAGCTTTTTGCCCGTGAATACGGGAGCAATAACTTTCCCGACTGCTCCAACATGTGCCATGAACCGACAAGCGTGGGTTTGGCAGCGAGTATCGGTGTAGGTAAAGGGACCGTGTTGCTGGAAGACTTTGAGAAGTGCGATTTAGTCATTTGCATTGGGCATAACCCTGGTACAAACCACCCTCGCATGCTGACTTCGTTGCGCGCTTTAGTGAAACGGGGAGCGAAAATGATCGCCATCAATCCTCTACAGGAACGTGGCCTGGAGCGATTTACCGCACCGCAAAACCCGTTTGAAATGCTGACGAACTCTGAGACTCAGTTGGCCAGTGCCTACTATAACGTGCGCATTGGTGGCGATATGGCGTTGCTCAAGGGGATGATGCGCCTGTTAATTGAGCGCGATGATGCTGCAAGCGCCGCAGGTCGGCCTTCATTGCTTGATGACGAGTTTATTCAAACGCATACCGTCGGCTTTGACGAGCTACGCCGTGACGTTCTCAATTCCGAGTGGAAAGATATCGAACGTATTTCTGGACTAAGTCAGACACAAATCGCCGAACTGGCTGACGCATATGCCGCTGCCGAACGCACCATTATCTGTTACGGAATGGGGATCACTCAGCACGAACATGGTACCCAGAACGTACAGCAACTGGTCAATCTGCTGTTGATGAAAGGTAACATTGGCAAGCCTGGTGCGGGTATCTGCCCACTACGTGGACACTCTAATGTACAGGGCGACCGAACCGTCGGTATCACCGAGAAACCGTCTGCAGAGTTTCTGGCTCGTCTGGGTGAGCGCTATGGCTTCACCCCACCTCATGCACCTGGACATGCTGCAATTGCCAGCATGCAAGCAATATGTACGGGGCAGGCTCGAGCATTGATCTGCATGGGGGGCAATTTTGCGCTGGCAATGCCAGATCGGGAAGCGAGCGCTGTACCGTTAACGCAATTAGATTTGGCGGTACACGTAGCCACTAAGCTTAACCGCTCTCATCTGTTGACCGCACGGCATAGCTATATTCTGCCGGTCCTGGGACGTAGCGAGATTGACATGCAAAAAAACGGTGCGCAGGCGGTAACCGTTGAGGATTCAATGTCGATGATTCATGCCTCGCGTGGCGTGTTAAAACCCGCCGGTGTAATGCTGAAATCAGAGTGTGCAGTGGTCGCGGGAATCGCGCAGGCAGCACTACCCCAGAGCGTGGTAGCCTGGGAGTATCTGGTGGAAGATTATGATCGCATTCGCAATGACATTGAAGCTGTGCTGCCAGAGTTCGCCGACTATAACCAGCGCATCCGTCATCCCGGTGGTTTTCACCTGATAAATGCAGCTGCTGAAAGGCGCTGGATGACGCCGTCAGGTAAGGCTAATTTCATTACCAGCAAAGGGCTGTTAGAAGATCCCTCTTCAGCGTTTAACAGTAAGCTGGTCATGGCGACAGTACGCAGCCACGATCAGTACAACACGACGATTTATGGTATGGATGATCGCTATCGAGGGGTATTCGGTCAACGAGATGTGGTCTTTATGAGTGCTAAACAAGCTAAAATTTGCCGTGTAAAAAACGGCGAAAGAGTTAATCTTATTGCGCTTACGCCAGACGGTAAGCGCAGCTCACGCCGCATGGATAGATTAAAAGTGGTCATTTACCCTATGGCTGACCGCTCACTGGTGACCTATTTTCCAGAATCGAATCACATGCTAACACTTGATAACCACGATCCATTAAGTGGCATTCCTGGCTATAAAAGTATTCCGGTTGAATTAGAACCATCAAATTAATGCCTCTTCTCATTTCTTCTGCTGTCATCCGCACAGCAGAAGAATTCCTCATTGACTATTATTTCGCAATTTGCTCACATGGATTAAATTAAACTACATACTATAAGATATAAACTTCTGCCTACAGCTGTAAGAAACTCCGCTCAGTACTGAAGCACCAGTCCTATTTCCTCTTTTCTCCAGCCTGTTATATTAAGCATACTGATTAACGATTTTTAACGTTATCCGCTAAATAAACATATTTGAAATGCATGCGACCACAGTGAAAAACAAAATCACGCAAAGAGACAACTATAAAGAAATCATGTCTGCAATTGTGGTTGTCTTATTACTGACACTTACGTTGATAGCCATTTTTTCGGCAATTGATCAGCTGAGTATTTCAGAAATGGGTCGCATTGCAAGAGATCTTACACATTTCATTATCAATAGTTTGCAAGGCTGAAAACAAACAGCAAATTATAAATATGAAATGTTAAAAAAGTATCGATAAAAACTTTATTGTTTTAAGGAGATAAAATGTCGCTCGTTTGTTCTGTTATATTTATTCATCATGCCTTCAACGCTAACATTTTAGATAAAGATTACGCCTTCTCTGACGGCGAGATCCTGATGGTAGATAACGCTGTTCGTACGCATTTTGAACCTTATGAGCGGCATTTTAAAGAGATCGGATTTACTGAAAATACCATTAAAAAATATCTACAATGCACTAACATCCAGACAGTGACGGTGCCTGTTCCTGCGAAGTTTTTACGTGCTTCAAATGTACCGACTGGATTGCTTAATGAAATGATTGCTTATCTCAACTCGGAAGAACGCAATCATCATAATTTTTCAGAACTTTTGCTTTTTTCTTGCCTGTCTATTTTTGCCGCATGCAAAGGTTTCATTACACTATTAACTAACGGTGTGCTATCCGTTTCTGGGAAAGTGAGAAATATTGTCAACATGAAGCTGGCGCACCCATGGAAGCTGAAAGATATTTGTGACTGCCTGTACATCAGTGAAAGCCTGTTGAAGAAAAAACTTAAGCAAGAGCAAACGACATTCTCACAGATTCTTTTAGATGCAAGAATGCAGCACGCAAAAAATTTGATACGCGTAGAAGGTTCAGTCAATAAAATTGCCGAACAATGTGGTTATGCCAGTACATCTTATTTTATTTATGCGTTCCGCAAACATTTCGGCAACAGTCCGAAGAGAGTTTCTAAGGAGTACCGTTGTCAAAGTCACACGGGTATGAATACGGGCAACACGATGAATGCTTTAGCTATTTGATTATTTGCTAACGAGTAGTCAACCACACACGCTGCGTAAGAATTAAATGGGGCAGCCATTCCCTGCCCCGCGTTGTTTTTAGGCGATATATTTATTGAAATAAATAAGTGACATCCATCACATATTTATGCACTTGCATAACCTGTTGCATGATTATTTATGATCTCAATTCTGCATTTTGTCAGTAAAATGCAATAATTTATTAAATATCAATAAATTAGTTGTTTATCGGCGAGAAATTACTTAATAGAACAGAAAGTAATGTCAACGCTTTATGGACTGTTTTTTCCCTTTTTTTAGCTAAATCTGCTATCTCTTTATGTGACTAACTTCACTTACATCCACTTATTTCTCTTCGTAAAATTACTTTGGAATTAAGTACAATAAGAAGAGGAACATTTATGAAGTCTGCATTAAAGAAAAGTGTCGTAAGTACCTCGATATCTTTGATACTGGCATCTGGTATGGCTGCATTTGCTGCTCATGCGGCAGATGATGTAAAGCTGAAAGCAACCAAAACAAACGTTGCTTTCTCAGACTTTACGCCGACAGAATACAGTACCAAAGGAAAGCCAAATATTATCGTACTGACCATGGATGATCTTGGTTATGGACAACTTCCTTTTGATAAGGGATCTTTTGACCCAAAAACAATGGAAAATCGTGAAGTTGTCGATACCTACAAAATAGGGATAGATAAAGCCATTGAAGCTGCACAAAAATCAACGCCGACGCTCCTTTCATTAATGGATGAAGGCGTACGTTTTACTAACGGCTATGTGGCACACGGTGTTTCCGGCCCCTCCCGCGCCGCAATAATGACCGGTCGAGCTCCCGCCCGCTTTGGTGTCTATTCCAATACCGATGCTCAGGATGGTATTCCGCTAACAGAAACTTTCTTGCCTGAATTATTCCAGAATCATGGTTATTACACTGCAGCAGTAGGTAAATGGCACTTGTCAAAAATCAGTAATGTGCCGGTACCGGAAGATAAACAAACGCGTGACTATCATGACAACTTCACCACATTTTCTGCGGAAGAATGGCAACCTCAAAACCGTGGCTTTGATTACTTTATGGGATTCCACGCTGCAGGAACGGCATATTACAACTCCCCTTCACTGTTCAAAAATCGTGAACGTGTCCCCGCAAAAGGTTATATCAGCGATCAGTTAACCGATGAGGCAATTGGCGTTGTTGATCGTGCCAAAACACTTGACCAGCCTTTAAATGTATGTCCAGTTTTTGTAAATGTATTTTGTGCTAATGTAATTGTATCATCATATAATTGTGTGCTTGATACCATTTCTCCTGATGTTGCACCATTTCCATTATATTTTATTGTGTATGAATGTGTTTTCCATTTTGCGTATATGTATGCATTTGAGTTTGGTGTAGTTATTGATCGAAAATATGCATTGTTTTCATTAAATATGTCTGTTGTTGTTAATGATGTTGTGTTTGATAAATTACTGTACCAACCTTGGAATGTATATCCTGTTTTTGTTGGTATTGCTAGGTCTTCTGCTGTATATGTTGTGTTATATTCTTTTGATGTTTTTGTATCATCTGTTACTTCTTCTAAGCGGACATTATCTATATATATTTCACCTGCTTGGTTTGCTTCATGTCCATATATATATATAGCTGGATTTTTAGTATTCAAATAATTATATCAAATCGTTATCATATACTGCTCGTATTTTAGTATTGAAACAGGCCTACCAGTATACTAATGATGACTTGATTAATGAGTCTACAATCAAATTGGTCAAAAAATATAAATATTTTATTATGAAATATTCTGCTCTTCGTTCATTTCCTGAAAATAAGAGAATTAAACGATTTTACGGTCTTGTTTCAACAACTGTATCAAATATGTTAATTGATATGTTCAGACGCATCTCTTGCAATCATATTCCATATCTGGAATATGATCCCATTACTGGAACCTATTTAAGCAAGACTGGGCATTTCAGCCAAGTTAGATTTGCCTCAGATCAGTGAATTGTGGAACGGTATCTGTTCCGCAGCAGCAGAGCATAATATTACCAAAGCGGATTTGGACCTGATTCCATCACGTAACGGACTGGCCATCAGTATAGTTATAACGGGAATCTCATCCGCTAAGTTCTCTGAGAATCGAAAATCCGCACAGAGCAAGGACCTTGTATGTATTTCCGGCAATGTCGGAGCGGCATTTTTGGGTATGAGTCTGCTTGAACGAGAAAAGAGAAAATTCGAGAAGGCCGGCAATGTTACAGGTCAGCCTGATCTGGAGAAATATCGTATGCTCGTCGGTGCTTATCTGAAACCGGAGCTGAATCCAGACATCGTCGGACAGTTTTCAGACAGCAGCATAACTCCGTCTTATGGATATCTCGTGAACAGAGGTCTCGGAGATGCAGTTAGGAGACTTCACAGAGACAGCGGACTTGGAGTGAAACTGTACACAGACAAAATTCCTTTCGAGGGAAATTCATTCGAGGTCGGCAAGATACTTGACATCGACCCTATTTCTGCCGCAATGAACGGGGGTGACGATTTCAGACTGCTCTATGTCATTCCATTATCTCAGTACGAGACCTTCAGACATGATTTCCAGATATTTTCTATCATAGGTCACATCGCCAAACCTGATGTCGGTGCAGTTCTCGTGACACCGGAGGGCGCCGAGTTGCCGATCAAGGCTCAGGGATGGAACAATGACGAAGAGTATCAATAAGTAATATATATGAAAAAATTAACTGTTTTGGCCGTAGCTTTCGCTATGGTCTGCATGCCGTCAACCCTAACGGCCCAGAAATTATCTAGCCTTCTTAAGAAAGCGGCATCTTCAGATGTAGTAAACTCCGTTATCAATTCGTATGTTCCAGGAGCTAACTCTGTAAGTCTGCCAGGTTCATGGACTTATACAGGAGCAGCAGTTTCGCTGACAGGAGAAAATGTACTTTCAAATGTGGCAGGATCTGCCGTAACTTCAGAGATGGAAGAAAAAATAGATGATTATCTCCAGAAGATAGGTATAAAGTCAGGTAGCGTTTCTTTCACTTTTAACGAGGACAAGTCCTTCACCTGCACTGTTTTCGGAATGTCTCTCAACGGAACGTGGCAGATTAACGACGAGGCGAAGAAGGTCACTCTCCAGTATGGCAAAGTGATGAAGTATCTCTCCATGACAGGAACATTGACCCGAACTACAGACGGGTGCGAGATGCTCTTCGACGCAGACAGATTCCTGGCTTTCGTGAAGACCGCGCTGTCCTATGCCGGAAAGAGTTCAAGCACCGCGAACACCGTCAGCAGCCTGACAAGTTCCTACAAAGGAATGAAACTCGGATATAAACTTGTGCGCAAGTAAAAGATTAAGATTCGGGCATAAGAATAACCTCGTAGAACACATTTATTGGTGTTCTACGAGGTTTATTTTTCTGGAATCATCCAAATGGGCATCTTGAAAGCGACAGTGAGAACCTCAACGCTAAACAATTATGTTGCAATTATTTAATTATCTTTAACATACATTTAAATATAGATAATAGTCTTAATGCTTTTGTAGAATCGCCAGTTAGTGTAAATTTGACGAAAAACTAATAACTGTCATGATACACTCTTTTACAAAACTGACCGCATTGGTCATGACCTGTCTGCTCAATGTCAATTGTGCAAAGGACGTGACAGAAGAGACGATAGCCCTTTCTGCCTCATCACTCAAGTTTACTGCTGAGACTACTACTAAAATCATCAGCATCGCCACAGAGTCTTCCTGGACGGCAGAATATCCTGAATGGATAAAGATATCTCCTGAAAACGGAAAAGGTAACGGCGAGTGGCAGGAAATCGAGGTCACAGCCGAGACAAACACCGGAGACGAACGCAAAGGACTTCTCACGATTACATTGGACAAGGGCAAACAATGCGCAATAACATTGACCCAAGCAGAGGCGAAGGAGAAGCAGGAAATCACTCTCAACGGCAAGAACTTCATAGTCTGCGCGAACTCGATGGTCTACTATGGCGGTCTTGTGGAATATGGAAATCAGAGTAAAGAAGATTTCGGAATGTTCTACAACATGCTTAAGGACAAGGGGTTTAGCGGATATAAAGTAATCGACTGCACCTACGGAAACCATAGACTGTCAGATTATACCGCTGCCGGATGCAACACTGCACATAAAGACTGTCCAGGTGTAGGAGTGGATCTGCTGAAAGGATTGGATCTCAAGTCTTTCGACTATGTCATTATATCTGAAGCCGGAAACGACAATAGTAATTTCTACAAAGACGCCATGAACTTGTTCGACAGGTTCACCGCAGTGAATAAAGATGTCAAATTAGTGTATATCAACCATATATACAGCGTATATAAAGACCATCAGAACATTCTCACACAGCTGAAAAAGCTGCACGATGCCGGTGTTACCATAGTAAACTGCGGACAGCTGGCCTTCGATATTTATACTGGCGCCGTCAAAGTTCCAGGAGGAACCGTAACCTACAAAGACCGATACACTTTCTGTAACCACGCCGGATCGGACACCCATCACCCGAACCCTCTCATGGGTTACATTATGACTCAGATGCTTTACGCTGCTCTTAGCGGAGACAACACTCCTGACGCTAACTGGAGTAATCTTATAAAGAGTTGCAAATACAGCAGCAGTCCTATCCCTTACAACGATTATTACGCAAAGTATTATACAACTCCTGCAGAAGTTCCTTTCATGACAGTTATCGACAATGCTGCTGAAATGAAAGGCATTCAGGAACTTATACCGAAATACATAGACAGATTCTAATGTCACGCATCTTTACGATACTGATTCTGCTGTCGGTGATAATGACTGGCTGTTCCTCTGAACTGAACAAAAAGTTCAAGGAACTGGACCGTGTCATCACTGAACAAGACAGATACAACGCGAAGCTTGAGAACGAGGCGGACAGCTTGCATAACATTATGGATAAAGCTGTTACGGATTCCGTAAAATGGGAATGTTCCGACAAGTTGTTCAAGCTGTTCAAATACTGGCAGGCAGACTCGGCATTGACCTACCTCGACAGAATGGATGCACTTCCAGTCGAACGCTCGACAAAGATTCTTCATGTGAAGCTCGAGCGCTCGATAGTCGAGGTGCTGCTGAGACGGTATCAGGAGGCGGAATCCATGCTCAAATCCATCGACACATCGGCATTGACCCAAAAAGAAATGGCCGCGTACTACAAGGCCGACCTTTATCTCGACGGGATTATGGCGGTGGATGAGATGATTACGGCCGATGAAAGGAAGGAAATCGTCGAGAAAAGGCATTTGAAAAGACTGTCTTACATAAACAATCCTGAAATCGAGCCTTTCGAACTTATCCGCAGGAATGGTATGCAGCTGTATGAAAGCGGTCACGCGAAAGAGGCCATCGTGATACTTCACAAACTGGTAGATGAGACCACTGACATTCAGGAGAAATCTGAAGCGACTTACACTTTGGCCTTCGCTTATGCGTTCACGGGATACCGCGAAAAAAGAGAATACTGGCTTGCACAGAGCGCTATCTACAGCATGGAAACACCGATCCGCGCGTCCATGGCACTTTTCGAACTGTCCAACATGCTGTTCGAGGACAATCAGCTCGGAAATGCCTCCAGATACTGCCAAGTAGCACTCGAAAACGCATTGGCCAGCAAATATAATTCAAGAATCCTGAACTCGGCGAATACTATGCTGGATATCGTGAAGGCAGTCGGATTTCAGACGAAGAGGAATAAAATCATCTATATCTGCATCATTATCATACTTTTGGTGCTGTGTGTCATGACCATCGATCTTCTGCAGCTATCGTTCCGCCAGCATCGTATCATCAAAAAGAAGAATATCCTTCTGGAGAATGCCAACGAAGCTAAAAATGAATACATTACGAGGCATATAACCATGTCCGCATACTACATGGAGGACATCGAAAGGTATCGGCACGAGCTGCGCACCGCGATGAAGAGCGGCGGGGTGGATGCCGTGAAAGAGATGCTTCGCAAGCCCCCTGAAGAGGTGGTGGACTATAAGAACTTCTATCGGATTTTCGATGATACCTTCCTCGGGCTATACCCGGATTTTCCGGATAGGGTCAATGCTCTTTTACGTCCCGAGGCACGTTTCACTATGCGTAATGAAAGGGAGTTGACCACCGGACTCAGAATCTTGGCGGCGATAAAGATAGGAATTACAGACAGCGGAAAAATAGCCAAATTCCTGCATTGCGCACCGAGTTCCATCTATACACATAGGAGCAAAATAAAGAAAAATGCCCTCTGTCCGCCTGAAGAGTTCGAAAATGAAATAATGAAGATAACTGATTAAATTAGTTTATATGAAACACTTCTTAACAGCACTAATGATGTCACTGATAATCAGCACATCAGTTTCTGCACAGACCTCAGGCCCCCTTTCCGGAAAGGTCTTGGACTCATCCGGAGAGCCGCTGATCGGTGCAGGTGTCATCGTGAAAGGAACGACTAATGGAGCCGCTACCGATTATGAGGGCAAATACTCGTTGAAAAATATCAAGTTCCCGGCCACTCTTGTCGTGTCTTGTATCGGATACGAGGATATGGAAATTCAGGTTACGGGAAAAGAACGTATACCTTTCGACATCACACTACAAGATTCCAAAAACATGTTGGATGAAATAGTGGTAGTGGGTTATGGAACGCAGAAGAAGTCCAGCCTTTCAGGTGCAGTCGGAATCGTAGATGGTGCGGCTCTGGAAAAAAGGCCTGCAGTATCAGCCGCAAATGCACTCCAAGGTGCAGACCCTTCACTTTTCATCAAGATGGGCAACGGAGGACCTAACAGTTCTCCATCCATAAACATCCGTGGTAGCATCTCAGTAAACGGAGGCTCTCCTCTCGTTTTGGCTGATGGTGTGGAAGTATCTCTGCAACAGATAAATCCGAATGACATCGAATCAGTATCTGTGCTGAAAGACGCTTCCACATGTGCCATTTACGGAGCCAAGGCGTCTGCAGGTGTAGTCCTTATAACTACGAAACAGGGCAAGACAGGAAAAAGTTCCATAAACTATAACTTCCGTCAGGCATGGATTCAGCCTACCACCAACACTGACTATATCACTTCAGGTTATGAGCACGTTAGTATCGTGAACATGTTCTGCAACCAGTCATTCCATTCTTCCCAGCGTAAAGTCTTCGATTACACTGCAGAAAACGGCGGCTTGCTTAAGCTTTACGAGCGCAGAAATGATAAGACCGAAGACCCTTCAAGACCTTGGATCGTACTCGAAGATGATGGAATCTATCATTACTATGGAAACTACGACTGGTATCATAATCTATTGAATACTAATCGGTCTACCAGCGAACATAACGTTTCCGTTTCTGGAGGTACAGATAAGGTCAAGTATTATGTAAGCGGCCGTTATTATAATGAAGACGGCATCTTCAAAGGTCCTGCAAAAGACACCTATGAAAACTATTCCGTAAGATCTAAAATCACTGCAAAGGTTACTGATTGGATAAAGTACTCCAACAATATATCTTACAATATCCGCAACTATAAATGGGGTGGTAACGAAGATATGAATCTTCTTCTTCAGAGAATGTGGTTCGTATGCTCCCCTGCCTTCTCTCCTATAAATCCGGACGGTTCACTCGTCGTATATCCTTCTGAGATAGTAGGTTCACAGACTGACCTCATGCGTAGCAATGCTGCTCAGATTCTCGCTGGAAAGAACCATTTCACCAGAAATGTAAGCAATTTCGACATGACGCACAGAATCGACATGACGATAGCTAAACATTTGGTACTCACAGGTGAATATGATTTCAGACGTTCTGACACATATAACACAGGCAGAACCAACAATTACTATTACGGAACCAAACCTGGCGAGCAGATTATGGTCACAGGCACTACCAAGTCATACAAAGAGGTCCGTTCTTTCCGCAACAGTCATGTATTCAACGCCTAT
>OQVL01000397.1_pt1 | contig 22368 bp, 19 predicted proteins | sample 1691501 | NCBI WGS metagenome assembly OQVL01 (sample SAMN03418253, study PRJEB22391) | human gut metagenome | biome: human-gut; feature: organic feature; material: feces | host: Homo sapiens | place: Tanzania | collected 2013-01 | reverse complement strand
TTAATTGAAGCAAAGGCGTTGACTTCAGCATGCCCTTCTCCGCACGGATATCCACATCGAAGTGGCAGTCTGGATAGCTGTAGCCGTCCATGCCTTTGTATGTGCCGCTGTCGCCATTTGTAAACCAGTTATTCTGGCCATCCTTTCTCAAGGTCGGCTTAGAAAGGCCTTTCTTATAATCGTACTTACCCAGCGGGTAGCTGTTATCAAGGTATCTGACCTGAATACCCACCGTGCCGTAGTGAATGGCAGAGAGTTTCTTATACTGGGTCGTCACGTCGATGGACATTCTGTCCGTTGCCAGAACCTCGCCAGTTAATGGGTTTACCGCATCGGCATACAGATACCAGACATAGTTGGTTTTGATATCCTTCGGGTTGCCAAAATGAGCGGTGACCGATTGAGACTGACCTTTTATAGAAACCTCGTTTTTATAACTATCAAACCCTTCATCGGACACATCTTTTGCCACTCAGAGGCGATTCTCAGGCTGCACCAGACCCTCCGTGCCATCTGGAAGCTCAACTTTAATCTTGTTGCCCTTCCATTTCGCCTCAATGTCATAGGAGTAGATACTGTCGTCCTTGCTCCACGAGCCATCTGCGTTGATGACAATGTTTGAGATGAAGCTGGTGTTGTATGGGCCCTTCTGGTAAGTGGAGCCATTGGCTACGACGCTGTTTTTGATAAAGCCTACGTCGATATCGTCTTTTACTTCGATGTCACTCGCGTCCAACGCGAAGACATTCGTGGTCAAAGACAGAATCATGGCTACACAGAGTACCCAGGAAATGAGTCTCTTCATTGATTTGTTTCCCCCTTTTTCATAAAAATTAGGAGGGAGTTAGAATTCTAACTCCCTCCGTTGGTTTTTGGTCGGTGATTACCATTTATTCAGTTCGTACTGCACAAAGCCCGGCTCACTGCCACCGTAGAACGCGGTGCCCTCGTGGACATCTGTTACAGGATTCCGTGTCAAATCGTTGTAGTATTCCTTCTCGCCCGGACCATCAATTACGATTCGGTTGCTGTATCCCGTCGTATTGAATTTTACATAAAGCATTCTGCCGTCATACCATCTGACAGCTGCGGGCGCGGAATACTCGGTCTCATACAGCTCACCCCGCATGACGCCCTTGAGTGCCTGATAAGCGTCTCCGCTCTTGGTGGGATAAGCCAGTTCCAGAATGCGCTTTGCCAGCTGTCTCGCCTCGTAGCTGTAGCCGGAGGGAGAGGGCCACTTCTTATCAGTAGCATCCGTGGTCGGGATGATGTTGCCTGCCACATCCAGCTGATTGCCGTTGGCGTCATAGCAGAGGTCGTGGACGCGCTCGGGAAGAGTGACAATAACCTGAGTTCCGTTTTCTCTATACACGACCTCTAAGCCACCGTACTTGCGCTCATTGGCAGTCAGGATGGTATTGCCGTTGTTGATATCAGTGCTCTCGCTCCACGTCACGCCAGACATGCTTCTGATGGCGGCGACCAGCTCCGTTGCGGAGGGGGCAGTGCCGTCAGTGACCTTGGGAGCCGCGGTAATCCAGCCAGCGCGGTAGAAGATGGTACACATCTGAGCGCGGGTGAGGATATCCTTGGGACCGAAGGTGCCCTTGCTGTCCTTACCGACGATGACGCCATTCTGATATGCGTCCAGAACAGTCGTCTGCGCGTAGTTGCTGATGTCAGCGTAGTCGGGGATGTCCGTAGCGGACACATTCTTGCTCTCGGGGTTCTTCACGCCCAAGCCCTTCATCAGCATGTAGATAGAGAGCTCGCGTGGAATCGCCTGATTGTAGTTATCGGCGTTGATTGCGCCGAGGTCGGGCAGGCAGTGCAGGGTGTTGATGCAATAATCGATATTGCCATACGCCCAGTAGCCGTCAGGTCCTGCCTTTGCGGGATTGCCCTTGGCGTTGCCGATGATAGTCGCCATCTGTGCGACGGTGATGGTGTCGTTGGGACCGAACTTTCCGCCGCCGTAACCGGCGACCAGACCGCCCTCTGCCATCGTCTGGATGGCTTCATAAGCCCAGTGGGTCTTAGGCACATCGGAGAACTTCGGGCCCGCTGCCACCGTCGGGATAACGAGAATTGATAGTAGTAATGCAGCTGACAGGATCGCACACATTATTTTCTTCATTGGTTATCTCTCTCATTAGTTGATAGTAAGGTGATTATAGCACATGCCGATCTTACTTTCAACTCGGAAACGGGGGTGTGAGTTGGGGCAGCCTCTCAGGGTCCGCCGTCGGTCTTCTCATCGCGCTCGATGGCTTCCATCACAGTGCGATAAACAAAAGCGTTTGTGGACTCTCCACGCTTCTCGGCGTGGGTCTTAATGATCTCCTTTGAGCCCTTCGGTACTCTCAGGTTAATGGTCTCCACTTTTTCAGCCAGCCATTTGTCCCGCGCCCGGCGCTGGGCATCTGTTGGTGCCATAATGCTCCCCCCCATTCAACTGCTATGTACCTTAGTATACCGTGGTTGCCTGATCCCGTCTATAGGGCAATGATCAATATATATGCAACCGTATATTTGTGCAAGATTCCGGCTTGATATATGCTACCGTATATGCTATGATATATCCAGAAAGTAAAAAACACGGCAGTACAAAGGAGTTGCAGCTCCTTTGCACCTGCGCAGGTGATGACGCCACCTACACAACGGGATTCCCCGCACCGATAGGGACAGTATACCCTTTTTCGGCGGGCGGGGCAAGAGGAATGTTGTAAGATCCTCCCGCACGATGTAGGGCAATGACCTGCACCGTGCGTTTTATTTTCAAAAAATATTGTGGAGGTATCCATCATGAAAGAAATCATCACCCGTAAGAGCCGCAACATCCCCGACGGCAAGGAGCTTTTCGAAGGCATTTCCGGCAACTTCAAGGACTTCGGTCAGACCCTTTGCGAGCTGACCGACAACGCCATCTCCAACTTCCGCGCCCACAATATCCGTGGCTTCATCGAAATCATGCTGGTGGAGCATGACGACTATGTAGATGTCACGGTCCGCGACAACGGCACAGGCATTGAGGACATGGACGCAACCCTCACCATTGCCGCCCGTTCCTGCGCCGAGTCCGCCCTGAACGAGCACGGCATGGGGCTCAAGCACGCGCTGGCGTCCATCAACGCCGGGGCAGACCAGCATTGGAGCATCCAGACCCGAACAGCGGAGGATGCTGCTCACGACCGCCACCAGCGGGTGGAAAGCCCCTACAGCATCGGTATGCCCGTGTACCTTGTCCCCGGCAGCGGGGACATCGTAGACGATACCGGTACGGTGGTGCAGGTCCGCTGCCCCATGCATAAGTTCCTGACCCTCAAGCCTGCCTCCCAGAAGGACGACCTCTCCTTTGCGCAGGCGGCGTCCTATCTGTGCGAGATGCTGCGTTACACCTACGCCAATCTCCTTCGGGACGAGGTGTTTTCCATTCTCTTCACCGCCGTTGATAAAACCGGCACCTCCGACGACGCGTGGCTCGCCGAGCCTTTGGAGCCCATTTGGAGGAACGGGTACACGGAGCTGCCCCCAGTGGAAACCGATCTGGGCGGTGGATCGGTGACCATCTTCTGCCGCTACGGCAGCATTCGCCGCAGCAAGAAAAACGCCTTCTATTACAAGGCAAACATGGCGTCCAGCGGCGCGGAGATCCGAATCAACGGTCGTGTCATCCAGCACGGGCTGCACAGCGAGATTTGGGGAAAGGCCCTGCACCCCAACCAGAACCGCTTTATCGCCCAGATCGACATTCTGAGCGATCAGTCGGCGGCGCTGCCTGACACCAAGTCGGCGAAAAACGGTCTGCGCGAGGATGACGCGAAGGTAGCGGCACTGTTTAGTTGGATCCGCGCCAATGTTCCGGAGCCAGTCAAGGATGAGGGGCGCGAGCAAATGCTGGTGCGTCTGCTCGCGGAGAAAAAGGCGGCGGAGGCGGGCGTTCTGCGGGTCTCCACGGAGAAGAATCTGTATCAGTGCCTAAAGCTGCAAATCAAGTCGGATCTGTTCGTCAGCAGCACGGAGGGCGTCACGCTGTACGAAGCGAAGGCAGGCGGCAACAAGGCAGAGGACCTGTATCAGCTGCGTATGTATCACGACGGCTGCATCGCGGACGATATGGAGGTGCGGGAGGCCGTGCTCATTGCCCGGCGCCATCCCGATACGGTGAGGGCTCTGCTCGCGGAGCTGAACCGCCAGAAGGACAAGAAGGGCCACCCTTACCACTTTGCGCTGTCCACTTGGGACGAGGAGGGCATCGTCCTCCCGCTCGACGCGGCGTAAGTCATAGAACCCAATCAGGGAGCCGGGAAAATCCGGCTCCCTATCTGCCTGTCGTCACCGCAGGCTGCTGCCAAGAATGGGGAGAACTAAGAGAAAATTTCCTCCTCAGAACATTTTTTTAGGGGAATTAGGGCAAAATGACTGACGCGTATCTCCTGTTAAAGTCTTAGGAAACACCGTTTCCCTAAGAATAAAAGTAGAGACATCTAAAATCAAAATGGAATTGCATTACAGTTGTTGTGTGGTATAATTGTACCGTGGACAATTGGATATGTGAGACGCGCGAGTATCGTGCATAGACACAAAATCAGCCAGCCTTCATCGAGGGCTGGCTTTTTTGCTGCGCATTTATATCTTACTCAATGGCACTTGCTGTTTTCGAAATGAGAATGGTAGGTGTCTTTTTTTGTTTCCTAAAAAGGAGGATCCAATGAGTATATTTGAAGCGGACAAGCAGAACTTGATCATTCGACAGGCAACAGAGATGTACGGCATTCGGCCTGTCTGTTATGGTATGGCAGTCAGCCTGTTTCATAACGACCAGAAGCGCAGAATCAAGCCCCATATCCGAGATCCTACAGAGTGCCTTTGCAAAAAAGCTGGTGCGGGTGGGACTATTTGTGCACACCCGCAAAAATACACTTATGCCATTTTACAAGGAGGATCCTATGGATAACAACCTAAAAACTGTGGATGCAGAGACTCTGCAGTCCACACCGATGGCACAGATATTGTACATCCTGGAGGGCCTCATCCCTCAGGGTGTCATTATTCTCAGTGGTGCCAGCAAAGCCGGCAAAAGCTGGCTGGTGCTGTGGCTCGCACTGATGGTAGCGCAGGGCCTTCCCGTGTGGGGGCTGCCGACACTGCGTTGCGATGTGCTATATCTGAGTCTTGAGGACACACCCCGGCGGCTCCAAAACAGACTCTATAACCTTACCGATACTGCCCCAGACAATCTGTATTTTGCCGTGACCTCTGGGCTGATCGGCAGTGGGCTGGAGGAGCAACTTATCGCCTTTTTATCCTGCCATCCCAACACCAAGCTGATTATTATAGATACCTTGCAAAAGGTGCGAGACTCCAGAGGTGGCACCGGAAAGGCGGGAATGTACGGCAACGATTACGATGACATTTCCTCTATCAAGCGTATTGCCGATGACTATAACATCGCCATTCTGCTTGTACATCATCTCCGAAAGCTGAAGGACAGCGAGGACCCATTTAACAATATAAGCGGCTCTACGGGCATCATCGGAGCTGCGGACACCAACTTTATTCTGCGCCGCAAGCGCAGCGGAAACGACGCCACGCTGCTGGTCAGTGGGCGTGATGTGGAGTACCAGGAGCTGACCTTGCAGTTTAACGACCTTGTCTGGGAGCTGGTGGAGCGCAAGAACAGCGAGGACATTCACAAGGCGGAGCTGCCGAAATTTCTGTTTCGGGTGGTGGACTTTATGGAGTGCCGCACCGAATGGGTAGGCACGGCCACGGAGCTGCTGACCGAAATGAAGGAGCAGGAGGTCACGCCCAATATGGTCACAAAGTATCTCGGCCAGTTCGCCTATGAGGTGCTGGAGCCGCTGGGCATCGAGTATCGCACCAAGCGAACGGGAAAAAGCCGGCTCATCAAATTCCTGCGCCGTGACGGCGATGACGCAAATGACGCCGGGATCGCTATATAAGGAAATCCCCGTCACAACCGTCATTGCCGTCACAAACCGAAGAAAGGGGGTGAACAAATGCGCAGCAAAAACTACGGGATCAATGTCCGTGTGACCGAGCAGGAGAAGCAGAAGCTGCTGGAAAATGCCCGGTTCTGTTCTCTGTCGCTGTCGGAATACTTGCGGCGACTGGGGCTTGGAAAAGAGGTCAGAGCGGCCATCACGGAGCGGGATTACCGCCTGTTTCGGATGCTGAACGGCCTGAAAGCGGAGCTTCCACAGCTTCAGAAAGAGGAAATTCTGAGCAGGCTGGAAGCAATTTTGAATGAATTAAAGTAAGCAGGTATCACGCCTGCGCAGTCTAAGCGAGCAGACTGTTTTTACTCCTGTCGGAGCCAAACAGTGTATCCGCTTGCGATGCCTGCGTCATCTGAGCGAGCAGTGCGTTTTTACTCCCGGCAGAGCCGGAGCGCAAAAACACTCGTTAGGGCGTGCCCTAAGACCCCGAAAGAAAAAACTATGAAAGTGAGGACAACACAATGAGAAAATCGGATTTTACTTTACCCACGCTGGACGACCTGTTCTCCACGCAGGCGGAGCGGGACGATGCCAAACTGGAGCGGGTGCGGAATATTCCACTGGCCGAGCTGCACCCGTTCAAGGGTCACCCCTTCAAGGTGCAGAACAACGAGGAGATGCAGCGGATGATCGAGAGCATCCGCAAGGTGGGAGCCATCACCCCGGCGCTGGCAAGGCCGCTGCCGGACGGCGGTTACGAGCTGATCTCCGGTCACCGGCGACTGGCGGCGTGTCAGGTGCTGGGCGTCGAGACGATGCCCGTCATCGTCCGGGAGCTGTCCGACGATGAAGCGGTGATCGCAATGGTGGACGCCAATTTGCAGCGGGAGACCATCCTGCCCAGCGAAAAGGCGTTTGCCTACAAGATGAAGCTGGATGCCATCAAGCATCAAGGTGTCGCTTCTGCCCAAGTTGGGCAGAAGCTGCTCAGTGTAGAAAAAGTAGCTGACGATGCCGGCGAAAGCCGTAATCAAATTAAAAGATATATCCGCCTGACCTACCTGATTCCCGAGCTGCTTTCGATGGTGGACGACGGCAAGATCGCCTTCAATCCGGCGGTGGAGCTTTCCTACTTAGACTCGTATCAGCAGCGGGCGGTGCTGGACGCAATGGCGCTGAACGACTGCACCCCGTCCCACGCCCAGAGCATCCGCCTGAAGAAGCTGGCACAGGAGGGCGTGCTGGATGATCAGATGATCTATGCTGTGCTGGCGGAGACAAAGCCCAACCAGCAGGAGCAGCTGAAATTCAAGCGGGAGGAGCTGCGGAAATACTTCCCCTCCGGCTACACCGAGGAGCAGATGCGCCGGGACATCATCAAGGGGCTGGAATTGCTGAAGCGGCAGAGAGAACGGAACCGGGATGCCCGCTGATTCGTACCGATACGGCTGCAATCAAACAATTCGCAGAATAGAGAGAACCCCAAACCGATGGTATACTGATACTGTCGGTTTGGAGTTCTGTTCTGCAAATAGAAAGAGACAGGAGGAAAATAAAATGGTAGCAGGACATCTGACTTTGAAAAACGGCAAGTATTATGCCGTGTTGAACTACAAAAACGCCGGAGGGCAGCGGAAAACGAAATGGATCTCGCTGGGGCTTTCCGAAAAGGGAAATAAGCGCAAAGCCGAGTCAGAACTGGCAAGGCTCCGAGCGGAATTTGAGCCGCCCAAAGAAGTGGGCGACCTGAGCAGTGATATGCTGTTCGCCGACTATCTGCTGGAATGGCTGGAGATCGCCAAGGGAAGGCTGGCCCACGCAACCTACGGTGCCTATCAAGGACTGCTGAAAAGCACCATCGTCCCTTATTTTCGCAAGAAGAAATTGACACTGCGGGAACTGGAAGCCCGACATTTGCAGATGTTTTATTCTGAAATGCTCAGACGGGTCACGCCCAATACCGTTATCCATTATCACGCCGTCATTCACTCGGCACTGAAATATGCAGTCAAGACCGATATGCTGATCCAGAATGTGGCGGACAAGGTGGACCGGCCCAGAAAGAACAGCTTTCAGCCGGTCTTTCTCTCGGCGGACGAGATGCAGAAGATGTTTGAAGCCCTTCGGGGAACCAAGCTGGAGCTGCCGGTGCTGGTGGCTGCCTTTTACGGACTTCGCCGTGGCGAGGTGGTGGGCTTGAAATGGGATGCCATCGACTTTGAGCAGGGCACCATTTCCGTAAAGCGCACCGTGACCTCAACGATCATCGACGGCAAGTATCAGGAGTTCGAGCAGCAATCCGCCAAGACCAAGTCCAGTCTGCGCACCCTGCCGCTCATCGGCAGCTTCCGGGAATACTTTATGCAGGTGAAAGAGGCGCAGGAGCTGAACAAGCAGGTCTGCGGCAACTGCTACAACTATGAATACGATGGCTTTGTATTCGTGGATGAGTTGGGCGAGCGGATGCGGGTGGAATACCTGACCAACGCATTTCCGAAATTTCTGGAGAGTCACGGTTTGCGCCGGATGCGCTTTCACGATCTGCGTCACAGCTGTGCCAGCTTGCTGCTGGCCAACGGCGTCCCCCTCAAACACATTCAGGAGTGGTTGGGGCACAGCGACTTTACCACCACGGCGAACATCTACGCCCACTTGGATTACAAGTCCAAGATCACTTCGGCGCAGGCGATGGAGAGAGGAAAAATGAAATGCAGCGACGAAAGCCCCAAAAGGTATTTTGAGGCTTTCGTGGATCAGAAATGATTCAAATAAAGAGAAAGGAGGAAAACCCCATGGAAAACTGTAAGGTGATCGCCATCACGAATCAGAAGGGCGGCGTCGGCAAGACGACAACCGCAGTCAATCTCGGCGTGGGACTTGCAAGCTCCGGGAAACGGGTCCTGCTGGTGGATGCTGATCCACAGGGCAGCTTAACCGTGAGCCTCGGCATAAAGAACCCAGACGAGCTGGATGTATCGCTGTCTTCCCTTATGCAGTCGGTCATTGATGATGAGCCGCTTGCAGAGGGTGCAATTATCCGGCACCAGGAGGGTGTGGATTTGCTCCCCTCCAACATTGAACTCTCCGGTATGGAAACGGGCCTGTTCAATGTCATGAGCCGTGAGTATGTTCTGAAGAACGCCATCGACGGCATGAGAAAGAGCTACGACTACATTCTGATTGACTGTATGCCCTCGCTGGGTATGATGACGGTCAATGCGCTGGTTGCGGCAGACAGTGTGATTATCCCGTCTCAGCCGAACTTCCTGTCAACCAAAGGTCTTAACCTGCTTCTGCGCTCCATTTCAAAGATCAAGCGGCAGATCAACCCGAGATTAAAGATTGACGGCATTTTGCTGACGATGGTGGATAACCGCACCAACAACGCCAAGGCGATTATTTCCTCGCTTCGTTCTACCGTGGGAGAGAACATCCGCGTGTTTCGTTCCGAGATTCCCTTTTCGGTAAGAGCTGCGGAGTGCAGTCTTTCCGGAGAAAGCATCTTCTCTCACGACAGGAACGGCAAGGTCGCAGCAGCGTATGAGGCTCTGACAAAGGAGGTGACAGAGATTGAAGAGCGTGCAAAAAATCGATCTGGGCCTGACCGGGTACGATGAGCTTTTCATGAATGACGCGGAGCGAAAGGAAAACAAGCTCCCGCGCATTTATGATATTCCCCTCTCGGAGATCGACGATTTCCCAGACCATCCCTTCAAGGTGAAGCTGGACGAGGACATGGATCAGCTTGTCCAGAGTATCAAGGAGCGCGGGATCATCACCCCTGTCACCCTCCGACCGAAGGAGGACGGGCGGTACGAAATCGTATCGGGGCATCGCAGAAAGAAGGCCTGTGAGCTTGCCGGCTTTGATACCGTGAAAGCCGAGGTGCGGGAGATGACCCGAGACGAGGCCATCATTTTGATGGTGGAATCGAACCTGCAGCGCTCTGTGATATTGCCGAGTGAAAAAGCTTTTTCGTATAAGATGCGCCTGGAGGCCATGAAGAGGCAAGGGCAACGGACAGATTTAACTTTGTCACCAGTGGAGACAAAGTTGAGAAGCAGCGAGTTGATTGCTCAAAATTCGGGAGACAGTCGAGCACAAGTTGATCGTTATATCCGCCTCACGGAGCTCATTCCGGAGCTTCTAGATTTGGTTGATGAGGGACGCATTGCGTTCAGACCGGCGGTGGAGCTTTCGTACCTGCAAAAGGAGGAACAGAGTGCCCTGCTGGAGCAAATCGCCTACGCAGATGCCACGCCGTCCCTCGCCCAAGCCATTAAGCTGAAGCGATTCTCCCAGGACGGAAAGCTGAACAACGAGGTCATCGAGTCGATCATGAGCGAGGAAAAGCCGAACCAGAGGGAGAAGATCAACATCAAGTACGCCGAGGCCAGAAGGTTTATCCCTGCCAGCGTTCCTTACGAAAAAACCGGTGAGTATATTCTAAAAGCGCTGGAATATTATCACCGGTATCAGGAAAGGCAGAAAAGTCGGAATGACGCAAGATAGGTTCTTCGCCAAGGGGGTAGTCTACCCTTTTGCCGGTGTGCCGGCGTCGTTCCCCCCTCACACTCCCCCTCATTTACCGGCAATACCAGCTCAAAAGAAAAATAGACAGGCGGCACAATTGAAGAAAACCCAGTGCATTCGTACAATATGAGAAAAAACAGTCATTGGAGGTCATCCCATGAAAAAGAATCTCATGTTGTGCGCGCTCCTGCTTTCTGTATTGCTTTCCGGATGCGTCGCAGAGCCTCTGCAAGGGCAAACGGCAGGAAACACACCGAAAGCTCCAACGCCGCAGGAAGAAACGCCTGGTTTCTTTGAGCCGGTATCCACAGATTCAAGCGCTCCCGCCAAAGTACCGACAGAAGCCGCCGATCCAGCAGCTTGCACATCAAATGAGGACAAGCGCGAAAGCGGCCCTGCTATTTCTTCTGAGCCGGTAAGCGCACCCACGGAATCGAACGCGCCGGCATCGGAAGAAGCCAAGCAGCCACCCGTGCTTCCGGAGAAGCCGGAGGAAACAGAAAGCCCCACAGAGGAACCATCCGTTCCTGTGATAAGCGAGCCGGAACCGACTCCGGAGACTGAACCTGTATTTGATATCGAGCACTGGATTTCCTACGCAAAAAGCACGGCGGTGAGCTTGGGGCTGACCTTGGATAGCTCAGCAACCGATTGCTGGGACAATCCGATCACCGCAAAGCCGACCTGCATCTACATGGAGCGAGACATTAACTCACGCCTGAACAGATATGCGAAGGATGGGGAGATAACTGCGGTCTGGATCTGGTACGAATGCGTCGGCACAAGCAGCTACCTGATCTATATCGGGTACGCATAAGCATCAACAAATCAATACACCGAAATGAGCATCGTGGAAGCACGGTGCTTTTTTCATGCCTTGAAGGAGGACAGAACGAATGAAGAAGATTTTCAAAAGAGGAATGTCGGGACTGCTTGCAGTCCTCATGGCATTCACCGTGCTTGCGGGCTTTGGCACGACCACAGCCTTCGCCGCAAGCGAAACAGCGGAGTCCTATATGATTTCCTTCCCCCGTGACGGGGACGCTGCTCAGATTTACTCCGAGGACGCATGGGGACACTCCGCGAAAAACTATATGAACGGCTGGGCAACAGGCTCCAGCAACTATACTACCCTGCATTGCATGGATTCCTTCGACGGGAAGGTGTGCTACTGCATCGAGCCCGGCCTTTCCCGAAATGTCGGCGATACCTATCACGGCTTCGGTGAGGATTTCTGGGATAACTATCCCAGCCAGTACAACAACACCATCGAGCCGGACGATATTAAGCTGCTGCTGGGCCGTATCATGCAGTATGGTTATCAGGGCAACCTTTCCACCTCCTGGAGATCGCAGAACGATTCCGATGCGGATAAGCTGGCCCACGCCTTCGCGACTCAGCTACTTGTTTGGGAAACGGTTGTGGGCGAGCGCGATGCGGACTTTGACCATGTGAGCACCGGCGGATATGACGCGATCCTGTCGCTGGTTTCTCCCAATCACCCGCTGTATAGCCGAATCATGGACTATTACGACAGCATCGAGTCCAGCGTGCAGAGCCATGCCGTTTGCCCGAGCTTTATGAGCAGAAGCAGCGGCGGCGCAAAGACCATTGAGCTTGCGTGGGACGGCAGTCAGTATGTTGCAGAGCTCACGGATACCAACCGCGTGCTGTCGCAGTTTACCTTCTCCGCCAGTGAGACGGGCTTTCATTTCAGCGTGTCGGGCAATACGCTCACTATCACCACCGATACGGCTCCCAGCGGCAATGTGACAATCTCCGCAACTCGAAGCGCTTCCCGCTGCGGCGTTCTTGTTTGGACGGACTATAAGTACGGCCCCAACGGCGGCGTTCAGGATACTGTTACTTATACGGCCTCCGTCAGCGACCCTGTAAGGGCGTTTGTCAAGCTGAAGGTCAGCTACGGCAGCGCTAAAATCATCAAGACCAGCGAGGACGGCAAGGTGGACGGCATTACCTTCACCATCACCGGCGAGGGTGTCAATCAGACCGTTACCACCGACCGAAACGGTGAAATTCGCATCGACAATCTGATGCCCGGTGTCTATACCGTCACTGAGCAGAGCTATGACAAGTATGTGCCCCAGGAAAGCCACCGTGTCACCGTGCTTGCCGGACAGACGGCAACGGTTTCCTTTAACAATGTGCTCCGCCGCGGCGAGTTGACCGTGACCAAGACCTCCGAGGACGGACTGAATCAGGGGGTGAAGTTCCACCTTTCCGGAACCTCCCTCAGCGGGCTGCCCGTGGATGAATACGCCGTCACCGATGAAAACGGTGTGGCAACCTTCCGGGATGTGCTCATCGGCACCGGCTACACGCTGGAGGAGATGGACACCGCCATTCGCTATGTGGTTCCCGACAGCCAGAGCGCCGCAGTGGAATGGAACAGTGTAACCAATAAGAGCGTTTCCAACATCCTCAAAAAGATCAATGTCACCGTCACCAAGAGCGACTGTGAGAGCGGAACGGCGCAGGGTGATGCTTCTCTTGCTGGTGCCGCCTACGGCATCTATAAGGGCGATCAGCTTGTGGATACCTACTACACCGACGAGAACGGCCAGTTCACCACCGGCTATTATGTCTGCGGCGACGACTGGACGATTCGTGAGATCAGCCCCTCCGAGGGCTATCTGCTGGACAGCACCGTTTATCCTGTCGGTGCAGAGGCGGCCAATTACACCGTTGAGCTGAACGCTGCACCTGCTGTGGCTGTAACCGAGCAGGTGCAGAAGGGCAATATCGCCATCATCAAGCACTCGGATAACGGCGATACGCAGATCGAAACTCCCGAGGAGGGTGCAGTATTCGCCGTCTACCTGAAATCTGCCGGCAGCTATGAGGCGGCAAAGGATACGGAGCGGGACTATCTGACCTGCGATGAAAACGGCTTTGCCCAAAGCAAGGACCTGCCCTACGGCGTGTATACCGTGCATCAGGTCTCCGGCTGGGAGGGCCGTGAGCTGATGAGCGACTTTGATGTGTTCATTGCCAAGGACGGCGAGACCTATCGTTACCTCATCAACAACGCTAACTTCGAGTCCTTCATTAAGGTCATCAAGGTGGATGCGGAGACCGGCAATACCATTCCCTATGCGGGTGCGGGCTTCCAGATCTTCCGTCCGGACGGCTCCAAAGTGGAAATGGCCTTTACCTATCCGGAGGTCACCACCATCGACACCTTCTACACCAATGACGCCGGTATGCTCATCACGCCGGAAAAGCTGGAGTTCGGCAAGGGCTACTCCCTCAAGGAGGTCTCTGCCCCTTACGGCTACATCCTCAGTCATGAGGCGGTCAAGTTTGATGTGACCGAAGAGAATTCCACCGAGGAAGGCGGTGTGACGATCGTTGCGGTGAAGCTGGGCAATTACGCGCAGAGGGGCATCATCAAGATTTCCAAAACCGGCGAGGTGTTTGCCTCTGTTGTGGCGGCGGACGGGGGTTTCAGTGACTACCGGCGCAGATGGCACGGCGGAGAGCAAGCCGCTGTATCTGGGCAAATATGAAATCACCGAGATGAAAGCTCCCGATGGCATGGTCGTAAACAAGGACGCCCATACTGCAGAGCTTGTCTACGCCGGGCAGGAAATTGAGATCACCGAAACTGCTGCCAGTTTCTGCAATGACAGACAGAAGGCGCGGATTTCTCTTTCCAAGGTGCTGGAGCAGAATAAACAGTTCGGCATCGGCATGAATAACGAGCTTTCCGCCGTGACCTTCGGCTTCTATGCCGCCGAGGAGCTTACCGCAGCAGACGGCTCCGTCATTCCTGTGGACGGTCTCATCGAGATCATGTCCCTTGATGAAAACGGAAAGGCAGTGCTCAAGAGCGATGTTCCTTTCGGAAGCTACTATGTCAAGGAAATCAGCACCGACAGCCACTACATTCTCTCTGATGAGAAGTACCCTGTGACCTTCGCCTATGCCGGTCAGGAAATTCCCGTTGTGGAGCTTGCCGTCAATGACGGAAAGAGCATTACCAACGAGATGATCTACGGAGAAATCCACGGCATGAAGAAGGACGAGGACGGCAAGGCACTGGCCGGAGCTACCATCGGCCTGTTCCTCACAGACGGCACCGAGCCTATTCTGACCGCCGTTTCCGCAGAGGACGGCAGCTTCTCCTTTACAGGTATCCCCTATGGCGAGTATGTGGTCCGTGAAATCGCCGCGTCGGAGGGCTATGTGATGGATGAGACGCCTTATACCGTGAAGGTAGATCAGAACGGCGCTGTGGTCGAGATTGAGATCACCAACAAGCTCATTCGCGGCAGCGTTCAGCTGACCAAGGTGGATAAAGACTATCCCGATCATCACCTGAGCGGCGCAGTCTTTGAGGTATACCGTGGCGGAAAGCTTGTGGGCCAGATGGAGGAGCTGTTCGACGGCGTCTACAAGCTGGATGATCTGCCCTACGGCGATTACACGCTGAAGGAAACTGAGGCCCCCAAGGGCTTCTTCCTTGATGAGAAGACCTACAGTTTCTCCATTAAGGAAGATGGTAAAACCGTCGTCGTGGAAAATGAGGCCGGAAAGGGCTTTGTCAACCAGGCACAGACCGGAGGCATCCGCATTGAAAAGACTTCGGATGACGGCGTGCTGAAGGGCTTTACCTTCCGCGTGGAGGGCACGGATATCACCGGCAATGCCTTCAGCAAGGACTTTGCGACCGACGAAAAGGGGCAGATCCACATTGATGGCCTGCGCATCGGCGATTATGTGATCTCTGAGGTGTCCAACAAAGCCAACGAAAAGTATGAGCTTCCCGCAAATGTCACCGTAACCGTTCACGAAGGAAAGACGGTCGTTGCCAAGTTCCATAACAAGCTCAAGCCTGTTACGGATATACCCAAGACCGGAGATACCACCAATATGCCTCTTTGGGCAGCACTTGCCGGTATCTCTGCAATCGGTGCAGGTGCGGCGGCCTTCTTTACCTTCCGAAAAAAGAAGGAGGTAGGCAAGCATGAGCGCTAAGGTCATCATCGGCATCGGTCTTGTGGTGTTTATCATCGCAGGGCTGATCGTTCTTCGCCTGAAGAACAGAAAGTAAAACGGCAAGGGGCGGCATCTTTTTGCAGATGCCGCCCCGCTTATAAAAGGAGACGCTATGGAAGAGACAAGAAAAATCGGAGATTACTCCGTAAAGTATTCCATGTATATCGGGCACAAGGATATTGCTCTGGGCGAGAATCCCAACGCCGACAAGGATGAACGGTATATGTGCTGCTTTGTAGAGACCAACGCTATTTTCGAGCGCTATTCCGGGGTGCTGGTCAGCGACGATTTTGCGGAGATTGCAAAGGTGTTCGGACAGCGCGTAGCAGACGCAGCCGAGGAAATTATTCAGGAAAACGAAAGAGCCTGTCAGGAGGTCGGCATGAATGAGGAACTCACAACAAATAGTTGTAAGCCCATTTCCTATGAGGATTCCATCGAGAACAAGGTGGTTGTCATCAAGGGCAGCATTCTCCGGCCTGAGTTTCGCCACGCCAATCACCAGCTTATGCTGTGTACCGGCGGCTTCGGCGCGCAGGCCAATGCGCGAGGCCGTACCTGCTGCTGCATTTCTCTGTACGACGGGAGAAAGACCTCCTTTTATCGCACGGATTTTCTCGGTGTCATGGAGGAAAAGCGCCTTCCCGAATGGGCGCAGAAGGGCTTGGAGAAAGCGAAAGAGATGCACGCGCAGGAAAAGAAACCGACTAAAGAAAGAGGTGACGCAAGATGATCGAGTATGAAAAAAGAGCAATGATCGAGGCGGAGGACAAATATACCTTTCGCCAGAGCACGCAGATTTCCATGCAAACCGGGCTCATCGGCCATCTCCGGGCAGACATGGATACAGACGGCAACGGCTTTTTCAGCAGTTGGTTTGACTTCCGGGAAGAGCTGAAAACCGATGAGTTCAAGGCGGAGTTTGATGATGTAATCAACTCTCTGCGTGAGGAAGGCGACATTCTTCATAACCGCAGGGCGCTTGCCAAGTACTGCTATTCCACACCCCAAAGCCGGATGCAGGAGGAACCGGGCTACTATGGCGTTCGTGTGGATACCGAAAAATATGCCTATCTTCTGCGCCTGAACCCGGACAGAGGCGAATACAACCTGTACTGCTATTGCTATCGCCGGGATTGGCTCGATCAGCACCTGAAGGACGCAGAGAAAGGAATCCGTTTTATTGACAGCCATTACAAGGAGCTGTTTCGCATTCCGGATGGCGGCAAGGTGAAAATCCACTATTCGTGGAATGAAGACCAGATTCGCACCTGCCGGTATATCGACGATTACCATGTGGAGATCGGGAGCAACCTCTATCACATCTGCGAGTTTGCCGAGCGCATGGAATACGGCGGCCATACCTGCGAGCCGGTTCGGGACAACCTGCCCGAGCAGTGCTACAGCGTCCTTTCCGGCAGCGACGAAATCATTATCATCAAGCGCGGTGAAAAGGGCTACTTCAAGACGGACATTCCCGTCACCGACAAGGACGAAGCCTGGAACATCGTGAACGAGTACAACACAAAGCTCGGCGTCAGCAAGGCGCAGGAAGAAGCCATGAAGGCCGGCTCTATGTTCGGCTTTCGGGTGCCCGCCGCTGACCCGAGAAATTATGACGCAGACGGAAAGCCTGTGATGCCGAAGGACAGAGGTGATGCACGATGAGTAAGGACGATTATCGTATCTGGTCTAATGCCGACCTTGACTATGAGGAGTGGAAAGATTGGATGGAGGAAGAATATCCGACGCTTTCCGATGACGAGCGCGTCGCCATGATGTATGAGGAAAACGGGCACTACCTTGAGGACGAACGGCTCAATCTGGACATTCAACTTTCCCAGCCCGTTCTGGTTGTTGCCGATCTGGGGCTTTGGAATGGCAGGCGCACGGGATACAAAGAAATTCCCAGCGGCAATATCCGTGACTGCCTTTACTCTGATTACGACTACACCACATGGTATGTGGACCGAAACGGAGATTTCCGGTGCGATGACACCCACCATGACGGCACAAACCATTATCTCTATCGGGTATATAAGGACAATGTTTCCCAGGCGCAGAAAGACCGGCTCAAAGAAAAAATCTACAACGGCACAGCCACCAGGGCAGACATTGTCCGTGTCACCCGCAGGCTTGGCGATGAGATCGGAAAAGTGTACGGCTGGAGCTTTCCAACCAGGCAGAGAGAGCGAGGTGAGGCACGATGAACCAAGCACTGCCGAGCGAAAGTTATATTGCCAGGCTGGACTATTTGGCTTTCAACGGAAAAGTTTGCAGCAGCGTTGCGTACAGCGACGAGCAGCGCTTCCTGGAAGACCTGAAGGAGTCGCTCTATCACGGAGAGCCGCTGTGCGTCGTTCTCTACCGAGACCGGAACGGCAAGACGATTTCTCGTGCGTTTCTGAACGACCTGGATACACTGCCAAAAGGACTTTTCATAGAGGACAGTTCCCCCAGAAAGCCGAAGGAAAGGGGTGAAGCACGATGAGGGTAAATGCCATGACAGAGAAGTTTGAGGATGTGACGGTTCTGGGGCATCCCATGCTTTTTACCTGCCTGCGGGTAGACCGCGATACCGTTCCACAGGACATGTACATGTACGAGGTTCGCCACGATGATGACCAACAGGGCAAGCCGGTTCAGATTGCTAACTGGATCATGGTGAATCATTGGGGAACGTTGATTTCCAATAGACCCATTCGCTTGGAGCCCCGACCGGATGGGAGAAACGCCTACCGCGACATTGATCCTGAAAACGATTGGAACTATGAGGGCACGCTTACTACCGTGAAGGAGTACATGGAGAAGAATCCACCGGCGGTTCATAAGCAAAAAGAACACGAACCTGAGAGATAAGGAGAAGCTATGGATAAGAAGAAAGCCATCTGCGAGTATCTCCGTAAAAATCATATTGGCAAAGAAAATGCCATCCACAGCAAGGAGCTTGAAAAGCTGTTTCTGCTTGACGGACGAAATATTCGCCGCAAGATCAGCGCCTTGCGACAGGATGGCTTTCCTATTTGCAGCGATGAAACGGGCTACTATTACGCAGATAACCAGAAAGAGATCAATACCACCGTCTACCGGCTGAATGAGCTTGTGACCAAGGTGTCCAACGCCAGAACCGGGCTTTTATTTGCATCGATCCTCGGAGAGAATGAGCGGACCGTTGAGGTTACGATCAAAGTAAGATAAGGAGGGAGTTCCCATGCCGAGCAAATACAGAATCATTTTGGAGATGGCGTCCCAGACTGCCAGGGATATCGCCTCCAATGCCGACCGCTATACCGACTTTCTGATTACGGCGGCAAACAACTACAAGTACAGCTTTAAGGAGCAGCTGCTCATCCATGCTCAGAAGCCGGATGCAACGGCGTGTGCGGAAATCGACACATGGAATAAACTCGGCAGATGGGTAAACAAGGGCACGAAAGGCATCGCGCTGCTGATCGACAGAGATGTTCCCTACAAGCTGAGACATGTCTTTGATATCTCCGACACCAACAGCCGTGCCGGAAGGAACATCACCCTTTGGCAGATGAAGCCGGAGTACGAATATGCGGTATCGGAAAGCCTTCAGGCCAGCTTCGGCGATGTGGAGGAGCCGCGAGATTTCCCGCACCTTCTCATGGATATTTCCGGTTATGCCGTGGAGGATAATCTTTCAGATTATCTCATGGAGCTGAACGCTGTCAAAGCCGGCAGCTTTCTGGAGGAGCTGGACGACACAAGCCTTGAAGCGTGGCTGAAAACCACGCTGAAAAGCAGCGTCGCTTTTATGGCGCTCTCCCGTGCGGGGTATGAGCCGAGGCAGTATTTTGACCGGGAAGATTTCAGCCACCTCTTTGATTTCAACACCGTGGAGGTCATCTCTGTGCTCGGTGCTGCAGCCAGTGATATTTCCGAGATGGTCATTCGGGAAATGGGCGAAACCGTCAAGGAGATGGAGAAGGAAGAAAAACGGAAGATTCGCACATTTGCGCAGACCGGCACTTCTGCGTATCATAAGAACCGAACAGAAAACAAGGAAAGGAGCAACGAACATGGAACTGACCTATACGATGCAGGGGGATTACCTGATTCCCAATCTGACCGTGCCGGAGAGTCCGAAGCTTGGGAAGTATGGAATGCTGCGGCGGACATTCCTCCGCGAGCACCGGGATGGGATCTACACCGGGATGCTGCTGAACGGAACGCTGAACAGCCATCTGGAGGAGGTGGACCGGCAAGCCAACGAGATGATGGAACGCCTGACCCGACAGATGGCAAAGAAGCGGGGCGTGACGGAGCGCCTGAAAGCGGAAGATCAGATGAAATGGGTGCAGATGATGAATTCCATTCGTCACTCGGCGGAGGAAGTGATTCTGAACGACCTGATCTACGCGTAACGCTCCCCACAGTTGAACAGCAGCAGGAAATTATCGCAGAAGCGGAGGAAGAAAAATCCTCCGCTTTTGCTATTTCTCAGGAGGACATCGACGCCATCCTGACACGGGGCAGCGGCATCCACCAGGGCAAATTCCGTATCTATGAGCAGTTTCTCAAACAGGATTCTTCCGAGAACAATATCGCCTTTTTGAAAAACGAATATGGCATCGGTGGCGCGTATCCTGCAATTTCCGGCAGAAATCTCGATGAAAGCCACGACGCCAAGGGAATCAAAATCAGCAGAGGAAGAATCTCTCAGCCCGATGCAGAATTGCTTTTGCGGTGGAGCAAGGTCGAGAAGCGGATCGGGGAGCTGATTCGCGCCGACCGCTATCTGAGCCAAGCAGAAAAGGACAACTATCCTGCCTACCGGGAGCAGGCAGAGGTGCGTAAGGAACGAGGTGAAATCTCTGAGGAGTTCCGGTCGATTGTCTATGATTACAACGACTTCGTGACGCAGCTCGGCGAGGAAAGCAAAACGCTGAACCTGTATTATTTGTCGAGCTGTTGGAGTGCGTTCAGCGTGGGCGATAAGAAAATGCACGCCCGTACTGCGGAGGGTGACTTCATCCTCCCCATGATGCGCGAAGCAATGAATACGATCATTGCGGACAACACCCACCTGACCGCACGATGCGAAGCCATGCTGGAAGCGTTGAACAGCGATGTGGTAAAGCCGCTTGAGCCGACCTTTGATGAGCTGAACCCTCCACCGGAGTCCCGGAAGGAATACCGCTATCATCTTGGTGACACGGTCTATATCGGCACACAGGAATACGAGCTACTGTCTTTTGACGAGAAGAAGGTCGTCCTCTTTGATACGCAGTTCCCGCTGTTTAACAAGGAGCTGCCTCGTGAGGAGTTCGATAACCGGCTCAAAGAAAATCCGCTGAATGACAGGCTGCTGCAAGTCGTGGAAGAACCCCCTGTCGCAGACAATACGAAGGCGAGAATATCCCTTGACACCGGCAGCAACAAGGTTCACTGGATCTACTTCAATCCCGATGCAGATGCAGGCGGACAGTATGTTTCCGGTGATCTTGATTTCTCTGTTTTTGAAGAGCTTGTCGAGCAGTATGACATTGCCAACCATCCGGAAAACGCCGCCGATTTCCGAAATGATCTTGAAGAAATGTCGGATCAGTTCCTTGCGGACATCTATACTCCGTTCTTCATGGAAGCTGAAAATGACTATGAGATGGACTGCGATTATATCGAGTTCACGCCGGAAAACCTCCTGAAGATTCACGAGGATATTCTGTCTTTAGAGGCAGACCGGGAAGCAGCGCGAGAGACTGACCGATATGAGGCGGAGTTTGGTGCGGACGGCACACGGGTATTCAGAGAAACGGAAGATTTGGCAGAAGACGATTCCGAAATTGAGAGCCTAACGGACGAAGAATTGGATGCTCTGCCCATCAGCACCGTCAAAGACGGCGAGGTCGTGACCTATCCCAATGCAGAAGCGCTGCTGGATGACCAAAAAGCCGAAGCGCCCCTCGCTCCGCCTCCGCAGGTGAAAAGGCCTTCCAAGGTTGCGCCTCATGTGCTGCATCCGGAAATCAACACCGAGTACCGAACCAACTTCCAAATCGAGAGCGATGATATCGGTGTGGGCACGCCGCTGGAACGGTTCTATCACAATATCCGTGCCATTCAGCTCCTGAACAAGCTGGACGCAGAAAACCGGTTGGCAACACCTACGGAGCAGCGCGTGCTTGCCGACTATGTGGGCTGGGGCGGTCTCTCCGAGTTCTTCAAGGAGGACAATCCCCATTATACCGAGCTGAAGTCTGTGCTTTCCGATGAGGAATATGCGTCGGCGAGAGAATCCACGCTGACGGCCTTCTATACGCCGCCCGTGGTGATCAAGGCGGTGTACAGTGCCCTGGAGAACATGCACTTTCAGACCGGCAATGTGCTGGAGCCCTCCTGTGGCATCGGAAACTTTATGGGGCTTGTACCCGAAAGCATGAACGACGCGAAGTTCTACGGCGTGGAGCTGGACAGTATTTCTGGGCGGATCGCCCAGCAGCTGTATCAGAAAAACAGCATCGCGGTGCAGGGCTTCGAGAATACAAACCTTCCCGACAGCTTCTTTGACGCTGCAATCGGCAATGTCCCCTTCGGGCAATTCAAGGTGCCCGACAAGCGCTACGATAAGCACAACTTCCTCATTCACGACTATTTCTTCGCCCGCACTTTGGATAAGGTGAGACCCGGCGGCGTGATCGCTTTCATCACCTCAAAGGGCACGCTGGATAAGGAAAATCCCAATGTCCGAAAGTATATTGCGCAGAGAACTGACCTCCTCGGTGCTATCCGGCTGCCGAATGATACCTTCAAGGCCGCCGCCGGCACTGACCTGCACCCCATTTGTTAGACAGTATGATATACTATCTAACAAGTGGGGTGT
>OQVL01000394.1_pt1 | contig 22397 bp, 14 predicted proteins | sample 1691501 | NCBI WGS metagenome assembly OQVL01 (sample SAMN03418253, study PRJEB22391) | human gut metagenome | biome: human-gut; feature: organic feature; material: feces | host: Homo sapiens | place: Tanzania | collected 2013-01 | reverse complement strand
AGCAATTTTGTCGGATAAGAGGTGCTTTTTAGGGTAATTTTGTCGATTAAGAAGAATTTTTGGCCTCGAAAATGCGATGATCACGCTTCGTGTTGGCATCTTTATTTTCGGTGTTGTTTGCGAGCAGAAGGTTATTATTATTTTGTATCTGTCCACTGGAAACTTTTTCAGAATGGATGCGACTTGTCTGATGTTTTGCTATAAAATTAGGTGGTTATCAATGTTATTGACAGTATCTCATAATGTAAAGCTACTAATTTCAAGCAAGTATCAATATTTTTTGTTACTTTTGTATAAGCAAGGATATTTCAGAAAAGAGTTTTATATGGCATCATTCAGCGAGGATAGTCGTGTGAAGTTCCCTACGATTATGCATCTTATGGGGATGGGATATAAGTATGTTTCCCAGAAGGGATTATGTTCGAAATATGTGAATGCACCAAAGACGGATTATGATTCACGCACGAACATTCTGCTGCCATATTTTAAGGAAGCATATAGAAGACTGAACCCAGATGCGGCAGAAGACGGAGCTGAGAAGATGTTGGCCAGAATACAGACTGTCCTCTCAAATGATGATCTGGGACGGCAATTCTACAAAGAAGTGCTATTGAATACTGAAGAACGTATCATTGACCTTTCGTCTTCTTTCAACTTTGCCCATAACAACACATTTCAGGTCGCTACGGAAATGGCTTGCGGGGACAAGGACGGTGATAACTATAGGCCTGATATAACATTGTTTGTCAATGGACTGCCACTGGCATTCATCGAAGTTAAGAAAGAGAACAACCATAAGGGCATTCAGGCTGAGACGGAACGGATGAAAGTCAGATTTCAGAATCCGGCGTTCAGAAGGTACTTGAACATCACGCAGATTATGGTGTTCAGCAATGATATGGAGTATGACTGCAATGAAGTCACGCCTACAATTGGAGCCTTTTATGCTACCATCGGGAAAAAAGATACGAAATACAATTGTTTCCGGGAAGATGGTCAGGATAGTTTCCCCGTGGCAAGAAATATTGTGCCGGTCTCTGAGAGTGACGAGGAGATTCTTCTGAGGGACAACAATGTTCCTCAATATAAGAACAGCAGTGAGTATCAGACGAATTGCAGGGCAAACACTCCGACAAAAAGAATCTGCGACAGTCTGTTTTCGTTCGAGCGCTTCTGGTTCCTATTGAAATATGGCATTGCATACGTGGATTACAATAATGGACTGCAGAAGCACATTATGCGGTATCCTCAGATATTTGCGACCAAGGCTATTGAAAAATTCCTTGATTCCGGCAAAAGAAAGGGTATAATATGGCATACGCAGGGTAGCGGCAAGACGGCATTGTCTTTTTACAATGTGAAGTATCTTACGGACTATTATTCAAAGCAGGGCATTGTTCCTCAGTTCTTTTTCATTGTTGACAGGCTTGACCTTATGATTCAGGCGCAACGTGAGTTCTCATACAGGGGACTGAAGGTCAATTCTGTTCAGACCAAGGATGATTTTGCAAAGATTATCGGCAGCGGCCTCACGACGCAGAACCGGGAAGGCAAGCCGGAAATAACGGTCGTGAACATCCAGAAGTTTTCCAATGACTCCAAGGCCTTGGCGAAAAATGCCTACAATGTTCCGGTTCAGAGAATATATTTCATAGACGAGGCCCACAGAAACTACAGTCCGGACGGGTGCTTCCTAAAGAATCTGATTCAGAGTGATGTGAATGCCGTGAAGATTGCACTTACCGGGACACCTATTATCAGCAGGGAATATAACACAAAGGACATATTCGGGGAATATATCCATACATATTTTTACAATGCGTCTATTGCGGACGGCTATACGCGCCGTCTTATACGTGAAGACATCGGCTCCAACTATAAGATTAGACTGCAGGAAGCTCTGAACAGCATCAGAATAAAGGCTCATAGCCTGAAAGAGACAGATATTTATTCTCACTATGTCTATGTGCAGCCGCTGCTCGATTATGTCATTGAGGATTTGAGAGATTTCAGGGTGAAAAATGGAGACGGGACATTGGGCGGAATGGTCGTATGCAACAGCAAGGAACAGGCGCAGATGATGTACCGGCTTTTTCTTGAAAAGTATGCCGACGAGAGCGAGCTTGATAATTATACTGATGAAGATGGTTCTATCGTTTACAGGAGCATATCCGCAAATGAAATGGATGTCAAGCGGTCGCCTTGCCGGAAAGGCTGTTATCGTGCCGCTCTAATCACATATGACAGCTTCGACAAGGAGACGAGGGCAAAATGGATTGAACTGTTCAAGGACGGAAAGATCGATTTGCTGATAGTATTCCAGATGCTCCAAACTGGATTTGATTCTCCGAGGCTCAAGAAACTGTATCTTCATCGTATAGTCAAGGAGCATAACTTGCTCCAGACTCTTACACGGGTTAATCGTCCATATAAAGATATGAAATATGGCTATGTCGTGGATTTCGCCAATATCGAGGAGGAATACAGCAAGACTAACAAGGAGTATCAGTCGGAGTTGGAACACGAGGTGGGCAAGGATAGCTTCAAGGATACAGACAAACTGCTCGTGACCATTGAGGAGGCAAAGGCTCGGTTTGAAGATGCCAAGAAAGCGCTGTCGGGATATGAGCTTGATAATCCGGAATTGTTTTCAAGACAGCTGAATATGGAGGATGACAGGGAGAGTGTGAGAAAGATTGTCGGTGCGCTGGAGGATATGAGGAGTCTTCAGAATATGCTCATCTCTCAAGGTTCAGAAGGCGAAAGGATTGTCGAGGTCGAGAACATACATAATCTCATCAAAGCCGCAAAGAACAGGCTGGATTTGCTCGGGTTTGTAGATAATTCAGATGAGGCATCCAATGTTCGGCAACTGCTTAACACTGCACTTGAAAACATAGAGTTCTCATTTGTGAAGCGCGGTGAGGGCGAACTTGAGATTCTGGAACAATACAAGCAGGCTGTAGCTCACGCAAGACAACAGTTAGGCGCATGCGTTGATAGGGATGATCCTGAATATCGCTCAATACTTGAGGAATTCATGCGGCTGTTCCAGAAAAAGGATATGGAGCAGCAGGACGAGTTCAATATGCACAAGAGAGTTGAAAATGTCAATGACATTCTTCGCAGAATCAAGAGAATCAATGAACGTGATGCTCTGGAGGCAATAAAGTATAATGGGGATACGAAGTTCGTCAGAGTGGAAAAGCGTTTACGTGAAAAGGATAAGGAGGAGATAGAACACAACACAAAACCTCGTCAGTATGCCTGGACGGAAGAAAAGCAGAAGATGACGGTAATTCTGCTTGCCATAAAGCAGGATTTGGACGACATATATTTCCATAATCAGGCGATTCTTGAAGTCCCGGCATACTTCAAGAAGAATATTCTCACATACGTCACCAGACATTTCAAGGAGGAGGACATTAATACAGACAGACCGGTGCGTCAGTATATCAGTGATATAATTAACAGGGAGTATCAGATAACAAGATAGCTATGGATATAGAGACAATCAAGCAACAGACTTATGAACTGATTGACAGGCTGAAAAAGACGACCGTGGACAATGGCCTGGCCGGAGGCGGCAATGAATATACTGTCATCATCGAGACTTTTTTGTACAAGTTCTTGAATGACAAGTTTATTTATGAGGCGAAGAAAGAAAAGCCAGAACTTGTTCAAGCGGAAGACTTCTTCGCAGCACTTGATGCACTTTCGGAAGATGATTATGAGGAGATGTGCGACCTGATGCTGGACACCATCATTCTGAAGAAGGAGCATCTGATACCATTTTTGGCAAAACGTCAGAACGAGGACGTGTTTGCAGAGTTGTTCGATTCCACGCTTGAAAGCATAGCCAAGGAAAATGAGGAGATATTCTATATCCTGAACGATGATGAGACGAAAGTGTCCATTATGAAGCCGCTTTCAGATGTGGTTTCGGGTGGTGCAGCGAAGAAAAATGCCTTCTGCCGGTCGCTTATTGGAGATGTGGCGAGTTTCTCGTTTGAAGATGCATTCGAGGCAGGGTACGATTTCTTCTCGACTATCTTCGAATATCTTATCAAGGACTACAATGCCAACGGAGGAGGAAACTATGCAGAGTATTATACACCTCACGCCATCGCATCCATTATGGCGCAGCTGCTTGTGAACCCTGCGGACAATGTCTCAAATGTGACCTGCTACGACCCTTCTGCCGGTACTGGTACGCTCGTGATTGCTCTGGCTCACGAAATAGGGGAACAGAACTGCTCGGTCTATACCCAGGACATCAGCGACAAGTCTTCTACTATGATGATGCTGAATCTTATCCTTAACAGTATGAGCCATTCTCTGACTCACGTGATTCAGGGAAATACTCTGAAACACCCGTTCCACAAGAATGAGGACGGCTCGCTGAGGAAATTCGACTACATAGTCAGTAACCCGCCGTTCAAGCTGAACTTCTCTGATTATCATAGCGATCTGGTCAATGACCCATATAAAGGACGTTTTTTCGCCGGTGTCCCGAACATCCCGAACAAGGACAAGTCCGGAATGGAGATTTACTTGTGCTTCTTCCAGCACCTTCTTTATAGCCTGAAAGATGGCGGAAAGGCTTCTATCGTTGTCCCTACAGGTTTCATTACGGCCAAGAGCGGAATTGCGTTCAAAATCAGGAAGCATCTCATCGACAATCATTTCCTCGGAGGTGTAGTAAGTATGCCGAGCAACATTTTCGCAAATACTGGAACGAATGTCAGTGTCGTTTTCATCGACAAGTCGGGCATTGAGAAGCCGGTTCTAATCGATGCAAGCAAGTTGGGCGAGACCATCAAGGACAACGGCAACCAGAAGACAAAACTTCGCCCGGAGGAAATCAGGCTGATCGTGGAGACTTTCCGTGGCAAGGAGGCGGTGGATGATTTCTCCGTTACTCCGTCTTTTGAGGAGATTGCGGAAAAGGGCTATAGTTTCTCTGCCGGGCAGTACTTCGACATAAAGATTGACTATGTGGATATTACCGAGGAAGAGTTCAACAAGAGGATGACTGGTTACAAGGCTGAGCTTACGGCTCAGTTCGAGGAAAGTTACCGGTTGGAAGCTGAGATAATGAAACAGCTGGATGGTCTTAAACTTAATTAAGTATGAGTCTGAATATTATCATCGGAGTGATAGGGACCATAGCTTCTATAATTGCAGCCGTTGTGGCTTATATGACATTGCGGTTTACTGTGCACAATAGCAAAGGCTACATTCTAAAGCAAATTGACAAGAAAAAGAAGCTGATAAGAGAGATTGACATTCGTCTTGTGAATGCCTATGGATTGAATAGAGGACCGTGTCATCCAATCACGCCGTTGGATGAATAAAAAGAAAGGCTTGAGGCAGAGATAAATGAGTTGCAGAGGAAATTATAAAGAAATGAGAGCGCAAGAACATCAATTGAGTAAAATCGCAGATTTTGTGACGGATAAAATTCCAATGGGGAATGTACAGCTCACTGATTATGTTACAACTGACTCGTTACTTCCGAATAAAGAAGGGCGAAGTGTCGCGCAAAATCTGCCTCCGCAGAAGTGTGTTCTTACTCACTATAAGTGTGGGGATGTTTTAGTCGCTAACATTCGTCCATATCTTAAGAAAATTTGGTTCGCTGATAGGGAAGGTGGGGCTTCTGCTGATGTCCTTGTCTTTCGGGCAAAATCTGGTCATTCTCAAGAATTTCTTTACGCATCGTTACTTCAAGACTCTTTCTTTAATTATGTTATGAAAGGAACGAAGGGCAGCAAGATGCCTCGTGGAGACAAAGACCAAATAATGCGATATCCCATTCCGAAACTTTCTTTAGCAGAGGAGGAGTGTATCGGCAATATGATACTATCATTTTGCACTAAGATAAACGTCAATCGGCAGATAAATGATAATTTACGAGCAAGCCGAGCGCAGAGCCAAACGCAGTTTGAGCTATGCCGAGGCACAGCCGTAAATGCGGACGTTAGTCCGAATTTACCGTGGCTTGACCGTTCATTAAGAGGGGCAAGAGTTCGTCTCGCTGCTTAGTGAGAGTCATAATCTCTTGGCAGTTTTTGACTATTGCATCAAAGATTGGGCAAAGTTTTTCTTCTAACTTGTTGGCAATATCTACATCTGGTGGCAGTACAATAGTGCTTTGTCTTAAATGGTCTTGTGTTATATGTCCCATCGTTGTTTTTCTTGCTTCTGCCATTTGCTTGAATACACCTATATAGTGTACAAGTTGGTAGAAATAGAATGAACGCGGATAGCCATTCTTTGATGTTACCTTGAATATATGTTGGTTCAATCCACCATTTCCATAAGCCCAAAGCATTACTTCCAAAGAAGCTGACCATGAGAATAACACATCACCATCAAACACTTTTACATCATCAGGAATGTCAGCCTTTACCCATTCCGTATCAACAGATAAGCCATCGTGCATTTCTTTAATCTTGATAACAGGCAATTTGTTTTCATCTGTAGGACGATATTTCTGACATGCCAAACCATTTGTGTATTCTGCAATATCTAACAAAGTTCCACAATGCCAACCTTGCGGTATCTCACGCTTCAGCTTCTCATTCCACACCATAGCCCCACCACTTGATTTATACGGCTTGCCCTCCTTGTTCGGAAAGTCAAACTGCACAAACCAATAGTCATAGAGTTGTTTTGCCATCGCCTCTAAATTATCATTTATCCACTTATTGAGTTCAATTTTGCGATCTAATGCCGAAAGTGTTTTTCCTATCTGCTTTTGGATTGACATTTTCGGCAGAGTTATTTCTATATCCAAGAAGTTGTTAGGGTCAATCCGTTTGTGACTTCCTGATGTGTTAGTATTCTGGCCGCATAGATAATTTGTGATTCTATCTGAAATCAACAAATAATAGCAATATTGAAAATCTACAACATTTTCGTTCACAACAAGAGGTAGAAATTCAGTTGAAGATATTTTATTCTCATCATAATTATCTACTTTCCAGACCCTTCTGAAACGGACATTTAGTTTATTGAACAAAATACATTTGTTTGGAACATCATACTTATTGCTTTGTATTTCAGTTCCATCCAAAATTTCCGATGTCTTTCCCTCGTCAAATGAGGGGAGGCTATACAGATTATATGTTACTCCTGGTTTAGGAGTTATCGATTTTGACACAAATGTCACAATATCTTTAATTTTCATACAGACAGATGTTTTAATCTTTTTCTAACAATCGTCGAACTTCCTTATCAAAATCAGAATCAATCTGTTGTGTTGGGTCGAACAGGGCATATTCGTCCTCTGCCTTTTTCTTCGCCTGGGCTGCGGAGATTTTTCCCTTGTCTGGAAGAGTCTGATAGCGGCGGAATGTCAGGAATTCATTGACGCTGGCGGCGAACTGCTCCATATTGAAGGTGTTCTCGCGTTCGATGAGGTCTTCTATATAGTCGAAATACCCTGCTACGGTACGTTCCAACTGGCGGATTTCTTTTTCCTGAAGATAGTTTTTGGCGATGCTCACATCAGATTTCAGTATGCGACCGTTCGGAGCATTCTTCCAAGTCGTCAGTCCCATATTCTCTTTGGTATGGTCGGCTTTTGTATAGACAATCTCAGCAGCTGTCTGCCCAGTGATGGCGTAGTGGAAGCGGTTTTGTATCATTGCGTAGAAATCTCGAGTTGTCTGAGAGTTGCGGTCATAGTCAATGCTGCACTCAGCGTAGATGTCCGTAATCTGCTGCCAGATACGGCGTTCGCTTGCTCTGATAGAGCGTACTCTTTCGAGCAATTCACGGAAATAGTCTTTCCCGAATAGCGCCGTGCCTTGCTTCAGGCGCTCATCGTCCATTGCGAAGCCTTTGCGGATATATTCGTTGAGAATTTTCGTCGCCCACTGACGAAATTTAGTGGCTTTGGCGGAATTTATACGATAGCCAATAGCAATAATTGCATCCAGATGATAAAATTCCACATTATGAGTCTGGGATTTATCATCTATAGCTCCGTGAGGAGTGGTTATTTCCATTTTGGAAACAACCACTTCCTTGTCAAGTTCCCCCTCTTCAAATATATTCTTCAGATGCTTGCTGACGGCAGGGATACCCACCCCAAACAGCTGTGCCATAGCTTTTTGGGTGCACCATATCGTTTCATCTTTTATGACGACCTGCACTTTGCCGCTTTCTTCCGGCATATTGTACAGGAGGAATTGAACTTCTCGATCCATATTAACTACTCATGCTTGAAACCACACATATGGCCTCAATACAAAGGTAGCGAATTTTATAGATTTGACAGTTATCCGATATACTTTCGATGGGACATTTTTACATTGATCTGATTCACTTTAGCATAGTGTAGGGTGGTGTCGATTTTGACATGACCGAGAATGCATTGGACTTGTTCTATCGGCATTCCTTTATCTATAGCCATAGTGGCGAGAGTGCGACGGAATTTGTGAGGATGTATCTTGTCCATTCCAATGCTCTTGCCGATTGTACGGAGTCGGACTTCAACGCCGCTGATTGTCAATCTGTTGTTGGGCTTGGATAGTGAGACGAAAAGTGCCGGGTTTGTGTCAGTTCGGGTGTCAAGGTATTGCTGCAGGTGAATCTTGGTTCTGGCATTGAAATAGACTTCACGCTCTTTGTTGCCTTTTCCGAAGACTATACATTGGCGTTCGTGGAAATTCAGATCGTTGCGGTTCATTCTGACGAGTTCTCCGACTCGCATTCCGGTGGAGGCGAGCAGGTCAATGAGGGCAAGGTCGCGGATTTCTGTGCAGTTGTCGCGTAGTTGTTCGAGCTGCTCATCAGTTATAGTCTCTTTCACCAAAGTGTCCGTGCGCACTTTGTGGATTCTGCGTACCGGGCTTTTGAGTATGAGGTCTTCATCTTCGAGCCAGGAGAAGAAGCTGGAAAAGATTCGCCGGATGTTGTCAACGGTGACTTTGCTGAGGTGGCGTTCTTCTTGATATTCAGCAAGATAAGTACGTATGTCGTTAGTTGACATTTCGGCAACTGGTTTCTTTATCGTGCTGAACATCTTTACTATCGTGTTCTCATAGTATGTAAGTGTTTTAGCTGAACCTCCTTCAATTTTCTTTGCTGAGATGAAAGAGGAAAGGAGTTCAGAATTTGCTTTTCGAGCGGATTCTTCTGAAGTGACAGAAGTGATTATGTCCAGACCATTTAGATTATTGATTAATAACTCTTTAAGGTTTTCGCACTGAATCGTATCAAAGCATGTTTTAGCTTGTTCCAATATGGATTTCATGAATCTTTCTTTCATCTTTTTTGAGACAATTATAGTGATTTTTTCGGTTAGAGAGATAAATGATAATTTAGAGGCAATGGCAAAACAGCTCTACGAATATTGGTTTGTGCAGTTTGACTTCCCGAATGAAGAGGGCAAACCGTATAAATCGAATGGTGGAGTTATGGTATGGAATGAAGATTTGCACATGAGCATACCTTGTACTTGGAATACTTGCCTTTTAAGCGATTATATAGGTAGTAATAATACTGGTGATTGGGGCTTTGATGAGCCAGCGAAAAAAAGGAGCATAAAAGTTGGATGTATCCGTGGAGCAGACATTGTAAAACTAAATGATTTACCAATTCGCTACATTAAAGACAACAACACTTCAAAGTTATTGTCTGCATGGGATATTGTCATAGAAGTATCTGGTGGCAGTCCAACCCAAGCAACAGGTAGAAGTGCGTTTGTAACGCCTGGTGTATTGAAACGAAATGGCGGAAATTTGACTTGCTCAAACTTTTGTCATGCTTTTACAATGAAGGACTACAAGGCATCTGCGTATTTCTATTTTATGTGGCGTATGTTCTACGACAATAATAATATGTTCAATTTTGAGGGTAAGACTTCTGGCATTAAGAATTTTATGACTGATACTTTCTTGGCTAATAAGTGGTTAGATGTTCCTACAGCCTTGTTAGACTTGTTCTTTGAACGAGTAAAAGTTATATACGAGCAAATTGATAATAATATAGAAGAAATAAATGCTCTCACTAAGCAACGCGACGAACTCTTGCCCCTCCTGATGAACGGTCAAGCATCGGTAAATTCGGACTAACGTCCGCATTCACGGCTGTGCCTCGGCATAGCTCAAACTGCGTTTGGCTCTGCGCTCGGCTTGCTCGTAAATTATCATTTATCCACTCAGAACTGTTTCAAAGAGTCCACAAATTCTGCCTCCATTTCACCCATCTTCTCGCAGAATTCCGCATAGGAAGTGGCAGACTTGCATATTTCGATGCCGAAAATTGATAGGGTAGCCATGCTCCCTTGAAGGTGAGAGGTTGGAACTTTAGACTGTTTCTGCTCCAATGGAGCGACAAAGCCCCCTCTATCAGCTTTGAGTGCAGTCATATATGTAATGACCTGATGGACATCATTACGATCCAACTTTGAGACCTTGTCATAACTGCCAAGCCGCTTATATTGGGCATCAAGCACCATATCGTCCTTGTAAAAGTCAGGATAGCGAATGCCACTATGGTCGTCGAACAGGTAAATTCCGCCCTTATGCAACTTATTCTCGGGGTGCTTGAAACCATGATTACTCAAGATGGTGTTGACATATTCTTCCCAAAGCCACGCTCCATCAAAGAGGATTCCGCAGATTTCGTCGCTGCTGTCACCATATTTAACCTCTTCCATTCTGAGAATCTGGAGGCAGAGCGTCTGGAGTGGGCGATACTCAGTATAGTATGGGTGAACCTTTGCTCGGAGATTTTTGCAAATAATGCTGTTCCGTTCATTCCTATTATATGAAGAGGTGTGCTCGACGATGAGCTTTACATCCTCTATTGTTTCGCGGTCAATATTCAGGACTAACTGTCCATACCGTTTGGTCTTCATAAATTCAATGGTATGCCGTATCAGTTCCGACAGATCATTGTCATGGCTGTATTCTCGTGTCGAGTAAGCGATATTTCCCACGAAAGTTACATTCTTGGCAATATGTCGGCCGATATCAATAGTCCCTTTCAGGTTTGCATCATTGTGCCTGAAGTTTTGATATTCCCTATATACCCCCCTGTCGGATGGCAGGATGCTTCCTCGCAGATAGATCAATCTGAAGCTAAAAGGATGGCTGACAAGGCGCTGGATTGCCCACGAGAATCCGGTGGAATCACTGAAGGATGAATATAACGGCCAACAGATGCAAGAAATCGGGATTTTGGGTTAACTTTGTAGAAAATAGGTATAAATGAAGCATCATCTATCATCCATCATCGTAATTCTGCTTTTCCTCTCCGCGATGTTTTCCGGCGAGCGAAGCTATAAAAATGCCCGGCACATCATTGTCAGTGACTTGAACCAGGCGCTGTCGTCCACGCTGGCAAGTTCGCAGGACGAAATCATCACACCTGACACCGTCGCCCTGATGCGCGACAAGCTCCCCCTGCCAGTCCTCAAGGACAGCACCTATATCGCCTATTGCTTTCCCGGAGACAAGCCTAAAGGGATCTGCAGCGACATTATGCATTTGGAGGATGCCACCATCCGTGGATATGCCGATGTCTCCATGGCTTCGGTTTTCGGTCTTGCCGACAAGCGGCTTCCCGCCGCATTCAGCCTGATGGCCGTATTCTGGCTCATCGGCTCGGCGATGCTTACCCGGAAGAAGCGGATGGCACCGGCGCTCCAACTTACCCCCATGCAGCGGCAGCTCCTTGACCTGTTCGAAGCGGCTCCTGAAGGCGAACTTTCCAAGGAAGAAATCTGTCGTACCCTATGGCCAGGAAAGCCGATGACGGACGATGCCATGTACTCGCTCATCCGGCATCTGAAGACTTCCCTGGAAGGCAGTGGTTATGAAATTGAGACCAGCCGCGGCTTCGGGTATCGCCTGAAAAAACGCTGACAGACAATTGTCAGACAAATGTCAGGGAGTTCCTGACAAGCCTTTTGCTCCTTCATTGTAAGTTTGCGCTGAAAAATGTGCAATCAAGCAATGAAGAAATTTATATTTATCCTTGCTGCCGTGTTTCAGGCAGCGATTGCTGGTGCCCAGCAGATGGACACGACGGGAAGGTATTCTGAAAGAAGAGACACCTTGAAGGCGGCTGCTGTCACTGTTCGGCGTGATCTTGTGACGGCTGATGCGGATAAGCTGACTTATAATGTCCAGGCTGATCCTAAAGCAGAAGGGAGCAACCTCATTGACATTCTCCGCGCCGTTCCTATGCTCAGCATCAATGGTGACGAGGAGGTGCTGCTGAACGGAAGCAATGATTACAAGGTGCTCGTGAACGGCCGGTCCACTGGGATGCTTGCCCGGAACTTCAACCAACTCATCAAGACCATTCCAGCGTCATCCATAAAGGAAATACAGGTCATCGCCAATCCGCCGGTGAAATACGATGCGGAAGGCATCGGCGGCATTATCAATATCGTGATGGCCAGGCGCCTGAAATCAGGCTACAGCGGTTCATTGGGAACCAATGCAAGCACCATGGGGAGCGTAAGCGGAAACGGCTATTTGAATGCCCAGCTGGGTAAATTTACTTTCAGTGCGAATGCCAGCGGGATGTATTTTCCGAATCCAACGGTTCATGGTGTAACCGAAATAGAGAATTATACCAGTGAGGCAAACCACTATCATAAGTTGGAGTTTGACAACAATAACATCTACCGCATTGGTTCATTATCCCTGGAAGCCAGTTATGAGCCGGATTCATTGAACCTCATTACGCTATCAGGATGGACGAATTTCCAGAAGATACTGGCTGATTACGACATCGCGGAGACTTTTTGGAATAGCGGCCATGTCAAGACCGTTGAAATGCTGGAACCGACAGTACGAACAAACCGATATAATACCTTCTCCGGCGAACTGGCTTATCAGAAGACTTTCCGGAATGATGGTGGAATCCTGACCTTCAGCTATTCCATCGACGGTAATCCGAACAGCACGGACAACAACATTATCGTGAAGCCTGTCCTGAACTATCCGGACTATCACCGGCATTCCTTCAATACGGAGCACACCATCCAGCAGATCGGACAGATCGACTACTTCGCCACCCTGCGGAAGAAGCACCAGATTGAAGCCGGAGGCAAATACACGCTGCGCAGCCACGTGGCCGATTCCAAGGATGAGTTATGGGACTACGCCAAGAATGAATGGTACATTGACAATTCCAACGTCAACGACCTGGACTACAAGCAGCACATTTTTGCGGCCTATGCCAGCTATGGGTACAAGTTCAGCAAGCTCACCTTAAAGGCCGGCACCCGACTGGAACACACCTTGAACCGGGGACTCTCCAAAAGCGCCTCCGGGGACATCACCTTTGACAACAGCAACTTCAATATCGTCCCGTACCTCAATGCCGCCTGGCAGATTGACGCGAAGAACTCCCTGACGCTATCCTATACCCGCCGCTTGGGCAGGCCCAGCGTGAGCTACCTCAATCCCTATATCATCGAGGAATCACCTTACAGCCGGTCGCATGGGAATCCCGATTTGCGGACCGTTGTCTCCGATGCCCTTACACTCACGTATCGCACCGGCGGGGACAAATGGGACCTGACGGCACGCACTTACGGAAGTCTTACGGGCAACAAGATTGAATATCTGTCCGTGGTCGGTCCGGATGGCGTCAAGGTTTCAACTTACGAGAATGCAGTAAGATACAATCATATCGACCAGATGCTCAGTTTCAATTGGAAAGCCTCCGACAAGTTCAGTCTCCAGGCATCTGCCATGGCTGGCTATGACTATTATTACGCTCCCACCTTGGATCAAAAGAACGACGGCATCAACTGGAATGTCAGCCTGAGCGGCAATGTATTCCTGTGGAAAGGAGCAATGGCGTATGCGTCTGCAGATGTGAGAGGTGGCGAAATCACCTTGCAGCGCACTTACCACGGCGTGGATTATGAGTATTCACTCGGCCTGCGGCAAGGCTTCCTTCAGAACCGGCTTATCCTGTCGGTTTCGGCCATTATGCCCTTCCAGAACCGTTATGCCGCTCCCGTCCGTGACACCTATACGGCTACATACAATCAGCACAACGAATCTTGGTACAATCCTCGTCAGTTCCGCTTGGGCCTGACCTGGCGCTTTGGCAAAACCACAATCAACTTCAAGCACGCAAAGAAGACGGAGGTAAGCGATACGCTTTAGTTGACTACCGGCACTTCAACAAATGAAAATTAGTTTACACTTTTTACATTTATCCGTCAAAAATGATTCTCAAGACCTCCGAGATGCCATTTGCCCTACCTAATGGGGTTATGTTTGTAAATCTATGTAAAAAACTGTAAAACTATAAACTTTGGCATCAGACCTCAAAAACTTGTACCACGCGTGGTAGAAATGTGGTAGAAAAATCGCCAAAATAACCAAAACCAACCATCGGATACTGATGGTTGGTTTTGCGATTATACGTAAATTATCAAAAAAGATATCACGGTTTGTAATGGATATCTACGGAATATATGCGGTTTTTACTTCCCGATGCAAAACTTCCGAAAGATATTCCCCAAAACTTCATCCGTGCTTATCTCCCCGACTATTTCGCCGAGATGATACAGCGCCTCGCGGAGGTCCTGCGCGATCAGATCTGGCGGAAGCGTCGCCACTTTCAGTCCGTCGCGGACACGCCCTAGGGCCGTTGCTGCGCGCGACAGGGCTTCATAATGGCGGATATTCGTCACCAGGGTTTCGTCGGTGTCACCTGTGATGCGGCGGCCAATTTCTGCAAGGGTTTCGGTCAATTCAGGGAGGCCGGAACCTGTTTTGGCAGATATCGGAACCATCTTGATGACGATGCCTTTCTCGCGCAAGGCTGCTTCTATTCTTGCCATTTTTCCGGCCTTGCCGACATAACCCGCCCCAGAACCAGTCCCGGCAAAACAGGCCCTAGAACCAACCCCTGCAAAACCAGCCGCAACAGACTCAATGCCATCCACATCGCACTTGTTGACCAGCAGCAGAAACTCACGCCCGGTCCCACAAGCATTGACCTTGCTCCAGATATACTCGGCATCGGCCAGAACGGAATCTTCGCCGCGCGACAAGTCGGTCATTCCCAATACGATAGACGCCTCGTCGAGCTTCTTGAACGTGCGCTCAATGCCGATTTTTTCGACCAATTCGTCCGTCTCGCGTATGCCGGCCGTATCAATGAATCTGAACATTATACCGCCTAGATTGAGCGTCTCCTCAATCGTATCGCGAGTCGTTCCGGCAATATCTGATACAATAGCCCGTTCCTCTCCGAGCAAGGCATTCAAAAGCGTACTCTTGCCGGTATTCGTCGCGCCGACAATCGCCACCGGGACGCCGTTCTTGATGGCATTGCCGCGGCTGAAAGAATCCGTCAGGCGGACTATATGGGTCAATGTCTCTTCTACCAATGCCCCTAATTCTGAGCGACTTGCGAACTCCACATCCTCCTCGCTGAAATCCAGCTCAAGTTCCAGCAGGGAAGTCATTGTGAGAAGCTTTTCCCTGAGCACCCTCAGTTCAGACGAGAAACCTCCCTTCAGCTGATTCATCGCTACCTTATGAGACGCGGCGCTTTGAGATGCTATGACATCCGCCACGGCCTCGGCCTGGGCCAGATCCATCTTGCCGTTGACGAAAGCTCGGCGCGTGAACTCGCCAGGAGCGGCAATACGTGCGCCGGCATTGACAAGAAGCTCGAGAACCTCATTGACGATGAACCTGGAAGCGTGGCAGGAAATCTCCACGGAATTCTCGCCGGTATATGAGTGCGGCGCGCGGAACACGCTGACTATCACATTGTCCAGCACACTTCCGTCGTCTGCGAAAATCGTCCCGTAGCGGAGCCTGTAGCCTTCGGTCTCCGACAAGGATTCACCTTTTACGTCAATGACCTTGTCGGCGATTGCCAATGAATCTTCGCCGCTGACTCTGATTATGGAAATTGCGCCGGTGCCGGGAATCGTGGCAGGCGCACATATGGTGCCGTCCGTAAAAATACCAAGTTCACGCATGTCAAATCGCTTTTTGAACTTACAAAGTTACATAAAAACTCCCAGTAATTTCGTATCTTTGCGGCTTTTGGAACTGAGACATATGCAAAGAGACGCGATTGATTTCGGCTCGGACAACATTCCGAAGCTGTTCGGCAAGATGCTTATGCCTACACTTTTGGGCATGCTCTGCATCTCCTTGATGACGATAATTGACGGTGTTTTCATCGGGCACGGCGTCGGAAGTGACGCATTGGCAGCCGTAAACATTTTCTCACCGTTCTGGCTCCTTATGACCGCCATCGGACTGATGCTCGGCATAGGGTGCTCGGTCGTATCGTCCATACATCTGTCCCGGGACAACGAGAAGGCCGCCAGAATCAATATGACCCAGACCATCATATTCGGAACGGCATTGACATTGACCATAACCATTCTGGTACAATGCTATAGCACGCAGACCGCTTACTTGCTCGGCTCTTCCGACCGTCTGCTGCCGCATGTGCTTGACTATCAGCGCTGGCTGTCATTGGCATTCTGTGCAATGTTCATCCAGTCGGTGGGACTTCTTATCATCCGTCTTGACGGCTCGCCGACCTACGCCATGTTCACATCCTCGATACCGGCGATTCTGAACATCGTCCTGGACTACATTTTCCTCTTCGTCCTCGACAAAGGCCTTGCAGGCGTCTCGTTCGCCACATTCTTCGCTCTATGGTTCGGCGCCGGCATGGTCATTTACTACATACTTTTCCTGTCCAGGTCAATGAAATTGTACCGGCTGAAATGGTCGCTGAAAAGCCTCTGCCTCTTCGCCAGAAATATCGGCTACCAGTTCCGCATCGGCTTTTCCGCATTTCTCGGAGAATGCAGCATATCGGTGCTGATGTTCGTCGGCAACTACGTGTTCATGAGGTACTTGGGCGAAGACGGCGTGGCAGCGTTTTCCATCGCCTGCTACATCATGCCATTTATTTTCATGACCGGCAATGCCATTTCGCAATCCGCGCAGCCGATAATCAGCTTCAACCATGGCGCAGGAAAACGAGGCAGGGTAGTGGAAGCCCGTAAAGTCGCATTGCTCACCGCCGCAGGGGCCGGAATCCTGCTGTCGTCCGCACTCGCATCCGGCGTGAAATACGTCGCGGCGCTGTTCCTCAGCACTGACACTGCCGGCTACCGGATCGCATCCGCCGGCATTCCGCTGATGGCCGCCGGATTCGTATTTTATATTGTCAATGTTACCGTAATCGGCTACTATCAGAGCATTGAGCGGATTATCCCTGCGACCATCTTCTCTTTTGCAAGAGGACTTGTTTTCCTCGTTCCCTCATTCCTCCTGATGCCGCGCATTGCAGGCACCCCCGGAATCTGGCTTGCCCTGCCCGTTTCAGAAGCATTGACATTCATTCTAATCGCCACCGGCAGGTTGTTACGTCGAAAAAAGTAAAAATCATTATTATTCATTATATTTGTCAAATTGCAAGGCAAATAACCAATGAATAATATAGCATTTATCGATCTAGAAATCGACGGTCGAGGCAAAATTGTAGATGCCGGAGCCGTAAAAGCCGGTAAATCAATACATACATCACGCATCGCAGACTTTGTCTCCTTCATCAGCGATGCGGATTTTCTGTGTGGGCACAATGTCATAGAGCACGATTACAAATATCTGAAACCGTTTCTGACGAAAGAATACAAACTGATAGACACGTTGTACCTGTCGCCGCTGCTGTTCCCGAGAAAGCCATATCACAGATTGCTCAAGGACGACAAACTGCTTTCAGACGAACTGAACAATCCCCTCAATGACGCCGTAAAGGCAAAGGAACTGTTTGAGGATGAGGTCAATGCATTTCGTGACATCGACAAGCGGATGCAGCAGATATATTATGATCTGACCGTCGAAGACGTTCATTTCAACAGTATTTTCGACTATCTGGGTTATTCGCCGGAATGGCGCCCGTTCTTCCTGAAAAAGGCCGCCGCTGACAATGTGAAAGAGGCGCTCGCCGGAAAGATTTGTGCCAATGCTGATGTCAATGATGCCGTGCGGAATTCCAAAATCGCAACAGCCTATTCTGTAGCATTGATTTCGACTGACGACAGAAACTCGATACTGGCACCTTGGGTGCTCAAGAATTACCCTGATACTGAACGGATTATAAGGAAATTCCGGGAGTGCGACTGCGGCAGATGCACTTATTGCAAATCCAAAAGAGACCCGGAAGTCGCCTTGAAAAGATGGTTCGGCTATGACCATTTCCGGAAATTCGGAGGAGAACCCCTGCAGGAAAATGCCGTCAAGGGAGCGCTGCAGGGCCAGTCCATACTTGCAATATTCCCGACTGGAGGCGGAAAGTCATTGACATTCCAGATTCCGGCATTGATGGAGGGAGAGTCGCTGCGCGGTCTGACTGTCGTGATTTCTCCGTTGCAGTCTCTGATGAAAGACCAGGTCGAGAATCTGGAAAAGCGTGGAATCGCCGATGCGGTCTATATCAATGGCCTGCTGTCACAGATAGAACGCAAAAATGCATTGGAAAGAATCGTGTCCGGAGAAGCGTCAATTCTGTATATCGCTCCTGAATCATTGAGATCCAAGACGATAGAAAAGGTGTTGATGGGAAGGACAGTAGTCCGCATTGTCATTGACGAAGCCCATTGTTTTTCTGCCTGGGGACAGGATTTCCGCATCGAATACATGCATATCGCTGATTTCATCAGGCAGCTGCAGTCGAAAAAAGGCATTGACAAACCTATTCCGGTGTCGTGTTTTACGGCGACCGCAAAACCTAAGGTCGTCAGCGACATTACCGATTATTTTCGCGACAATCTCGGGTTGGAACTGAAATTATATACGACTGATGCGGCCAGGACGAATCTTCATTACACTGTTCTGCATCGCAGTGAAGATGAAAAGTATCCGACATTGAGGAATCTTCTTTTCGGCTGCAAGACGCCCGCAATTGTCTATGTTACAAGGACTAAGACAGCAGAGAAGATTGCCGGCCGCCTGAACAGGGACGGACTGGAAGCGAGGGCATTCCATGGTCAGATGGATATTCGTGAAAAGGTCAAGGCTCAGGATGATTTCATCAATAACCGGGTCCGTATTATTGTCGCGACCTCCGCGTTCGGTATGGGTGTGGACAAAAGCGATGTCGGCCTTGTCGTGCATTATGAAATTTCCGATTCTCTGGAGAATTATATTCAGGAGGCAGGCCGTGCCGGAAGGGATGTGACTTCTAATGCCGACTGCTATGTCCTTTACAATGACGATGACCTGAACCGCCACTTTACATTGCTGAACCAGACCAAGCTGACTCTCAGCGAGATAAATCAGGTCTGGAGCGCTATCAAGAGCCTTACTTCGAAGCGTTCGACAATCTCGATTTCCGCTCTGGAAATTGCCCGGAAAGCCGGCTGGGATGAGATTCGGGATATAGAAACCAAGGTCAAGAGTGCAATAGCTGCATTGGAAAACGCGGGATTCATCAGGCGCGGAATGAACAGCCCGAGAATCTTCGCGACCAGCATCGTCCCGCGGACGATGGATGAAGCCGTCGAGAAAATTCTCAGCTGCAACGAACTCAGCGAAGAGGATAAGGTCAATGCCAGACGCATAATCAAGTCCCTGATTTCTGAGCGGAGCCGTGCAAAGGCGGGAACTGCAGAGGCAGAATCCCGTGTGGATTATCTTTCTGACATGCTTGGCATTGAAATCAGGAAGGTCATAAACGTTGTGGAGAGCATGCGTATGAACGGCATTCTCGCCAGGGACAATGACATGACAGCATACCTCAGAATCAGTCAGATAAGAAAACTGGAGTTCTATGGAAAACTTGAGCAAAGCATCATTGACTCCATCTCTGGAGACGAATATAAATTCAGTCTTAAAGAACTGAATGAAAAGGCTATAGCTGATGGAATCTCAAGTTCTACTATAAAGGACATCAGGACCATTCTATACTTCTGGACAATCAAGGGCTATATGGAAAAGGCATCATTGTCCGATGAACACATAGACATAAGGCTTAAGGTGTCCACAGATGACTTGAAGGGTACGGCAGAACAGAGAACAGCCATTGCAAAATATGTCCTCGGCAAGTTCAAGTCCCAGCCTCATGAGGGAGAACAGGACATAATGGTCAACTTTTCATTGACCGAACTTGTCATGGGATACAATGCCAGCAGTCTGTTCATGACAGAACTTGCCGATGTCAATGCTATCGAGGAGGCCCTCCTTTTCCTTGCCAAGACCGGCATCCTTAGTATTGAAGGCGGGTTCATGGTGCTGTACAACAAGATTGAACTTGAGCGTCTCAACATGGACAACCGCAGCCGTTACAAGAAGGAGGACTACAAGAACCTGGACGACTTCTACAGGCAGAGAATCCAGCAGATTCACATCGTCGGCAAGTATGCCAATATGATGGTTGCCAATGAAAGTAAGGCATTGGAGTATGTCCACGATTATTTCACAATGGATTTCAAGGCCTTCATAAAGCGTTATTTCGACAGCAAGGAAGCGGAGGAGATGAACCGCAATGTCAGCAAAAAGAAGTTTGACGAGATTTTCGGCAGCCTGACGGCGGTGCAGAACAGTATCATCAATGACAAAGATTCCCGTTTTATAGTCGTTCCGGCAGGCCCCGGAAGCGGAAAGACCTACGTTCTTGTCAGGAAATTGGCATCATTGATATTGATGGAAGACATCAAGTCCGAACAGCTGCTCATGTTGACATTTTCACGTGCTGCCGCTACGGAGTTCAGCAAGCGTCTTGCAGGTCTTATCGGAGGCGCGGCCAGATATGTGGAAATCAAGACATTCCATTCGTATTGCTTCGACCTGCTCGGTAAAATCGGAACTGTCGAGGATTCCGAGCATGTGGTCAGGAATGCCGTTGAAGCCATCACTGCCGGCAATGTCGAGCGCAGCCAGATTACCAAGTCGATTCTTGTCATTGATGAGGCCCAGGACATGAGCGCCGACGAATTCGCCCTTGTGGAGAGTCTCATAAAGCTCAATGAAGACATGCGTGTCATAGCTGTCGGCGACGATGACCAGAACATCTATGAGTTCCGCGGCTCCGATTCGGGCCATATGAGGGCTCTGATATCGAATTACGGGGCGACAGTCTATAACATGACGGACAATTTCCGCAGTTCCGACGAGGTCGTCAACATTGCCAATGCCTTAGTGAGGACGATCCGGAACCGGCTGAAAATAGTTCCTATCAATGCCGTGAAGCAGTCGCACGGTAAGGTCAATGTTACTTTCCATCGTTCTCCAAATTATGAGCATGCCGTTGTCAATGAATTGGTTGCCGATGCATATAAGGGTTCGACATGCGTGCTGACATTTACCAATGAGGATGCTCTGGTTGTTTCGGCGCTGCTCAAGCAGAACGGTTTCAAAGCACGTCTTGTCCAGTCAAGGGAGGACTTCAATATGAGGGACCTTGCCGAATTGCATTACCTCCTTTCCCGTGTGAAGAAGCCCGGAACAACGGTCATTTCCGCAACTGACTGGGACCAGGCCAAGGATGATGTCGGTAGTAAATATCATGACAGCGAATATCTTGAAGTGTTCAGGAACTGTATTTCAGAGTTTGAATCAGAAGGCCGCCATACAATCTATCTGTCTGATTTCGAGACCTATCTGAACGAGTCCCAGCTAGAGACCTTCATCCCGGGCAGCGCCTCCGAGATAATAGTCTCGACCATCCACAAAGCCAAAGGGCGTGAGTATGACAATGTCTATGTCTCGCTCAAGGGGCTGCATCATATAACAGACAAGGAGCGCCGTGCCATCTATGTCGCCATGACCCGTGCAAAGAGCAACTTGTCAATTCATTACGACAACCTCACGCTGTTCGGCCAGGATGTGCTTTCGTACGCGTCTTACTCCACAGACGATACCGACTACGGCAGGCCATCACGCATACTTCTCCAGCTTGGTCACAAAGATGTGGTTTTGAGTGCCTTCATGAACCAACGGATTCCGTTTGACACCATCCATTCCGGTAGTCCATTATCCGTCCAGCCCGAAGGCCTATATGCGGAAATTGACAATAAGCCAGTAAGAGTAGTCAAGTTCTCCAGTGCCTTTGTCAATGCCTACAATTCATTCCTGTCCAAGGGTTATGTCCCTGCATCTTCCAAGGTCCGGGCCCAAGTTATCTGGCATCACGAGGACAAAGACGTCACCCCGCCCAAATACAGCGAGCATCTGATTCTCCTCCCCGACATAACATTGGACCTGGTACAGTGATGATCATTTCACAATCTGGACAAGTGGGCATAAACACCAGAATCTACCTTGCTTTAACTCGGAAAAATCTGTATATTTGTAAGATTGAAGTGTGAAATGTATGGAAAAACATCCGGAAATACAGTTTCTTCCGAGGGAAGAGATTAA
>OQVL01000392.1_pt1 | contig 22429 bp, 20 predicted proteins | sample 1691501 | NCBI WGS metagenome assembly OQVL01 (sample SAMN03418253, study PRJEB22391) | human gut metagenome | biome: human-gut; feature: organic feature; material: feces | host: Homo sapiens | place: Tanzania | collected 2013-01 | reverse complement strand
CGCAAAATGCTCGCTTTTTGCCGATGATGAAACCATAAAGTTTATTTTTTTCATATCAATTTCCCGTTAAAACAAAGCAACGCTGTCCCCATGGGTATGGAGACAGCATTATTTTTATTTTTTCAGTAAAGCATTTGTCTTTGCGAAAATTTCGGCACTGCGGTCGCCGAGTATTTTGATTGCTTTTCTGAAGTATTCATAGTTTTTCCCTTTTCCGTGTATGTCGCTTCCGAGCGCATATACACTGCCCTCTTCTATCCAGCGCAGGCATCTTTTTCTATTCCTATGCTCGAGAAGCCCGTCGGCATTGAGCTGAATCTTCGCCCCGACATCGACACAGGCATCTATTATATCCGTATCATACCTGTCGGCATGGGCGAGCACAACATCAAGCCCGCGGCGGATAAGATGGCGTATCGTATCCGCTATGGAATCGTCCACGGAATTCATCGGAAGCTCGGCAAGGAACACATTTGTCCCCACTATGCAGAGCTTTTCCACATAAGGCATACGATCAAGATTTTCGAAAACAAGAACCTCGGCTCCGAGCATTATCTCGGGAGCATCAGGAGGAAGTGCGCGCAAAAGCTCGCCGAAGCACTTTTCTCTCAGCGCATAGAATCCCGGTACATCTATGGCGTTTGCATAGAAATGCGATGTCGCCACGATGCGTGATATGCCTGCCTTTTTTGCCGCATTTATCTGCCATAGGCTCGTTTCCACACTGCCGCTGCCGTGGTCAAGCCGCGGGATTATATGGCTGTGAAAATCGGTCATTACTCCTTTTTCGCCGAGAGTAATCATTTTGTCTCTCCGGAATCACTGCCGTCGCTTCCGTATCCGTTTGAATATCCGTACTTGGAATAACCGTATTTCGAGTATCCGTATTTGCCGTAGCGACCATAGCGTCCGTAGCCGTATCTGCCGCTCTTCTTGTAATTGAGATTATCTATCACAAATCCGCGAACCCTTCCGCCTACCGCTTTGATATTTTCAACTGCGGCAGCCGTGTTTTCGGTATCGCTGTAATCCGCTCTTGCTACTATGAGATAGCCGTCTGTCCTGTCGGCAAGCGAGAGAGCGTCCGGCACAACCGTGAGCGGAGGGGTATCTATTATAACATAGTCAAACATTGTCTCTACCTTTTTGAGGAAGGTATTCATCGCCTCGGAGGAAAGAAGCTCCGCCGTGAAAGGAACGCTCTTGCCCGATGTGAGCACATAGAGGTTCGGGAACGAAGTCTTTCTTATATTCGGCGGCATCCATATTGGAGCGGAGTTGGTCGGCGGTTTTCCAGAGTTTTTGTTTGGTGGCGTTATCCATAAAAAGTCCTAATAAAAGTATATATTTTTAACTATACTAAATAGAATGCATGGGATACAATGTGATATATTTTTGTTGAAAAACGGCGCTATTTACTGTTTGACTTCTTTCCCCTATAAGAGCGTATATGTACATACGAGGGAAACCGCCTCGGTAAAACCTAAAACTTATAGGATAGAAGTTATGAATAAAAAAGTCACTAAAACCCCTACACAAAAAACAACCCGCCGGAGTTTCCGACGGGTTGTTTATATGGGTTATTTTTTTTCTTCTTGCCAGTGGCGTTCCATTTCTTTCATAAAGGAATAGTCACTTTGGGCTTGCGGGGCTTCGGCCACCTGCCCGGGCGCCCCGTTTGGGGCATTATCTGCCCCCTCTTTCAACTCTTTATTAGGGGAGTCCGTTTCCTTACCGTTCTTTTTTTGGGGCTCGCCTGCTTTTTTTACCACTTGACCCTTTTGGGCCGCATTGGCAGGGGTTTGTGCGTTAGCAGGGGTTTGCGCGGCGGAAGAATCTTGCGCGCCGCCAAACGCATAGCGGATACCCGCGTGTACGCCCCAACCTTTTACTATATTGCCGGCCTCATAACTGCCCAAGCCGTACCAATACAAGTTTTTGGTAAGTTGCATATCAAGCCCGGCGTTCACTTCCAGCGTGCCGCCGGAAAGGTCGCTCTTTTCCGTCGCGCCGGCATAAGCAAGGTCATCCTTGCCGGCAAACTCATAGCGGTAGGCCAATTCCAACAACGGCTCTATCAGCAGGCCGTTATCCCGCACGGCGTTGTAGGCCAACAGCACACCCGCTTTGGCATTGACGTAATTAGCCGCATTATACCTAATATCATTACCGGTATCCCCTACGGAAGCATTTTCCGCCGAGGCGTGCATATAACCAATTTCTAATTTCGGCTCTATGCGGATGAACTTATTGCGGGCCAGTTCACTATTTATGCTCTTTCCTACTTCCACACTGGCCGCAACCACATTCCGGTTGGGCTTATAGGCCAGTGCCGTGCCGGTGGCGGAATGGTTCTTCATATCCAACTTACTCCAGAAGTTCCGCGCCGCCAAATCCACAAACCAGCCGTTTTCGTTCAGTAAGGTGGCATACACACCCACGCCCGGGGCTTCGCCGTCCCCTTTATCGTACGCACCGTCGCTCTTTTTGGTTTTGATATTGCGGGTGGACACAAACCCAACCAACACCCCGGCATACAATTTGGTGGGTTCCTCGGCCCTAAACAACCAGTCATATCCGGCCTCGGCACCAAACAAATTGGCATCCGTTTTGATTAAATCCTCCACCGTCATATCCTTGTAATAACTGCGCACCCATACGCCTTGCTTGGCCTGCGTATTATCCATGGCGCGCAAATCCCCCAACCGTTTTTGTAGGGAGTTCATCCCGGTTTGGGCGATAACCACGTTCATTATCGGTACGTTTAACATGGTCTTAAACGTATCCGTCAGTTCTTGGGTGTTGCGCAAGTAGTAATCCTGCCCGGTTCCGGCCGCGGTACCTTGTGCCAATTTGTACACATAACCGCCCTCATCCCATTTGCCGCCTAATAAGTCAAACGTACCGTTTACAGTGGCAGTGTCGGCAAATTCCACCAGTTTTATACCGTCGCCGGTGGTTGCTTGGGCGGTGGGGGCCACATTGGTTAGTTTCAGGTTGGCATTCCCGCTATAACTATCCGTAATGTTCAATGTATCGGCGGTTTGGGTTTCTAAGTCCACATTCATATTAAACACCGCATTATTGGCGGACAGGTTTTCTATACCCAGGGTATTCATCCCGGTTGTATGGTTGATGTTTACTTGGGCATCCGCAAGTTTAATATTGCCTTGCAAGGTGTTGTTGCCATACACATTTAAGTCCCCGCCCGTGGCGTTCAGGCCGCTTATCAGGCCGCCCTTATAAAGATTAACCGCCCCGCTGTTCAGCGTGGTATTACTCGCCACTGCGCCGGAATACACATTTTGCAAACCGCCCTCGTTGATAGTGGTAGTACTCGCCACACCGCCGGAGTACACATTTTGTGTACCGCCCGCAACAATGGTATCACGCGCCACGCCGCCGGCATTCAACATCTGCACACCACTGTAATTAATAGTGGTACTATTTGCCATACCGCCAGAGGACACATGTTGCAAACCGACATCTTTGATAGTGGTAGCACTCGCTACACCGCCGGAGGACACATACTGCCAACCGTAATGATTGATAGTGGTAGCATTCGCCACGCCGCCAGAAAAAACAGTCTGCCGACCGTAATCATTGATAGTGGTAGCATTCGCCACACCGCCAGCGGACACATACTGATTACCGCCGGAGTTGATAGTGGTAGCAATTGCCTTGCCAATCAACGCCTGCGAACCGCCGGAGTTGATAGTGGTATTATTTGCCTCACCGTCAGGGCGCACAAACTGCCTCCCGCCGGAATTGATAGTGGTAGTATTTGCCATACCGCCAGAGGCCACATCCAGTATACCGTCATAAAGGATAAAATTGCTTGCCACGCCGTTTTGTAGAGTAAAGGCTTCCCCACTTGCGTTAGTGCCGGACACATAGGTTTCCGTATCCCCACCATAAACATCCGCATTAATATTTCCGCCAGAATATTGCATCACATTATATGCTTTTCCGCCGGAGGACACAACCTGCCAACCGTAATGATTGATAGTGGTAGCATTCGCCACGCCGCCAGAAAAAACCGTCTGCCGACCGTAATCATTGATAGTGGTATTACTCGCCACACCGCCGCGGGACACCTCCTGCGTACCGTACCGGAGAATCGTGGTTTCGTGTGCAAGGCTGCCGGAGGACACATTTTGCAAACCGACATCTTTGATAGTGGTAGCGTTTGCCATGCCGCCGGAGGACAGATACTGAGCTCCGCCATTGATAGTGGTAGCACTTGCCACCCCGCCGGACTTCACATGTTGAGAACCGCCGGAGTAAAGGATAAAATTACTTGCCTTGCCGTTTTGTAAACTGAAGGCTTCCCCTCTTGCGTTGGTCCCTTCCACATAGGTTTCTGCATCCCCGCCAGAAACGATTACAAACATTTTCCCGCCGGAATGTTGCCTCACATTATATGTTTTCCCGCCGGAGTACACAAACTGCAATCCTCCATCATGGATAGTGGTGTCACTTACCACCCCGCCGACATACACATTCTGGCTACCGCCGGAGTGGATAGTAGTTTCATTTGCCACGCCACCAGAGGACACCCCCAGATGCCCGACGGAGTTGATAGTGGTATTGCTTGCCACGCCGCCGCTTGCCACGTTCAGCCAACCAAGGGAGTTGATGGTGGTACCATTGGCCAAGCCGCCTCCTTCCACATTCTGCCAACCACGGGAATTGATGGTGGTAGCATTTGCCACACCGCCGGATTGCAGATGTTGAGCACCGCCGGAGTTGATAATGGTAGTATTTGCCACACCGCCGGCGGACACCCGCTGGCCCCCCGGATTGATAGTGGTATTGCTCGCCACGCCGCCGGAGGACACAAACTGCCAACCGTCCTGATACATTGTGGTATTAGTTGCCACACCGCCGGAGGAAACCACTTGTAGGCCGCCATAGATAGTAGTAGAATTTGCCACGCCGGCCGAATAAATAATTTGGGAATTACCCGAGGTAATAGTGGCTCCTGTCACCGTTTTCCCCGCGCTTACATACGTTCCAGCACCATACGCAGGCAGGGCCATATTGTTAGCCAGCATGGCCGCTACCGTGGCCGTATACACCGCCCGGCGCCCACCATGATAAATGCGGGATACCACCCGCGCACCGTACCCTTGGCTGGATACCAGGCAAGAGCTTACCACCGCCGCACTGCAACTGGAACAATACTCCTGCTCCAATGCCTGAATACAAGCACTGGAATAAATATTGTCTTCTTGGGGGGAATGATGTTTACTCATATTTTATTTCTCCTGATGGTCTTTTTTGGGGGCGGTTAAATGATAGTCTTGCATGAGTTGCTTAATGTGCCCTATTACTTGTTTGCCCGTTATTAAGCGGGTACATTCGTATTGGCGGTCCGTATTTTTGAATTTAGGACACCAAAAATAATCGTAATGGTCAAAGTTGCAATTTATATCATCCCAACAACCATTACAACCGTGGGAATTAAACACGCGGTACGGCGTGTAAAACTCGCATATCGGCAAGGTAAAGCCGCTAATTAAAACTATCGGAATGTGCGTACACCACGCCAGCCACGTTAAGCCGGACGACAACCCGATAAAAAAGTCCGCGTGTTCCAAAAGCGCTATGCGCTCTTGCAGGGGCTTGTTCCCGGTAAAATCTTCCGCCTCGTGCGGCATACGGTTCCAAGTGTATTTGAACCCGGTGACGGGCTCTTTATCTATACAAATTACACGGTAGCCCAGTTCCTTTAAGTAGGCAACCACTTGCTCCCACCCGTAGCCGTTGTTCCAAAATTTGGCCTGGGAACTGGATTTGGTGGCAATACATACATAACGCTCTTTAATTTTGCGCGGGCTGCCTAACTTTACCTTGGGGGCTTCTTCGCGCGGGTCCACACCCAAAATATAACCTGCAGTGCGGTGCAAGCCCACCTTGCGGAAATCTATGGGTTGGTGGGTGTCGTTCCCTTTGAAAAACAAACCCAACATATAACTGGCGTAGGGTTTTTCAAACCGCACTTTGCCCGGCAAATGCGTGAAAAATAAATTGGGGTATTGCCCCTCAAAAACTTCCGCCAAGTTATGCGCCATGGTTATTTCCGCCGCGCATTTATGCTTTTGCTGGAATCTGTCCGCATACGGCAGCCAACCGATAATATCCCCCAGCGTGCCAACGGGAAATTTGATTTGGACCTCTTTGCCGGTCAGGTCCAACGTGTGGTTTAAGACGGGCTCCTTTTCCCCATGCACCCACACGCGGATGCGGAACGGAATATAATATTTTTTAGTGCTGAGTACCCAGCCTTCGTCGGCATCACAGGCAAAAATAATGTTGTCTGTTTCGTCATCTTCAATCTGCACGTGCCATTTGCCCTTGGGGAGCAGTACGCGCGCGCCGTCGTTAAAATCATAACGGATGCCCAGGGGGCCTTCCTGCGTGGGAACGGCAGGCACCGGAACGACAAACGGATTAACCGTTTTCCCGGTAGATACAGTAACGGAAGCGGTTACATTGGCTGAAGCAACAGCACCAGAACTGGCAGTGGCAGTTCCTTGATTTGCAGTGGAGTTTAACGAAGAAGCAGAAACAGGCGAGACAGAAACCACAGAATCGGTATTTTCGGACATAAATCCCCTCTCTAGCAGAATCCAGAAAGAAGAGATAGGGCTTCCAATAAAAAACGGCCATTATGGATATTCCACTCGCGAGTATACCCATAACAGCCGTAGTTGCGTAATTCTCAAATTGTAATTCCAATCAAGAATATACGAACATTGGGAAGAAGACCCCTTGGAAGCTACCCTCCGAATCTTCTGCCTAAACCAGCTGTTTTTGGACTCGAGTAGACTTTGGTTGCCCAAAGACCATCCTATTCTTCTATAGGATTCCAAAAAACAGAAATAATTGGATACACATCTTACTTAACAACTTATAATTTACTATACAAACTTTTCGTTGATTTTGCCCATCATTTTATGTAGCTCCCACATACTTACATACGCGCTTTATGAAAGTCCACTGGTTGAATCCATCAAAATTTCCCGACATTGCTCTTAAAAGCCGCCAAGCCCACTACCCATATTGCCCAATCATTGCTATACCTCTTGAAAACTCTCGCTTCGCTTGAGACAAACCATATACGACCATTTAGAAAGACTCTTTTAAGTAAGTGGCTTTTTCCCTTCTCCGTTGGTATTTTGGGCTGATTTTTATTCACCCGGGTTTTAGAGCAGTTTATAAGCCCCACAAAAAAGGTCCTTTTGGGGCCTTTTTCTCTGGTGGGCAAAAGGGTATTTTGCCACTCACTATTACTGCTTACTATCGAGAGATAAGTCAAGTTGGGTCTACTTCTTATTTAATAAACGGCTTACATATTGATAATAGGTATTAGACGGATATTTGGACAATGCTATCGTGCTTGATGACTACAAAGTTATGAATCCAGAAGGCTTGCGTTACCCAGATGAATTTGTAAAGCATAAGATGCTTGATGCTATCGGCGATTTGTATATGGCTGGTAAGAGCATCATCGGTGAATTCGATGCTTATAAGACAGGTCACCATTTGAATAATATGTTGTTACGTGCTTTGCTTGCTGATAGCACCGCTTATTCATTAGTTACTGTTGATGATGGGGTGGCAACTCCTGCTCAAGCTCACGATAGCACTTTGGCTCCAGCTGGGGTTAAGGGCATCGCTTTTGTTGATGCATAATTAAGTAAGCATTTCCGGAAGAATTTGGTAGTTCGTTGCTAATTGGATTCAAGATAGAAATAACTAACGAAAAGGACCCACGAGGGTCCTTTTTTTATTTGGCCCTGAGCAGAACATTTGAGGGGAAGTGCGGGGTGGGAGCGTTAGAGGTGGACTCTTGGCGGTTCATTTTTGTTAAGTATGAAAACGGTTAAAATATTTAAGTAACGAAGTATTGATCTCGTAGTTAAAAGAGTTTTAGGATAAAGCATTAGATAACGAAGATTTACAAAACTACTAGGACTTAGATTAAAGCCACATATTTAAATTGATGTGTTTTCTGCTTGGAAAACTGTAGATAAGTAAATAATTGGTTTAAAGCTCAGGCTAGGTAGAAGTTTGGCGAAATAGGATTAAGATATGCACAAGCCATTACAAAATATACCGCACATTATGGCCGGCATGGTGCAAGATGTACCATTTTTTAGAAGCCCTAATTTTGGGCCTCGACCAAAACAAGAAATAAGTCTTTTGGTTATCCACAATATTTCCTTGCCACCAAAAGTTTTTGGGGACTATTTTATTGAACGCTTTTTTTTAAATTCACTCCCGACAAAGGAACATCCATTTTTTGCTAAGATTGCGTCGCTTGCAGTTAGTGCGCATTTTTGTATTAGAAGAACTGGTGAAGTGAGACAGTTTGTTTCTTGTTTAGATCGAGCCTGGCATGCAGGGGTTTCTTTATATCATGGGCGTGATAAATGTAATGATTTTGCGATTGGAATTGAACTTGAAGGGGCTGATGAAATACCTTTTACCGAGGAACAATATCAATCGTTAGCTCGCCTTACTGTCGCTTTACAGCGTAGTTACCCCGATCTGGGCAGTAATATTACAGGGCATAGTGACATCGCGCCTGGGCGCAAAACGGATCCGGGAATCGCTTTTAATTGGGACTATTATCTAGCTTTAGTAGCTCAATATGGTGGCGTCGTTGTAGGCGGAGATCATTACAAGTTAATAGATTAAGGTTTATAGGGGTGAGTTGTTAACTTTACTTGTTTTTTTAAGCCTAAGTACTGAACCAATGAATCTTTTGGCCGTCTAAATGGTAAAGGAATTGTAAAATTGGTTGCATACTTTAATATATATAAAGTATTTTTTAAAGAACTAGGTTTATGCTTTAGGCTTAAATCTAAGAGAAGCCCAATTGGCTATGACCTCCTCTTAAAAATACTTTGGATAATTCAAGTCAACCTATTGATTACAAGGAAAAGCAAGATGAAAAAATTATTTGGCTTCTTGGTCTTAGGCTTGAGTCTATCTGCGTTTGGGGGATTGGCCCCAAGTGCCGCTCAGGCTGAGATTTCAGTAACCATAGGTCCAAGCCAACCATACGTTACTGAATATTATTATGACTATGGCCCGGGGTACTATTATTATCCACGGCGCATTTATAGGCGTCCGCCACCACCTCCTCCTGGGTATGGGTGGGCCCCTCCACCGCCTCCTCCTGGGTATGGATGGCCCCCTCCACCGCCTAGATTTTATGGGCCACCTCGTCCGCACCATTATGGGCCACCACCACCTCCAAGACATCACCATTTTAGAGGGCCGGGCCCAGAACGTGGACCTTATCGCCATGAGCGGGGGCCACATTATCGCCGTTAATAGGTGCTAATTATAGCTACAGCCGAGATAGAAACGTGCATGTTCTATCCCGGCTGTATTGTTTTTAATGCGCACTGAATTGTATAATTTAAGCATGTAATACAGGGATGGTTTTTGGTGCACCAAAAACTTGCTTAATTCTTACTTATTTTTGGAAGCTTTGGGTAGATACATAGCTTTAAAGGGAGACTGCATGTTAGATTCATATTACCAGAAGGTAGAAACACGCAAAAAATTAGGAGTTGTTCCAAAACCGCTTACCGCGGATGAAGTAGTGGAGTTGACTAATATCCTGCTCACCCCTCCTGCAGACAAATCTAAGGAATTGCTTGATCTTCTTGAAAACAGAATTCCACCTGGGGTGGACGAAGCGGCTGAGGTTAAGGCAGCTTTCTTAGCGGCTATTGCGCGTGGCGAAAAGCAATCTCCAATCGTTTCTAAGGCACATGCAGTAGAGCTTTTAGGGACTATGCTTGGTGGTTTTAACGTTGAACCATTAATTGCTTTATTATCAGATCAAGAATTAGCACCTGTAGCGGCAAAGGCTTTGTCTCATACCTTGTTAGTATTTGATGCATTCGATAAGGTTAGTGCGTTAGCTAAGAGTGGTAATGCATACGCTCAGGCAGTAATTGCTTCTTGGGCAGATGCTGAATGGTTTACGTCAAGAGCAAAGCTTGCAGATAAAATCACTTTAACTGTGTTCAAGGTGCCTGGCGAAACTAATACTGACGATTTGTCTCCAGCTCCTGATGCCTGGAGCCGTCCTGACATTCCGTTGCACGCTCAAGCTATGCTTAAGAACGCTCGCCCTGGCATTACTCCAGATCAAGATGGGGTTGTAGGTCCAGTTAGCACTATTGAATCATTACGTACTAAGGGCTTCCCATTGGTTTACGTTGGTGATGTAGTTGGTACTGGTTCTTCCCGTAAGAGTGCTACTAACAGCGTGCTATGGTTTATGGGGGCTGATATTCCTTTCGTGCCTAACAAGCGGGCTGGTGGTTTTGTTTTTGGTGGTAAGATTGCGCCAATATTCTTCAATACCATGGAAGACGCTGGAGCTCTCCCGGTAGAAATGGACGTATCCCTCATGAATACCGGTGATGTAATTGACATCTACCCATATGAAGGTAAGGTTCTTAACCACGAAACGGGCGCTTTATTGGCTGAATTTTCTTTAAAGACGGAAGTACTTTTAGATGAAGTACGTGCTGGTGGTCGTATCCCGCTTATCATCGGTCGTGGTTTAACGGCGCGGGCTCGTGCTTATTTAGGTTTACCAGAAAGCGAAGTATTTATTAAGCCTAAGGCTGTTGCTGATTCAGGGACAGGCTATACTTTAGCGCAAAAGATCGTAGGTCGCGCTTGTGGGACTCAAGGTATTCGCCCAGGTACTTACTGCGAACCTAAGATGACTACTGTAGGCTCACAGGACACCACCGGCCCAATGACTCGTGACGAATTAAAGGATTTGGCTTGCCTCTCATTTAGCGCCGGCCTCGTAATGCAGTCTTTCTGTCACACAGCTGCTTATCCAAAGCCAGTAGACGTTATCACCCATGAAACATTACCTAAGTTTATCTCTAGTCGTGGTGGGGTTGCACTTCGTCCAGGTGATGGGGTAATTCATAGCTGGCTTAACCGCATGGTATTGCCTGATACTGTAGGTACCGGTGGGGATTCTCATACTCGTTTCCCTATGGGTATTTCATTCCCAGCAGGCTCAGGGCTTGTAGCTTTTGCAGCAGCTACCGGGGTTATGCCACTTGATATGCCTGAATCTGTATTAGTTCGCTTCACTGGGGAAATGCAACCAGGTATTACCTTACGTGATTTAGTTCATAGCATCCCATTAAAGGCGATTGAACTTGGGCTTTTGACCGTAGAAAAGAAAGGTAAGAAGAATATTTTCTCTGGCCGTATTCTTGAAATCGAAGGTTTGCCAAACCTTAAGGTTGAACAGGCTTTTGAGCTTGCTGATGCTTCTGCTGAACGTTCAGCTGCTGGTTGTACTGTAGCTCTTAATAAGGAGCCTATTATTGAGTACCTTACTTCTAATATCACCCTTCTTAAGTGGATGATTAAGGAAGGCTACAGTGATGCTAAGACTTTGGCGGCTCGTGTTGAAGCGATGGAGGCTTGGTTAGCAAAACCTGAACTTCTTAAGGCCGATGCAGATGCAGAATATGCAGCAGTTATTGAAATCAACATGTCTGAAATCAAAGAACCTGTACTTTGTGCACCAAACGATCCAGACGATGCCCGTAAGCTTTCTGCTTGTGCTGGGCAAAAGATTGATGAAGTGTTTATCGGCTCATGTATGACTAATATTGGTCACTACCGTGCAGCTGCTGCGATCTTAGAAAACCAAAAGGGTCAGCTCCCAGTTAAGCTTTGGGTGGCTCCGCCAACTAGAATGGACCGCGCTGAACTTATCCACGAAGGTCTCTTTAGTATCTTCGGGAAAGTAGGGGCAAGATGTGAAATCCCAGGTTGTTCACTATGTATGGGTAACCAGGCTCGAGTAGCAGACAATGCAACTGTAGTTTCTACCTCTACTAGAAACTTCCCTAACCGTTTAGGTCAAGGGGCGAATGTGTATCTTGCTTCTGCAGAATTGGCTACCGTAACCTCGGTTCTTGGTAGATTGCCAACTCCGGCTGAATACCAAGAAGGGGTTAAGGCCCTTGCTGCAAAGCGTGATAGCATTTATAGCTACATGAGCTTTGATAAAATGCCTGAGTATCAGGATAAATAAAAATAGACCTGTCTAGGCAGGGTGATTAAATGGTGTGCCTATTTGGTGCGCCATTTATCTATCTATGTGCCGTTTTGGTGCAGGTTAAAAGAATCTAGAACGCGGAAATGTGATATTAGTGCGCAGATATGGCGTTTGTGATTTGGTATGGATATTGCTACTAAATATTAGGTTAAATTACATTTGCGTTTACTGTAACAGGAGCATTGCATGAAACAGATTAGTGCTATTATCAAGCCTTTTAAGCTTGATGATGTAAGAGAAGCTATCTCTGCTTTAGGGATTGACGGTATGACTGTAACTGAAGTTAAAGGTTTTGGTCGTCAAAAGGGGCATACAGAACTTTATCGTGGAGCTGAATACCAGGTCGACTTTTTACCAAAAGTTAAACTTGAAGTAGTTGTAGGCGACGAAACTTGCGATCAGGTGATTGAAGCTATTATTAAAGCCGCTCGTACCGGTAAGATTGGTGACGGTAAGATTTTCGTATACGACTGTGAACATATCGTTCGTATTCGTACTGGCGAAACTGACGAGGATGCTATTTAGCATAAATGCTGAAAAAAAAGGCCCTGGGGTAAACCAAGGCCTTTTTAGTTTATGGGTCTTAAAGGCTACAACCAAGCACCACGAAACCAAATTACAATGACAAGAGCTCCCTCACATTAAAGGGAAGCTATAAGCCAATTTAGTGGCTTTTATGTTGCTTAGGTTAGGAGTTGTTTTGGGTGGCTACGCTATCTTGACGTTCGGAAAAGAGTTCAACGATTGAGTCTGCTAACTCTGAAGTCAAAGTACCTGTTCTAGGGGTGACAAAAATAGTGTCATCACCGGCAATGGTACCTAAGATGCCTTCGGATTTACGGATCGAATCGAGCATACGGGCGATCATTTGCGCACTCCCGGGGCTAGTGTGAATAACTACGATGTTGTCGTTAAAATCGATGTCATGCACTAAGGTTTTAACGGTACTAGAAACGGTTGGTACTCCAAGTTCTTGAGGTAAACAATAAACCATGTCCATTTTGGTGTTACGAGTTCTAATGGCTCCATAGCGAGCGAGCATTCTTGAAACCCGGGATTGGTTGATGTTAGTAAATCCTCTGGCGCAAAGAGCGTCGGCAATCTCAGCTTGGGAGCTATAGCGTTCCTCGCGGAGTAATTCTTTAAATACTTGGTCGATGTTTTCCGAAGATACGTTATTGTCCATGATTGTTTCTTTATATCTATGTGGTTGTAAGGATGACTCGCTGTAAGAAAAACTTACATGATGGGTTTTCTTAAAAATGGGGCTTAACCTTTGGGGTTAAGAAACCAAAAGATCGCGTAGATTATAGCAATTTTTGGATAATTATGCAGTTAATGTGCATAATTATTGAAGTGCAAGCTCAAGGTTTGTTTTCTTACATGAAAACATGTAGATAATGGCGTTTTAAGCACAGAATATAGTGGTAAAATGTGGTACTTTGTGGGTATTAATCCGCAAATGGGATATCATAGATCAATCTTTCAAATGTATACGGCAAAAATGAGTTTAGGATATGGTTAATAACTTGCTTTTGCGGTAATATGCTTGTGATTTTGGAATAAACTTTTTAAATCTTATTACTTCTTAAAAAAAAATAAAAGATAACAAAATAATTAGAGGGTTATACACAATGAAAATTGCTGTTTTAGGTGCTGCTGGTGGTATTGGCCAGCCTTTATCTCTTCTTTTAAAGACTCAGCTTCCGGCTGGTTGTGATCTTGCTCTCTATGACGTAGCACCATTTACTCCTGGTGTGGCTGTAGATCTTAGCCATATCCCTTCTGATGTAAATGTTGTAGGTTTTACTGGCGATGAAGGTCTTGCTAAGGCTCTCGTTGGTGCAGACGTTGTTGTAATTCCTGCTGGTATGGCTCGTAAGCCTGGTATGGATCGTAGTGACCTCTTTAAGTTCAATGCTGGCATCGTTAAGTCTTTAGCTGAAGCAATCGCTAAGAATGCACCAAAGGCTTGTGTTGCTATCATTACCAACCCTGTAAATACCATGGTACCTATTGCTGCTGAAGTATTTAAGAAGGCTGGTTGCTACAGCGAAAAGCGTCTTTTCGGTGTAACTATGCTTGACACCCTTCGTACTGAAACTTTCTGGGCTGATACTATCGGTGTTGCTCGTGGTTCAGTTCGTATTCCAGTAATTGGTGGTCACAGTGGGGCTACTATTCTTCCTATCTTCTCTCAGGCTTTAGGCTATGACTCAGTTTCTGCTGAAGATATCAAGAAGCTTACTGTACGTGTACAGGATGCTGGTACTGAAGTTGTAAATGCTAAGGCTGGTGCTGGTTCTGCTACCCTTTCTATGGCTGCCGCTGGTGCACGTTTTGCTATTGCCTTGGTTAAGGGCCTTATGGGCGCTCCTGGCGTAGTTGAAGCTGCATATGTTGCTGGTGGTTCTGAACATGCTCCATTCTTCGCTCAGCTCGTACGTTTAGGCCGTGAAGGTATCGATGCTTACATCCCTGTAGGTAAGCTTAGTGCGTTCGAAGAACAAAACCTTAAGGACATGCTTCCAACCCTTAAGGCTGATATTCAGCTCGGGGTTGACTTCATGGCTCAGGCTTAATTAAGTCGATACACACCATATGTGGATGACTAGCTGTAGGCTAAAGGCTTGAGCTCTTAACTCTAAAATCGGAGATCTTAGCTTCTTGGCGGTCAAAAGCTAGTTGTTAAAATTAAAAGCGTAATCAATTGTTGATTACGCTTTTTGCTTTTACTCAGGGCCTTTTGAGTTGGATTTGGTAACTACCGAACTGAGTTTGGTCACTATTTGGGTAATTTTAACTTAATAAAATTAAAAATTTGCCGATAATAAACACAGTAGTAGAGCGAATAGACACTAAAATATGGCTCAAATCGTAGCTTGCAGAAAAACTGTTTAAAGTTTTTTGGAAAAAAGGCCTTAAATTTGGGGTTTTAAAAAACTAACCTTTAATTAAAGGTTAAAAATTAGTAACAGGCTAAAAAACTATAAATTGAAGAATACTAGGGTTACAGAGGTTTGACTTACATAGGCTTTAGGCTTAGGGGCAAATCTTAACCTTAAATTCAAAACCATATCATATGGTTTGGTTTTGAACTTAAGGTTCCTAGTTACATATTAAATGACACTAGGTTCAATTAAGATAACAACTTCGCATTTCGGAGGTGCTAGGCAATGAATAAAATTTTACAAATAGCGGGTGGGGTTTTAGCCATCGCTTCAAGCTTTGCCTGGGCTCAAGCTGAAGAGCCTGTGGCACCAGAGGCAAGCGCATTAGCTGACACTTCGACTCCGGATCATGGAGAAGCACCGGCTAAGATTCAAAGTGCGATTAGTGAATCGATAGCACCAAAATATACTTTGTCTGACGAAGAAACTCCTTTAGTTCATGTGTATACGCCAGATGAAATCAACCAATGGGTTGAACGCGGAAATCACATTTATGTAATTAAGACGTTGAACCAATGCCAATTTGCTTCTGATATTGAAAAAAGAGCCCGTAAGGGTATGGCGGCAGCGTACGAGTTTTTGTATGGCGAAATGTTAATAAATGGAGCCTGCTTTACGCGTAATATAGGCAATGGCATTTATTACATTCAACAAGCCGTGGATTTAGGTTATCCCGCTGCGATGCGAAGATTAGCCTTTTTCTACGAAACGGGGCGTTATGTTTCTCAAGACGTAGTAAAGTCAGAATCGATGATGCATGAAGCTGCGATGATTGGCTTTGTGCCAGCGCGGATTGATTGGGGTGGGATGTTAGTCCGCAACTTAGGTTCTCCACGCGATTATGAGGAGGCATATTCGTGGCTCCATGGCATTGTGCCGGCAACTCCCGCGCAATCGATGCGTACGCGCGAGTATATGGCTCTATTAAGAGAAAGAATGCCTGAAAATGTAGTGGAAAGGGCTTTACGGCACCGCTTTAAATAAGTAGGTGTGGTTTATGCGTTAGGGCTTTAAGGCCATTTACAGCTAAAAACTTGGGTATAATTTAAAGCAGGAGAACGAAATTGTTCTCCTGCTCTCTTTTGGGCCATACCAAAAGGCGTGTTTGTTGCGTGAAGATAATCGACTGCGTATAATTTAGAACTAATTTGTTTTAAGTTTTTTTTAAGATATGATAATACTAGGCCTCGTTAAAGCTTTGGTTTAGCGGGCCGCTAATTCATACTTTATATTTTTCCGGTCTCTTTGATATGTAATATGCGAGCGGGCCGGCTACTTAGTTTTGGAAAATTAAATGTTTGAAAATTTAACGGATAGACTAACAAAAACCCTGCGCAATATTACCGGTCAGGGCCGTCTAACAGAAGATAACATCAAGGATACTTTGCGTGAAGTACGCATGGCGCTTCTGGAAGCTGATGTAGCCTTGCCTGTAATTAAAGACTTTATTAACGAAGTCAAGACCAAGGCTTTAGGGACTGAGGTAAGTACCGCTCTTAACCCAGGCCAAGAATTTATTAAAATTGTATTCGATGAATTAAAAAGTGTCATGGGTGAAGAAAATTCATCTTTAGACTTAAATAGCCAGCCACCATCAGTTATTTTGATGGCAGGTCTTCAAGGGGCTGGTAAAACCACCTCTACCGCTAAATTGGCGCTCTTTTTAAAGGAACGTCAAAAGAAAAAGGTAATGTTGGTAAGTACTGACGTTTACCGTCCGGCGGCTATTGAACAGCTTAAAACTTTAGCCCGTGATGTTGGGGTAGAATTCTTTGCCTCATCGACTGAAGAAAATCCTGTTGATATCGCTAACAAGGCGTTAAAACAAGCTAAGCTTTCTTTTATGGATGTCTTAATTGTCGATACCGCAGGGCGTCTCCACGTAGATGAAGACATGATGAAAGAAATCAAAGAGCTTCATGCAGCGGTAAACCCAATTGAAACTCTTTTTGTGGTTGATGCCATGACTGGTCAAGACGCGGCCAATACAGCTAAGGCTTTTAGTGAAGCCCTTCCGCTGACTGGGGTTATCTTAACTAAGATTGACGGTGATGCTCGTGGTGGGGCGGCATTGTCTGTCCGTCGCATTACTGGTAAGCCAATTAAGTTCTTAGGGGCTGGGGAAAAGATTGAAGCTTTAGAACCATTCCATCCAGATCGTATGGCTAGCCGTATTCTTGATATGGGGGACGTACTTACCTTAGTTGAAGAATTACAGCGTAAGGTCGACACCAAGAAAGCCGAAAAAATGGCGGAAAAGTTCAAGAAAGGCAAAGGCTTTGATTTAGAAGACTTCCGTGAACAAATCGGGCAACTTCGTAATATGGGTGGCATGATGGGCATGCTTGATAAGCTTCCTGGGATCAATTCTATTCCGGATGAAATAAAAGATAAGATGAACGATAAAGAAATCTATCGTAAAGAAGCCATCATCAATTCCATGACTCCAAAGGAAAGACGTAAGCCTGAAATTATTAAGGGCTCCCGTAAAAAGCGTATTGCTGAAGGTTCAGGGGTTGATATTAGTGAAGTAAACAAACTTCTTAAAGAATTTGACCAGATGCAAAAGATGATGAAGCGCCTTCAAGCTAAAGGTGGCATGCGTCGTCTCATTGGGGCTATGAAAGGCATGGTACCACCGGGGTATTTTGGTTAATTTAAGCTTGGCTTTTTTTTAACTGAACTCGGCAAGAAGTCCCCCACCTCTATAGGTGGGGGAGGATGTCACGTGGAAGCAAGCCATTTAGACTAGATTAAACGAGGTCACATTAGACCTCGTTTTTGTTTTTGGGGAGGTTTTTTCAGAAAACTTAACCTTCTCCATTTTTGATTAGCTTTTGGTCCGGGGAATTTGATCCTAAAATTCGTAAAATAGTAAATTTTGCTTGCAAAATTTTGTGGAACAGTTAAAATTTTGCAACCTATTTTATATATAGAGTCGGGGTATTGTGCCCCAAATTTTTTGAACCTTATTTTATAGAGGACGATGATATGGTAATCATTCGTTTACAACGTGGCGGCGCAAAGAAGCGTCCTTTCTACCAGGTTGTAGTTGCAGATTCACGTCGTGCATTATGCGGTCGTTTTATTGAAAACATCGGTTTTTACAACCCGATTGCTACTGGTAAAGAAGAAAAGTTAAGACTTAATCTTGAACGTGTTGAATACTGGCAGTCAAACGGCGCTCAGTTATCTGATCGCGTAGCTAAGCTTGTTAAAGACAAGAAGGCTGAAGTAGCTGCTGCTTAATACGGATTGAGATTTAAGGAATTCATGATGGCAATGGAAGAACCGGAAGTAATGGGGCGTTTTGGGGTCGTTTACGGCATCAAAGGCTGGCTTAAGGTGAATTCATTCACTCAGAATCCAGAAAGTCTATTTACGTACAGTCCTTGGTTCATGCGAATCAATGGACAGCCGTGGGTTGAGATCGTCCTTGAGGACTATCGTCGCCATGGCGAGGGCTTTGTTGCGAAGATCAAAGGTTATGATGTTCGTGAAATTGCCCAGGGACTTACTAATGCGGAAATTGGGATTGTTGGCAGCTCATTGCCAGAATTACCAGAAGGTGAATACAGATGGAGAGATCTGATTGGTCTTACGGTGCGTAACCGCGCAGGCTATGAACTCGGTACCGTCACTTCACTTATGGAAACAGGTTCTAACGACGTATTGGTGCTCAAAGCCCCAAAAGATGATCAGTATGGTCTTAAGGAAAGATTAATACCTTATTTAGCTCATGTGGTTGATGAGGTTAATTTGGACGAAAAAATCATACTAGTTGACTGGGACCCGGATTTTTAGTCCTCCACGAAAGGTGTACTTATGCGTATCTGCGTTATAAGTCTATTCCCGGAAATGTACCGGGCGTTGACCGAATGTGGGGTCACAGGGCGCGCAGTTAAACACAAGCTGTTAGAAGTTATTTGCGTAAATCCACGTGATTTTGCTTATGACAAACATCAGAAGGTCGATGAACGTCCTTTCGGGGGCGGGCCTGGAATGCTGATGATGGTGCAACCTCTACGCGATGCAATTTTGCATGCTAAAAAGTTGTTGCCGGAGGCAAAGGTGATTTATATGTCACCGCAAGGTCGAGTATTTAATCATCAAGGTTGTACTGAACTCGTACAAAACAAAGAGTTAATCTTTGTGGCGGGACGATATGAAGGCATTGATGAAAGAATCATTGAAACATTGATCGACGAAGAGTGGTCCATTGGGGACTACGTGTTAAGTGGTGGTGAGCTACCATCCATGGTAATGATTGATGCCATTAGCCGGTTAGTGCCGGGAGTGCTTGGTGATGAGCTAAGTGCAGTGGAGGATTCATTTGCCCAAGGGTTGCTTGATTGTCCGCAATATACACGTCCAGTGGAAATAGACGGTCTTCGCGTGCCTGATGTGCTCTTAAGTGGCAATCATGAGGAAATAAGGAAATGGCGGCTAAAGCAAAGTTTAATTCGCACTTGTGAAAGGCGTCCTGATATTTTGCAAAGCCTAGCTCTGACTGACGAGCAAGAAAAAATTCTTGCCCTTTATCTGCGAGAACGAGATCAAAAGTCTGGCGAAAAGGAAAAACAGTAGAGAGTTATCAGTATATCCTAGGTAGGAAATTTAAAAATGACAATTATTGAACAAATCGAACAGGAACAGATGCGCAGCGATGTTCCAGCATTCGGCGCTGGTGACACCGTTCGTGTACAGGTACGTGTAGTTGAAGGCGACAAAGAACGTCTTCAGGCTTACGAAGGTGTTGTTATTGCAAAGCGTAACCGCGGTTTGCACTCTGCTTTCACTGTAAGAAAGATGTCTAATGGCGAAGGTGTGGAACGTGTATTCCAGACTCACAGCCCACTCATCTCTTCTATCGAAGTTACCCGTCGTGGTAAGGTTCGTCGTGCTAAGCTCTACTATTTGCGTCAGCTTACTGGTAAAGCAGCTCGTATTACTGAAAAGCTTACTTCAAAGTCTGATAAGTAATATCCTATCGGATAGATATCAGAAAGTGGGAATATGGCCGTGAGGTCATACCCAAGTATAAAATAGGTCATAACACAGGGGGTCACAGCGATCCCCTGTGTTTTTTATGGCTGAGTTATTTTGTAGGGCTCTCTAAACTTCAATAATAGCAAAAAGGGCGATTAAAAAATCGCCCTTAAAGATTAATGTGATAGTGTTTTGATAGGCCTTAGGCTAATGAACTACAGAAGCTGTTACTTCTTAGCTGTGGTTTTAGCTTTAGCAGTAGTCTTAGTAGCGGTAGTCTTGCTCCGGCTACGGCAACAAGTCTTTGACGCACACTTACTAGTAGTTTTAGCGGTAGTCTTGGTAGCACTCTTAGCTTCGGCCTTTACAGGGTCTGCTTTTTTAGGTTCAGCTTCAACTTCAGGTTCGGCCACCTGGGTGTTAAAGTAAGAGTTGTCATTACCCATAGAGGTTGGGCAATAACCATCTGCATTCCAGTCGTTATCAAAAAGTGAAGAACCGTCTTCCATAAAATACTGGAAACGATATTCGTAACGATCTTTTAGACCTTCTTTTGGTAAGTCGATACTGGTGCTAAAAGAACCGGCAGTGGTTTTAGCGGTGCTCTTAACGAGCGGAATTGGACTCCAACCGTTATGTTCGCACCAAAGATAGATTTCCTTGGCTCCTCTGGTAGCTTCTTCTGAGATGAAGAAGGTTACCTTAATCTTGGTTTTTAGGCTTTTGATTGTGGTGCTCATTCATCACTCCTAAATGTTTTTAGTTATAAATAATATATAATATAAATCGTCAAGTTCAATATTTTTCATTTCGGGCATATCATAATATAATCCCGCTCTTAACCAAAAACTATATTTTATAATTTCGCTATATGTCAATTTTCTTGCAGATGACAATATCGCTTTGCTTCTATATATTCTGTCTTCAATTTTTATTTTATCAAGTTTTTTAATTCTGTTCCTTATTTTTTTTTCTTTGTCTAAAATATCATTGACTATATCAATCATATTTTTTAATATATCTTTTTCTTTAATTCCTATCATAACTCTATTTGTTATATTAAGTATTGGAATATTTTTTTCATCTCTTACAAATAAATCAAAACCTAATTTTGAAAATTTGCTTATAAAATAGTCTATATTATTTGGAGTTTTACAAAGAATAGCGGGAATTGCCATAGAAACCGTTAAATTCATTGCCGTTCCAATTTTTTGCGGCGAGCCTGTTAAATATCCTAATTTTTTATCAAAAGAAAAATCCACTTTTTCGTCAAGTTTATTTTCTATATCGTAAGCTTTTTTAAAACATTCTTTTAATTCAAATCCTCTCGCTATAGTTTGTATTTCGCAATGTTCGTTTGAGTTTACAAGTATAGAAGTCGATTCGTCCATATTCGTATATAATGTCGCGTTTAATAAATTTCTATTTTTTGGAAGAGTGAGATTTTCTTTAAGAATATTTATATTAGAAGAATCAATATTTTTTAATTTTATTTTGCTTAAATTAAGATTTAACTCTTCAATATTTTTTTTTAATATAGAATCTACTTTATCAATTTCGTCTTTATCCATATGATAATGAAATCTTATATTTTCTAAATTTCTGTATATCGACACTTTAGAATATAAAACAATATTATCTTCAGAGCCTTTATTATATATCCAATCTGCTATATTTTTATCGGCGAACATATTTTTTCACTTATATTTTTTTAGATATTAAAACTTCGCTTAAAGTTTCTATCTTTTTCTTCAACTCGTTAGCCTCTTCGTATTTCTCCATACTTTTAAGAATTTCTATATTGCTTTGATGTTTTAAAATCTCTTTTTCAATATCGACTTCGGATAATTTTTTATTTGGCATATTTCCTATATGTTTATTTTTATTATGAATTCTATAAACGATTTTCTTAACAAAAGATTCAAAACTATTATAACATTTTGGGCATGCTACAGTTTTAGTTTTTAAGAAATCATTTAAAGAATATCCGCAAGCGTTACAAGTTTCTTTACGATTTTTTTTATTTGCTTTTATTTTTTTTAATTTAGTAGATTTATGATTTGGAAATATGGAAATCAAATTATTATTATCTTCAAAACTCTCAAAACATTTTTCTATAAACTCATCATAGGAAGAAAACATTGCTTTATGCGCACGCATATATTCAACAGTATCCAGTTCATTTTTGCATAATGCGATTTTATTTCTAAATACATCATTTTTTTGTGCCTCTTCAGCCGTTTCAAATAGCATAAAGTACTCATGGAACACTTTTTTCCCGGGTCTTTTTCCATATCTATCAAAATACTCAACAGCAAGTTCTTTGGCTTCATTGAATTGTGCTTGTTCTCTT
>OQVL01000389.1_pt1 | contig 22489 bp, 15 predicted proteins | sample 1691501 | NCBI WGS metagenome assembly OQVL01 (sample SAMN03418253, study PRJEB22391) | human gut metagenome | biome: human-gut; feature: organic feature; material: feces | host: Homo sapiens | place: Tanzania | collected 2013-01 | reverse complement strand
TGGAGAAGAAACTTCTGAAGATCTGGTGAATGAAATTTTTTCAAAATTCTGTATGGGAAAATAACCATTCAGTAACATGGAGGTTAGAATGAAAATATCTGTATTTTATGAACATATTCTTGAAGCTGCAGAGCAAGAACAGATTTCTGTTTCAGAAGTTTTTAAAAAGGCATCTTCTTATGGGATAAAAGGAATTGACATTGAGAATAAAAGATTGTGGGAGGATGGAGAACAAATTCAGAAATATCTGAAGGAAACCCATATGGAGATCAGCTGTATTTATGGATTTTATGATTTTTCCCACGGTCAAAAGGTGGAAGATGGAAAGAAAATGGTAGATCTTGCAAAAGAATATCATTCACATAAAATTATGATCATTCCCGGTTTTTTAAAAAGACAGGAAAGAATATTTGTCTTACGCCGTCAAAAGATAAATGCAATGATTTCCGCATTAAATGAAATTTCAAACTATGCCCAGAAAAATGATATTATGATGGTACTGGAAGATTTTGATGACAAAGCAGCTCCTTATTCTACTGCAAAAGGACTTTTGTATTTTCTGGATCATGTGGATCATTTAAAATGTGCTTTTGATACGGGAAATTTTCTTTACAGTGAAGAGAATTCTTATGAAGTGCTTCCTTCCTTTTTAAATGTCATTGGTCATGTACATTGTAAGGACAGAACTTTTTCTTATAAAGAAGGTGAAATTCCAAAGAAAACCATAAAGGGCAGAAAGTGGCGTTGTTTTTCTGTGTGTGTGTCAGTGTTGGACTTTTATGGTATTTCAAGTATCTTAATTTTTCGATTGAAGTCTTGAATTCGATATTTAGCTTAAAGCCGCCGTTACATTTGATTTCGGATATTGTTCTTCCTCTGGGAATTAGTTTTTACACTTTCCATGTATTGAGTTACACACTGGATGTTTACTTTGGTCGGTTGAAGGTGGAACGGAATTTGCTGAATTTCTGCAGCTATGTGCTGATGTTTCCGCAACTGATTGCCGGTCCGATTGTCCGGTATATTGATATCAAACGGCAGTTTTATAGAAGAACCATTACGGCTGTTGGTTTTGCAAATGGAATCCGTACTTTCTGCTATGGACTCAGCAAAAAAGTACTGCTGGCGAATACCATCGCCGTATATGTAGATGCTGTCTTTTCAAAACCGGTCAATGATTTGACAACGGCAGACTGCTGGCTTGGTGCGATTGGTTACACACTGCAGATTTATTTTGACTTTAGTGGATATTCCTCCATGGCGATCGGCCTTGCCATGATGTTTGGCTTTCATTATAAGGAAAACTTCAATTTCCCATACATGGCGAAGTCAGCTGGCGAATTTTGGCGTAGATGGCATATTTCTTTGTCAAGCTGGCTGAGAGACTATGTTTACATCAATATGGGCGGAAATCGAGTATCACCCTGGCATAGGCATTTCAACGTACTGTTCGTTTTCTTCTGCTCCGGCCTTTGGCATGGTGCGAATACCACCTTTATTTGCTGGGGACTTTTATATGGTTTCTGTATAGTTCTTGAAAATATGGGACTTAAAAAGCTGCTTCATAAATTCAGCCTTGTAGGACATATTTATTTACCGATCCTTGCAGTGACTGCCTGGGTGTTGTTCCGCGCTGATCACATGGGATATGCCAGCGTTTATATCAGTAAAATGTATGCGCTGTCTGCTGTGAATTGGCAAATGAGTGTCAAATTGGAGAACAACGTACTTTTTGCCATTGTATTGGGGATGTTGCTTTCCTTTGACTGGAGACATTGTTATAAAAATGCCTGTGTAGTCATGTATCAAAAAATGAATCACAGCGGGAAAGTGTTTATGGCTCAAAAAATCGGTGGTATACTTCTCAGCCTTTTGCTGTTTGTGATTTCTGTGGCTAGTATCATGAGCAATTCTCACAATCCATTTATTTACTTCAGGTTTTAGGTGATAGGATGAAAAGTGTAAAACGCAGAACCATTTATAAAGTTGCAGCTGGCTTGTTTTTACTTCTCTTAATAACACCGAATGTTGGATTATTGAGAGAAAAGACAAATGTTATTCATATTGCGCTGATGGAAAATAGAACCATCAATCCGAAGCCGGAAGCCTCCTTTGCTACTAAAAAGTATTTTCAGGAGCTTGAAGACTGGTATAATGACCGACTCTTAGGGCGGAAGGATATGATCAGTAAATGGGCGATGTGGAATGGTCGTATTTTTGATGTGCTGATTAGCAAGAATGTGGTACGAGGAAAAGATGGATTTCTGTTTTCTCCGGCAAATATGGCACATGAAATGGCGGACAAGGAACAAAAGCTGACTAAAATAAAGAAAATAGAGCAACAGTGCAGCGAGCGGGGGATTCGTTTCATCTTTATGATGACACCGAATAGCGAACTGGTGCTGAGTGATTTGTTTGAAAAGGAGTACCCACTGATTGATTTGCCTTCTGCTGAAGCTGTTACTCTGTCAGATTTCCAAAGATATGGAATAGAAACATGCTTCCTCGGGAAGGATTTTGTCAGTCTCTCTTTGGAAGCACGTAAAAATATGTATCATACAGGAGATTATCAATGGACGGATGCGGCAGGGTATCTGGCTGCCAAAAAATTCTTGCATCAGGTGGGATATGCCGAAAATATAGATGCCCCAGTCAAGCAAATCAAAAATGTGACTAAGGCTGGGGGTTATTATCGGGATGCAGGTCTGGAAATAAAAGAGGATGAACGGTACGCTCCTTGGAATGATCATTTTGTTGATACTTTTTACCTGACAGATAGCCGAGATAAGGACTTATCTCAAGGAAAATTGACTTCTTCGATGGGAGAGTATGGGCAGCATGGTGAAGATATTATTATCAATCCCCAAGTGAAAAATGATCGGAAGGTGCTTATTTTGGGCGATTCCTTCTCCGGCTGTTTGAAGAAATATCTGATTCAGGATGTTCATATGATTATTTACAGCCATTCTCGGGATATCAAGAAAGATAAGGGGAGAATCAATATCGAATATATGCTGGATCGATACAAACCGGATATTGTTCTTTTTCAGAAAATGGAGGCTTTTGGATATCGAGAAGGATTCGAAGAGATGCTGGGGAATATTTATGTAAATTGATTCAGGAAACGCTGATTCAATCGCAGAGTAGAGTCTGATAACGATTGAATCGGCGTTTTTTTAGTTGTTTGAAAAGGCTGCCGATTTTTGCGGCGCATTTTGCTTTTTGCAGTCTGCTGGCGGGATGCATATAATATAGGTAAAAGGATATACATGGAAGCATTTCTGAGGAGGAAATCATGCATATTTCATCCATGACCATCGATAACTACCGCACCTTCCGCCATGTCGTTTTCCATTTCGACAGACAGGTGAACTATATGGTGGGGGATAACAATATCGGCAAGAGTAATTTCCTTTGCCTCTTGAAATGGATCAGCCATGGGTATGGATTCCGTGAAGGCGATTTCCTGGATGCAGACCATCCCATCGAGATCCGGCTGACGCTTGCCGAAGAGGCGGGAGGGGAGAGGGCAGAGCTCTATCTGGTGCAGGCGGTACAGGAAGTGGTGCCGCGGCTCTTTGATCGGGCGAGCGGGCGGCAGCTGCCTCTGGAGTACCTGCGCTGTCTTTTTTATATCGATTTTTCCTTATGCGAGATGCCGCGCAGGATGATGGCCCATGTATCGATGGGAGAGCTGCTTTCGCTTCTGCAGCGTTATTTCACGGAGTCGCCGGCGGTGATTTCTGAGGTGGAGACGATGTTTGCAGAGAAGGGTATCGGGATTTCTCTGCCGAAGGAGCATCCATCGCAGGCGGCGCTTTCACTGCTTGAGACACTGTTTGGGGAAAGGGGAGATGGTTCTTCGTACCAGCGCACGGCTTGTCTGATGGCGCGTACAGCGCTTGTCCTGCTGCTTCAGATGATGAAGAAAAAAGCAAGCCGCGCGATTTCTTTTGAGCACATGGTGACGACGGATGCGAAGGGGCGGCGTTTCTTATCCCTGCTTGTCAGTGTAGATGAGCCGGAGCTCCATCTCCACCCTTACCTGCAGCGGGCGATGCTTTCTTTCTGCCATATGATCCTGTCGAATGAGGAGCCGTTCTTCTTAAAGCTCGTGCAGACGCTTCTGGGCGTCGATGGCCTCTCGGGGCAGCTCTTCGTCGTGACGCATTCGACCGATGCGCTGGTGAATGATTACCGGCAGATCATCCGCCTTTACTGGGATGAGAAGAAGCTGGTACAGGCTGCGTGCGGGGCTTCCTTTCATTTTGACAGGGAAATCGAGAAGCACCTCGTCATGCATTTCCCGGAGGTGAAGGAGGCGCTCTATGCGAGGGCGGCGGTCCTTGTCGAGGGCGAGACAGAGTATGGCTCTTTCGCGGGATTTGCAAAGACGCTGGGGATTCATTTCGACCACTATGGCATCTGCCTCATCAATGCGAGGGGCGAGAGCTCGATCTCCAAGATCGCCTCGCTCATCCGCCGCTTCCATGTGCCTGTCGTCTCGCTTTATGACCGCGATGTGATGGGGGAACACAAAAAGAGCGCAGGTGTCTTCTATACGGACTATATCTGCTATGAAATGGATGTCGTGAAGGCATGCCTTTCCCGGAATGGCCGCCGTCTTCTGGATGCGGTCATCGCAGATATCACGGAGGGAGGCAATCTTGTGAGCTCGGCACTTGTCAAAAAAGCAGGCGCAAAGCTCGCCATCCCAAAGGGCTACTATCCGCCAAGGAAATTGTCGAATATCAATCCCAGAGATGAGAAAGCGCTGGAGTTTTATTATTTTGCATGGCTCTATGGAAATAAAGGCGTCATCATCGGGCGCTCGCTTGCCGACCATCTGGGAAAGGATTTCATCCCGCCGGCTTTCGTGCGCGTGATCGAGGCTGCCGTGGAAGTCAGTGAGAAGTAAAAGGGAAAGTCCTTGGGGTGTGCCGTCCCTTGATGGCGTGCGAGGGGGGGAGCAGGGGTGGTGCGGCGCACAAAAATATGGAAGCGCCGCGGAGATTTGGAACTAGCGATTTTCTCGTATCGCCAGCCTAAACCCTAGCCACCAGTCACCAGTCATTCATCCCTGCTTTCAAACTTTACGATATGTGCTTAGGAGTCGAGGAACTAAAAGGGCGTGTTCAGCGCCGTCCTCTTTTCTCATAGCAGAAAAAATGCTACAATGAAGGCACATTCCAAGGCTGGCAGGCAGCAGAAAGGAGGGGCTATGAAACGAATGCCGATCGGTGTCGATGATTTCAAAAAAGTCGTCGAAGACTACTACTATGTGGATAAAACGCGCTTTATCAAAGAATTGCTGGACAATCATGGCGATGTGACGCTGATCACCCGGCCGCGGAGATTTGGCAAGACGATCGCGATGAGCATGCTCTCCTATTTCTTCTCCATTTCGCAGAAGGAGAATGCCTCCCTTTTTGACCATCTGGCCATTGCATCGGTGGATGATGGAGGTTACCTGAAGGAACGGAACCGGTACCCTGTGATTTTCCTCACGATGAAAGATGTGCAGAATGATACATGGGCCATGCTCTATGATGCCTTCCGCCTTGCGATTTCCGCTGAGTATAATAAGCATCTCTACCTGCTGGAAGGAGAGACGCTTTCTGATTATGAGAAACTGTTCTTCCGGAAAATCCTGACCGGCGAGGCAAGTCCTGCCGAGTACCAGGTGAGCATCGCCTATCTTTCCGACTATCTGGCTCGCTATTTCCATGAAAAGCCGATCATTTTGATCGATGAATACGATGCACCGCTGCAATATGCCTACCAGTGCGGCTTCTATGAGGATGCGATTTCTTATTTCCGCACTTGGTACAACAAGACGCTCAAAGGAAATGCATCGATGAATTTCGCCGTCCTGACAGGCGTCCTCCGTGTGGCGAAAGAAAGTATCTTCAGTGGACTCAATAACCTCGAAGTCGATTCCGTCCTGGCAGATTGCTACAGCGATACCTTTGGATTTACACTGGAAGATATAGAGACCATCTGCCGCGATTACCATGCTGAAGCATCGCTTGCAGAAGTGAAAGCCTGGTATGACGGCTACCGTTTCGGAAATCAGAATATTTTCAACCCCTGGTCCGTCATCAATTTCTTCAAAAATCACGGTAAAGCTATGCCCTACTGGGTGAATACCTCGGATAACCGCATCGTGAAGTACATGCTTGCGGGGACAGACAGCCGGCGCCTCCGGCAGCTCGAGCAGCTGCTCGAAGGGAAGACGGTCGAGGCTACGCTTCACGAAAGCGTTATCTATGATGATATCAAAGAAGACCGGAGCGCCCTTCTCACCATGCTCCTCACCACAGGGTATTTAACCATTGCTGGAAAATCGAAAGACATTTATAATCGCTACTTTCTGAAAATCCCCAATGAGGAAATCAAGCAGCTCTACCACTCGGAGATCATGAGCCATATCTCGCAGGGGCACACGTCAAGCGAATTTGACGATCTCTTCTCGGCGCTCCTTTCCGGCGATAAGGAAACATTCAGCAGTTTGCTGGCCCAGATCATCAGAAGAACTGTCAGCATCTATGATGCGGCGAATAAAGAATGTTTCTACCACGGTTTCCTGCTCGGCATGATGGCCTGCTTCGGACATCCGAATTATACGATTCGCTCCAACCGTGAAAGCGGCTTTGGCCGTTTCGACCTGGCCATCTTCCCGAAGGATAAGACCAGACCTGGCGTGGTGATGGAATTCAAGTACGCGAGGAGAAAAGAGGATCTGTCCAAAGAGGCGGCAGCGGCTATCCGTCAGATACAGGATAGGGCGTATACGGCAGAACTCGAGTCTGAGGGAGTAGCGAAAGTCTGGCTGTATGGCATCGCCTTTCATGGGAAAGAAATCTGTGTGGAAAGAATATCGGGATAGGAAGAACAGGCCGGCGGCTTGTTCTTTTTTCTTCGAAGACATTTTTCATAGAAGAGAACGACGGCGCAGCGGGATAGAAATTCAAGGAAACGCTGATTAAATCGTTGTCAGATTTTACTCTTGTATTTTCATGCAGCGCAAGGAATAATCCGACGCGAATAGCGAGCTATTTAAGGAGGGGTATGACGAAGCATTGCATGAAAATACATGCCAAATCGGACTCTGCGATTTAATCGGCGTTTCCCTGGCGGTTTTCTCGTATCGCCAGCCTAATCCCTAGCCACTAATCCCTAGCCACCAGTCACCAGTCACCAGTCACTCATCCCTGCTTTCAAACTTTACGATATGTGCATAGGGAAACGCTGATCGGGATGAGCGATCGAATCAGCGTTTCCTTAAACCCCATGCTCTCTATATAATAAAAATTTAATACCCTTATGCTATTGAAAAAGTGTGAATTACCCTTTATGATTATAGGGATAACTATTTATCATAGAATCCCATTCTATGCGTTGATTCAAGGAGGCCGGCATGAGCACGATTTCACTACAAGGCCGCAGTGTTCTTGGGCTAGCTGATTTCACAGCCGAAGAGATTGAGCGGATCTTAGAAGTAGCAGCACAAATGAAAAAAATTGTGTTATCTGACAATAAGAAAAAAGATTTCCTGAAAGGCAAATCTATCGTAACAGTGTTTTCCGAAGCATCTACCAGAACTCGTAGTTCTTTCGAGCTTGCCGGTAAGTATTTGGGAGCCGACGTGATCAACATTACAAAGAGTGGCAGCTCGATGACGAAGGGTGAAAGTATGCGAGACACATTGCTGACCGTTTCCGCTATGGGAGTGGATGCAGTGGTTATTCGTGATTCGTCTGAAGGGGCTGCTCTTTTTGCGTCCAAGGTCATGAGCCCGAAGGTGAAGGTACCGGTCGTGCTGAATGCAGGTGATGGCGCGCACGCGCATCCGAGCCAGGCGCTTCTGGAGCTCTTCACGATGAAGGAAGCAGGAAAGAAGATCAAAGGGATGAAGTATGTCATCATCGGTGATGTGCTGCATTCCCGCGTCGCAAGAAGCGATATCATCGGGTTCACAAAGCTGGGGGCGGAAGTCCATCTGGTGGGTCCGCGCACACTGGTCCCGAAGGAACTCGAAGCGATGGGCTGCATCGTCGATGACGATCTGGAGACAGCGCTGAAAGATGCGGATGCGATCAATATCCTCCGCATCCAGCTCGAAAGAGCGGCTGGCGGATTCATCCCGACGACCCGTGAATATGCACGTCTCTTCGGTATCAATCAGAAGCGGCTGGCTCTTTGCAAGCCGGATGTGGCAGTGATCCATCCGGGCCCGATGAATAGAGGCATTGAAATCGGTTATGATGTAGCCTACGATGAAGCGTCCTGGATTCAGGAAGAAGTCAGAAATGGCGTGGCTGTCCGTATGGCTCTGGAATATTTGACACTGACGGAGGGGAAAGACATTGATGCTCTTAATTAAGAATGGTACCATCGTAAACCCGGCCAAGCACCAGCATGAAGTGACAAATATCCTGGTGGAAGATGGCAAGATCAAGGAAATCGGTCAGAATGTCAGCGCGGCTGGCAAAGAGGTAGTGGAAATCGATGCAAAGGGTCTTTTCGTGACACCGGGGCTCATCGATATGCATGTTCATCTGCGTGAACCGGGGCAGGAAGCAAAGGAAGATATTCACACGGGGACGCAGGCAGCCGCTGCCGGCGGTGTGACCCGCGTCGCGACTATGGCGAATACGAAGCCTGTCATCGACAATGCAGCGGTATTGCGTGATGTGAAGCATCGCGTGTCCGAGGCTGGGGTCGTGAAGGTTTCCGTGATCGGCTCGATTTCCAAGAATCTTGAAGGCAAGCAGCTTTCGGAGATGGGGGATATGGCAGCGGATGGCGCTGTCGCGTTCTCCGATGACGGACACTATGTAGAGAGTGCCAATTTCATGCGCCGCGCCATGGAGTATGCGGACCAGCTCGGCAAGATGGTCATCGACCATGCGGAAGATATGACGATGTGTGGACACGGCTTCATGAATGAAGGCAAGGTTTCCTATGCGATGGGCGTCACCGGACGTCCGGCGACAGGGGAAAATATCGCAGTCGCTCGCGATCTGCTCCTTTCGGAACTGACCGGCTGTCATATCCATATCGCGCATGTATCGAGCGGCAAGGCCGTCGATCTCATCCGCGAAGCCAAGGCGAAGGGTGTGAACTGCTCGACGGAAGTCACCGCGCAGCACCTCTATTTCACCGATGAATGGCTGAAGCACTATGAAGCGGCTTTCAAGATGGCGCCGCCGCTGCGCACGGACGAAGACAGAAAAGCGCTGATCGAAGGACTGAAGGACGGCACCATCGATGCCATCATGACGGATCATGCCCCGCACTGCAATGAAGAAAAGGATGTTCCTTTCAACTGCGCGCCGAATGGCATCGCAGGTCTTGAGACCTCTCTTGCCTCGACGCTGACGGTGCTCTACCATCAGGAGGGCTTCACCATCGACAAGATCGTCGAACTGATGAGTGTGAATCCGGCGAAGCTCCTCGGCATCGAAGGCGGCGTCCTGACAGAAGGCGCTCCGGCAGATATTACGCTGATCGATCCGGATAAAGAATGGACTGTCCACGGACAGGATCTCTATACGAAATCCCTCTTCACTCCGTATGAAGGGCTGACGCTGAAAGGCAAAGCAGTCATGACCATCGTGGATGGAGAGATTGTCATGAAAGAAGGAAAGGTGCTCAAATGAAAGGCCTCTTGATTTTGGAAAACGGCGCCCGCTTCGAAGGCGACCTCTTAGGCTCTGTCGAAGGGCTGGGGGAACTGGTCTTCAATACCGGCATGACCGGCTATCAGGAATGTTTCACGGACCCGTCCTATGAAGGACAGATCCTCACCCTGACCTACCCGCTCATCGGCAACTATGGCGCAAATGATCTTTTCATGCAGAACAGAAAGCCGGCAGCGGCAGGCTTCGTCCTCGACCAGATCGCGGAGCATCCGTCGAACTGGGAATGCAAGGAAAAGATCACTGATTTCATCGAAAGATACCATGTACCCTGCCTTTACAATGTCGATACCCGTGCCGTGACACGCATGGTCCGTACCCAGGGCGTCATGAAAGCGATCATCGTTTCGGCAGACAGAAGCGATGAATTCATCGCTGAAGAACTCGCAAAGCCGCTCCACAGAGATCAGGTAGAGCGCGTGACGACCGACTACCCCTATACCTATGGTGATGGGAAGTATCAGGTCTCCCTTCTTGACTGCGGCCTGAAAAAGAATATCCTCGTCTCGCTCGCAGCCAATGACTGCACCGTCCATGTCTTCCCGGCGCATACGTCTGCCGAAGAGCTGCTGGCAGGAAATCCGGACGGCATCTTCCTCTCTCCTGGACCAGGGGATCCGCAGGATGTGCCATTTGTCGTAGAGACCGTCAAGAAGCTCATCGGAAAGAAACCGATCTTCGGCATCTGCCTCGGTATCCAGATGCTGGCGACAGCGCTCGGCGGTCACACCTTCAAGCTGCCATTCGGCCACCGCGGAGCGAACCACCCGGTCAAGGATCTTCGCACCGGCCGCGTCTATATCACCAGCCAGAACCATGGCTATGCGATCTCCGATGACGACCTTCCGGAATGCATCGAAGTCACCCACAGAAGCGTCAATGACGGCACCATCGAAGGCATCCGTCACAAGACCCTTCCGATTCAGGCTGTCCAGTACCATCCGGAAGCCTCCCCGGGACCGAAGGATAATTTCTATCTCTTCACCGAATTTACCAAGGCCATGGAGGAATTCAAAAAATGATCAATCAAGACGTGAAGAAAGTCCTCGTCATCGGCAGCGGCCCGATCGTCATCGGACAGGCTGCGGAATTTGACTATGCCGGTACCCAGGCCTGCCGCTCCCTTCGTGAAGAGGGCGTCGAAGTCGTCCTGGTGAACAGCAACCCGTCCACCATCATGACGGACGTGGATATCGCTGACCGTGTCTATATCGAACCGATCACTCTGCCATTCGTGACAGAAGTCATCAAGAAAGAACGCCCGGACGCACTGCTCGCGACACTGGGCGGGCAGGTCGGCCTCAATATGGCTGTCCAGCTCTCGGATGCCGGTATCCTCGACCAGTACGGCGTGAAGCTCTTGGGCTCTTCTCTCCATGCGATCAAGCATGCGGAAGACCGTGAACTCTTCAAGGATGCGATGGAAGAAATCCATCAGCCAGTCCCGGAATCTGAAATTTTCGAAGAATTGGAACCAGCCATCGCCTTTGCGGATAAGATCGGCTATCCGGTCATCATCCGTCCGGCTTACACCTTAGGCGGCACCGGCGGCGGCATCGCACACGACCGCTATGAGATGGAAGAGATCGCGAACCGCGGCATCAAACTCTCCCCGATCAATCAGATTCTCGTAGAACGCAGCATCGCGGGCTGGAAAGAAGTCGAATTCGAAGTCATGCGCGACAGCGCGGATAACTGCATCATCGTCTGCGCCATGGAAAATATCGACCCGGTCGGCGTCCATACCGGCGACTCCATCGTCGTCGCTCCGACCCAGACGCTGACCGACGGCCAGTACCAGATGCTCCGTACCGCATCTCTCGACATCATCCGCTACCTCAAGATCGAAGGCGGCTGCAATGTCCAGTACGGCCTCGATACCAAGACGAACCAGTACTACGTCATCGAAGTGAATCCGCGTGTCAGCCGTTCCTCCGCGCTCGCATCGAAAGCCACCGGCTACCCGATCGCGAAAGTCGCAGCGAAGATCGCCCTCGGCCTGCACCTCGATGAGATCACGAATGCCATCACCGGCAATACGAAAGCCTGCTTCGAACCATCCATCGACTATGTCGTATGCAAATTCCCACGCTGGCCATTCGAAAAATTCACCCTCGCGGATCGAGCCATCGGTACCCAGATGAAAGCGACCGGCGAAGTCATGGCACTCGACCGCACGCTCGAAGGCTCGCTCCTGAAAGCCCTCCGCTCGCTGGAAGTCGGGGAAGGCTACCTGCACCTGAAGAAGCTCGACGGACAGTCTCTCTATGATATCCGCTGCCTGCTCTCCCGCATCGACAATGAAAGAATCTTCGTCCTTGCCGAAGCCCTTCGCCGCGGCATCGAACCGGAAGAAATCAACCGCATCACCAAGATCGACCTCTTCTTTATCTACAAGATCCAGAACATCATCAAGATGGAACGCCGCCTCATGAAGGAAGGCCTCACTGAAGAGACACTGAAAGCGGCGAAACGCATCCAGATGCCGGATGAAGCCATTGCACACTTCGCAGAAGTCACCCCGAAAGACGTCGAAAACTTCAAGAAGAAACTGGATTTCCATCCGGACTTCAAGATGGTCGATACCTGTGCGGCAGAATTTGAAGCGCACACCCCGTACTACTACTCCACCTACGGCGCAGAAGACGAAGTGAAGCCGCAGGGCAAGGGCTCCGTCGTCGTCTTCGGCTCCGGCCCGATCCGCATCGGTCAGGGCATCGAATTCGACTACTGCTCCGTCCATGCTTCCTGGGCACTGCGCAAGGCAGGGAAGAAATCCATCGTCATCAACAATAATCCTGAAACCGTATCCACTGACTTCGATACCTCCGACTCCCTGTACTTCGAACCACTGACCGAGCAGGACGTCCTCGAAATCATCGACAAAGAAAAACCGGAAGGCGTCATCTGCCAGTTCGGCGGACAGACCGCCATCAACCTGGCGACCCCGATGGCCAAGCGCGGCATCCGCATCATCGGCTCCTCGAATGAATCCATCGATATGGCCGAAGACCGCGAACGCTTCGACACCCTGATGGGTCAGCTTGGTATCGCGCGCCCGAAAGGCTGCCTCGTCGAGTCCGTCGAAGAAGCGATGGCAAAGACAGAAGAGCTGGAATACCCGCTCATCGTCCGCCCGAGCTACGTCCTTGGCGGCCGCGCCATGCAGATCGTTTACGATCAGGCAGAACTTCGCCAGTACCTGAAAGAAGCCGTCGTTGCTTCCCACGAGCATCCTGTCCTCATCGATCAGTACATGGTCGGCCGTGAAGTCGAAGTCGATGCCATTTCCGATGGCAATGACGTCTGCATCCCCGGCATCATGGAACAGATCGAACGTTCCGGCGTCCACTCCGGCGACTCCATCGCTGTCTACCCGCCGCAGCACCTCTCGCAGGAAATCATCGAGACACTGACCGATTACACCAGAGAAATCGCCAAAGCCATGAACGTCAAAGGCCTTGTGAATATCCAGTTCATCGTGGTCAAAGACAAAGTCTATGTCATCGAAGTCAATCCGAGAGCCAGCCGTACCGTACCATTCATGAGCAAGATCACCGGCATCAATATGGTCGAATACGCGACCCGCATCGCGCTCGGCGAAAGCCTCAAAGACACCGGCCTTCCGCTCGGCCTCGTCCCGGATAAAGGCTACGTCGCGATCAAAGCGCCTGTCTTCTCCTTCTCGAAGCTCGGCCTCGTAGAAATCAAACTGGGACCGGAAATGAAATCCACCGGCGAAGTCATGGGCATCGGCCACACCTATCAGGAAGCCCTCTACAAGGCTGTCGTGGCTGCTCATCTCACCGTGCCGGCAGGCGGCAATGTCCTCATCACCGTCTCCGATCGTGACAAGCCGGAAACTGCCGAACTCGCCAAAGGCTTCGTAGAGCTGGGCTACCACCTCATCTGCACTTCCGGCACCGGCGCTTATTTCGAAAAACTCGGCATCCCGGTCGAAATCATCAAGAAGATCCATGAAAAAGGCGAGAACTGTGAAAAGTACCTGAAGTCCGGCCGTGTCGACATGCTCGTGAATACCATTTCCTATGGCAGCCAGATCGAGCAGGAAGGCTATGACCTGCGCCGCATCGCTGTCGAGCTTGCGATCCCCTGCATCACCTCCCTCGATACCGCGAAGGAAGTCCTGCGCGTCATGGCAGCTTCTTCGAGCGAACCGCATGTCGAAGCCATTCAGGACTATGTGAAGGAGAATTGATATGGCAGGCTATGTAGAAAAAGGCCGCATCCTGACCCATGAGCTGGTCGGCCCATCCATCTGGCGCATGCGCCTCGAGCTTCCGCTCATCGCAAAAGACGCAAAGCCCGGTCAGTTCATCCATGTGAAAGTGAATGACCCCACCTGCATCCTGCGCCGCCCGATCTCTATCGCCGGCACAGAACCGGGGAAGGGCATCCTTGAGATCATTTACCGCATCGTCGGCAAAGGCACCGAAGCCATGGCGCGCCTCAAAGCAGGAGACGTGGTCGACTGCTTGGGGCCGCTCGGCACTGCCTTCGATATGGATAAAAATCATATCGTCGGTATCGGCGGCGGCGTCGGCATCGCGCCGATCCTCTTCATGGCGAGAAAAGCAAAGCCGGGCCAGATGACCGTCGTCATCGGCGGACGCAATAAGGAAGAAGTCTTCTGGAAAGACCTTTTCCCCAAAACACTGAAAGAGCTCATCGTCACCACCGATGATGGTTCCTATGGGATCAAAGGATTCTCTGTCTCCGTTCTCCCCGAGCTCTTCAAAAATGGAAATGTCGATGAAGCCTGCGTCTGCGGACCTGGCATCATGATGCGTATCACCGCGCAGATGGCAAAAGAAGCGAATGTCCCCTGCGAAGTCTCCATGGAGCGCCGCATGGGCTGCGGCATCGGCACCTGCCTCGGCTGCGTATGTGACAGAGCCGATGGCAAAGGTCACTACAAAGTCTGCGTAGACGGACCCGTATTCAAAGCAGAGGAGGTCGTATTATGAGCTCTTTAGCTGTGAATTTCCTCGGCATCCCGATGGCAAGCCCGGTGATCGGTGCCTCCGGCACCGTCGGCTTCGGACTTGAGCTCGCCAAGTTCATCGATATGAAGAAAGTCGGCGCCATCTCCGGCAAAGGCCTTGCGCCGACACCATGGACTGGCAATAACGGTACCCGCATCGCGGAAACTACCTCCGGCATGCTGAACTGCATCGGTCTGGAAAATCCGGGCGCGCCGTACTTCCTGGAACACTACCTTCCGGAAGTGAAGAAACTCGGCTGCCCCTACATCGCGAACATGGTCGGCAAATCTGTCGAAGAATACGCCGAATGCGCGAAACTGCTCTCCGTTCCCGGCATCTCGGCGCTCGAAGTCAATATTTCCTGCCCGAATGTCAAAGTCGGCGGTGCAGCCTTTGGCACTGACCCCGAGCAGGCAGCCTCTGTCACCAAAGCCGTGAAGGATGCGACAGATCTGCCTGTCATCGTGAAGCTCTCTCCGAATGTCACGGACGTCGTCACCATCGCCAAAGCCGTCGAAGCGGCAGGCGCTGATGCCATCTCTCTCATCAATACCCTCCTCGGCATCGCTATCGATACCAGAACGAGAACCCCGATCCTCGGCAACGTCACCGGCGGTCTCTCCGGTCCGGCGATCAAGCCTGTGGCTCTTCGTATGGTCTGGCAGGTCGCGAAAGCCGTCAGCATCCCCGTCTGCGGACTGGGCGGCGTCATGACCGGCGAGGACGTCGTCGAATTCATGATGGCGGGTGCAAAGACCGTACAGGTCGGCACAGCGAACCTCGCTGACCCGACCGCCATGGCAGGCATCATTCGTGAACTCGATGCCTGGTGTGATAAGAATGGCGTCAAAGACGTCAATGAGATCATCGGGACGCTCAAAGCGTGAGTGATCGATCCTAGTGAAAGCGCAAGTGGATATCCACTTGCGCTTTTTGTATGTGTCAGACATGAGACTTGGAGACATCGGACATCTGCGGTTTCTCGTATCGTCATTCCATCGTAAAAGCGACTGATAGTAAGATCTCTTATGTGAAAGAGGTGGGGCGGGAAGCAGGAATGTCTGTCTGAACGAAAATGGTACGTGGCGGCGAGCTGAAAAGCTCGCCGCTTTTATTATGGGATATCGGCAGGGGAATGGGGATTCGCTTTGGGGGAATTCTGGGGAATTACACACTTACATTCCTGAAACTCATAGATACATAGAAATTTGACAATATAACGGGGGGGGTAAACTAACGATTAAGAGTTGCTTTATGCTGGAAAAGGAATTTTATGGGAGTATTTATTCATTTTTAAGAGAAGCTCATTATTGTTTTATCTGATTTCTGAGAGAGGGGATCTGTATGAAGAAAATGAATGACGTATTGCAGCGAAAAGTCCTGTGTGCACTCCTGGCTGTAGCGGCTATGGGGGTAAGTGTGAATGCAGACGCTGCATATAATTTCTATGTAGGTAATAAAACTTATAATATCCAAAATACAAGCAAAACGTACACGAAGAATTTAGAAAGAACGGTAGAGGATTCTGTTAGCGCTCAATATGCTGGGTTACAGATATCGGCGAACGGATACGGCCCTGGGAAAAGTGCGAGTGCTACTTTAAAAAAGAATTTGAGTATTGATATAACTAACACTGGCACTAATGCGAATAATAATGTAGGGATTACGGCCGGCGTTCATTCTGGTGTGTCTGGTAGTCCGAGAGATAAAACGCTGACGGTTAAGTCTGTTTTGGGGACAGCGAATGAGTCGGAAGTGAATATTAAGGCTAAAGGCAACCAGTCTGTCATGGGTATCTTTTTGGAAGGCACACCGAAATATAATGGACCGCAGATGACCATAAATGGTAAAAATTTAAATGTAAGTGCGGAGTCTAAGGGGTATTATGCCCATGGCATTTATGTTGCGAACAACACTTCCGATCTGGGTGGAAAAGATACCACGAAGCTGGTCATCAACTCCGAAAATACAGTGATCAATGCCAAGGCAGATACGAAAGAGCATGAAATCGGGATTGCTACTTATTCTCAGGGGCAGGTGGAAGTGAATGGCAATTTAGAAATCAATGCCGCCAATGCCATTGTGACTCGCGGCGGGTCGACGATTTCCATCAATAAAAATGGCGATAAAACGGTAAAAATCAACGGCGATATCCTTTTCGATTACGATGCTGCTACTTCAGGCACCAAGGTCGATGCGGACGTTTCTATCAACCTTAATAATGCGGACTCCGTTCTCAATGGTAAAATTTATGTGAATGGGAATCCGGTCGGCAGCCTCGCTGATGTAGACGGCATGAATCTGAATATTGCCAATGGGGCACAATGGAATATGACGGGCGACAGCTTCGTCAATCACGCCACCGTCAAGGACGGCGGTCAGATCCAGGTGGGCAAGGATGTAACAAATTTCAAAGCGGATGAAGTGACGCTGGATGGCGGTGAACTTAATGCCTCTGGTGGCAATACCACCATCACCGAACTCAATGCCAGCGGGGACGCTAAAGTCAATCTGGATAATGCAAATTTGTCCATCGCTGGCGGCAATGCTGCACTTTCAGAATTCAACGCTAGCGGTACTTCGTCGCTGAATGTGTCTAATGATGCAAAAGTGGACGTTGCTGGCGGAGATGCCACACTCGATAGTGTAACGACCAGCGGGACTTCTACACTGAAAATCGGCTCCGGTGCTCGCATGAAATCCACGAATGGGCTCAAAATAAACGACACCTCTCAAGTCATTTTAGATGTTGGTTCGGATGTGGAGGGGGATTTGCGTCTGGATGAAAACGCAAAAGCCAAAGTAAAAGGCAGTCTGAAGGGGAAGCTGCTGAAAGCTGATGGCACGGCTTTGAGTAAAGACAAAATCGCTGAAACTTTGGGCATTAGTGATGGTGAAGATGTCAAATCCAGCATAGAACTCAAGAAAGAAAATCAGCATGTAAAGATGTTGGTGGATGAAGACGGCAATTTTATCATCCAGTCCACGGATATGAGTGACGCAGGGACGGGCAATGTCAAAGTCAGCGCCCTCGGCACCTGGGACGGGAATGGTAACTATACGGCTGGCGGCGACTATAATGCCAATAAAAACAATATCACCAATGTAAACACCCTGGAAACTGAGAAGATCACCTTGGGGGGAAAAGACCTGCAGACCACACTAGATGGCATGGGCAATAACATTGGAAACCTGCAAACTTGGACCGGTGAAGGCACACCGCTGACTAACGGTGCAACCAACCTCGCTCTTGGTGTGAATGCAAATACCGCGAAGATTGATCAAGAAGTAACGGATCGTGAGAATGCGGATAAGACACTACAGGAGAATATTGATAAAGAAGCAGTCGCTCGTATCGCAGGAGATCATGCACTGAATAGCCGAATCAATCAGGTGGAAAAAGATGCGACCAAGGGCATCGCGCAGGCGTCTGCTTTGGCTGCTCTGCACCCATTGGACTATGATCCGGAAAATAAATTCGATGTGGCAGCAGCAGGCGGCTTTTATAAGGGTGAAAATGCATTCGCTCTGGGGGCTTTCTATCGTCCGAACAGAAATGTAATGTTTAGCTTGGGGACTTCCGTCTCCAGTGGAGATAATGCGTACAATGTAGGCGTGACCTTCAAAGTAGGCCACGCGGCTGAAGTACGCCGTCCATCGGAAGGCACTGTGTCCGATATCCTGAAAGATATTCAGGAACTGAAAGAGAAACAGACGCAGCTGGAGAAAGAGAATGAAGAGCTGAAAGCCAAGCTCGCTGCTTTGGAAAAGTAAGGGAATACAGATTAAGGAAACACTGATAAAACTGACAACGATTGAATCCGTATTTCCCTAACAGATAGTTGAGAAAATAGTCGCCAACCCGTATACTAAAGTAAAACGGAGGCGAAACGATGAACTACCTGAATGTGAAAGAGACAGCAGCACGCTGGGGGATTTCCGAGAGAAGTGTACGAAACTATTGCGCTCAAGGGCGCGTGACAGGGGCTCTGCGGCAGGCGGACGTCTGGCAGATTCCTGAAAACGCAGAAAAGCCAGTACGTCTGAATCAAAGGTGCGAGAAACGCACGCTGCTTTCCGTGCTACGCGAAGAAAAAAGCCAGCACTATGCGGGCGGGATCTATCACAAGACGCAGATCGAACTCACGTATAACTCCAATCACATCGAAGGCAGCCGCCTCACGCATGATCAGACGCGATATATCTTCGAGACGAATACCATCGGCATCGGAGAGGGGACGGTCAATATCGATGACGTTATCGAGACAGCGAACCATTTCCGTGCGATTGACTGCATCATAGACCGCGCGAATGACCATCTGACGGAGACTTTCATCAAAGAGCTGCATGCCATCTTGAAAACAGGCACCAGTGATTCCAGAAAAGACTGGTTCGCTGTGGGAGACTATAAAAAACTGCCAAATGAAGTAGGCGGGCGAGAAACCGCCGCGCCGGAAGACGTACACGCGAGGATGAAAGCTCTGCTTGCTCGCTATAACAAGAAGAAGGAAAAAACATTCACGGATCTTTTGGATTTTCATGTCAGCTTTGAGCGCATTCACCCTTTCCAAGATGGAAATGGTCGCGTGGGGCGTCTCATCCTTTTCAAAGAGTGCCTGCGCTGTGCCATCGTCCCCTTTATCATAGAAGACAATCTCAAATGGTACTACTACCGTGGTCTTGCCGAATGGGACAGCGAAAAGGGCTATCTCACGGATACCTGTCTCGCCGCGCAGGATCTGTATCGGGCGTATCTCAAATATTTCCGTATCGATGGAAATGCTGATTAAAGAGCAGAGTAAAATCTGACAACGATCGAATCAGTGTTTCCCTAGAAAAACCATCTGGCTGACGCAGAAGTCCATGGCGGAGTTGTTTGGCGTCGGAGTGTCGGCAATCTATAAGCACTTGAAAAATATTTTTACAGAAGGCGAATTGAAAGAAGAAGCAACTATTTCCAAAATGGAAATAGTTCAAATGGAAGGGGCTAGAGATTAGGGACTAGACTGAAAGACTAGGAAACTGGGAGATATCAGACATCAGACTTTAGACTTCTGACGTCTAAAGTCTCCAGGTCTCCAAGTCTAACGTCTCAATCGGGCACCACCCCCGTTGAACCTCCTGAACCCATAGAACCCGCTGAACCTCTTTCGTACGCAATCAAAGGGCGCTCCGCTCCACAGGCTAACCCTGACCTCAAAAACCATTACCTCCGAAACATACCACGAAAGGAGTCTTTCTCATGCCATTTCAGATCATTCGAAACGATATTACCAAAATGAAAGTCGATGCCATCGTGAATGCCGCCTGTCCGACACTTTTGGGCGGGGGCGGGGTGGATGGAGCGATCCATCAGGCGGCGGGGCCGGAGCTCCTCGCGGAGTGCCGGACGCTCCATGGCTGCCAGACGGGGGAAGCGAAGATCACGAAGGGCTATCATCTGCCTTGCAAATGGGTGATTCATACCGTAGGGCCTGTCTGGCATGGCGGCAGCCAGGGGGAACGGGAGCTTCTAGCCTCTTGCTATAGAAAATCTTTGGCATTGACGGTGAAGTATAGTTTAGCGTCCATCGCCTTTCCGCTGATTTCTTCCGGGGCCTACGGATATCCGAAGGAGGAAGCGCTTGAGGTGGCGGTGGATACCATCAGAGCCTTCCTGAAGGATAATGATCTGGATGTGTACCTGGTGATTTTCCAAAAGTCTGATTACCAGCTTTCGAAAGGGCTTGTGGAGGACATTTCTGCTTTCCTGAAAGAGGCGTGGAAGAAAAAAGGGGATTCGCATGCCTCTGAGGAAGAGCGTCTGGACTCCGTAGCTGGTGAATTGGAAAGTATGTACCTGGAGGACTGCTATCCGGATGCGAGGCTTTCTCCTTATCCATTTGCGAGGTACCTTCAGACGCCTGGGATTCAGGAGAGGATCGATCGAGTAGAGTGGCAGATCAAGCAGCTGTACGATTCCATATTTACTAATTTCTGCGTAGACTCGACGGGAGAGGGGCAGTCTGCTGAATTTTTCTCTGAGTTAGAAGAAAGTTTTTCTCATATGGTACTGCGTAAAATCGATGAGAAGGGCATGACGGATCCGGAATGTTATAAGAAAGCCAATTTGGATCGGAAGCTTTTTTCTAAGATTCGGTCCCATGCGGATTATCAACCCTCTCGGGCAACGGCGCTCGCTCTGGGGATTGCCCTGGAGCTTCCCCTCTCTGAATTGCAGGAGCTTTTGGGAAAGGCAGGGTATACCTTGTCTCATGCCCGAAAAGGGGACCTGATCGTAGAGTATTTCGTGAAAAAGGGAATCTATGATATCTACCAGATCAATCAGGTGCTGTTTGATTTCGACGAATCGCTTATATAGTGAGGAGTGGTAGCCGCGCACAACATTGGGAGGCGCCGCCTTTTTCGGGATTAGGAAATATGACATTGTCCTATGACGCGCTGATGGAGAACCGTTATTTTACCAGTCACCAGTCACGGGTCACTAGCAACCAGAAGATTCATTTGTCGCTTTCCAAGCGACCATTTCAAAAGAATAAAGGGATATACTAAGACTGCCAAAGAGTCACTGACCTGGCAGTCTTTTTATTTTGCATCAGTGACTAGTCACCGCTTATTCGCAAGGAGGACAACTATGAATAACCAACTGACCGAACTTGTTTTCATCCTGGATCGCAGTGGTTCCATGCACGGGCTGGAGAAAGATACCCTGGGCGGGTTCAATTCTATGATGGAAAAGCAGAAAAAGGGAGAAGGAAATGCATTGGTCACCACCGTCCTCTTTGATACAGAAATCGACGTCCTTCATGACCGGCTGCCCCTGAAAAGCGTGCGTCCCATGACCGAGGAAGACTACGTAGCCGGTGGCTGCACCGCCCTGCTGGATGCTTTGGGAAATACCATTCATCGCATTGGCACTGTCCATAAAATATGCCCGCCCAGAGGACGTGCCGGCCCATACCCTCGTGGTCATCATTACAGATGGGAAAGAAAACGCGAGCCGCTTCTATGACTGCGAAGACGTGAGGCATATGGTCGAAAGAGAAAAATCGAAATATGGCTGGGAATTCATTTTCTTGGGAGCCAATATGGATGCCCTTGAAGCGGCGGCTGCTCTTGGCATCCAGGAAGATCGTGCGGCGGAATTTTTGTGTGATGAGGAAGGGATTCAGAAAAATTTTGAGGCAGTGGATGACTTCTGTGACCATTTCGTAGAACAACCGATCTCGGTAGACTGGAAGAAAGGAATAGAGGAGGACTTCAAGAAAAGGAGTGGGAAATAGTTAGAAACGAGGAATTGGAAATGGTGAGAAGGGCGCATAATTTATAAAGCGCCCTTCTCCTAATTTTATAAAATCTATTAGAAATAAAAGATTGTAAAGTTCATTTTTCTCTTGACGAAATTTTCGGGGGGGGTAGAATGAAACTATAAAGCTTTCCTAAAAATGCATTTTTAGGACTTAATTTTAGCTAGTCATGGAATTGCATGCTATTCATTTTCAGGGGGGGAGTATAATGAAAAAATTTATCATTGCATTTTTATTATTGGCATCTATACATACTACAGCGTTTTCTATTTCCCTTGATGAATTGCAAAATGCACCTGACCAGTATGTAAAGGTAAAAGAAAGCCAATCTTATGCGACTTATGTTGATCCGAATTCTATTCAATCTTTACGATATTCTCCACCATACTATACATTGAAAGGCGATATTTATATAGTCTCTTATGCGAATGGATCTATCAATAAATGTAACACAATTTTTAATTATGACTAT
>OQVL01000388.1_pt1 | contig 22511 bp, 17 predicted proteins | sample 1691501 | NCBI WGS metagenome assembly OQVL01 (sample SAMN03418253, study PRJEB22391) | human gut metagenome | biome: human-gut; feature: organic feature; material: feces | host: Homo sapiens | place: Tanzania | collected 2013-01 | reverse complement strand
AAACAATGCGGGCTTTCAGCCCGCTTTTGTTTGAGTTTTGACACACCCTCTTATTCTGAGAAATATTAGTAAAGCAGCATCAATCCTGCAAACGCCGCCCAGCAAATCATGCGTATTGGATTGATTTTCATGATTCTTGTTCCTATGAATGTGGCGGCAAATATGAATACGCTTATCCAGAACTGCCAAGGGTTGATGTTGATTGACGAGAAGTTCTCGCGGTTCATCATCAGCAAGGCTGCTGCCGCTATGAGTCCTACAATGGAGGGGCGCAGACCCGACATTATGCTCTGCATTTGCGGCGAGTTGATGTATCGCATAAACAGGCGGCAGATGAGAATCATTATAATGAACGAAGGGAGTATGAGGGCGAAGGTGGCTGTGGCACTGCCAAGAGTGCATAACCATTCGCTCATGCCTGCATTGTGTGCGGCTGTATATCCGCAATAGGTGGCGGCATTCACTCCGATAGGGCCGGGAGTCATTTGGCTTAAAGCCACAATGTTGGTGAACTCAGCCGACGACATCCAAGCTTGGTCGTAAACCAGTTCGCTTTGCAGGAGTGGTATCATGCTGTAGCCGCCCCCAAAGCTGAAGAGTCCTATCTTGAAGAACGAGAAAAACAACTTAAGAAAAAGCATAGTCTATTATTCTGTAGGTTTCACTAAAAGTCCGAAAAGATAACCGCATGTTCCTGCTGCCACAAGCACATACACTGGATTGACGCCAAGCAGATAAATGAGCAAGGCGCAGATGATGGGTATCCAGAAATTGGTCCATCCGATATGTGCCGTACGTGCAAGACTGAACACTGGGGCAGCGATAAGAGCCACTACAGCCGGACGAATGCCGTTGAATAAAGACTTCACTATTTCGTTGTCCTGGAACTTATGGAAGAACATAGCCACGAGCAATATGATGAGGAATGACGGCAAGGCTACGCCGAGAGTAGTACATATTGCGCCTGGAAGTTTTCTTAGTTTGTAGCCAACGAACACGCTTATATTCACAGCCAAGGCTCCTGGACATGTTTGTGCCACAGCGAGGAGGTCGACAAAGTCCTTGCGGTTCATCCATTTGCGTCGGTCAACGATTTCGTTCTCAATGACAGGAATCATGGCATAGCCACCTCCCAATGTGAAGAGACCTATCTTGAAGAATATGCGGAAGGCATTGACGTAGAAGTTTTGCATCTTTCATTATTGTTTTGAAAAAAAAGGTGTTTCAAAAAGGAGTTATGTTTATAACATTGTTTACTTCCCCTTTGAAACACCCTTTCTTTTTATATACTATTTTTTACTTGCCGAAGTTTATTACTTACCGAAGTTCTCAATCCACTTGCGTGCATTTACGAAAGCTTCGATCCACGGAGTAACGTCGTCCTGACGGTGGTCGGCTGGATACCAAGCGTTCTGCCATGGGAAGATGGCACGCTCCAAGTGAGGCATCATAGCCAAGTGGCGACCGTCTGCCGAGCAGATACCAGCCACGTTGTAGTCAGAACCGTTCGGATTGCCAGGATATTCAGCATAGTTGTAGCGGGCCACAACATTATACTTGTCCTCTGACTCAGGCAATGAGAACTTGCCTTCGCCGTGAGCCACCCAGATGCCGAGCTTGTCGCCGCTGAGTGAAGAGAACATCACGCTGTTGTTCTGCGGAATCTCCAAGCCGAGGAATGTGCTCTCAAACTTGTGTGAGTTGTTGTGCAGCATACGTGTGTGCTTCTCGTGCTCAGGGTTGATAAGGTTGAGCTCAACCATAAGCTGGCAACCGTTGCAGATACCAAGCGACAGAGTGTCCTTGCGAGCATAGAACTTGTCGAGAGCCTCCTTAGCCTTCGGGTTGAAGAGGAATGCGCCAGCCCAGCCCTTAGCCGAACCAAGAACGTCGGAGTTGGAGAATCCACCACAGAACACAATCATGTTGACATCCTCAAGAGTCTCGCGGCCAGTGATAAGGTCGGTCATCATGACGTCCTTAACATCGAAGCCTGCAAGATAGAGTGAGTAAGCCATCTCGCGCTCACCATTTGTACCCTTCTCACGGATGATGGCAGCCTTGACACCTGAAGCTGTGCGACGGTCGGCAGAGATGCCGTAGCTCTCAAGAGTGCCCTTGAATGAGTCGTGGAACTTCATCTCCAATGGCTGCTTCTTGTAGTTGTCGCGGCGCTTGGCAGCACAACCGTTGAAGCTCTGGTCGCGGTCGAGCAGGTAAGAAGTCTTGAACCATGTGTCGCGCAAAGCATCGATGTCGAAGGTGTGAGTATACTCGTCCTTCTTGATGACGATAGTGCGCTCTGACGGAGTGGGGTAGCCAATCTTGGCGTAGCCGATACCGTTGTCCTCCATGTATTTCTTGAACTCCTCCTTATACTTGTCAGAAACCTGGATGACAACACCCGGATTCTCAGCAAGCAACATCTTGATAACGTCGTTGCCGGCAAGGTTGTGGAGGTTGATGCTCATACCGCCTTCCTTGTTGGCGAAGCACATTTCAAGCAATGTAGTGATAAGACCACCGGCAGAAATGTCATGACCTGCCATGATCCAACCCTTCTGAATCATGTCCTGAACTGCATTGAAGCAGTCGGCAAAGTATTCAGGGTTCTTTACGGTAGGAACATCGTCGCCCACGAAGCCAAGGCTCTGTGCGAAGGCACTGCCACCGAGACGCTGCTCGTCGAATGAGAAGTCGATATGATAGAGTGAAGAGTTCTTGTCGTTCACGAGAACCGGCGAAACAACCTTGCGGATGTCTGAAACCTCGCCACCTGCGCTCACGATAACGGTACCCGGAGCGATAATCTTCTCGCCGTTAGGATACTGCTGTGTCAGCGACAGAGAGTCCTTGCCAGTAGGAACATTAATCTTCAAGTCGATACAGAACTCGCTCAATGCCTTAACTGCACTATAGAGACGAGCATCCTCGCCCTTCTGCGAGCGGCAAGGCCACATCCAGTTGGCTGAGAGTGAAAGGCTGTTCATGCCATCGGCCAAAGGAGCCCAAACGATGTTGGTGAGGGCCTCGGCTACAGAAAGTACTGAGCCTGCCTCGGGTGAGGCCAAACCTGCCTGAGGAGCATGTCCAAGGGCGGTAGCGATACCCTTCTTGCCACGGTAGTCGAGAGCTACAACACCACAGTCGGAAAGTGGCAACTGAATCTCGCCCTGGCACTGCTGGCGTGCAATTTTGCCAGTAACCGAACGGTCAACCTTATTGGTCAACCAGTCCTTACATGCCACAGCCTCAAGCTGCAGAACGCGGCTTACATATTTGTCGAGAACGTCGTCCTTGCCATTCTCTGAAGTTTCTTCGTGAGTATATTCAGCGTCCTTGTAGTGACGCTCCACGGTCTCGTCGCGCATGATAGTCTTCGGTGAGTGGCCGAACATCTGAGCCACGTCGAGGTCGAAAGGCTTCACGCCGTCGCCCTGCTTGAATGAGAAGTGGGCGTCGCCAGTTGTCTCGCCTACTACATACAGCGGAGCACGCTCGCGCTCTGCGATGCGGCGCACGTGGTCGATGTGCTTCTCGTCGATGAGCAAGCCCATACGCTCCTGACTCTCGTTGGCAATGATTTCCTTTGCCGAGAGAGTCTTGTCGCCGATAGGCAACTTAGTCATGTCAATCTCGCCGCCACATTCCTCAACAAGCTCCGAGAGACAGTTGAGGTGACCTGCTGAACCGTGGTCGTGGATACTAACTACAGGGTTGACATCTTCCTCGCAAAGAGCGCGAACCAAGTTGTATGCACGCTTCTGCATCTCTGGGTTGGCACGCTGAACAGCGTTAAGCTCGATGCCGTTGGAATAGCGGCCAGTGTCTACTGATGATACAGAGCCGCCGCCAAGACCGATGCGATAGTTGTCGCCACCTACAACAACAACCTTGTTGCCCTTCTGTGGTTCCTTCTTGAGGCAGTCGCGCTTGGTGCCGTAGCCCACGCCACCTGCGAGCATGATAACCTTGTCGTAGGCATACTTCTCCTCACCCTCCTGGTGCTCGAATGTAAGCACAGAACCGGTGATAAGCGGCTGACCGAACTTGTTGCCGAAGTCAGATGCACCATTAGAAGCCTTGATAAGAATCTGCTCAGGAGTCTGATACAACCATTTGCGCACGGGCATGATGTCCTCCCAGTCGCGTGTCTGGTTGTCGTCGTCCTTAAGACGCGGGTAAGCTGTCATGTATACGGCAGTACCGGCAATAGGCCATGAGCCTACACCACCACCCATACGGTCGCGAATCTCACCGCCAGTACCGGTAGCGGCACCGTTGAAAGGCTCCACAGTAGTAGGGAAGTTGTGGGTCTCGGCCTTGAGTGAGATGACGCTCTCAATGTCCTTCACCTGGAAGTAATCGGATGTAGACTGGTCCTTTGGAGCAAACTGCTCTACAACCGGACCCTGGGCGAAAGCCACATTATCCTTATAAGCAGAGAGAATCTTATTAGGGTTCTCCTTGGTGGTCTGCTTAATCATAGCAAACAGCGACGACTCCATCTCTTTGCCGTCGATGATGAATGTGCCGCCGAAAATCTTGTGGCGACAGTGCTCAGAGTTGATCTGTGCGAAACCGAAGATTTCAGAGTCGGTCAATGGTCTGCCCAGCTCCTTCTCGATCTTGTGGAGATACTCAATCTCCTCAGCCGAGAGGGCCAAGCCTTCCTGCTCGTTGTATTCCTCGATGTTCTCCACACGCTTGATAGGCTCAGGCTGGTGATTGACGGTGAAAACCGTCTGGTCCAAACCTTCGTACATGCGTTGGAGCATAGGGTCATGGTCGGCATCCTTGGAGCTTACTGGGAAATATTCCTCAATACGCGAAATGCCGTGGAGGCTCATGTTCTGAGTTATCTCTACGGCATTCGTACTCCACGGAGTAATCATTTCGCGGCGCGGACCCACAAAGAATCCCTCGACAGTCTCACCCTCAATGAGAGTGGCACCGCCGTAAAGCCAACACAGTTCATTGATCTCGTCTTGAGAGAGCTGGTGATCCACTTCTGTGGCAATCACGCTCTTGCTTGGAGTCATGAAAAATAAAATCATACTGCTTGTATAGTGTTTTGGAAATTAAATTCTGATTTGTCTGCAAAGTTACTACTTTTTTTTGGACGAGAGAATGTTTTTAATGCATAAGTATAGAAGAAATCAGATTTTTTGAACGTATGGATAAGAAGTTTGATGGAATATTATATTACTTGGCAAAGTAATATATATATAAAAGGTGAAGTATTATATATTAAATGGCAAAGTATTATGTATTTACTTTGCCATTTAATATGTATGTGTTTACATGAACACGTATTTCATCACAAACAGTACGGCAAGGACGTATAGCGTGATGTTGAGTTTTTTGAAGTTGCCGCAAAGCAGGTTGATGGCAACGTAGGCTATCACTCCGCAGAGGATACCGTCGGAGATGCTGTAGGTGAGCGGCATCATTACGATGGTGATGAATGCGGGGATTGACTCGGCAAAGTTGTCGAGATCGATGTCCTTAATAGGCGACAGCATGAACAGGCCCACGATGACCAATACCGGTGTTGTGGCTGCCGATGGGATGGAAAGGAATATCGGAGCGAAGAACAGGGCTATGGCAAAGCAAATAGCTGTGGAGAAGGCTGTCAGACCAGTGCGTCCGCCCTGTGCCACACCCGAAGCACTCTCCACATAAGTAGTTGTGGTACTTGCGCCGAGACAGGCTCCTGTCATAGTGGCAATAGCGTCTGCCATGAAGGCCTTGTTGAGTCCTGGGATGCGGCCATCCTTCTGCATCATGCCAGCCTTGGTACAAACACCCACGAGTGTGCCCATTGTGTCGAACATGTCGATGAACAGGAAGGTGAACACAATGATGAGCATGTCGATGGTGAGGATGTTGTGGAACTCAAACTGACAGAATATAGGTTCGATGGAAGGGGGAGTGTCCACGATGCCCGAGAAGTTGGTTATGCCCATAGGAATGCCGATGAGGGCTGTGCCGAGGATACCGATGAGCAACGCTCCAGGCACATTCTTTATTACGAGCACCGAGGTGAAGATGATGCCAATAACGCCGAGTAGGGCAGAACCGTGGGTCATCTCGCCTATGCTTACGAATGTGGCTGAGTTCTCAACGATGATGCCAGCGTTCTTAAGTCCGATGAAGGCTATGAACAGGCCGATGCCAGCTCCGATGGCTCGCTTGAGTGTTGCCGGAATAGCATCAACAATAAGAGTGCGTATGCGCGTGATGGTCATGAGCACAAACAGGAAGCCTTCGATGAGAATGGCGGTAAGAGCAAACTGCCATGAGTATCCCATGGTGAGGCATACGGTGAACACGAAGAAGGCGTTGAGGCCCATACCCGGAGCCAGTCCGAATGGCTTCTTGGCGTAGAGTGCCATGATGAGTGTTCCTACAATGGCTGCCAAGGCTGTGGATGTGAATACGGCGTTGGTGTCCATGCCTTTAGACGCGAGGTTTGAGAAGATGCTCGGGTTGACGGCAAGTATATATGCCATAGTGAGGAATGTGGTGATTCCCGCCATTATCTCGGTCTTGATGTTGTGCTTCGCGGGGTTGAAGCCGAATAGTTTTTCTAACATATCGTTCAATGTTTCAATTGTTCAATATATGGATTGTTCAATATTTCAATTGTCCAAATTTTCCAATAGTCTATATTTCCTATGTTAGAAGTCCCACTTTACGCCCAAGCACGGACGGCACTTGAAACCATCGGTAGAGCCGAAATTGTTGGAAAGCTCCACCTCACCACCTATGCTGAGGTTGTCGCAACCGATGTGCTGGCCCACGTTGTACCAAAGCTGAGGCTCGGTGATGAATACAGTATGGGCATCTCTTGACTTAGCGTTGTCGTCAGCCACGAAATGGGTCTCCCACCAGAAGTCGGCAAATCCGTCGAACTTCAAGCCCTTAACGCCAAAGATGTCGTTACAGGTCCATACGGCAGTAAACTGCATAGGCACGTTGGAGTCGGTCTCGCGGATAGTCTTGTACAGGGCTTCAAGAGTAAGCACGTTCTTGAACGACTTGTCGTGCATGAAATACTCCACACCAAAGAGCCATGCGTTGTTGATGGGATAGTTCTTTGTGATGCCGCCGTTGTACTCAACGTGCAGGCTCCAATTCTTCATGCTTGAGTTCTTCCAGAAGTTCAGCGCGCGTGAAATCTCGGTGTAGGTGCCGCCTTGTGCCACGTTCTTGCTGCCCTCAACCATTTTGTCGTAGTTGAAGTCGTGGTCGACGAAGAAATAGGTGCTACCCCAGTTGTCTTGCTTGAACATCTCAAGGGTGAGAGTGACATACTTACGGTCGGAACCGAAATCATACAAAATCTGTGCATTTGTCTGTGCCTTAACCTTTGCCGAGAACATCATGGCAAAGAGCAGAACTGCCATAATGGCGAGTTTGTTGGTCTTCATTGTTGTGAATTAAAATTTTTATTTTAGTGAAATCTGCTAATAATTTGCAAAATTATACATTTTTTTCGGAATAATTTGGGATTGTCGGGATTAATACCTATATTTGTAAAAATTAATCATTAAAATAATCAATATAATCAAAAATAATCAAACGGAATGAATACTAAGACATTTGCTTTAGGCTTATGCCTCGCGCTCGCCGCATCAGCAGGCGCACAGACAAAGCAGGGCGGAATATCTGCCCAGATGCTTCAGACAATGGAGAAGTCGCAGGGCAACGCGACCGTGAACAAGGCTCTCGTCAATGCCCTTGCTGCCAACAAGATTGACGATTTGGCCAAGAACTTCTCCAACAAGACAACATTCGACACTCACTTCAGTGTGGAGACTCCCAAGCAGTCTATTCACAATCAGAAGAGCAGTGGCCGTTGCTGGATGTTCTCAAGCTTCAATGTGTTGCGCTCCAACTATGCCCGTGAGCATGGCGACTCTATCGCTGTAGAGTTCTCGCAGGACTATCTCTTCTTCTACGACCAGCTTGAGAAGGCCAACCTTATGCTCCAGGGCGTGATTGACAATGCCAAGAAGCCGATGGACGACCAGCGTGTGCAGTTCTTCTTCAAGAGTCCGCTCAACGATGGTGGTACATTCTGTGGTGCTGCCGATTTGGCTCCTAAGTATGGTCTTGTGCCTATGTCGGTGCAGCCTGAGACTTACTCTGCCGAGAACACATCGCGCATTTCGGCTCTTATCTCTTCCAAGCTCCGCGAGTATGGTCTGGAGCTTCGCAAGATGGTGGCTGATGGCAAGAAGCCTGCCGCTATCAACCAGCGCAAGACAGAGATGCTCTCTACCGTCTACCACATGCTCTCTGTCACATTGGGCGAGCCGGTGAAGGAATTCACCTATCAGTTCCGCACAAAGGACGGCAAGCCAGTTGGCGAGCCTCGCAAGTTCACTCCTAAGTCGTTCTACGACGAGGTGGTGGGCCATCCGCTTGAGGGCACATTCATTATGGTGATGAACGACCCGCGTCGTCCTTATCACAAGACTTATGAGGTGGAATATGACCGCCACGTATACGACGGACAGAACTGGAAATACCTCAACCTTCCTACCGAGGAGATTGCCAAGCTTGCCATCGCTTCGCTTAAGGATGGCAAGAAGATGTATTCTTCTTACGACGTGGGTAAGCAGTTCGACCGCACTCTTGGCTACCTCGACGTGAATAACTACGACTATGGTTCGCTCTTCAACACCACTTTCCCCATGAACAAGGCCGACCGTATCGCTACATACGATTCGGGTTCTACACACGCTATGACCCTTACTGCTGTCGACCTCGATAAGAACGGCAACCCTGTGAAGTGGAAGGTGGAGAACAGCTGGGGCGCTGACAATGGTGTAGGTGGCTGCCTTATCATGTCTAACGAGTGGTTCAACGAATACATGTTCCGCCTCGTGGTTGACAAGAAGTATGTGCCTGAGAACCTTCTGAAGGAGTTTGAGCAGAAGCCTCTCATGGTGATGCCTGAGGATCCTTTGTTCGGACAGGACGACTAATAAGTTAATAATATAATGTCTTTTTACGACAAGGTTGAAGACTGAAGCCTTGTGGTTGTAATTGAAAAGACAGTGGAATAACCCTTAATATAATGAAGTAAAGGTTTGGAATTGCTTCATTATATTGAGGGTTAAGCTAAAATGGATTCTTAAAACAGGAATTATTTCTCCCAAAACCTACTTTGTCTAATAATATATAATAAGGTAGATTGCCTTTTGTTTTATTGTTCTTCTGAAATATTATAGTTAACTTTGCACAGCATTTAATAATTAGCAAAGCTAACAAATATATAATGAATCTCCCAATAGATTTCGAGAACTACACACAACAGCTTCTTGGCGACGAGCTTTACAGTAGGCTCAAGTCGGGACTTGAGTCGGATATTACGCCTACAAGCATACGCCTTAACCCGTTTAAGGCTGCTGAACTCGACGTGACAGAAGAGTTGCAAGACGCCATTGTGCCTTGGTGTGGCTCTACAGGACGCTACCTTAAGGAGCGTCCCAACTTTACTTTCGACCCACTTCTGCATGCAGGAGTATATTATGTGCAGGAGGCAGCGTCGATGTTTGTCGACCTTGCTGTGCGCACATTGATAAAGCAACCCGTAACAATGCTCGACATCTGTGCCGCTCCGGGCGGAAAGTCAACTGCCTTGCGTGCGGCCCTTCCCGAGGGTTCATTGCTCTTCAGTAATGAGCCAATGCGTCCACGAGCACAGATACTAAGCGAGAATCTTCAGAAATTCGGTCATGAGGACATCATCGTGACCAACAACTATCCACGCGACTACCGCAAGTCACGCCTGATGTTCGACGCTATTCTTGCCGATGTGCCTTGCTCGGGTGAGGGAATGTTCCGCAAGGACGATGGGGCACGACAGGAATGGAGCTTGCAGAATGTTGACAACTGTTGGCATTTGCAGCGTGAGATTGTCAGCGACATTTGGCATTGTCTCCGACCTGGCGGACTGCTCATTTACTCCACATGCACATTCAACGCACATGAGGACGAGGAGAATGTGGAGTGGATAGCAAATGAACTTGGTGCCGAGTTTGAAGAACTGCCCATTGACGATTCGTGGAACATCACTCCAGCTGTGGTTGGTTCGGCTCCCGTCTATCGCTTTATGCCTGGCATAAGCCGCAGCGAGGGACTCTTCCTTGCCGTGCTTCGCAAACCAGCCAATGAGGATGTGGAACTTTCTTTATCGGCTAAAGACAATACATCTAAAGCCGACCGCCAGAAGAAGCAAAAGAAAGCTTCTGCCAAAAAGGGCGCACAACAGGCAAAGATGCCTAATATACCAATTCCGCTCGTAGACCCTGCTCGTTTCACCTTGCGTCAGATAGGCGACACATATATTGCCGTGCCCTCGCGTTGGCTCGACATCTTTGATGCAGCCAATTCTTCGCTCCGCATAATGCACGCCGGTGTGGGCATAGGCACAATGAAGGGTAAGGACATAATCCCCGACCATTCTCTCGCTCTGTCGCGTCAGCTCTCCAATGATGCTTATCCGCGTGTGGAGGTGGACTATGCTGAGGCTATAAGTTATCTCAGAAAAGAGGCTGTGGTGCTTCCGCCCGATACTCCTCGCGGCTTTGTGGTGCTCACCTATCGTAGCATTCCGTTAGGCTTTGAGAAGAACATCGGCAACCGTGCCAACAATCTCTATCCACAGGAATGGCGCATCAAGAGCACGCACGTGCCCGAGGCGGAATGTCGTGTGCTTGCCTAATATAAGATTCACATTTTTCACTCAACATTAAAAAACGAAATGCAACAATATCTCAATCTCCTAAACCGCATCCTCACCGAGGGTGCCACAAAGACCGACCGCACAGGCACAGGCACAATGAGTGTGTTTGGCAATCAGATGCGATTCAACATGGAAGATGGTTTCCCTTTGCTAACAACCAAGAAACTGCACCTAAAGTCGATTATCTATGAGTTGCTGTGGTTTCTGCGTGGCGACACCAACGTGAAGTATCTTCAGGAGCATGGTGTGCGTATATGGAATGAGTGGGCAGACGAGAATGGAGACCTCGGACCTGTGTATGGTCATCAATGGCGTTCATGGCCCGACTACAACGGAGGCACTATCGACCAGATACAGAATGTGCTCGACCAGATACACAATCATCCCGACTCGCGCCGCATGATTGTGTCGGCATGGAATCCTGCCGAGGTGGAACAGATGGCTTTGCCTCCTTGCCATTGTCTGTTCCAGTTTTACGTGGCCGACGGCAAGTTGTCGCTTCAGCTCTACCAGCGCTCTGCCGACACCTTCCTTGGTGTGCCGTTCAACATCGCCTCGTATGCTTTGCTCTTGCAGATGATGGCTCAGGTGACAGGACTAAAGCCTGGCGAGTTTATCCACACCACAGGCGACACCCATCTCTATCTCAATCATCTTGAGCAGGCCCGCCTTCAGCTCACACGCACTCCGCGACCGTTGCCAAAGATGAAGATTAATCCCGACGTGAAGAATCTTTTCGACTTCAAGTTCGAGGACTTCACTCTTGAGGGCTACGACCCATGGCCACATATCCCAGCCACCGTAAGCGTGTAACAAACAATTAATAATAAATAACCAATAATTAATAATTATTGAAATGATAAGCATCATCGCCGCCGTTGCCGCCAACCGTGCCATCGGCTTTCAGAACAAACTGCTGTATTGGTTGCCCAACGACCTTAAGCGTTTCAAGGCTCTCACCACAGGTCATACCATAATCATGGGACGCAACACGTTTGAGTCGTTGCCCAAAGGAGCATTGCCCAACCGTCGTAATGTGGTGATAAGCCGCACGAAGACAAGTTTTCCGGGTTGCGACACTTATGCCTCGCTTGAAGAGGCTATAAGCCATTGCCAGCCCGATGAGGATATATATATAATAGGTGGAGCGAGTGTGTATGAGCAGTCGCTAAAGATTGCCGACCGCCTTTGCCTGACAGAGATTCACGACACTCCGCAGCATGCCGACGCTTTCTTTCCGGAATACAATGGCTGGAAAGAGACGTGGCGCGAGGAGCATACTAAGGATGAGAAACATCATCAGGAGTATGCTTTTGTGGATTATATGAGGGAATAGAGAAGTCCCACCTCCAGCCACTCCCTATGGGGAAATGGGCTGGGGGTAGGGCTTTTTCTTTCTTTTTAAATCAGCGGCATTCCCAATTCCGCACATTTCTTTCGCATATCGTCCGGCCATATTGACGCTTGTATCTCGCCAATGTGAGCCTTATGAAGCAGCACCATGCAGAGTCGGCTCTGACCTATACCGCCACCTATTGACAGCGGCAACTCATCATTAAGCAGACGGCGGTGGAAATAAAGTTGCTCGCGCTCTTCCTCGCCCTCTATCTTAAGCTGACGCAACAGAGCCTCCTTGTCAACACGGATACCCATTGACGAAAGCTCAAACGAACGCTGCAACACAGGATACCAAATAAGGATGTCGCCGTTTAAGCCTGTCTTGCCATTCTCGGCAATAGTCGACCAGTCGTCGTAGTCGGGGGCGCGACCGTCGTGCTTCTCGCCATTAGATAGTTTCTGGCCTATACCTATTATAAATACGGCACCATACTTCTTGCATATTGCGTCCTCGCGCTCCTTGGGCGAGAGGTCGGGATACATCTGCAGCAAGTCCTCGCTATGGATGAAGTGAATCTGCTCGGGCAGGAAAGGACGTATCTGGTCGTAGGTCTCGCACACAAGATATTCTGTGCGGCGAATGGCGGCATAGATGCGCTCCACGATGTTGGTGAGGAAAAGAAGAGAGCGCTGTTCGGGAGTGATTACAGCCTCCCAGTCCCACTGGTCTACATACAGAGAGTGGAGATTGTCGAGTTCCTCATCGGCACGTATGGCGTTCATGTCGGTATAGACACCATAGCCAGGCGACACACGATATTCGGCAAGTGTCAGTCGCTTCCATTTGGCAAGCGAGTGAACCACCTCGGCTTTCTTGTCGCCAAGGTCCTTGATGGGGAATGTCACGGGTCGCTCCACTCCGTTAAGGTCGTCGTTAATACCGAGTCCCTGCATCACAAACAGAGGAGCTGTGACGCGGCGCAGACGCAACTCTGTTGAGAGGTTCTGCTGAAAGAAGTCCTTTATAAGTTTTATCCCCTGCTCTGTCTTGTTCATGTCGAGTTGGGCGTGATAATGTTCTGGTTGAATGAGTTTGCTCATTTAAATATATTTTTTTGTTCTTGTATATGTTATTTGCAATGCAAAGGTAATAAAACAAAACAAGATAGCAAACAAATCTGTCTTTATTTTAACAAAAAGTCATATTAATTACATTGTTGACGACAATTTGAATGTATGAAGTGCCTTTGCGCATGTGTATTTCTACGTACTATATTTGTGCTTTTCGTTTTAATATGCTAACTTTGCCCTCGGTTTGCAGAGTGCAATCCAATGAAAACCAATATAAAACATCATGTCAACAAGACTTCTTCTTATCCGCCACGGTGAGACCGTGGACAATGTGAACAAGATTATGCAAGGACAGACACCGGGAAAGCTCACTCCTAATGGTGTGGAACAAGCCCGAGAGCTCGCAATGCGACTGAAGCAGGAACATATTGACGCTTTTGTGTCGAGCGACTTGAAGCGTGCTGTAGACACTTGTGTGGAGATAGCCGCTCCTCATTTCGATGGCGACCGCGCCAAGGCTCTCGACTCCATCATGCAGACTCCATTGCTTAGGGAGCGCGACTGGGGCAGCTTTACCGGACGCTTCATCCCCGACCTGAAAGACGTGAAATGGACGGACGACATAGAGACAACAGATGTGATGCGCAAGCGTGCCCAGGCATTCATCGACCTTATGCGCAGCCGATATGAGGGAAAGACTGTGGCGGCTGTGGGGCATGGCATCATCAACAAGGTCATTCAGTCGGTATTCTTCAACAAGCCCATGCAGGATGTGCCGCGCATGGAGAATGCGGAAATGAGAGAGCTTATACTCTAATAACCTTTATATGCTCTAAGTACTTCTTATAATACAATAAAGAAAGAGTGCGGATGTGGTCGGTTATGACTACAATCCGCACTCTACGCATAAAAGAATAGTTATACTTTAAGTTTCCTTGAACAATCTTTTTATTTCCTATTACCTATGTCTTCAGATTCAGAATTCTCTCATTAAAGCGATGTTTAACATTTAAATATTTAACCTTTTATATATATTAGTATATGGCAATTATACACTCTCTGTTATCTAACTATTTTCATTATCTTGCTTATGTTATCTGCGACTTCCAAAACCACTCTTTGAAGAACCGCTGTTGTTGGAACCTCCGCCATTAAAACTTCCACGTGATGGGGTACTAACTCGTGAACCGCCTCCACGGCTGTTTCCAAATGAGCTTCCTCCACGGCTTCCACCAAACGAATTGCCTCCACGGTTGCTTCCGAACGAGCTGTTTCCTCGGTTGCTTCCGAATGATGTTGAGGGCGATGTAGTCTGCTGGCGTTGTACAGATGGTCCGAATGTTGGGCGTGGACTATTGTTATTGCCTCCACGGTTGGTGCCAAACGAGTTGCGCTGAGGCTCGTTGGTGATAGGTTGGCGAACAGTAGTGCGTGTGCTGCTTCCACGGCTGCCGAACGAAGTGTTCTGGCGGTTGGTAAGGGTGTTGTTCTGACGGCTGCCAAACGAAGTAGTGCCACGCTGCTGGTCGGGCAGACGGTTGCCGAAGCTCTGGCGATTGCCTTTACCATAGTCGCCACGGTCGAATCCATCACGCATTCCAAAGTGGCTGCTGCCTGGACGCGGACCGTAATGACGTCCGTCATACCATGAGCGTCCGTGGTTTCTATGCCAAGAGTGTCCGCCGCAATAGCTTATGTATACGCGAGGACGATCGAAGTAGAAGTAGTCGCGATGCGGATAGCGTGCGTATACTCCAAAGCGCCAATAACCACCGCTGAAGTAGAGCGGGCGGTAGAAGTAAGCTGCATCACAGAAGGCGCGATACTGCCAGTCGAGCAGCACGTAGCTCATGTCGAGGTTGCGGTAGCGCCAGTAGGAGCCATAAAGGTCGTCCACTGTGTTGACACTCATCAGATAGTCGAGGTTTATCTCATAAGCAGCCTCATACTGGTCGTCGGTGAGGTTAAGCTCATAAGCCATCTTGTCGGTGAGGAACAAAGCTTGCTCGCGAGCTTGCTCGTAGCTCATTGCGTTTGCCGTGAACGTAAGCGTGAACAGCAAAGCCATTATTGATATAAACCGTTTCATAATGCTGTGGTTTTATTTGTTCAACAATTTAGTTTCTTTTTTACGATTGCAAAGTTAGCGACAATATATAGCATGACAAAAGGATTTTCCCTAAACACATAGGGGAAAATCCCTAAACCAAAGTTTTCTTCGCTGTTTTCTCGTTACTTTCTCGTGGGTCTACGACCATGTTATGCCATGATACGATGTGTTTTCTTAACCTTTACTTCATAAGACAACAAACTATTCAAACACATACTGCCATAATGTTTTGTTGCTAACGATAATTCTTACATAAGCCTTCATGTGTTTTTGTAATGATGTCGTATCTTCCATTTTTTCTCTCATTGTGGCTATAGCCACAAAATAATTTCCATCTTGTTTATTCAAGAGGTTAGCATTATAGCTTAGAATGTCGTATTGGTAAGATGTTCTGTCATTACCTTCAAAATAAATATGAGCAGCTCTTGGCTCTTCGAAAAGCCACAAATACTTGTAAGGAACAAACACCTGTACTGTTCTCTGGTTCACGACTTCACCATTTGCATCTATGGATATAGGATAAGGTATCTTGTAGAATGCCACTGCGATGGCGAGGAATATTATCGTAATGATAACATTTCCCAATCTGACGAGATTAGGAGGAACTTTACCTATCTCGTTCCTAACTTTTTCACTTCTTAACTCTATATTATCCACTTCTTTTTCTTTCTTTTCCATATAAATATCATGTTAGTTTCCTAATTCCAACTGATTCTTTACAAGGTTATAGTATGCCCCTTGTTTAGCAGTCAATGACTTATGATTGCCAACTTCAACCACTTTACCATGATCGATAACAACAATTTTGTCGGCATTCTTCACCGTGCTTAGGCGATGAGCCACTATCACAACAGTCTTTCCCTTGTAGAACTTATCTAAGTTCTCAACAACACTCCTCTCATTGTTGGCATCGAGCGAATTGGTTGCCTCGTCAAGGAATATATAGTCTGGATTTTTATAAACAGCCCTTGCTATCAAGATACGTTGTTTCTGTCCTTGGCTCAGTCCTACGCCATCACGTCCAATACTTGTATTGAATCTCAGTGGTAAAGCCATCACGTAATCTTTGATGCAAGCTATCTCAGCCGCCTTCAACAACCGTACCTTATCTATTTCACCATCATCAACAGCTATATTTCTTGCAATACTCTCTGAGAATATCACTCCATCCTGCATAACTACTCCACATTGTCTACGCCACCATTTGAGGTTATAATCTTTGATATTTCGTCCAGCAATTGAAATTGAACCTGACAAAACTGGATAATAACCAAGCATAAGTTTTATTATGGTGGTTTTCCCACTTCCTGATGCTCCTACTATGGCTGTTACCTTTCCCTCTGGAATGTCAAATGATACCCCCTCAAGAGTATTCTTCAAAGCATGGGAATCGTATTTGAAATTTATATCCTCAATCTTGATTGACTTTTCAGAATTAAATGCTTTTGCTTGATTCTCTTTGGTCTCTTCATTTTTTCCTTCATGAATTTCGTTTATCCGTTCAAGAGATATTTTCACATCCTGTAAAGAATAGATGAATGACATAAACTGCTCAATAGGAGAGTTAAGTTGTCCAACTATATATTGAATGGCAAGCATTGCGCCAAGTGTTATCTGACTGTTTATCACAGCTGTCGCTGCAAAAACTGTTATCAGTATATTCTTAACTTCGTTGATGAATATGGAACCAGCTTCTTGAGTTTGTTGTAATTTCAATGATTTCATTTGAACTTTAAACAAGTCGGCTTGTGTGTCCTCCCATTCCCACCGCCTACGCTGTTCACAGTCTTGAAGTTTTATCTCTTGCATAGATGTAATGAATTGATATGTTTTATTTTGATTGATCGCTTGCTGTTCGAATAGTTCATAATCAATTACTTTACGACGCTGTAGAAATGATGATATCCATAATCCGTAAATAAAACTTCCGGCAATAAAAATTCCGAAAATTATTTTATTGTAAAAGAAAAGAACAATACCAAAGATAATGAAATTCAAAAATGTAAATACAACATTCAAGACCTGTCCTGTTAGGAAATTCTGTACACGTGAGTGATCTCCGATGCGTTGTAACAAATCGCCCATAAGTTTTGTATCGAAGAACGACATTGGCTTCTTTAGCAATTTTATGAAGAAGTCACTTACCAATGATATGTTTATTCGCATGGAGATGTGAAGCAACAACCAACGGCGTATAAAATCTGTTGCAGTACGTCCTATAACAATCATTAGTTCCCCCAATAACACAAGCCATATGAAACCGATATTACCATTTTTTATTCCAATATCGACTATTGCTTGAGTTAGAAAAGGCAAAATCAACTGTAGAATGCACCCGATTAAAAGACCAATCAAAATTTGAATGAAATACTTTCGATATTGTTTTATATAATTGAACAGGAATCGAAAAGATTTTTTTGAGGAAGTCTGGAGAGCTATATGTTTATAGAAACTTTCTGTTGGTATCAGTTCCATTACGATTCCACAAGGTTCTCCACCATGCTCAGAGCTACTCCAATGATTTTCAAATTCTTTTTTGGAATAAGAAATTAATCCCTTCCCTGGGTCGGCAATTTTAAACTTCTTATATTTTTTGTCCAACTCATACAGTACGACAAAATGATTTTGATTCCAATGCAATAGACATGGTAATTGTATCTGTCCCAAAATGGTAAGTGGGGCTTTGAGTGCAGAGCATTCAAAGCCGAGATGTTGCGCTGATTTTTTAAGTCCAAACATTGACATCCCTTCTTTGGTAGGTACGCATAAGGTATCTATTTCATTTAATGATATGTGCATGCCATAATAACGACATACCATAAATAAGCATGCTGCACCACACTGCATGCTATCATGTTGTTTTACAAATGGAATCTTTGTCATTGTACTTTATTTTAATAGTTCAGTGGGAGTTAGTATGAATTTACATGCCTAATCCCTCCATTAACGTTATTGTTGGGTAAATGGTTGCCTTTGTTAACACTGGCAAAGCCGTAAGAATCAATGCCTCTATTCAATAAATAAGGACCATGAGCAGAGGATACGCCACAACCGAATTATTTCGAATAGTAATTCTTTTATTCTATGGAGACCTTGACATAAGCATATAGTTTATTTATATTAAGTACGGTAGAATCAATTTCATTATTCCAATATTGCCGAACCTGCACCCCTTTGCTGTGAAGCCTCATTATTTTGTTTTACATGTTTGCCGAAACCGAACACATAGGTAGCACCCAATTTTATATGGTAATGACTATCCACGCCATAACCAAACTGCTTGCGGTCGAAATACCTGCTGTTCATCTCATTGCTTGAATTCTTCCAGCTCCATGTGAATGGATTTGTAATCTGGGCCAATACATTCCATGATGAGTTTCCCCACCCTATACTCAATGAGTAGGTTTTTCTATATTTAGTCCATAATCCATTGACTGCACTTCCCGGTGCACTCTTATCTGAAAAATATTGAATGCCTATATTCCATGCACCGAAATACCAATAAGCTTGCAGCGAGTAGTTCACGTCTATCTGATTCGAATTGAAAGGTTCGCCGTTATGACAGAAAGGCACTGCTATCTGTCCTGCAATCTGCAATCTGTTTTGTAGCAGCCTCACTCGTCCGTAGGCTCCCGTTGTCAATGATGTGAAACCGCCCATAGGCTGTTCTATCGTTCGTAATATTCCGGTTGAGGATGGAGTGTATACAAAGGCGTATCGGTCGCGTACAGACCATGCAGTGGCATAGACAGAAAAGCTGATACTGTTACTCGGTATGCAGGTGTAAGTCATGCCATAGTCGAAACTCTTGTAGGGCTTAAGGGTAGGATTGCCAGTATAGCTCATTAACGGGTTTGACTGTATGACAGCTTCGCTACGGTAAGACGAAAGTGGCACGGAGGTCATGTAATGAAATTCGGCTGAGATATGATTCTTGCCGTTGAATGAGTATTGAACCGATGCATCCGCCCAAGGTTGGGTGGAATGTTCGATGGTTTGTTCATACTTCGAGTGGTCGTAATTGTATCCCACACCTAAATATATATAGTATTTATTCCTTGAAAGAGAATATCCCAATCCCGGGCCTATACGGTATGTAGTGAGTCGGTCGTGCATGTCTGTAGTTCCTGAATATCTTGTCGAGCTACTGTAAAACAGACCCTGGCAGAAGATATTCAGACTTCCATAGTTGCCGAACGAGTGGTTGAATTGCAGTCTGGCGCGGGCAGAATGAGAATTGTCCTCGGCATAATTTGGAAATTCAGCGGCACCCTCCCTATAAAGGCTTGATTGCCGAGAATGGGTGTAGGAGTAAACTGGGTTGAAGTTGATGGTGTTTCCATTTCCTAAGATGAAATTCCAGTTGCCCGAGTATGACAGCGAGTTCTGACGCATGGATTCGGTCTTGTCGAAGTCTGTCAAGTCAATCTTGTCGGAATTAATACTAACATTTCCTGTCGTGTTATTGATAGGTGTATGGTTGAAAGTAGCTCCGATAATGTTGCTGATGGTGATTTTATTAGTATTGTAGACAACTTTCAGGGTAGGCCACAATAATCTGTTGTGTCTATCGGCAGCTATGACCGATTCTGTCCGAATGAATGTCTTTCCCAATCCGTCATTCTGAGGAAGTCGGTAAGTCTCAAGGCTTTCTGTGAAATCGTGTGTTGATTTACTATACGAAGCTCCCAATCCCAAATCAAAGGTGAATCTCTTTGACTGGAATTTACCAAAAAGGTTAATCTGACCGTCATTGGCAATAAAGCGTTCCGAGCCTAAAGCTTTTAAATATCCTCCATATTCATACCGTTTCATAATAAAGTTCACGACATGTGCATTGCCAAGAAATCTTGGGTCGGATGGATAGTCATAGTATTCAACCTTTTTGACATCAGTAGTCCTCATATTCTTTAAATCATCGGTAGTAGCAGGAAGCCAGTCAATGAACACTCCTACAGGCTTGCTGCTTACGGTGTTTATCTTTGTGCCTGCTCCAAGTGCCAGCTGAGGAATCGCCATGCGGTTAAGCAAATCTATTCCGCTTTGTGAGGCATTTTTCTGTTTAGAAGTAGGAAAATATGTTGAGACAGAGGCTGAGATGTTTTGTTGCTTCGCATTTACCACAACCTCCTCCAGTTGAATTGATAAGGAGTCGTTGGTTTTCACCTGTGCCCTAAGAGGCGAAGCGAATATGTATATCGCCACCAATATGGCGTGTTTTGTTATTTGAGACGTTTGTATCCACATATAGACATTCTTTCTTCAAATTCCATTAAAAGATATTCATTCAAAGGTATATCCAGTGTTGCTAAAGTACAGATTTGATTACAAAAGCCATTATGCTCTGTGAGTTTTTGGCTACATGGACCCATACAGCGTGGAAGCATCTTGCATTTGAGACAATGCGGATTTTCAAAAGTAGCAAGTCCCAATCTGCTCGATTGTTTTATCTTATCCCAAATAATGTTTCCATCTTGGGATAGTTCACCTTCCTTTTGTTCTGGAATTAGGGTTCGACCGTTGCATCTATATAGACTTCCGTCATAGTTGACAATAAAATAGTTAACGGATTCTGCTGGACATGATACTCTTTTGTTACCAAAACATCCATGACTGACATAAAAACCTTGGGAAATTAACGAATGTATTGTTTTTCTCAACAACATACGTTGTTCATCATTCACAGAGTCTTTAGTCTGCCATACTCGTTCTAGATGAATCATTATGGCAGAACGGTCTATATCGCCTAAATCTGCTATCAGCTCAGACAAATGTACTAATGTGTTGTTGTCAAAATTTATACGAACAGTTATTATAGGCTGTTTATAATTACCGATATTGAAGATGCCATCAACTATTCCTTTGATGGCTTCTATTATGTCTTCATATGTTGGTTTAGTATCATTTTTTCTGATTCTTACAATATTGTGTTTCTTACGATTGCCATCAAGTGTTATTTGAAAATATGGATTAAGTTCTTTGAGCATATCAATTTCTTTGCTACCTATTAGTGTGGCATTTGTGACAAAAAATGTTTGAAATGATTTACCCGCATCCGTTACAACCTTTTTCAATCGCTTGGCCAAAGGGTATGCTATTTCTTCAAAACCAAGCATAGGTTCTCCTCCGAAAAAAGCAACTTTAAAAGAATCAAATTCATTGAGTTCTACACGTTTTTCTATTTGGCGAACAATTCTATCTTGTACTTCTTTACTCATGAACGAATTTGGAACATGAGACTCATAGCAATACCAACATTTTAGATTGCAGTCCTGAGTAGGATATACCATCATAAAATGCTCTCTTGAATTAAATGCTTTCTGTTTGTTCTGAAATCTTATTTCAGAAAGCTCATCACGATTTGAGTCAATTATAAATCCGAGCTCTTTGAGCTTGGAGAAATGTGTAGGATATGCAACTTCAAATGTTTTTTCCCATTTAACATTGTTAAATAACGCATCAATCGGATGAGAAAGTGCAATAAATTGGTCTGTAAACGAATTATAATAGACAATAATATTCCCTGCTGGAATTCGAATGTTATAAATGCTTTTTTTTATCATAAGAGTATAATGGTTAATTGTTAGTAAAGGAACCGGCATGAATAAGCATGATCTTAATCATGCCGATTCTCAATTTGTCAGTTAAGTAGGCTTAAGTTTGGCGAGTGGGATTTTGCTTGACTGTTCCTGAAGTTTCATCTGGTTTTTGACAACCCATGCAGCCTTCTCCACAACCGCCACCACAGCCGACACCACATCCGGCACCACACGTAACAACGTTTTGACCGCCATTTACAACCAATAGTTCGTCGTCTTTCAAAACGATAGCATTGAGAAATTCAAAAGGTTTACTCATTTTGTTACATCTTTTTAATTAATTCTACTCGTTTCGCTTTTCGAATTCCGCGCCTTTTCCCAGTGTGGTCTGTATATAATTACTGTCAACTAATTATATTCTGAATTATATGTCTATTACACCATAATAAATTGTATTGTCCAACACAATTTCTATTGAGTAGGAGCCAACTGGCAACCCTGAAAGATCAAACAAACCTTTTCCTTCGTCATCTACTGCAAATGTTTCATTCATAACAATACAGCCTGTTTCATCTATTATACCAATATTAGCTTCGCCCACAAACCTACCTATATTTACAACAAGTTTATTCTCATCAATAGTTCGTTAAAATTTGAGTATATGGCTATGCGGCCTTAGGCTGCCAGCCAA
>OQVL01000387.1_pt1 | contig 22527 bp, 23 predicted proteins | sample 1691501 | NCBI WGS metagenome assembly OQVL01 (sample SAMN03418253, study PRJEB22391) | human gut metagenome | biome: human-gut; feature: organic feature; material: feces | host: Homo sapiens | place: Tanzania | collected 2013-01 | reverse complement strand
ACGAAAAGACGATGATATAGAGAATGGGGAGGTAGAAGAACAGCAGCGTCAGCGTGAGAATGACCTTGGAGGCGGCAGAGGTTTTCTTTTTCATCGTCCGTCACTCCTTTCCGCGGCTGGCGGGCTGCACGTCGACCTTGCGCGTGAGCCACATCGAAAGCATGATGATGATCGCCATGATGAGGGAAATGGCGCTGCCGAAGTTCCAGTCGCCGGAGGTGAGGAACTGCGATTCGATGATGTTGCCGACGAGCACGAACTGGCCGCCGCCGAGGAGCTTCGGAATGAAGAAGCTGGAAACGGCGGGCAGGAACACGAGCGTGATGCCGGAAATGACGCCGGGGAGGGAGAGCGGCAGCGTCACGCGCAGGAACGCCTGCACGGGCGTGGCGCCGAGGTCGTTGGCGGCCTCCAGCAGGCTCTTGTCCATCTTGGCGAGCGAGGTGTGGATCTGCAGGATCATAAAGGGAATGAAGTTATACACCATGCCGAGAATGACGGCGAAGCTCGTGTGGATCATCGAGACCGGCCCAATGCCGAAAAAGCCGAGAATGGTGTTGAGGATACCCTCGTCCTGCAAAATGCCCATCCACGCATAGGTGCGCACGAGCATATTGACCCATGTCGGCATCGTGATGAGCAGGATCATGATGGTGTTCGAGCGGCTGTTCATCTGCGCGATGGCATAGGCGATGGGGTAGCCGAGCGCGATGCAGATGAGCGTCGTGAGCACGGCGATGTAGAGCGAGCGGCCAAGCACCTCCATGAACACGGTGTCGGTGACAAAGCGCTTGAAGTTATCGAAGGTGAACTGAAAGGTCAGCACCTCATTGCCGGAAACGGTGAAGGCGTAGAGCACGATGAGCAGCATCGGCAGCACGATCATCACGCTGATCCAGGCGACGTAGGGGTACGTCATGGAACGGAACTGCTTCACCACTGCCCCTCCTTCTTCATGACGTGAATGTCCTCGGGGCGGAAGATGAGGCCGACCTCCGCACCCTCCTCGCAGGCGCGCGTGGTGGAGACCTTGTACTCATAGCCCTCGGTGGAGAAGGTCACGTCGTAGACGCCCGGCTCGATGGTCTCGGGGTCGAAATCGTACTTGACGTCGGTGATCTCGACCTGCTCGCCGTCCTCGAGGGACCACGCGGACGCGCTCGCCCACGTTTCCAGATCGGTGTCGAGCGCGATGCTCTCCTGAATGTCCTCGACCTTCTTGAAGAAGTTCATCGCGTAGATCTCTTCCTGATAGACCTTGCTCTCCACGCGGTTCTCCGCCATGACCGCGGCCTTGACCGTGATGGACGTTCCGGCGGCGGTGGTGAAGGTGACAGAGTAGCTGCCGACCTCGGGCTTGATGTCGTATTCGACGTTCTTGATGGAGATGGGCTCCTCGGTCTCCACGTCCCACGCCTCGGCAGAGGCGAGGGCGACGACCTTGGCGTCGTCCAGCTCGCCGACGTCCTCGACGTCAATGAGAAAGGCGCTGGCGCTGATCTTCTCACCGGCGTCGGCATTGAGCACGGGACGGTCCTGCGAGACCTGCATCTTGACGGTGATGGTCGTGCCGACGCGGGTCTCGACCACGGTATCGTAGTGCATCCCCTTGAAAAGCTGAGACTTCACAACGCCCTTGAGCATACCCTCGGCGCGGGGAACAATGTCAAGATGCTCGGGACGGATGACGACGTCCACCTTTTCATTCTTGTTGAAGCCGCGGGCACGGCAGGGGAACTTCTTGTCCTCAAAGACCACGAGGTCGTCGCCCTGCATCACGCCGTCGATGATGTTCGTCTCGCCGATGAAGTTGGCGACGAACTCGTTGACGGGGTAGCGGTAGATCTCGGTCGGCGTACCGATCTGCTGGATCTCGCCCGCGTTCATGACCACGATCTTATCGGACATGGTCAGCGCCTCCTCCTGGTCGTGGGTGACGAAGATGAAGGTGATGCCGACCTCCTGCTGAATGTACTTGAGCTCCTGCTGCATCTCCTTGCGCAGCTTCAGGTCGAGCGCGCCGAGCGGCTCGTCGAGCAGCAGCACGCTCGGCTCGTTGACGAGCGCGCGGGCGATGGCGATGCGCTGCTGCTGACCGCCGGAGAGCTCGGTCACGTTGCGGTCGGCGTAGTCCTCAAGGCTCACCAGACGCAGCATACGCATGACCTTCTGGGCGATAACGTCCTTCGGCTCCTTCTTGATGGTCAGGCCGAAGGCGATGTTGTCGTAGACGTTCATGTGCGGGAAGAGCGCGTATTTCTGGAACACGGTGTTGATCTCGCGCTTGTAGGGCGGGACGTTCACGATGTCCTCGCCGTCGAAGAGGACCTTGCCCTCGGTGGGCTGCAGGAAGCCGCCGAGGATGCGCAGCAGCGTCGTCTTGCCGCAGCCGGAGGGACCGAGCAGCGTGACGAACTCGTTTTCGTAAATATCCAGGCTGACGCCCTTGAGGACGACCTGCCCGTCCTCAAAGCTCTTGACGATATTCTTGAACTGGATCAGTTTTTTCTGTTCAGGCATGGTTCCAATATCCTTTCCTTATATCGATAGAAGTCAGAACAGGGGAGGGGTCGAGACCCACAGCACGCGCGCAGTGGTCTTGCGCACGTTTTTGAGCAGATGGAAGCTGCGTCCGTGGAGGTAGAAGGTCTCTCCGCGGCGCAGGGGATGCTCCTCGCCGTCGCAGACCAGCACGACGCTGCCTTCGACGACATAGCCGAATTCCTCGCCGTCATGCGGCTCGACCGTGAAGCTCTCGCCGCCCTCGGGCAGCTCGAGCAGTATCGGCTCCATCTGATTCTTCTGCGTGTTGGGAACGATCCAGTTGACCGTGCAGTCCTCGCGCTCGTCGACGAAGAAATCGTCGGCGTGGAAGATGAACTGGTCGTTTTTATCCTCCTGAAAGAACTCGGCAAGATTCGTGCCGAGCGCCTCCAGAATGTCGCTCAGAGAGTCGATGGACGGGGAGGTAAGGTCGCGCTCTAACTGGGACAAAAACCCCTTTGTCAGCTCGCTTCGGCTGGCGAGCTCCTCCAGAGTCAGTCCCTTGCGCGTTCGCAGCTCTCGGATCTTATTTCCAATGTCCATACAATGACCTCCCGATTCCTAAGCGTTCGATTTGCTAAACTTTCAGTTTATTTTTATAAAACCAAGCTTATTATACACAAAGAGAAAAAGATTGCAAGCATAAAATAAACAAAAAGTTTAATATTTTGAACGCTGACAGTTCCGCGGGCAAAAAAAGGAAGGACTCTGTGCAATCGGTACAGAGTCCTTCGCTGTTTTCGGCTTATTGATAGTCGCTCACAAGGAACAGAGGCTTGATAACTACGACCTCGTCGTGCTCCTCCTGCTCGACCTGCACGTCGGCGGTGAGCGCCCTGAGGTCGGCTTTGAGCACGTCGAGCGCTTCCTCCTTGCTCTGCGCGCGGCCCTCGCGCAGAATGCGGATCATGCGGTCGAGCACGATGGGATGCGCGTAGCGGGCGGGAAGGGGGAAGTCCTCGGGCAGGACATTCGCCACGGCAGCCTGCGCCTCGTCCCAGGCACGCTCGACTGCCCTGCGGTTATTCTTTGCCGTGGGCAGAACGTGCGCTCCCGAGAAGAAGAACACGGCGGCAAAGCCGAAGAGCGCGAAGTAGACGCCGAAATCACTGCCGCCGCGCCACGAGATGATGCCGTACACCAATGCCGCCGCGCCCGCGAGGACGATCGCCAGCGCGACCCAGCGGTAGGCGGGATTCGTATGCTCGTTGATGCGCTTGGCCTTGGCGGCTGCGGCAAGCTGAGCGGTCAGCTCGGGATAGCCGGAGAGGAATTTGCGCGCGCGCTCCAGCTCCTCGCGCGCGCTCTGCGCCTGCGGTGTGAGCTCCTTGAGGTAGCGGGATGCCTCCTGCTGCGCCTTTTTTGCAAGCCGCTGCTCGCCGCCGACGCTCAGGCGCGGAATCTCGGGATGGACCTGCCCCAGATAGGCAAGCAGCTCGTCCACGTCCTCCTCACGCTTGAAGGTGCATTGCTTCTCCTGTCCGTCGTCGTACTGCACGACGAGGTAGGGGATGGAGCCAAACGCACCCTTGCCGCTGAAGCCGCCCTGGCTCATCGCCACGCGCTTGAAAACGCGCCGCACGGAGCCGAAGCCGACGTAAAAGTGCCGGTCGATGAGAAGATCATTGAGATATAGTGCCTTTTCTCCCACACCGCAGGGGCCGAAGCGGCGGCAGGACTTTCGGTCTGCGGACGCGGTCTCCGCTTCCAGAACGGTATTTCCAAGGCGTACAGGTGCAAAGCTCATAATCGCTCCTCCAGAGTGAGCAAAGCGGCGGGAGGGACGCTCTCGCCGCTTTGCGGAATAGGGTTTACTTGTGCAGGGTCTCGTAGTGCGGCTGGGTGTGACGCTTCTTGATGGTGTACAGGAAGATGCCAAGGAACAACGCCGCAGCGAGGATGCCGACGGGATAAGCGACCGCCGTGTTGTACACGGTAGCGCCGTCGGCAGTCTTGGTGTTGAGGAACTGGCCGAGGCACTCATTGCCCAGCATGAAGTAGGTGATGGACACGGCGCTCATGAAGGTAGCGGGAACGGCGGTGATCCAGTAGTTCTTCTTCTCATAGAAGAGGTACATGGAAGCGGCCCACAGAACGATCATGGCGAGCGTCTGGTTGGTCCAGCTGAAGTAACGCCAGATGATGGTGTAGTCGATCTTGCCGAGGGCATTGCCGATGCCGAGAAAGGCGCCGACGCCGAGCACGGGGACGCAGAGGAGCAGACGGTTCTTCCAGCTCTTCTGGTCCATCTTGAACCAGTCGGCCAGAACCAGACGGGCGGAGCGGAACGCGGTGTCGCCGGAGGTGATGGGGCAGGCGATGACGCCGAGCATGGCAAGGGCAATGCCGATGCCGCCCATGGTCTTGGAGCAGACGTCATACACAGCGGTGGAGCCGCCGCCGCCGAGGGCCAGCAGCTCTTCGCCGGTGTAGAGAGCGCAGCCGGCAGCAGCCCAGATCAGAGCGATGATACCCTCAGAGACCATTGCGCCGTAGAAGACGAAGTGGCCCTGCTTCTCGCTCTTCATGCAGCGAGCCATCAGGGGGCTCTGCGTGGCATGGAAGCCGGAGATCGCGCCGCAGGCGACGGTGATGAACATGAAGCTCCAAATCGGCGTGCCCTGCGGATGGAGGTTTGCGAAGTTGCTCCAAATTTCGGGGATGGTGTAGCCCTTGGTGAAGATGCCGAGCGCAACACCGAGCGCCATAACAATCAGGCAGATGCCAAACACGGGGTAGATCTTGCCGATGATCTTATCGATGGAGAGGAAGGTCGCAATGAAGTAATAGACCAGAATCAGGATCAGCCAGAACATCTTGCTGGCGAGGATGCCTTCGCTGCCGCCCTTGGAGCACAGCAGCTGGAGCAGACCGGCGGGGCCGACGGCGAACACCGTGCCGACCATGACCAGAAGAACGACGCTGAACACGCGCATGACATTCTTCATCGCGCCGCCGAGGTAAATGCCGGAGATCTCGGAGATGGAAGCGCCTTCGTTGCGCTCACTCATCATACCGGAGAAATAGTCGTGGACCGCACCGGCAAAGATGGTGCCGAAGGTGATCCACAGGAAGACCACGGGACCCCACAGAGCGCCGCTCAGAGCGCCGAAGATGGGGCCGAGGCCCGCAATGTTCAGAAGCTGGATCATAAAGAGCTTCCACTGCGGCAGGACCATGTAGTCCACACCGTCGTTGATCTTGACGGCAGGGGTCTCACGGTCATCGGGGCCGAAGGTGTTCTCAACGACCTTGCCGTAGACGAAGTAGCCGCCGATCAGCAGTGCCAGACACAGGAAAAAGCTAATCATTTGTACTCTCCTCCTTAATTTGTCCCATGATGGCATGGGTATGCATCGGTTGGAAACGTTTCCACCCGACGCCAAACATCATAGCACGAAAGAAAAAAAGTTCAAGCGACAAAAAGAACAAAAATTTGATAAAAATTTTATGCGGATTTATGTATCGATTTCACATATCTCACGCAGGTATCGCGGAAAATGATGGAAGAATATTTATATATAAATTAAATATGTATTCTCCCGCATGTTCAGCCGAAGTATTTCCGCCGGAAGGGGACCTCATCGGCGATGAACTCGCGCCCGCGCAGGTAGTTGAGAATGCCTGCGTCGGTGGGGAAGTCGAAGCGCAGGCGGTAGGAGTAGAGCGCCTGCTGCGTCTCACCGTAGCGGCGGTTGACGCTGCCGACGCCGTATTTTCCGTCGCCGAGCAGGGGGTGGCCCATATCGGCGAAGCTCGCGCGGATCTGGTGCGTGCGCCCCGTGAGCAGCTCGACCTCGACGAGGGAGAGACGGTCACGCGTTTCCAGCGTTTCGTAGAGCGTGACGGCGCTGCGTCCGTCCGGCACGGGATGGTGATAGACGCGCACGGTGTTCGTTTTGCTGTCCTTGCGCAGGAAGCATTCGATGCGGCCCTTCGGCGGCTCGGGGCGGCCGAGGCAGATGCAGAGGTAGAATTTGGACAGCTCGCGTTCGCGGATCTTTTCGTTCAGGACGCGCAGCGCCTCGGCGTTTTTTGCCGCGATGACGATTCCGCCCGTGTTGCGGTCGATGCGGTTGCACAGCGCGGGAGTAAAGGCATTTTCCTCGCGCGGCTTCCATTCGCGCTTTTGATAGAGATAGGCGAGCAGATGGTTGACGAGCGTATTGACCTTCTCCCCCTCGTCGGCGTGGACGACCATTCCGGCGGGCTTATCAAGCAGCATGATGTTTTCATCCTCATAGATGATATGCAGCCTTGGGTTGACGATCGTGAGATAGACGTTCTCCTCGCTCGGCGTTTCAAAGAATTCGTCGTTGAGGTAAAGCTGGAGCCGGTCGCCCTCGCGCAGGCGGTAGTCGCGCTCGGCGCGGGCTCCGTTGACCTTGATGCGCTTGAGGCGGATGTACTTCTGCGCCAGCGAGGCGGGCAGCAGGGGAACGGCCTTGAGCAGAAAGCGGTCGAGCCGCTGATCGGCGTCATTTTTTTGGATGGTAAGCTCTCGCATAATGCCGCTCCTTTCGCGCGCAAAAACACTTCGAGGTCATTCTACGATACCCACCGTCAAATGTAAAGAAAAGCAAAGAAAAAAGTTGTAAAAAATCCTCAAAAAATGTTTGACATTCCGGGGCGCGTCCTCTATAATACTACTCGTGTCATTGCGAGGTGTATCATGCTTTTAGACGTCAAACGAATCGTTAACACCCCCGGAGGCAGAATCCCCTTTGAGTTTTCAGAGGACTTTTCTGATGTGGACTTCGGCGGCGTGTGTCCGGCCGTTCGGCCTGTCTTAGTGGTAGGGCAGGTGCGGAACATCGCGGGGATGCTTCGTTTGGAGCTGGCGCTTGATACGACCCTTGCGGCTGTGTGCGACCGCTGCGGCGAGGTCTTTGACAAGCCCTTTCATCTCGACTGCGAGTATCTGCTCGCGACTGAGCTGGAGGACGAGGAAAATGACGAGATACTGCTGCTCGAGGACGGCACGGTCGATCTGGGAGAGCTCTCCCGCGAGGTGTTCATCCTCAATATGCCCACAAAGCTGCTTTGCAGAGAGGATTGCAGGGGCCTGTGTCCCGGCTGCGGCGTGAACCTCAATTATGAGGTCTGCCGCTGCAAAAAGGAAGTGGACCCGCGGCTCGCAAAGCTGGCACAGCTGCTCGACAGGAGCGAAAATAAGTAATTTTTACTGCGATCCGCAGTTTTCGATCAAGGAGGTGTCAACATGGCAGTCCCCAAGGGGAAAGTATCCCGCGCAAGACGCGATAAGAGACGTTCTTCTCACTGGAAGCTGGAAACTCCGGGCCTCGTCGCTTGCCCGAAGTGCGGCGCTCTGCGCCTGCCTCACAGAATGTGCAAGGAGTGCGGTACCTATAACGGCCGTCAGGTCAAGGTCATCAAGTCCAACGTTGCCGCTGAGTAAGCACATCGGAAAAGATCTACCAAAAAACGAGCGGGAAGAGCGATCTTCCCGCTTGCTTTTTACGCCCTGCGGACAATGCGTGGGCTTTGCGCAAAAAGGGCGCCGTTTTTCTTGCGAAACCGAAAAGGATACGCTATACTATATATGTTAAATTATGCGTTAAGGGAGGGCTGAGCGCGTGAGCACTGTCATTACATCCGTCGACGCAGGCTCTCCCGCCGAACGTGCCGGTATCCGCGCCGGCGAACAGCTGCTGATGATCAATCATCACGAGATCGTCGACGTGCTGGACTACCGCTTTTTCTGCTACGATCCGTCGGTGAGTCTCCGGCTGCGCGAGGCCGACGGGACCACGCGCCACCTGACGATCGAAAAGGAGGAGGGCGAGGATCTCGGCCTCAATTTTGATACCTACCTGATGGACGAGCCGCGCCCCTGCTCGAACCACTGCCTGTTCTGCTTTGTCGATCAGATGCCGCCGAATATGCGCGACACGCTCTATTTCAAGGACGATGACGCGCGCTTGAGCTTCCTCATGGGCAACTACATCACGCTCACGAACCTCACCGAGCGCGAGGCGCAGCGCATCATCGACCTGCGCATCAGCCCCATCAACGTCTCCGTGCAGGCGACCGAGCCGCAGCTCCGGCGCACGCTGCTGGGCAACAAAGACGCCGATAAGAGCCTGAAGTATATGCGCGCCTTCGGCGAGGCCGGCATCGAGATGAACGGCCAGATCGTTGTCTGTCCCGGCTGGAACGACGGCGAGCATCTGCGCCGCAGCATCGAGGACCTGATGGACATCGGCTTCAACTCCTGTTCGATCGTGCCGGTTGGGCTGACGAAGTTCCGTAAGGGCCTTGCAAGGCTCGAGCCGGTGACGAAGGAAAAGGCAGGGGAGATCATCGACCTTGTGGATGAGTACGGCGCAAAGTGCCTTGAGAAGTACGGTACGCGGATGTTCTTCTGCGCCGATGAATTTTACATCAAGGCCGAGCGTCCGCTGCCCGACGAGGAGTATTACGAGGAATACCAGCAGCTCGACAACGGCGTCGGGATGCTCCGCAGCACCATGAACGAATTTCTCAGCGGACTGGAGGACGCGGAGAGCGGCGATGTGGCGAGCTTCACCGTTGCGACCGGAAAGGCCGCCGAGCCGTTCATCGCGCGGCTCGTGGTGGAGGCGAAGAAGAAATTTCCGCAGCTTCGCGGCGAGGTCGTCGGCATCGTGAACGACTTCTTCGGCCACAGCATCACCGTCTCCGGCCTTGTGACCGCGCAGGACCTCATCGCGCAGCTCAAGGACCGGCCCACGCTCGGCGAGCGGGTGCTGATCCCCGCGAATATGCTCCGCCACGGCGAGGGCGTGTTCCTCGACGATTACACCGTCGAGCAGGTCGAGCAGGCGCTCGGACGCAGGCTGACGATCTCCGAGACCGACGGCTATTCGCTCTGCGACGCCATTTTCCGGCAGGAGCCCTGATACAAAAATCTACCCCCGACAGGAGGAAAGCAATATGTCCAAGCCCATCGTTGCCATCGTCGGCCGACCGAACGTCGGCAAGTCGATGCTGTTCAATAAGCTCATCGGCCAGCGCCTTTCCATCGTGGAGGACACGCCCGGCGTGACCCGCGACCGCATTTACGGCGAATGCGAGTGGTGCGGCCGCAAATTCACGCTCGTCGACACCGGCGGCATCGAGCCGCGCACCGACAGCCAGATCCTGACCTTCATGCGCGAGCAGGCGCAGATCGCCATTGAGAACGCGACGGTCATCATCTTCCTGACCGATATCAAGACCGGTCTGACGGCCTCCGATCAGGAGGTCGCGAATATGCTGCTGCGCTCGCGCAAGCCGATCGTGCTGGCGGTCAACAAGATGGACTCCGTCGGCGCGCCGAATCCCGATTACTACGAGTTCTACAACCTCGGTCTTGGCGACCCTGTGGCGGTCTCTGCCGTCCACGGCCACGGCACGGGCGACCTGCTCGACGCCTGCGTCGCTTACTTCCCCGACGAAGAGGAGGCGGAGGAGGAGAGCGATGTGCTCAAGGTCGCCATCATCGGCAAGCCGAACGTCGGCAAATCCTCGCTGACGAACCGCATTCTCGGGCAGGAGCGCGTCATCGTCTCCAACGTCGCGGGCACGACGCGCGACGCCATCGACTCCTACTTTGAAAACGAGACCGGCAAGTATGTCTTCATCGACACCGCCGGTATGCGCAAAAAGTCCAGGATCGAGGAGAGCATCGAAAAATACAGCGTGCTGCGCGCGACCATGGCCATTGACCGCGCGGATGTCTGCCTCATCATGATCGACGCGACCGAGGGCGTGACCGAGCAGGACACCAAGGTCGCGGGGCTTGCGCACGAGGCGGGCAAGGCCTGCATCATCGTGGTCAACAAGTGGGACCTTGTCGAGAAGGACGGCAAGACCATGGACAAGATGCGCGAGGACATCCGCCGCGATCTGAGCTATATGACCTACGCGCCCATCCTGTTCATTTCGGCGGCGACCGGTCAGCGCGTGCCGCGGCTCTTCGAGCTCATCAACTACGTTCACTCGCAGGCCTGCACCCGCATCACCACGGGAATGCTCAACAACGTTCTCGAGGACGCGCAGACGCGCGTCCAGCCGCCCACGGACAAGGGCAAGCGCCTGAAGATCTACTACATGACGCAGGTGGGCGTGTGCCCGCCGCACTTCGTCATCTTCTGCAATGACCGGCAGCTCTTCCATTTCTCGTACCAGCGCTACATCGAAAACTGCATCCGCAATGTGTTCGGTCTGGAAGGCACGCCCATCATTCTCTCCATTCGTCAGAAGGGGGATAAGGAGGAGTAAAGGAAATGTACTTGCTGGTAACTGGTTTCTATGCTTTCCTTTCTCATTTGGATTACCTTTACGCGGCGGTCGCCGCCTACCTCTGCGGCTGCTTCAACGGAGCGATCTTTACCTCAAGGCTCTTTTTTCACGACGATGTGCGCACCCACGGCAGCGGCAACGCGGGCCTGACGAATTTCTACCGCACCTACGGCGCGAGGTACGCGCTGCTCGTCATCGCCTGCGATATGCTCAAGGCGGTCGCGGCGGTGAGCCTTGCGGCATGGCTCGGCGCACGCTTTGACCCGCGTATGCTGCCGGACCTTCCGCTGACCGCGGCGGAGCAGGCGGAGTATGTGCTGCATTTCAAATACTGGGCCGGATTCTTCTGTGTGGTCGGGCACATGTTCCCCTGTACGGCAAAATTCAGGGGCGGCAAGGGCATCCTGTGCTCCGCGACGCTCACGCTGCTGCTCGACTGGCGCATCGCGCTGGTGTGCTGGAGCCTGTTCGCTGTGCTGTGGCTGACGACGCGCTATGTGTCGCTCGGCTCGGTGAGCGCGGCGGCGGTCTTCCCGGTCATGACGCACGTTGTGTTCGGCGACGCGTTTGCGACCGCATTTTCCGTTCTGATCGCGGCGCTCGTGCTCTTTGCGCACCGTGAAAACATCAAGCGGCTTCTGAATGGGACGGAGAATAAGTTCCGCTTCCACGTCAACGCACCGAAATCGGAGGGAGAGGCATGAACATCGTTGTACTCGGCAGCGGCGGCTGGGGCACCGCCCTTGCCATGCTGCTGGAACAGAACCGGCACACGGTCACGCTCTGGTCGCATGACCCCAAAAAGGCGGAGCAGCTTAAGCTGAAAAGGGAAAATCCTTTACTTCCCGGTGTGCAGCTTCCGGTTGAATTGCAGATCACAAATGACCTGAATTGCCTGAGAAACGCCGAGCTGGTCGTGTTCGCATCGCCGTCGTTCGCGCTGCGCGCGGTGGCGAAGGAGGCAGCGCCGTACCTGCCGGACGGCGTGCCGCTGCTCTCGGTCACAAAGGGCATCGAGCGCGGCACGCATCTGCGTATGTCGCAGGTCATCGCGCAGGAGACGGGCGGGGAGCATCCTATTGCCGTGCTCTCGGGCCCCTCGCACGCGGAGGAGGTCGCGCGCGCCATGCCGACCGGCGTGGTCGCCGCGTCGAACCGCGCGGAGACCGCGGAGCTTGTTCAGCGCGTGTTTACCAATGAGCGCTTCCGCGTCTATACGCATGACGACATGGTCGGCGTGGAGCTGGCCGGCGCGCTCAAGAACGTGGCGGCGCTGTGCTGCGGCGTGAGCGACGGTCTTGGCCTCGGCGACAACACCAAGGCGTTGCTGATCACCCGCGCGATGGCGGAGACCTCGCGGCTGGCCGAATGCCTCGGCGGGCGCAAGGAAACGCTTGCGGGTCTGGCCGGCATGGGCGATCTGATCGTCACCTGCACGTCGATGCACTCGCGCAACCGCCGCGCCGGCATCGCCATCGGCGAGGGCCGGACGCCGCAGGAGGTCGTCGCCGATATGGGCGGCGTGGTCGAGGGCTACTATGCCGCCGTCAGCGCTAAGGAGCTGGCGGACTCGCTGGGCGTGGAAATGCCGATCTGCGAGGCGATGTACGACGTTCTCTACAACGGCGCGGAGGTCCGGGGGATGGTCCACCGGCTGATGAGCCGCGCGCCGAAGCGCGAAACCGACAACGGATGGGTATAAACCGAAAGGCGGTCCGCACAGACCGCCTTTTTCAACAGGGAGAGAAAACAATGTATCTTTTGGAGCAGCTGGAGCAGTATGAGCCGTACAACGAGCAGGAAGCGCGCGACCGCGCGCTTTTGCTCCGTGCTCTGCGCGAGGAAGCAGATGTGTTCACGCGCGAGAATGACCGGATGCACATGACGGCCTCGGCGTGGGTGACGAACGAAGCGCATGACGGCGTGCTGATGGCCTACCACAACATCTATGATTCCTGGGCGTGGCTCGGCGGGCACGCCGACGGGGAGGAGGACCTGCTCGCGGTCGCGCTGCGTGAGGTGCGGGAGGAGAGCGGTGTGAAGCACGCCCGTCCGGCGAGCGAGAATATTTTCTCACTCGAGGTCCTGACCGTGGACGGACATGAGAAGCGGGGCGCATACGTTTCCTCGCATCTGCACCTGAATGTGACCTATCTTCTCATCGCGGACGACAGCGACGCGCTGACCGTCAAGCCGGACGAGAACAGCGGCGTCCGCTGGTTCACACCGGAGGGAGCGATCGAAGCCAGCAGCGAGCCGTGGTTCCGCGAGCGCATTTATAAAAAGCTCAACGCCAAGCTCGCCGCGCTGCGGTGAAGGCAAAAAAGGACAGAAAAAAGCCGCTCTGAACGAGCGGCTTTTACTGCTATCTTTTAGATCGCGCGGGTAACCTTACCGGAACGCAGACAGCGGGTACAAACATAGACATGGCGGGGCGTACCGTTGACCATCGCCTTGACGCGCTTGACATTGGGCTTCCAAGGACGATTGGAGCGTCTGTGGGAGTGGGAGACCTGAATACCAAAGGTCACACCCTTGTCGCAAAACTCGCACTTTGCCATCCGTTGCACCTCCTTGCTGTAATCAAATCAAGACTTGCGCATTGCAAGCATTGGCTATGATAGCAGATTCCAAACGAAATTGCAAGCAAAATTTTTCATTTTCTCAGATTTTTTTGCATTTTTTTCTCTGAGCGCTCCGAAGCGGACGGCGAACGAAAAAATGATGCCGCGTACCCTTGTAAAAACAGGGGAAAACCGATATAATGTATATGGAAAATTTTGACCCGACGGGAGGCAAAGCATGAATACCGATACCTTTCAAAAGCATAATTGCAACTTCTGCTTGAGCGTCAGAGTAGCCCTCGTCTGCTGATTTTTTTATCAGTTTATACGCCTCTTTCAGATTTAATTCGCCATACATCATGCAAATTCCGCGATAATATAAAATCTTCTTTGATGTATCAGCTTGCAGCCTTTTGTTTAATAAACAAAATAATTTCCGCATTTGTTCTGGATTCTTTTTGATTCCTTTTCTTCCTTCTTTGCAATACATTGCCATCAGCATGAGTTCGTCGTCTGAAAGGTCGCACAACCGGCATTTATTCATCAATGCCCATGAGTCTTTGAACTTTCCCTGCTGATCGTATTGAATAGCTGGCGAAACATTATTGTATCTTTCTTCTGTTTTTAGTGTTATAACAAAGCAAAAGAAAGCAATAATTATTATTCCTGTTTTTGCGGCTGATATATTACTTTCTTTCATAGGTTCTGCTTTCCGCTTTCCATAATCCAATAATCAAAGGGGGATGGTTTTATTTTGAAAAATGTATCTTCTTGAATTATTTTCCCGGAAGTGTTATAAACTTTAACATAAGGCTTATTGTCTTTCACATACAGAACAGCCGCTTTCCTTAATTTTAATGGAGCATAATACACAAGGGATGGTTGAATATCATCTTTAAACTCATAGCTTAAAAGCATCCCGTCTAACTTGCTCTTTTGATTTTCATCGAAAAGGGTGAGTTCACCAATGAATTTGTTACCCCCGTTTTGCCGTTCGTAAACTCGCATTTTTTTCACTCCATTCGAAATGCCATAATCAGCAACAGTATTGCCTATTTGCAATCTGATATTATCTCTGTCGCTTGACAGTACATGCAATGAAATCATCTCATCATTTTTTTTGTTCAGGAAGAATCTGCCGACCGAAAAATATTTTAAGCCATTTAAAATGATACTTTCGATATTAACAGCCCAATTGCCATATAGATTCGCAGGAAAAAGTTTACTGCGACTGCTGCTAAGCGAGACAGAGAAAATCCTTTTTCCTTGACGCGATGCTTCTGCCTCCCAGACAATACCATTCCTGTCAATGGAATATTGCGCGACAATATTTCCCGGTGTTATCAGCACTTTTACTGTTGATATAGATTCAGTGCTGGTTTGTTCCATGATACGAATAGAATATTCTGCGTTGTTTTCAAGAGATGTCACCGGAAAAAAAGTTGCGACTGTTATATAATTATAGACATGAGGTGGTACTTCGGTGTTGTCCGCCGCAAAGCAAAAAATACAGCACGTCATGCAGATCATGATACTAAAAAGTTTTATCTAAAAAACTAACAGTACCTCTTGGTATAGATACTAATGGCGAGAAATACTATATTGATATGCAAAGTGTTCCTGCATTATTAATATGTGGAACAACTGGTAGTGGGAAAAGTGTATTTTTAGATAATATGATAATAATACTATTACTTAAGAATAATCCAGATGAACTGAGGTTTATGTTCTTTGATCCTAAGTTAATTGAATTAGGAGAATATGACGGTATTCCTCATTTAATGGTTGACACTGACAAAGAGTATGATACTGATAAGTTAAACTTCATATTAAAACTATTAAAAGACAGAAAAAGATTATTAAATGATAAAACTATTTTAGAACATAATAAGAATAGTGAAAATAAATTATCTCAAATATTTATTATAGTAGATGAATCTATTGATGTAATGCAGTATGATGGCATTAATAAAATAATAAATGAGATTATAGATAATGGTGTTTCTTTAGGGGTACATTTAGTACTTGCTACAAATGCGTATATACAAAAAGATTTTTCTAGTAGGATGATTAATAAGTTTCCATATATTATTAGTTATGATTTGACTGATAAAAAACAAGCAACTTATTTAAATATAGAAGGCTCTGACTTGTTAGAAGATAAAGGTTCAGCCTTAGTAAAATGTAGAGATAATAGACTTATTAAATTGCAAACACCCTATATATCAAACAAAGAAATAAATAGAGTGGTAGAATTCATTAAGATTATTAATAAAGGAGGCGTATAGTATGGGATCACTTGATTATATTAACAGTAAATTTATGCCTAAAAATTATAAAACTAAAGAAGAAGTTAATAAAGAATATGTTGATCTTGTAAGAAGTGTTTTATTAAATTATGGTTTTCCAACAGATAATTTAGATAAAAATGTTGAAGATTTAGAGGTTACTTTAAGTACCGATAAAAATACTGTTGGCCAATATATGAAAGATTTTAATAAACTTGTTTATACTGATAAGAGTTCTTATATTCATGAACTATTTCATGTATCAAGTTCTAATAGAGATAAAAATAATAAAAATTCTAGTACGGGAATTAGAGTTGAGAACGATAAGGGTAAGTATACTAGGATTGGTCTTGATGAGGGGATAACTGATTATTTAACAGTTCTTTCTGGGAATGAACCTAATGATTATGGTTTATTAAGATTGTGTGTTGAATTATTAGTTTTAACATATGGTATGGATATTTTAAAACCATATTTTGAGAATGATGGAAGAAAGTTTTTTAATCAATTTGAAACAAAATTTATGCAAATTGTAGAACTATTAGACAATTATTATTATTCTCTTGAGGCTTTTTCTAATTTTAGAGGAAATAGACTTAGCGATGAATATTATGCTATACTAGATAACATAGAGAAAAGCCTTATTTCTGTAATAGTAACAATGTCAAAATACTTTACTACTGAGAACTTTGATGCTAAAAAATATATAAGTGAAAAAATAAATGCTGGGTACTTAAACAGGGAACTAAGCATTTTAGGTGTTGAATCTATAAATGAATTATATCCAAAAGGATTAAAATAGGAGGGATGAAAATGGATAATTTAGAAATATTTATGGAAGCAAAAAAATTTGTAGGAGGTGTATTAGGTAATGCTGATATTGAGTTTAATGACTCTGTATTAGATCAAATAACTGAAATTTATCTAGAAAGTTTAGCCTCATCTAACATTGACATTGAAAATGTTTTAGCTGAAGATTTGGTTAAAAATGAAGATTTAGCTTGGGCTTGTTATGATAAGTATATGAAACAACCAGATAAAAAAGTGGGTCATGCAGAATCATTTGAAGAACCAATAGATATTCAAATTGAAAATAGGATGTTTAATGAAAGATTAAATGGTACTATAGGCGTAGATGAATATGGTGTTGAGCAAGAAGATTATAATGAAGGACGTAGTAGATAAGTCCTTTTTTTATGCCTTAAAAACAAAATTGTTTGACAAATAGTATAAAATATGATATAATCTTAACGAATTAAAAAGTGGGGGTAAAAAATGAGAAAAGGTTTTGTATACGACAAAGTAATTAAATACATAAATAAAAATTTCAAATGTGAAAGTGACATAGAAAAGATAGAGGATATAAAAAAACTATTAACTTTTTTAGATGAAAATAATATAACATTGGATGAGAAAACTATGAGTGATTTAGTTGAAAATTCTCATAGGTTGCGTAGTGTTCTAGATTATATAAATACTAATATGTGTGAGCTATTTATGTCAAATGATACAGTTGTTAGTCTTTTAACTATTTATACATCTTATTTAAATCAAGAAAAATGTGAATATGATGAAGGAGAAAACTATTTATCAATATCATCTTATGAAAACAATAAAAAAAATAATGGCATGGATTTGATTAAAACATATTTCGATGATTTACCTCCAGCGTTGTCTCCTGAAGAATCTATAGAGTGTGCAAGACTAATTGTTGTCGGAGATGAAAAAGCAAAGCAAAAATTAATAGAGGGTAATTTAAGGTTAGTGGCTTTTATTGCTAAACGTTATATTAATCGTGATTTCGGAGAATCAATTTCTTATTTAGATTTAATGCAAGAAGGAAATATAGGCCTTTTAAAAGCTGTAGAAAGATTTGATTATACTAAAGGATATAAATTTAGTACATACGCTACATGGTGGATTGAACAATCTATTCAAAGAGCTATTGCTGATAAATCAAGAACTATAAGAATACCATATCATGTCTATGAAGAGGTTAAAAAAATAGAAGTAATAAAGAGAAAACTATCTACTGCCAATCTGAATTATACTAAGCAAGATGTAGCTGATGAAGTAGGTATTTCATTAGATAAATACCTGGAAATCGAATCATTGACTACGAAACCTATATCATTATATACAAAAGTGTCTAATGGAACTGACGAAACTGATACCGAATTGCATGAATTTATTGAAGACGAAAATGATTCTAGAATGGAAGAAAATATATTGGATGATTTAATCTATAAAGAATTTAGAGATGTTTTCTATAGTTGCTGCAAAATAAATCAAAAAACTAAAGACATAATAGCATTACGATATGGACTATATGATGGACAAACAAGAACGCTAGAAGAAATTGCTACTATGTATGGCGTTACAAGAGAAAGAATTAGACAAATTATTAACAAAGGAATCGATAGATTATTAACTGATGATAAAATTAGAAGCTTTGAAACTTGTATATGTGATGTAGAACCAGGTTGTAAAAAATATAAACTAGTGACTAAATAAAATGTGTTAGAGGGGGGTAAAAAATGAGAAAAGGTTTTGTATACGACAAAGTAATTAAATATATAAATAAAAATTTCAAATGTGAAAGTGACATAGAAAAGATAGAGGATATAAAAAAACTATTAACTTTTTTAGATGAAAATAATATAACATTGGATGAGAAAACTATGAGTGATTTAGTTGAAAATTCTCATAGGTTGCGTAGTGTTCTAGATTATATAAATACTAATATGTGTGAGCTATTTATGTCAAATGATACAGTTGTTAGTCTTTTAACTATTTATACATCTTATTTAGATAAGGAAGAATATGACACAGAAGAAGCACCTATAAATGTATTTTATGAAAAAGGTAAAAAAAGTCATGATATGGATTTAACAAAAACTTATTTTGATAGTTTACCCCCAGCATTAGCACCAGAAGAGTCAATTGAATATGCTAAAATGGCTGCGAATGGAGATGAGGCAGCAAAACAAAAATTAATTGAGGGAAACTTAAAATTAGTTATTTCTATAGCAAAATGTTATATAAATCAAGCATGTAATGCATCAATATCATTTTTAGATTTAATACAAGATGGTAATATGGGGCTTTTAAGGGCTGCAGAGAAGTTTGATTATAATGAAGGATGTAGATTTAGTACATATGCAACATTTTGGATTAATCAATCAATTAGAAGATCACTTGCTGATACATCAAGAACTATTAGAATACCAGTACATACATATGAAGTGGTTAGAAAGATAGAAAATGCTAAGAAAAAGTTAGCCGTTTTAAATCCTAGTTATACTAAGCAAGATTTAGCTAATGAATTGGGAATACCGTTAGAAAAAATTGAGAAACTTGAATTGTTAACTGTACCAACTACATCATTATATGCAAAAGTAAATAATGGTACTGCTGATCCTGATACTGAATTGCATGAGTTTATTGAAGATGAAAGTAATTCTAGAGTAGAAGAAAATGTAATAGATGATATATTTTATAAAGAATTTAGAGAAGCATTCTTTAATTGTAAAAAAATAGATCAAAAAACAAAAGATGTAATTGCTCTAAGATATGGTTTATATGATGGTAAGACAAGAACATTAGAAGAAATATCTATTGGATATGGAGTTACTAGAGAAAGAATTAGACAAATAATTAATAAAGGGATAGATAGGTTATTAACTGATGTAAAAATTAGAAATTTTGAAACTAGTATGAGTAAAGATAATCCAGTTATTATAGAACCAGGAAGTAAAAAATATAGACTGGTTAGTAAATAAAAAAAGTTAGAAGGGGAGAATTATGAAGAAAGAGAATATATTAGAAAAAAATGATTTAAAACCAATATTAAACTTTATTAATAATGAGTTTATTATTAGTGATAAGAAATCTGATGCTGTTATAAATATTAAAGCATTAGTTAAATATTTATCAGAAAATGAAATAAATTTAAATTATGAAGATGCATCTGAACTATTATCTAGTTCTAATGCTTTACATAATACAATGAATATTATAGTTGAAAAACAAATTGATATACCGAGAACAAATGATAGTATTGAAAATTTATTTTTAAGTTATGATTTAACTAAAAATGATAGTGAGCATTATATAAACTTTTATTCTGATTGCCATTATTATATTGGTAAAAAAACAAGTGATTTAGATACATTAAAATTATATCTTGAATCATTACCACCACTATTAACGCCTGAAGAAGAAAGAAAATATGCATATTTATCTGCCACTGGTAATGAGGAGGCTAAACATAGACTAATTGAATCCAATTTAAGACTTGTTATATCCATTGCTAAAAGGTACTGTAAAGCTAGTAAGACGGTTACTCTTCAAGATTTGATTCAAGAAGGTAACATCGGTCTTATGAAAGCAGCAGATAGATTTGATTACACTAAAGGATATAAGTTTAGTACATATGCAACATGGTGGATAAGACAAGGAATAAGAAGATTTATTGCTGATACATCAAGAACTATTAGAATACCAATTCATCAATATGAATCTATAAGAAAAATGAATGCTGTTAAATCAAGATTGTTTAATGAGTTACAAAGAATGCCAACTGATATTGAAGTAGCACAGGCGTTAGAAATAACTGTTGATAAATTACATTATTTACAAAATATTGAAACTGATGCTGTTTCTTTATCGACACCTATTAATGCTAAAGATGATTATGATACAGCTGAATTTGGAGATTTTATTGAAGATAAATCAGCTAATGTTGAAGAAGAAATCGTTAAAAAAGAGTATTTGGAAAGTTTTAAAAATGCTGTTTTAGAAAGCAAAGCATTAGATCAAAGAGAAAAAGAAATTATATGTTTAAGATATGGTATAAACTGTGATAGGACACATTCATTAGAAGAAATTGGTCAAAAAATGGGTGTTACAAGAGAGAGAATTAGACAATTAGAAAATAAATCATTAAGAAAATTAGCAAGAGATAAAAATGTTAAGAAATATAACTTTGATTATAATCCTGAAAAGATAGCTGCTTCTTATGTTAAAAATATTCAACCAATTAAACAACCAGAGCCTGTAAAAAAAGAAGAACCTGTTTTACGTAGAAGATACTTGAGCTATTATAGTTTATAATAAAATATAAAGGGGGAAAATTATAATGGAAAATATTATTGAAAAGACTGATATAGATTCAATACTAAAATTTATTAATGAAAACTTTAGTATAAAAAGTAATACAGATAAATTAAAAAATATTAAAAAATTAGTTGATTATTTTTCTTCTAACGATATTCAATTATCATTAGAGGATGCAGATATATTATTAAAAAAATCAAGCACTCTTCGTGAGACTATAGAATATGCTGATAAAGAAGGATTTAATGATTTATCATTAGACAGTGTTGAAACTTTATTTTTAGCTAAGGATTTATCTAATAATATTGGAACAAGTATCGATAATGATGATACATTTATACCTAAACATGAAAAAAGTAATGATATAGATACATTTAAATTATATTTATCTACTATGCCTAGTTTATTGACAGAAGATGAAGAAAAAAAACTTATAGAAAGAATATCTAAAGGTGATGAAGAAGCTAGAAAGATTTTAGTTGAACACAATTTAAGATTATCAGTTGCGATAGCAAAAAGATATACTAAACCAGGATTGCCATTAAATGATTTAGTACAAGAAGGTAATATGGGACTTATGATGGCAGCAAACAAGTATAGCAGTGAATATGATTGTAAATTTAGTACATATGCTGTTTGGTGGATCAAACAAAAAATAACTAGATATATTGCTGATAATTCAAGGACAGTTAGAATTCCTGTTTATATGAATGACATTATATATAAAATGAATAAAATGAAGAAAACACTAGAAACACAATTAAATAGGGAAATTACTAGAGAAGAATTAGCCACAGCTTTAAATATTCCTTTAAAGAAGCTATACCAAATCGAAAAATATGGTGCTGATACTGTATCTTTAGAAACAAAAGTTAATAAAGGTGATGGAGACGATAGTGCTGAATTAGGAAATTTCGTAGAGGATGAAAATGCACAGTTTGAAGCAAAAATTATTAAAAATTTATATTTAAATGAATTAAGTGATACTATATTTAATGGAGAAGTACTAAATGATAGAGAAAAGTTAGTACTACAATATAGATATGGATTTATAGATGGAGAGCCAAAAACTCTTGAAGAAGTTGGCAAAGTATTTGATTTAACCAGGGAGAGAGTAAGACAAATAGAAAAAAATGCTTTGAAAAAATTATCTCAAAGTAGAACTCTAAAAGAATTTAGACCTGAGGGCAAATTAGTTAAATTTAAAGAAAAAAATAAAAATGTAAGAGGTTATAATTTTGTATTAAGATGATAAGAATAAAAAATAGTTATTATATTGGGGGAAGACTATGAAAGAAATATTATTATTTTTAGAAAATAATATTCATATGGATGATAATGACAGTATTAATAAAAGCATTGATGATATTATTGATTATTTTAATTGTTTAGATGAAAATTATGATTTTGAATTTTTAATGGGAATTTTAAAGAAGTCTAATAGGTTAAATGAATTAATAAGATATATATCAAATAATGATATAACAACATTTAAAAGTGATTATCCAATTGGTGATTTATTGCTTACATATAGCATTATAAATACACGCGACACTTATTTAAAACCTTATCAAACTGATAAAGATAATGGAATTATGACTATTAGTTCTTATATTAGCAATCTTCCTAAAAACCTTACTGAAGAACAAGAAAGATTATTGTCTATGAAGATTCATACTGATGAATCTGCTAAGAGATTATTTATTGAATCTAATTTAAGATTAGTA
>OQVL01000380.1_pt1 | contig 22586 bp, 42 predicted proteins | sample 1691501 | NCBI WGS metagenome assembly OQVL01 (sample SAMN03418253, study PRJEB22391) | human gut metagenome | biome: human-gut; feature: organic feature; material: feces | host: Homo sapiens | place: Tanzania | collected 2013-01 | reverse complement strand
TCTGGAATACGAGAAATCCCGCAACGCCGGATATGAGGTGCGCAAGAAGTGCAAGCGCGAATCAGATGATGCATACGCCGGTATCAAGAAAGCAACAGACCGGGCAAGACGCGCAAAGCTTGCCCACGGAAGAAGGAGATAAGATGTACCGATGCAATGAGACGGGGCGGGAGTTCGAGAAGCCCATCTATGACCGGGATTTCTGGAACGAGAATGATGGGGCGTATGTCTGCCCCTGCTGCGGCGACACCCATTATGACGAGGTGTTTGAGTGCGACATCTGCCGCGCCCATGTGTCGTGGGACGAGGGCCACGTCGGCAGCCGATATGACAAGAGTTTCCTGTGCCCGGCCTGCCGCGCCATTGCCATCGTCAACCTGTTTGAAAAGGGCGCCCGGGAGCTGGGCACCACGGAAGAAGCTTGGTTGGATGACGTGATGGATGGCAACAGCTGGGCGGATTTGAAAGAAATTTATGAGGAGGCCAAAGAACATGGCACTGTTACCCTTTGAAGAACTGATCAAGATCGATGTGCGGCCTTTCTGCGAGACGCGGAAGGCCAAGGACGACAACGGCAACGTGGTGGACGTGCCCTATCTGAACTGGGCCAAGTGCGTGAAGCTGCTGCACGAGAACGGCGCAAAGGACGTATGGTTCACGCCCCGTATCTGCCCGGAGACGAAAACCTATCTGTGGCCCCAGGCGGATGTGACCACCCGGAAGGGCTACAAGACGCAATGCTGGTTCGTCAGCGTAGATATCCATATTGACGAGCTGGTGTTCAACATGGACACGCCGCTGCTGAACGGGGCGCTGGTGGTCTATGAGGACACGCTGAACCAGCTGCGCATTTCCAATGCGCAGGCCCGCGCTTTTGTGAAGGGCGTGGCGCTGCGGACGGGGCTGGGCTTTGACCTGTGGGCCGAGAGCGGCGACGGGGACGACGGCGAGGATGATCTGAGCCGCCACAGCATCTGGGCCATTCGGGAGCGGCTGGAGCGGGCCATTACCGCCAAGGAAAAGGCGGGACTGGATCACAAAGACCTGCTGGCCGCCCTGCGGATCAACGACAAGCAGCTGAACCAGCTGATGGGCTACTTCGCTAAGCTGGACATCCTGGAGAGAGCGGTGAACAAGCTGTGATCCACGATCAGGACAGGAGCGGGTGGTTCGGGGCATCGGACACGGCCACCATCATGGGATCGTGGGAGACGGAGACATTCCGGAAGTGGTGGGCGGTGAAGCTTGGCATCCGGCAGGATCACTACACCAACGCCGCCATGCAGGCGGGGACGGCCTACGAGCACAAGATCCTGGACGCGCTGGGGGTAAAGACCCGCGACCGGCAGATCCGGATATACGACCTGCGGCTGCGGGTGAACTACGACGGGGACGACGCCCAGACCATTACGGAGGTCAAGACCTACAGCAAGGCCCCCTTCAAGGTGAGCCGGGCCTACTGGATGCAGTGCCAGGTGGAGATGTTTGCCAGCGGGTGGGGCCTGCGGCGGCGGAAGATGTGCCGGATCGCGGCCTATCAGATCGGCGAGGCGGAGAAGCAGAACTTCTTTTTGACCGTCGACCCCGGCAGGATCAGCCTGTGGCCCGTGGAGTACGATGAGACGTGGGTGGAGGAGAAGTACCTGCCCCGCCTGCGGTATCTGGCAACGTGCCTGAAAACAGGCCGGTGGCCCCGAAAGGAGGAGGCGCCATGCAGCAGGTGACGGTGGACGCTGCCCGGTGGCTGCGGGACGGTGACGGGTCGTGGCTGGCCTTCCGGGTAGGCAGCGACAAGACGGCTATGGACGTGTGCGACAGCCTGAAAGCCGGGAAGGAATACAACCTGACGTTGAAGCGCAAGGGCCGCAGTCTGGACGCCAACGCCTATTTCTGGGTGCTGGTGAACCGGCTGGCGGACAAGCTGAAGATCGAGCCGGAGGGCATCTACCGGGCCTATATCCCGGATATCGGCGGCGGCTATGAGGTGGTGCCGGTGCGGGAGGATCGCATTGACGCATGGGAAAAGATTTGGTGCAGCGGTCACATCGGCAGGATGATCGAGGACATGGGGCCGTGCCGCAACATCAAGGGCTATCACAATGTACGGTCGTACATATCTTCCAGCGATTACGACACGGCTCAGATGTCCCAACTCATTGAGCTGGTGGTGGTGGACTGCAAGGAGAACGGCATTGAGACCATGACGCCCAGAGAGCTTGATGCTCTGGTGTCCCGTTGGGGCGAGGTGAGCGTATGAGTACGCGCCGAAAATACCGCTACAAGGGCGAAGAGAAGTATTTGCCCGAGTGGGCCACCATCTACGGCATGGGCATTACCACGCTGCGCAAACGGCTTTCTGCCGGATGGTCGCTGCATGATGCGCTGACAACGCCAACACGGGAAAGGGCAAAGAATCTTCCATCTCGTAAAGCAAACCATGTGGGAGAAAGGCACGGCATGTTGAAGGTCGTTTCCTTTGCCGGGCGGAACGCCAGTGGGGAACTGACATGGAAGTGCGAATGCAAGTGCGGCGGAACGCGCATTGCCACAACACGGATGCTGCGATACGTCACGCACTGCGGATGCCAGCGAAAAGGCAGAAGCAGGCGCAAGGGCGACGAACCTACACACGATCAACCGTGCTGGACGTGCAAGAACTATGTCGACGGGTGCAGCTGGTCGCGGAAAGAACACCTTCCCGTCGATGGGTGGGACGCTACGCCGACCACCAAATATCAAGGCTATACACGTCGCGGAGAGTTGCTGTCTTATGCCATCCACTATTGCCCGGAATACGTTTCGGACGGAACGGAGGGGAGATTGTGATGGAAGAAAAAAGATGCTTTCTTTGCGGCAGGAATGATCCGTCAGACCCATTGGAGCACCATCACATATTTGGTTCCGCGTGCCGCAAGAAGAGCGAGAAATACGGACTCGTGGTCTATCTCTGCGGCAACAGGTGCCACCGGAACGGAAGGGGAGCTGTACACCGCAACGGAGACCAGATGCGCCGCCTGCGACGCTATGGGCAGCTTAAAGCCATGCAGGAACAGGGCTGGACAGAAGATGATTTCCGGCGAGAGTTCGGGAAATCGTACTTATAGGAGGGCTTATGACACAGTGTGAAAGAATCCTGGAATACATGGAAACGGTAGGCCCCATTACACAACTGGATGCCGCCCGCGAGTTTGGCTGCTACCGGCTTGGTGCGAGGATTTGGGACTTACGCCACGCAGGACATGCCATCAGCAAGCGGACGGTGACGAATAAGAACCGATACGGCGAGAACGTGAGTTTCGCCGAATATAGACTGGAGGAGAAAAAATGCTGAACAAGATTTTCATTATGGGCCGGTTGACCAAGAACCCGGAGCTTCGTCGCACAAACAGCGGCGCGGCGGTTACCAGCTTCACGCTGGCCGTTGACCGCGATTTTAAGAACGCGGATGGCACGAAGGAGACAGACTTCATTGATTGCGTCGCGTGGCGATCCACGGCGGAGTTCGCGGCGAAGTACTTCACGAAGGGCCGTATGGCCGTTGTAGAGGGCAAGCTTCAGATCCGCGACTGGACGGACAAGGACGGCAACAAGCGCCGCAATGCGGAGGTCATTGCTGACAACCTGTACTTTGGCGACAGCCGCAGCGACAACGGCGGACATCAGGCGGCGAAAGCGCCGGTCAGCGTGGACGCGGAGGACTTCGACGAGGTCGAGGACGATGATAGCGACCTTCCGTTCTGAGGTAAGTCATGGCAAAGAGCGGGATCGACTACTTTCCGCTTGATGTCGCATTGGATGCAAAGTTTGAACTGATAGAGGCAGAATTTGGCTTGACAGGATTTGGTGTAGTCGTTCACTTGCTGCAAGAGATTTACGGCAAGGCGGGTTACTACATTGAATGGACAGAGGAGGTTGCGCTTTTGTTTGCCCGCAAGGTCGGGTTGGGTGGGAGCGTCGTTTCCGAAATAATAGAGGCTTCTATCAGACGAGGGATGTTCGACAAAGAGAAGTATGACAAGTACCACGTATTGACCTCTAAAGGCATACAGGAAAGGTACTTCGAGGCAGTCGGCCGCCGTAAAACTCTCGAAGTCGATTACAACATCCTTCTGGTCGATGTTGCCCGAATTTTGCCTAATGTTGACATTCAAGCGAAAAATGTAAACATTCTTTCGAAAAATGCTGACATTGAACGACAAAGTAAAGTAGAGAAAAGTAGAGTAGAGAAGAGTAAAGAAGAGTACATATTATGCGCTGAGCCGCAAGCGGCTGACGCGCCGCCGGTGATTTCTTTGCCGCTGAATGACGGGACTTTTTTCGACGTGTCGGAGAATGACAGGGCCAAATGGTCGCAGCTCTATCCGAACGTTGACGTTCTGCAACAGCTGAGAAACATGGCGGGATGGTGTGATGCGAACCCTACCAAACGAAAGACACGCGGAGGGGTTAAGCGTTTCATTACCGCTTGGCTTGCCAGAGAGCAGGACAAGGGTGGAAAAGCGCCACAGAATAAGCCGTTTGTCTACGGCGATGTATTCGCCGAGATGTTGGAGGAGGAAAAGAACCGTGGAAAGAGCTGACGTAATTAGCCTTTTAGGGCGGTTAAAGCAGGCTTATCCGCAGGCCTATGCCAAGATGACCCGCGCAGAAGCCGAAGAGCTGGTTTCCCTCTGGTCGGACATGCTGGGCAATGAAGACCCCGCCGAAGCGATGGACGCAGTGAATGCGCTGATTGCCGAGGATACGAGGGGATTCCCCCCGAAGGTCGGCCAAGTGCTTGCAAAAATCAGGGGCACAGCTTCCCCGCACGTCTCGGTGGCGTGGATGAAGCCATACATCGAGCGGATAGCCGAACAGGAGGCATTCATGCCGAGCGTATCGCGTTATGCGAGAGAACATGGGCTGACGTGGGAAGCGGCGGCTGCCGAAATGGGAGGGTGACGGATGGAGCGAGTTGTTTCATTTACCGTGGATGGAAGACCCGTGCCGAAGGGAAGACCACGCGTTACGCGGCATGGGACATATACGCCGAAGAGCACGCAGATTTTCGAATCTGCGATTCGCGCGGCGTGGCTCGAAAGGGGCGAAAAACCATTTGCAGATGGCGAAGCGCTGGATATCATGGTCAATGCCTATTTCCCCATCCCATCGGGAACGCCAAAAAGCAAAAGAGGGGAATTGCATTTGGCCCCGTATCTCAAGCGCGGAGACATTGACAACATCATCAAGGCAGTTTTGGACGCGCTTAATGGTTACGCTTACAAGGACGATTCTGCCGTGTTTAGCGTTTATGGGCGGAAAATCTACACGGCGGGCGAACCGTTTACGGCGGTGACAATCAGCAGCGTGGAGGTCGACCATGAGCTTTGAGCATTGCCAATCTTGCAAGCCGCCGATGCGGCATCCCGGCTGCCATAGCGAGTGCCCGCACTATCAGGCGGACATTGCCAAGCACAACACGACGAAGCAAGAAGAAGCACGCCAGACGCAGGAGGAAGACGATTACTTGAGCGCGCGCCATTTCAAAACGCGGCACTATCAACGACTGAAATGAGGGAGCGAAAAAGATGAATGTAAAAGACACTGCGGAGCGAATCCGTGGGCTGAGAACTGCCGCTGGCATGAGCCAAGCGAGTTTTGCCGCCATGTGCGGCATTGAGCAAGGGCAGCTGTGCAACTACGAGATGGCGCGCATCATGCCGACTATCCCGCTGTGCGAGCGGATCTGCCGCGCCGTCGGCATCAACCTGCTCGACTTTTTGCGGGAGGATGGCAAGGGGAAAACCGGCATCCCGACCGAGGAACGCATCGGCGAGAGGGTGAAGGCCCTGCGGCTGATGCGCGGAATGAACCAAACAGAACTTGCGGAGAAGTCAGGCGTCGCGGACAGCACGATTTCATCCATCGAGCGCGGAGAACGGTACGGTATAGTTACGACGTATCTCTATCTTGCCGAAGCGCTGGACGTGTCCATCGGAGAACTGTTAGGAGGTGAATGACATGAGCCGATTCGTCATGAGCAAGACCCCGTGGGAGCGCTGCGTGTATCCGGCGCTCAAAGCGGCACTCGAAAAGACCGACTATAACCAGACAACGCTCGGCGCGGTGACGGGCATCAGTGCATCGGTCATCAGCCGATATGTCAAGGGCGATATCGATCCGACGGTCCAGAACCTTCTGCGGCTGGAAGAAATCACCGGCATGACCTTCCGCCAGATGTTCGGGGAATGCGAGGGGAGAAGATGACGGTTCTAGTTGCCTGTGAGGAATCGCAGGAAGTGTGTAAGGCATTCCGGGCATTGGGGCATGAGGCATATTCCTGTGACATTCAGGAGCCGTCCGGCGGACGCCCAGAGTGGCATATTCTGGGCGATGCGCTTAAGGCCATCGAGGGGGGGCAAGTGACCACAATGGACGGGCAGACGCATGACGCCGGCAAATGGGACTTACTGATCGCGCACCCGCCGTGTACATACCTAACTGTTACCGGGAATCGCTGGTTTAACACGGAAAGATATGGTGAAAAGGCAGTCAGACGGTTGCAGTTGCGGGAAGAATCTGCGGCGTTTTTCTTGGCCTTTGTAAATGCCAACGTTTGTAAAATCGCGGTAGAAAATCCGGTCGGATATATGTCTACACACTATCGTAAGCCTGATTGTATTATCCAGCCGTATGAATTCGGGCACCACGCAAGAAAAAAGACTTGCCTATGGCTAAAAGGCTTGCCCGCTTTGCGACCGACAAACATTGTAGATGCAGGAGATATTTTGCCAGGCGGATACAGTGTGGGGGCAAGCGCAAACTATGCAAAAGACGAGACTGGTAAGATTATGCGATGGAATGACCCGCGTACAGCAAAAGCAAGAAGCAAAACCTTCCCCGGCATCGCCAAAGCTATGGCGGAGCAATGGGGCGGAGACATTAGGGAGGAAGCGTGATGACAAAGAAAATTCTTGACGTGACCTGCGGGAGCAGAACGATTTGGTTCAACAAGGACCATCCTGCTGCAATCTACTGCGACGTTCGGGACGAGGAATGCACAGGGGTCTGGAAGAGTACCAACAGAGATTCAGAGCGAACCTGCATCGTGCATCCCGACGTGCTATGCGATTTCACGGATTTACCGTTCCCTGATAATTCTTTCGCTCTGGTCGTATTCGACCCGCCACACCTTCGGCGCGTCGGCGAAAATGCGTGGATGCGGAAGAAGTACGGGAAGCTCGGCGAGAATTGGCGCGAAATGCTGCATGACGGATTCCGCGAGTGTATGCGCGTATTAAAACCGGACGGCGTGCTGATTTTTAAGTGGGCAGAAACGCAAATCCCCGCCGCAGATGTTTGGGCGGCAATCGGAGAACGCCCCCTTTTCGGGCATCATAGCGGCAAAAAATCACAGACCTTTTGGGGCTGCTTTATGAAATTGGAGGACGCATGTACATCGGAGAACCATTTAGCTGGAAGCCTGCCGCATTTGAGGGCAGCAACGGCATTATGAGCGTGACCACGAAAGAGACGACTGCGCACGGGCGCGTCGTCTACATCAACGAGGCGCACCGCTACTTTACGGCGGAGGCAGATTTCAACGGGAAGAAGCTCAGAGAGAGCTTTAAATTTTAACAAAAATCAGGAGGAATTTCACTATGAACAACAATCAGGACTACATCGTTCGCTGCGACCGCGCAGGCGTATTCTTTGGCAAGATCAAGGAGCGCAACGGCTCCGAGGTCACCATGACTGAGGTTCGCAAGCTGTGGAGCTGGGACGGTGCCTGTGCCGTGGAGCAGTTGGCGCAGGACGGCACAAAAGCACCGGGCAACTGCCGTTTCACCGTGACGATTCCGGAAATGACCGTGCTGGGCGCGATCCAGATCATCCCGTGCACGGATGACGCATCGGTGTCGCTTCGAGGCGTAAAGGAGTGGAAGAGATGACGCTTGATGATAAGGTCAAGGCATTCCTGTCAGTGAACTACGGCTCCGGCTCCGGCGACGGCTACGGCTCCGGCTACGGCTCCGGCTATCGCCTCGCGCAGCGTTTCGCCGTTAAGAGCTTCAACCGGGAAACAGTCTATCAAATTGACGGCGTAAATACGCTGATTCGTTCCGTGCGCGGCAACATTGCGCAAGGGGCAATCGTGAACGCCGATTTGACGATCACGCCGTGCTACATCGTCAAGCAGGACAATGTTTTTGCACACGGCGAAACGCTGCGCGAGGCGATGGAGGCGCTGCGAGACAAGCTTTTCGAGGATATGCCGGAAGCCGAACGAATTGACACGTTTCTGCGTGAAACGGACCGCGAAAAAGCATATCCGACGCAGTATTTTTACGACTGGCACCACCGTCTGACCGGCTCATGCGACATGGGGCGAAAACAATTTGCCCGCAACCACGGCGTTGACCTCGAGCACGGCGTGATGACGCTGACGGAGTTTTTGGAGCTGACGAAAAATGCTTACGGAGGCGATGTGATCCGGAAAGTGATCGATAGGATGGAGGTATAAATGGACGCGTTAGAATTTTTGAGAGAACGCAAGAGAATGTGCAAATCGTTTAATAGGTGTTCCGACGGCTGCCCTGCCTGGCGTGGTTCGTGCAAACTTGAAACTGGATCAGCCTTCGAATGGGAAGAAGATAAGCAGGTTGAAATAGTGAATGAATGGGCTGCTACGCATCCGCGCAAGACGCGGCAGAGCGTGTTTTTGGAGCATTTCCCCGAAGCGGAGCTGACTAAAGACGGCGTCATCTCGATATGCCCGGTTGGAGTTTCTGCCGCTTACAGAGATGACCACGGGTATTGCGCAAACCCTAACCGCAGGTGCACCGACTGCCGCAAAGAATACTGGATGCAGGAGGTGGAATGATGGAGCGACTGACATACCGCGATACCGATGGGCAGGTAATGATGGACTGCCAGAAGTGCAAAGCGGATTGGACGGGTAAGCATGGTAAGCCGATGGTTGACTGCACCGCGCTGTACTGCCGCAATCGCCTCAAGGATCGCCTTGCTGCCTACGAGGACACGTGGCTTGAGCCGGAGGAAATCACGGCAATGCGGCACACATTGGATGAGTACCACAAGGTAGTTGACCCATTGATAAGGGCGCAGGCTGACGGGCGGCTGGTGGTGCTGCCGTGCAAGGTGGGCGATACGATTTACCACACAAGCAAAGTGAGGACAAGCCATTTCGAGAACGATAAGATTATCATTGACGACGAGGGTAGATGGAAAATCTACGAAATGCCCTTCGCACTAGTGCATTTGACATACATTGGCAAGTCATATTTCCTAACCCGCGAGGAAGCGGAGGAAGCATTGGAGGCGATGAAGGATGAGTAAGGCTGTTATGCTGAGCATCCGCCCGAAGTGGGTGGAGAAGATCGCCAACGGCGAGAAGACCATTGAAGTCAGAAAAACTAAGCCGAAACTGGAAACACCGTTCAAGTGCTATATCTACTGCACGCTGCCCAAACGCGAGCACGAGGACTTTATCAGAACGGATTACCCGAAGCCGCAGTTTTATGGCGGCGGGAAGGTCGTTGGGGAGTTTACCTGCGACCGGATTTATGAGCTTGCTCCGCTCAATCATGCGCCGGACGACGTGGAGCGGCAAGCCTGCTTGACGCGAGAAGAGATTGTGCAATATCTCAAGGGCATCGGCTACGGCTGGCATATCTCCGCCCTGCTGATCTATGACCATTCGCGGGAGCTGACGGAGTTTCGGCGGGCGTGCCCAAACAGTTGGTATTGTGAGAGCTGCGCCATGTACTGGGAAAACAACGGCACTTGTGGAAACGAGAGCTTGTATATCAAGCGCCCACCCCGGAGCTGGTGCTATGTGGAGGCGATGGAAGATGTTTGATCTAAAACCTTGTCCATTCTGCGGTGGAGAAGCAATACTTGAAACAGTAGATGGCAACAGCCCAGAAGAGTGCTATATATACTGTCCAGAGTGTAATTTTGAAAGTGGCGTATATAGCGAACCCAAATTTATCGTCAAAAAGTGGAATAGGAGAGTTGATAATGGCTGAATACATTGAGCGGGAAGCTGTGATTGATCTAATCACACGTCGGTATGAAAATCCAGAAATCTGCACGCAGGAAATCAATAGTATCCCTGCCGCTGACGTTGCGCCGGTGGTGCATGCGCGGTGGGTAGTCCGATTTGACGGCCCGTATAAGCGCCGTAGATGCTATTGCTCACATTGCGGAAAACATAACGGGGTTGGGGGCATAGCTCAAAATCAAGAGAAGCCTTACTTCCCCAACTGCGGCGCGAAAATGGACGGAGGTGACAGCGATGAGGCTGATTGACGCTGATGAAGCATTGAGACTGTTTGGCAAAGAATACGAGGAAACGAAAGAATTGATACACAACGGTGAAACTCAGCTTGATAGTCTTGCCGAGGGATTTACAGAAGCACATCACATAATCAAGTATGTTCTTCCGTCCGTAGATGCCGTGGTCGTGACGCGGTGCATGAATTGCCGGTCATACAACAAACCGAGAACGGGATGGTGTGAAGTCCATCTCGACCGTGAACATCCAGACGATTTTTGCAGCTACGGTAAACCGAAGGAGGGGTAACGAATGGACGTTGTTGGGCGAAAAGTTGTTAAAACGCGGGCGGCTCATGTGTGCTTCGGTTGCGGGCGCAAATTTGAACGAGGGACTATGATGGAGCGCAGTTGCGTTTTTGATGGGACACCGTGGACGTGCTATCTGTGCGAGAGCTGTCAAAAAGCCTCTGCGGAACTGGGCTGGCAGGATGAGTACGGATTCGGAGACCTACGTGAACGTGCGCTTGAGATAGAGAGCGCAAAGATGGACGGCAAGGAGAAATTGCATGCTGACGATCACGATTAAAGCCAACGTCCCCGCCGCTGACGCTCAGGGTATCAAAGAGCGAATCGCCATGGACATCGAGCGATACGGCGACTGCAAGGTCGTGAAGATTGTGAGCGACAGAAAATACGAACAAATCGGAATGAAGGGAGAACGCAAATGAACGTAAAGAAGTACACCAAAGACCAGATGGCAAAGATGGTGGAGGACGCGCAGGAGAAGACTGCGGCGCTTGAAGCGGAAATCGCCGAGATGAAAAACTGCATCGACGAGAAAAATGATCTAATTGCCGAGTATGCGAACCTAAAGGCGGAGATGCGGCGAAAAAACGTCGTCCTGACCGAGCAGATCGACCAGATGAACGGCGAGGCAATCAACAAGGCAAACGAGATTGCGAACCTGAAAGCGGACACGGATGTGCTGCGGAACAAACTTGCCGACACTGAGGCGGCGCTTGGGCGAGCGAATGCGTGCATTGCTACCATGACGGTAGAAAAAGACCAGCAAACGAAAGAACTTTTCGAATGGCAGGGAAGCGCGCAGGATCTGCATGACGACCTTTTGAATGCACGAGAGCGCGCCAATTACTCAGAAGCCCATCCGTGGCGGAATCTGTGGGCGTGGGTGAACAGGAAGGTGGCGCGCCATGAGTAACGATCCATTTAAATGGAGTACACCGCCGAGAGGGGGCGCACCTGTCAATAGTCCGTGCATCGAGCATGACAATGTAAATCACCCCGCGCATTACACGGCGGGAGGGGTCGAGTGCATCGACGCCATCGCGGCCGCATTGACGTGCCAGAAAGACCCGATGCAAGCATGGCTGACGGGACAGGTGCTCAAGTACATGTGGCGCTGGCCGCTGAAAAACGGTAAGGAAGATTTGCGAAAGGCGAGATTCTATCTTGACAGGCTGATCGACAGCGCGGGAGATGATTGAGGTGATGCGATGAGCACGTTTCCTGATCGGCTGCGCAGACTGCGCGAGCGCCACCAGTTAAAGCGCTGCGTGTTATCTGAGCTGTGCGGGCTGAACCGTAACACAATCAAACGCTACGAGATGGGGACGCAGAAACCGTCGATGGATGCGCTGATAAGCATCGCTGATTATTTCGGCGTGTCTATTGATTATCTGCTCGGGCGGTCGGACTACCCAAAAAGTTTATAAAAATATTTTGCAAAACTCACTTATAAGTGAGTCAGGATATTGCAATTATGGGAGAATTGAACCGCAGAGGTGTAAAAGCCTTTGCGGTTCTCTTATTTATGGCGTTTACCTCCTGCGCCATAGCGGGGCGCGGTGCTTTTCTTTTTTTCACACCGCCCCCGCGATATGCAGACGTAGCTCAGTAGGCAAGAGCGTTTCGCACATAATGAAAATGTCGCAGGTTCAAGTCCTGCCGTCTGCACCAGATGTATGCTACCGCATTGCGGCACCACGGAAGGGTAAGACCGCTACAAGGGGCTTGCCTGTGCGATGTATGAAAGCGGCAGGTCGAATAATTATTTGGCTGGCTCCGGCTTATGAATGAAGAAACGGATGCGACCGACATACCGGCGCAGGGCTGAAAAGTTCCGTGGGATACCGGCATTGCTGCACTCTGCGCGAGTGCCGAGGCGTTTAATGGATGTGGCGTGGTAGCGGCAATCGTATGATTAGGCCGCTGTGTAAGCAATTCAAACGGAGCGCAATGCCGGGACCTGTGAAAAGACTAACGCCCAATGTGGGCGGCGTTGCAGCCCTTCGGGGCGGGTAAAGTCTGCTATGTAAGGCCAAGGGGCGGGGGCTGGTAGCAAAACAGGAGGATGGCATGGAAATCACAAAGCGGCGGCTTGCGGATATTGTGCCGTATTCCGCAAACGCAAAAAGCATGATAAGCGGCAAATCAACAACGTTGCGGAGAGCATCAAGCAGTACGGATTTGTACAGCCGATTGTGATTGATCGTGACGGCGTGATCGTAATCGGGCATTGCCGCGCTCTGGCGGCGAAGAAACTGGGCATGGAAGAAGTGCCCTGTGTCTGCGTGGACGATCTGACACCGGAGCAAGTAAACGCCCTTCGGCTGGTAGATAACAAGAGCAACGAGAGCGATTGGGACTTTGACCTGCTGGCTGATGAGCTGCCGGGGCTTGACTTGTCGGCGTTTGACTTTGATTGGGGTCTGCGTGATGAACTCGACACGTCAGTGGTAGAGGACAATTACGATCCCGTTTTACCGGCAGAGCCGAAGAGCAAACTGGGCGATGTGTACCAGATTGGAGACCATCGCCTTATGTGCGGAGACAGCACGTCTTTGGCAGACGTACAGAAGCTCGTGGGGGGGGCACAAATGGATTTGCTGCTCACAGACCCTCCGTACAATGTGGACTATCAGGGCACCGCCGGAAAGATTAGGAACGACAATATGGAGGATACGGCCTTCAGGCGTTTCCTAACGGATGCATTTTCCAATGCGGCGATGGTCATGAAGCCCGGTGCTCCGTTCTACATCTGGCATGCAGACAGCGAGGGGTATAACTTTCGCGGTGCGTGTAAAGACGCGATGCTTCGCGTCCGGCAGTGCCTGATTTGGGTAAAGAATTCCCTCGTAATGGGGAGACAGGATTTCCAGTGGAAACATGAACCTTGCCTGTACGGTGAGAGCGAGATTGAAGAGGATGCGCATGAGCCTTGCCTTTACGGATGGACGAAAGGTAAGAAGCACTACTTTTTCAAAAACCGTAGACAGACAACGGTGCTGAATTTTGATAAGCCTGTCAAATCTGCGGAGCATCCGACCATGAAGCCGATTAAGTTGTTTGATTACCAGATGCAGTGCTCCAGTAAGCCGGGTGAGAATGTACTTGACCTGTTCGCTGGCTCCGGCACAACGATCATGGCAGCGGAGCAGAACGGAAGACACGCGTACTGCATGGAGTTTGACCCAAAGTATGCCGATGTTATTGTTGACCGTTGGGAGAAGTTTACGGGGAAGAAAGCGGTGCTGCTGAATGACGATTGAAGAAGCGCGGGAGATTATAGCCAAAACCAGCAGCCCGTATTTGAAGCGGGACATGGAGAAGTTTATTAAACGCCAACGCAGAAAGGAGGGCGCGTATGGCAAGACCAAGAAAGGAAATAGACCAGAAGCAGTTCGAAAACCTCTGCGGCCTGCAATGCACGCTTGAGGAAATCTGCGGCTGGTTTGATGTGACCGATAAAACATTGGATAGTTGGTGTAAACGCACCTATCATGCCAGTTTTTCCGAGGTATTTAAGCAAAAGCGCGGAGCTGGGAAAATTTCACTGCGTCGGAGCCAGTGGCAGCTTGCGGCAAAGAACGCAAGCATGGCTATTTGGCTGGGGAAACAGTACCTTGGGCAGCGCGATATTGTTGAGCTGGGTTTGCCGACTGATAACGCACAGGAGGATGCTTTGAGCGTGAGCCTGCGTGAAATGGCGGAAGGGTTGGAGAGCGATGATTAGCCAAAAGCAAGCAAAAATCCTCGCCTTTCCCTATTCCAAGTATGACGCGCTGATCTGTGATGGCGCTGTGCGTTCCGGCAAAACCTCCATCATGATGTGGGCGTTTGTCCGCTGGGCGATGGAGAATTTCAGCGGTCAGCGTTTTGGCGTGTGTGGCCGCACGGTGGACAGTTGCACAAAGAACATTATCGTGCCGTTTACGGCGATGAGCCTTGCGAAAGAGCGCTATATCATTCGTTGGCGGCGCGGCGACAAGGTCATGGAAGTGCGGCGCGGAGCCGTGACGAATTACTTTGAAGTGTTCGGCGGCAAGGATGAGGCAAGCTATACGCTGATACAAGGCCGCACGCTGGCGGGTGTGCTGCTGGACGAAGTGGTGCTGATGCCGCGCTCGTTCGTGGAACAGGCATTGACCCGCTGTTCAGTAGATGGCGCAAAGCTGTGGTTTTCCTGCAACCCGGGAAGCCCGCAGCATTGGTTTTATACAGAGTGGATACAGCAGAACAAGGAGCGGAACGCGCTGTATCTGCATTTTGAAATGACGGACAACCCCGGGTTATCGCAAAAGACGCTGGAACGCTATCAAGCAATGTTTTCCGGCGTGTTCTACGACCGATACATTCGCGGCTTGTGGGTGGTTGCCGAGGGGCTCATCTATCCCATGTTTGACGAGAGTTGCATTGTGGACGAGCTTCCGGAAAAGGGAGAATACTATGTTTCCTGCGATTACGGCACGCTTAATCCGTTTTCCGCAGGGCTGTGGTGCTGGGACGGCAAGACGGCAACGCGCATCCGCGAGTATTACTATTCCGGGCGCGAGAACCAGAAGAACAAGACGGACGAGGAATACGCCGACGAAATTAAAAAGCTCATCGGCGAGGCGGATGTCAAAAGTATTATCGTCGACCCGTCTGCCGCCTCGTTTATCGAGGTTTTGCGGCGGCGCGGCTACATGGTTCGCAAAGCAAACAACGATGTGACAAACGGCATTATGACTACGGCGCGGTTTTTGCAGGACGGCATTCTCAAGGTGCGTCGCGGCTGCAAAGACTGCATTCGGGAGTTTGGACTGTATCGGTGGGACGAAAAAGCTGCTGATGACAGGCCAATCAAAGAAAACGATCACGCGATGGACGAAACGCGGTATTTCGCTTATACGGTCCTGAAGAACAAGGCGTATCGGCGCGAGTATACACCACTTTGGAACAGATAGGACGGTGAGCGGCTATCAAAACATATAACGACCTTGTGGCGGTCGGTGAAAACGAGCAGGCGCGCATTGAGTTTATCCGCAGCGCGATCAATGAGCACCGCGAGAGCACGGCGTATAAAACGGCGGTGGATGCAGAGGCGTACTATGACGGATTGAATCCGACCATTAACCGCTATGAAAAGATCATCTATGATATGCAGGGGCGCAGCCACACGGATATGTGGACGGCAAACCATAAGCTGGCCAGCCGCTTCTTCGGTCTGGCGGTGGATCAGGAGGTCTCGTATCTGCTGGGAAACGGCGTGACCTTTGCGGAGAAAGAAACCCCGAACAAGCTATGCCCAGACTTCGACCAGGAAGTCATGGATGCGGCGCGTGAAGCGAAAATCGCGGGTGTGTCTTTTGGCTTTTGGGATTTGACGCATTTGCGGGTGTTCTCCCTGCTTGAGTTTGTACCGCTTTACGATGAAGAGGACGGCGCATTAAAAGCCGGTATCCGCTTTTGGCAGGTGGCACAGGATAAGCCGTTGAGAGCGACGCTGTACGAGCTGGACGGCTTTACCGAATATTTTCAGCCAAAGAACAAGAATATGGACGTCATGCAACCGAAGCGCAGTTATAAGCTGATTGAGCGCAAGGCGGAGGTCGGCGAAACCGAAATCTATGACGGCGGGAACTATCCAAGTTTTCCCATCGTTCCGCTGAAGAACAATAAGCGGTGCCTATCCGAGATCGTCGGCAAGCGCAACACCATCGACGCGCTCGATCTTGCGTCCTCGAACATGGTAAACAATGTGGACGAGGGGAATCTGATCTATTGGGTACTGTCTAACTGCAACGGCATGGACGATCTCGACGATGCGAAATTTGTGGAGCGCTTGAAAACCACCCATGTTGCTCACGCCAACGGCGACGATGGCGCGAAGGTGGAGAGCAAGACCATCGAGGCGCCCTATGAGGGCACCAGCAGCACCATTGATATGCTCAAGAAGAAACTGTACGAGGATTTTCAGTGCTTTGACGCTGCGGCGGTATCCGCGGGCAACCAGACGGCGACGGCAATCAAGGCCAGCTATGCGCCGCTGGATTTGAAAACGGACAAGTTTGAATCCGAGGTCACGCGGTTTATCGTGGAAATTCTGCGTTTGGCAGGCATTGAGGATCAGCCGAGCTACACGCGCAATCAAATCATCAACAAGAGCGAGGAAACACAAAATATTCTGCTGGGCGCGGCGTATTACGATGACGAGTACATCACAAAGAAGCTGCTGACGATCAACGGTGACATTGACCAGTACGAAGACATGGCAAAGCGGAAGGCGGCAGAAGAGATTGACTTGACGGATCCGGTGATTGACGATGGCGACCAGTGACCTCGGGCACAAACTGACAGACAAGGAGATTGCAAAGCTGGAACGGCGCATCGCAAAGCTATACCGCGAGGCGGGGGAAGAACTGCAAGCTACCATCGACGCATATTTTGAGCAGTTTGCCAAGCGCGACGAGGAAATGAAAGCGCTGATCGGCACCGTTCAGAACGGTAAGGAATGGACGGAGGGCGACTATAAGCAATGGCGTCTGAATCAGATCGGGCGAGGGGAACGCTATCAAGCCATGCGTGACAAGGTGGCACACCGCGTGACCGATGCAAACGCTGTGGCGGTATCCTACACCAACGATGCAACGCCCGGTATCTACTCCCTTAACCGCAACTATTCGGCCTATACCATCGAGAAGGCCGCGGGCAACGTCGGCTTTGACCTGTGGGACGAGCAGACGGTCAAGCGGCTTATGGTAGAGCAGCCGGACTTAATGCCATACTACCCGCCGAAACGCGCATTAAAGCGTGGCATTGACCTCGAGTATGGGAAAAAGCAAATTACCAAAAGCGTCACAAGCTCCATCTTGCAGGGCAAGAGCATCAAGCACATGGCGGATGACCTGCAAAAGAGGATTACCACCATGAGCCGCGATTCCGCCATCCGCACGGCCAGAACCGCCGTGACCGGCGCGCAGAACGCTGGACGCATGGACAGCTATGCGGCGGCGGGAAAGATGGGGATAAAGCTCAAAAAATGTTGGCTGGCTACGCTGGACGCGCGTACACGCCACTCTCATGCCATGCTTGACGGCGAGCGGGTAGCCCAGGACAAGAAGTTTTCCAACGGCTGCCGTTTCCCCGGGGACCCGCAAGGCCCGCCGTGGGAAATCTACAACTGCCGCTGCACGCTGATTGCGGCAGTGGATGAGGTAGATACATCAGACGGGCTGCGTAGGACACGCGACGGGCTTATATCTGACATGACATATGCGCAGTGGGAAGCATCGAAGCAGGGATACAGCGGCAAACAGTTATCCCCATATCACATATGGAGCGAAAAATCTGCAAAGGATGTTACGAAGAAATACATAGATTCCGCCAAGCCCCGCATGGGTAAGGTGCGATACGAGAACGGATACCGCATAAAAGGGCACAAGACCGAAATCGAAGTTGCAAACCAACTCAGAGATCAATTCGGCGGGAAGTTCGTGCTGTTGAAAGAAGCGAATGCGCAGGGGATAAAAACGCCGGACTACCTATGGCGCGGTAAACAGTGGGAATTGAAAAGTATATCAACAGCGAAAGCAGCAGATATGGCGATTCGAAAAGCCACAAAGCAGATTGCAAAAACTCCTGGAGGGGTTGTGTTACAGTGCACAGGATCCATCAATACCGATGAGCTTATACGCATTGTAGATGATAGAGCAGTTCGCAGCGTGGTTAGCACTGGGTTCGGTTTTGATGTGATTGCATTGGAAGAAAACGGTTCTCTCCTATTCGCACGAAGGTATAAAAAATGAGCCGCCCCCCCTCCAGTAACGGGAAGAGGTTCGGCTCGAAAAAACGGAAACATGAGTTTCCTCACTGTCAGTATATGCAATTCCCGAAAAAAAGTCAAGAGGGATTTTATGATGAACGTTGAAATCACCGACAACAGCAAAGAGGTTTCTGGCGCCATCCATGCGGCGCTTCTGCGGGGGCTGGAAAAGATTGGCCTGGTGGCAGAGGGATATGCGAAAAAGCTTTGCCCTGTTGACACCGGCAATCTGCGCAACAGCATCACCCATGTGGTAGACGAGCAGGAACCGGCGGCAATCATCGGCACGGATTCCGAGTACGGCGCGTATGTGGAATTAGGTACCGGAATTTACGCCGAGGGCGGCGGTGGACGGCCTACACCATGGGTATATCAGGACGCGAAGGGCAACTGGCACATGACCCACGGCAATAAACCGCAGCCGTTTCTGAAACCCGCTGCGGCTGACCATGTAAGACAGTATCGGGACATTCTGGAAAGCGAGCTGAAAAATGGATAAGGACTTTATCAAGGCGGTGGAGACCGTGCTTGCGACCGGCGCAAGGGTGCAGCTCAAGCAGATGAAGGACGGGAGCATCAAGGCGCAGATCGTCAAGATGGAAGAAATCAAAAAATAAATATGACCGCAGCGCAATTGAGCGCGCGGAAAGGCACGATGAGCCAACTACTGAGAAATTCTCGGTGGTTGGCTCTTTTCTTTTGGTAAAACCCGCGAGGTACGGCGGTTTTTATACAACGTTCGCCCCCGAAGAATTGGGGCCAAGGAAAAGGAGAACGAATAACATGGCGAAATTTACGAGAGCAGAAATCAGAAATATTCTCGGCGAGGCTTGCACCGAAGAGATCGAAAATCGCTTGGTTGCGCTGCATCTGGGCGTGGTTGACCCCCTCAAGGACGATCTCACGAAGTACAAGGCGGACGCGGAGAAACTGCCCAGCGTCCAGAAGGAATTGGACGACCTCAAGGCAGCAGGCGATGGCGGTTATAAGGAAAAGTACGAGAAGGAACACTCGGCCTTTGAAACTTACAAATCCGACGTCACGGCAAAGGAAAGCAAGGCGGCGAAGGAAAAAGCCGTGCGCGCTTACTTTGAGAGCAAAAACATCACCGGCGCGAACTTGGACCTTGCCATGCGTGGCTGCGGCGAAGAAATGTCCGCATTGGAACTGGACGGCGAGCAGATCAAGGACACCAAGAGCCTTGATGCGCTCGTAGACGGCGCCTACAAGGGGCTTGTCTCCACCACGCAGACGCACGGCGCGAATCCCGCCAATCCTCCGGCGAACACTGGCGGCGCAAAGACCCGCGAGGACATCTATAAGAAGGACGATAAGGGTCGCTATGTGATGTCTACGGCGGAGCGCCAGAAAGCGCTTGCCGATCTGATGGCAAGCGAAAACAACTGATTTTTTGAAAGGAGCTATTTATGGCTGCGAAACCTAACGTAACAACTTCTGCACAGTATAGCACTTCCGCTCGTGAGGAAGATTTTGCTACCCGATTCACGGACAACTGGGACGCGCTGCGCAACATCATGGGCATCATGCGTCCCATCCGCAAGGCCCCCGGCACAAAGCTGGTTTCCTACAAGGCCAGCGTGGACGGAGGTCTCAAGGGCGGCACTGTGGCCGAGGGCGACGAGATCCCCTTTACCAAGATGAAGGTGGAGCCTGTTGCCTACGGCGATATCGACATTGACAAGTACGCCAAGAGCGTGACGATCGAGAGCGTGGCGAAGTACGGCGCTGATGTTGCCGTGGAGAAGACCGACGAGGCGTTCCTCGTGGCGCTTCAGAACAAGGTTCTGACCGACTTTTACACCTTCCTCGGCACCGGCACGCTCAAGGTGACCGAGAAGACGTGGCAGCGAGCTCTTGCGATGGCAAAGGGCAAGGTGCTGGACAAGTTTGCCGGTCTCGACAAGGACGTGACCGAGGTGGTTGGCTTTGCCAACATCCTCGACGCTTACGATTACCTGGGCGACAAGGAGATCACCGTGCAGACCATGTTCGGCCTGAACTATGTGGAGAACTTCCTGGGCTACCGCACGCTGTTCCTGCTGCCCGAGAAGTACATCGCCTCCAAGAAGGTGATCGCTCTGCCCGTGGAGAACATCGATCTTTACTATGTGGACCCGAGCGACAGCAACTTTGCCAAGCTGGGCCTGAACTACACCGTGAAGGGCGAAACCAACCTGATCGGCGTTCATGTCGAGGGCGATTACAGCCGCGCCACGGGCGATATGTACGCCATCATGGGCATGAAACTGTGGGCTGAGTATCTGGACGGCATTGCCGTGGCTACCGTTTCGGTGGCCGGCGCGGGCTAAATAGGAGGGCGGCGTAATGCTTGAACAGGTCTTACGGCACTTGAACAACTGGTTCCTTGTGGAGATTCACGAGGGCACGTTCACCGTGGAGAATGGCAGCATTGCGCTGCCCTTTCTCCTGACCAATCAATATTTCCGCATCGTCGGCTCCGTGTTTAACGACGGGCTGCATCAATACCCGGCGACCGATCTGACGGACGAGACATTTACCGGGACGGTGTGGGCGCTGGCGGTGCCAAAGGCTGTGGTTGCGCTTGCCGAAGATATCGCCGCGTGGCAGGAGAAGAACGGAGAGGCCGTTGCAAGCCCGTATCAAAGCGAGAGCTTCGGGGGCTACTCCTACACCAAACGCAGCGCAGGAAACGACAGCGGCACGTTAAACGGCTGGCAGGACGCTTTCAGAGGCCGGTTAAACGACTGGCGGAAGCTCAAGGGGGTGGAACCGTGAGTTTACTGGACGATTTCGCAAGCAAGTGCGTGCTGATGGAAAAGACGCGAACGCCGGACGGCGCAGGCGGCTACATCGTTGCGTGGGCCGAGGGCGCAGAATTTCTCAACTATCAGGCGCTCGACACCTCGATGGAGGCCCGCAGAGCCGAAAAAGATGGCGTGACCTCGGTGTATTCCGCACTGGTCAACAAGACCGTTCCCATCGAGTACAACGATTATTTCCGTGACATGTCCACCGGCAACACCTACCGCGTGACCTCAAACCCGGAGGAAAAGGCAGCGCCGAGGTCTGCGGGTGCAATCATTAAGGCATTAAAATTCTTCACAGCGGAGCGAAAGGAGCTGCCGAAATGACAAAGGACAAGGCGCTCCATGCGTGGTTTTCTCAATTCCTCCCAGCGTATCCGACCTCCAACGTGCCGGAAGATGCGGTGTTCCCGTGGCTGACCTATGAGCTTATCACCGGATCATGGGAGAGCGGCGAAATCGCGCTGACGGTCAACCTCTGGTATTACACCGAGAGCGAAGCGATACCCAACGCAAAGGCGCAGGAAATCAGCGACGCCATCGGCATGGGCGGCTGTATGGTCGCCTACGACGGCGGAGCTATGTGGATCAAGCGCGGCTCCCCGTGGTGCCAGAACATCGCGGACGAAAGCGATAAAAACATCAAGCGGAGGTATCTCAACATCACGGTTGAGTTTCTGTCGCAAAACTGATGAAAGGGAAAGACTATGAAATTTACCCAAATTCCTGTTGATACATTTCAGAAATTACAGATCAACGCCGGTATTTTAACGACTGACTTTACGCCTGCAACAGGCACCATTGGTGAGGCAGGGCAGATCGGCGCGACGACCGGCGGCGTCAACTTCTCGGCGACTCCGGAATACTCGGACTACGGCGAAGATATTGACAACTGCCCCAAAAACACGAAGGAACTGAAAAAGCTCGATTCGTGGGAAGCAAAGGCAAGTGGTACGTTTGTCAGTGCCGATACCGCCATTGCAAAAAGCCTGTGCGGCGCTGCGGACATTGACAGCAGTGACACCACGAAAGTGACACCGAGAAATGACGTGCTTGAAAAGGACTTTTCGGATATCTGGCTGGTTGGTGACTACTCCGACAAGAACGGAGACGCGAATGGCGGCTTTATCGCAATCCACCTGATGAATGCACTGTCCACCGGCGGGTTCCAGCTTCAAACGGCGGACAAAGGCAAAGGCCAGTTTGCCTTTGAGTATACGGCGCACTATTCCATGAGCGCGCAGGACAAGGTGCCGTTTGAAATTTACATCAAGGCCGGTACGGCGGAGGCGTAAATGAGACTTTCCGACATTCAGGGCGAGCGCGTCTTTGACGTCATCGCGGATATCATCGACCCGATTGCCAACATTGCGGAGGACGATGCGGCATCCGCG
>OQVL01000378.1_pt1 | contig 22719 bp, 20 predicted proteins | sample 1691501 | NCBI WGS metagenome assembly OQVL01 (sample SAMN03418253, study PRJEB22391) | human gut metagenome | biome: human-gut; feature: organic feature; material: feces | host: Homo sapiens | place: Tanzania | collected 2013-01 | reverse complement strand
ATTATGGGCGAAAGAACACCTTCCTGGCGCACCGACTCAGTCAACTCACCAAGTTTGTCTTCGTCAAAATACTGGCGGGGCTGTCTTGGATTAGGCTTTAACAGAAATGGATTTACCCAGAGAGTTCCGTTTTCGTCGGCTTCTATTCCCGCAGGAAGTTTTTTATTATTTTCTACTGGTGCGGCTGTTACTGCAGAAGAAACAAAAGTGTCATCCTGTTCGGCTGAAGCATCTTCCATCAGCGCGCCAAGTCCTTTACCTAATCCCTTAGCCACGTGCAATTACCTCTTCCGCAAGTTTCTGATAACTTTTGGCACCAACACAATTCGGGTCGTAAAGACAAATTGGTTCCCCGTGTGACGGAGCTTCTGAAAGTCTTACGTTTCTTGGAATTATTGTGTTAAAGACAACATCCTTAAAATAACTTTTTACCTGCATTACAACATCCTGTGCAAGACGGGTACGGCTGTCATACATGGTAAAAAATATTCCGCCTATGACAAGATTTTTGTTTATATTTTCCTGAACTTTTTTTACAGTCTGAAGAAGTAGCGTAATTCCTTCAAGGGCAAAATATTCGCACTGCATGGGAACAAGAATCGCATCGGCTGCCGCAAGTCCGTTAAGCGTAAGTATTCCAAGGGAAGGCGGGCAGTCAATCAGAATATAATCGTATTTGTCGCGGACGGGCGCAAGTGCATTTTTAAGAAAGAATTCACGGTTTTCCTGGTCAACAAGTTCTATTGCCGCTCCGGAAAGATCTATTGAAGCACTTATTGTATCAAGATTTTTTACAGCAGTGTGCTTTATTGTCTCTTCGGGAGTCGACTGCCCTGCAAGAAGTTCGTAAATAGTCGGCTTTTTTTTGCTGACTCCTACTCCGCTGGACATATTTCCCTGACTGTCAAAGTCCACAAGAAGCACTTTTTTATCTGACAAGGCTATGTAAGCGCCTATATTGATGGCAGACGTAGTCTTACCGACACCGCCCTTTTGGTTTACAAAAACAAATACCTTTCCCATGACTGTATATTGTATCATTTTTTTTTATATAAGTATAGGGCACTTGACAAAGCTCGTTTATAGAAAAAAATAGTGAAAAATCTGCATAATCATGGTAAAATGGGAAAAGGGAATTACACTATTTTGGCAAGGATTATTTCAACCGTACTTTACACAGTAGGACTGCTGACTCTTATTCAGGGCTGTCGCATGTTCCGCAAAGAAATCCGCAACAGACAATGCCGGCTCTACGGAATATGCGCTTTTTTCAGTGCACTCTGGAGTTTTTCCTTTGCCCTTATGTGGAACAGCACAAATCCTGAACATGCAAGAATTTTCCGCGCTGCCGGAATGATTGGCGTGTTCCTGTTGTTTGTATTTATCACCGCCTTTATGACGCATTACCTTACTTCGCACAAAGCGTTCAAAAATTATACCAGAGTGGTAACTTTTGTAGGATGCGCACTGTGGCCTTTTATAATCGGTCCCAACAGCGTCACTTATTTTTCTACAAAAGCCGGAATGTCCTACACCTTTATTCCAAACATATTCAATACGCTGTACAATATTTTCTGCGCACTCATCGGACTGAACTTTTTTATTCTGCTTATTTTAATGCGTATGCAGGCAGGAAGAAAAAGACTGCGCATTGTTGCAGGAAAACTGGCAATCTGCTGCATCGTCATTATGATAGGAATGATTTTTGACACACTGCTTCCTGTCTTTGGATTCACGGCAATTCCGACCAGCACCTTTACGCAGGGAATAGGCGTTTTAATGGTAGCCAGTGTTCTTAAATTCCAGCTTGCATCTGAAATAAACATAGAAAATATTTCAAAATACGTTTCCAATTCAGTAAGCACGCCGATTCTTTTCTTCGATGAAAAAGAATATCTTTCCATGGAAAACACCGGTGCGCGTGAATTCTTCGGAATGATAGAAGACGATTTAAAGCAGAGCAGACTGTGGGAACTTTTTTCACTGCCCGTCGACTGTCTTACATTCAAAGGCGATAAAAGCATACGTGAAGCAGAATGCAAAATAAACAACCGTTACTGTTCAATTGAAATAAACAGAATCACTGATGAATACGGCGACACCAGTTGCTACATTGTAATCATCAACGACCTGACCGAAAAACGCGACTACATCGTAAGGCTTCAGGAATCTGAACGCAAGGCAGAAAGTGCAAACATAGCAAAATCAAATTTTCTTGCAAGAATGAGCCACGAAATAAGAACTCCGGTTAACGGAATAATCGGAATGAACGAAATAATTCTTCGCGACAGTACTGATGAAAAAACGCTCGAATCTGCAAGAATGGTCGCTGTATCTGCACACAATCTGGTTGAACTCATAAACGATATTCTTGACATTTCAAAACTCGAAGCAAACCGCATAATGCTCAACAATGACGTTTACCAGCTGCCCGATTTGTTAAAGGAAATAAAAGCTGTTGCCGAAGTAAGGACACGCACAAAAAAAATTGAATTCAAAATCTGCATAGAAAATAAAGTACCGGTTGAACTTGACGGAGATGAAAAAAAGATGCGTCAGGTTCTCATGAATCTTGTAGGCAACGCAATAAAATACACACATCAGGGTTCTGTAACGGTAAGCGTGGGTTCGGTTTATGCAAACGGTGAATTCTTTCTGCGCATAAGCGTAAAAGACACCGGAATTGGAATAAAGAGCGAATACACCGACAAAATTTTCAAAGCCTTCGAACGCGGTGAAGGAATAGAAAACAGCGGAATAGAAGGAACAGGACTGGGACTTTATATTGTCAAAAACATGCTCAAAATCATGAATGGAACAATCAGCGTAAAAAGCGAGATCGGTAAAGGAAGTGACTTCTGCATTGAAGTTCCGCAAAAACCAATCGGCAGCACAACATTTACTTCACTCGAAACTGCACCGCGAAAGTCAGACAAAGAGCTTCCCAAAATAAACATTCATATTCCTGACAAACGCATTCTGGTCGTAGACGATAACGAAATAAACAGATTCGTTGCAGCAGAACTTTTATCCTATACCGCGGCAACCATAGAAACTGCAGCAAGCGGAAGAGAATGTCTTGAAATGGTAAAGCGCAACAGATACGATTTTATTATGCTTGACCACATCATGCCTGAAATGGACGGAATACAGGTTCTGCAAAAACTCAAAACCATGGAAGGCAATATGAGTTCAAAAGCAGTTGTAATTATTCTTACGGCAAATGCAATTCAGGGTGCAAGGGAAGATTATCTTTCAAAAGGATTCGATGACTATCTGTCAAAACCGATTGATATTGTTCAGATAGAAAATGTCCTTAAAAAATACTGCGCCGCGTCAAATTGATTTTTTTCTTTAAGCGGAATATACTTTGCGCATGATTTTAACTGCAACTTTTTCCAAACCTGCAAAAAACTGCGCAAAGCTTCTTGGCCGCGATTACATAAGAATACGTTTCTGGCGTTCAACACGTTCTGCCCTCAAACCGAATGCCCAGTACGATGCCGAATTTTTTACAGCAAAACAGTCATTCAGAAAAACACTAAGCACCGTTGAATTCGAAGAGTTCGTAAAGACACATGCAGGAACGACTTTCAAAAACGTAACGCAAAAAACAGAAACAGAAGAAATCACAATTCTTTCAAACAGACACGGTGAAATCAAAATCCTGCGAAAACCGCTCAAAGAAAATTCTTTTCAAAACAAGTCCGTGCTTTCAGAAAACCGCAAAAAAAATTATATAATCAAAGAAGGTGTTCCTGTTGCGTTTCTTGTACGCCTTGGTGTAATGAACGCAGACGGAAAAGTCCTCGCACAGAAGTACGACAAATTCCGCCAGATAAACCGCTTTCTTGAATTCATAGATGACATTATTGACAGCGTAACTTCACTCTGCACCGACGGCACTTTTACAAAAGAACGGCCGCTTCACATTGCAGACTTCGGTTGCGGAAAATCTTACCTTACTTTTGCCGTATACCACTTTCTTACAGAGATAAAAAAAATTCCTGTAGAAATCACAGGCCTCGATTTAAAGGAAGATGTTATTGCTGACTGCCAGAAACTTGCACGCGACTGCGGTTACAGCGGCCTTAATTTTTATGTCGGTGACGTTGCAAATTTTACATACACGCACGAACCAGACATGCTCATTACACTTCATGCATGTGACACAGCAACAGACTATGCAATAAGCTACGCGGTCAGTCACGGAGCAAAAGCAATACTTTCTGTTCCATGCTGTCAGCACGAAATAAACACACAGCTCGACACAAAAGCAAAGTGTATTCCGCCGCAAAGTCCGCTTGCTTCCCTTTCACGCTACGGAATAATCCGCGAAAGAATGGCCGCACTTGCAACAGATGCCATACGCGCCGAACTTCTTGAACAGAAAGGCTATAATGTACAGGTAATGGAATTCATTGACGCAGCGCATACGCCAAAAAATCTTCTGATAAGAGCCGTAAAAAAAACGCGGGCAGCAGACAGTTCACAGACAGAACAGTCACGTACCCGCGTTAATTCGCTTCTTTCAGAAATGAAAGTTTCGCAAACACTCAACAATATTTTTACAAAACGTACTTCTCAATAAAGTCGCCCACACCGCTTTCGTCATTGGTTTTGTCAGTGACAAAGGCGGCGATTTTTTTCATCTGCTCAAGACCATTCTTCATGACAACACCATAACCGCACTCACGGATCATGTTTTCATCATTCATGCTGTCCCCAAATCCCATCGTACATTCAACAGGAATATTCAGTCGTGAAGCAAGCCATTTAATTGCCTCTCCTTTTCCGCAGTTCGGAGGAAGCACTTCAAGAAAGTACGGCTTGCTTGTAAAAATTACAGCACTTTCACCGAACATAGACTTGAGTTTTTCCTGCAGTGGCACAAGCTGTTCAGGCTCTCCGGGAATGAGCATTTTTGGAAACGGCTTTGACGAAAGAAATTCACGGTAGTTTTCTACAACTTTTCCCTTAAGTCCGCAAAGGTCAACATCAAGCCTTGTCCACTTTGTTTCTTCGCGGTAAAAAATTGTGTCAGGAGAATAAACTTCGCTCCTGAAGCCGGCCTTTTCTGCCTCTTCATCTGCACGAAGCAAAACGTCGGCCTCTACACTCCTGCAGTAAATCTGCTCGCGTGCATGAAGGTCAAACACACTGCATCCGTTTATTGCAATAAGATAGCGGCCGGCCTGTGTTCCGGCTATGTCAAGACGGCGCACATACGGCAGAATTCCGTCTTCTGCCCTTCCCGAACACAAGACAACGTATATTCCGCGGCGGGCACATTCTTTGAGTACCGCAACATTTTTGTCACTTATCTTTCTCTGTGAATCCAAAAGCGTGTCGTCAAGATCAAGCGCAATAAGTCTCACATCAAGTTTTTTCTGTTCTAGTCCGCTCATTTTTTTCCTATCTTGTAAGCTTGCGGTACATAGTTTTGTGAGGACGGTCTGCATCATCACCAAGCATCTTGCGGCGCCATTCAGCATATTCAGACCAGTTGCCTTCAAACCACTTTACTTCACTGTTGTTTTCAAAGGCAAGAATATGAGTACAGATTCTGTCCAGGAAGTAACGGTCATGGCTTACAACAAGAACGCAGCCTGCAAACTGGTTGATTGCTTCTTCAAGAGAACGTGTAGTTGCAATATCAAGATCGTTTGTCGGTTCGTCAAGAAGAAGAACGTTGCCTGCTTCTTTGAACATCATTCCCATGTTGAGTCTGTTTTTTTCACCGCCCGAAAGCACGCTTATTTTTTTATTCTGCTCGGGTCCGTTAAAGTTGAACCAGGAACAGTAAGCGCGGCTGTTTACTTCACGGACTGCTCCGTTTACAGGACGTCCCTTTTCGTCAACAGCGCCAAGCCTTACCAGATCTGCACCACCCGAAAGCATTTCCCAGACAGTCTTATTGGGATCCAGTTTGCTTCTCATCTGGTCAACATAAACAAGTTTTACAGTTTCGCCAATTTTGATTGTTCCAGAGTCAGGCTTTTCGTCCCCTTCACCTGCAGCAGCAGAAATCATTTTAAAGAGAGTGGTTTTTCCCGCTCCGTTCGGTCCTACAATACCAACAACAGCACCGGCCGGAATATTAAAGTCGAGGTTTTCAAACAGAAGTTTGTCTCCGAAAGATTTTGTAAGTTTGTCTGCAACAACAACTACATTTCCAAGACGCGGTCCTGCAGGAATAGAAATCTGGCTGTCGCGGAGTTTTACGCGCTTGCTTTCTTCGGCAAGAAGTTCTTCGTAGCGTGTAATATGTTCCTTGTGCTTGGCCTGCCTTCCCTTTGCGCCTGCATGAATCCATTCAAGTTCTTCTTTCATTTCGCGCTGGCGTGTGGAAGCCTGCTTTTCTTCAAGTTCAAGTCTCTTTTCCTTTGCCTCAAGCCATTCAGAATAATTTCCCTTGAACGGATAACCTTCGCCTCTGTCCATTTCAAGAATCCAGCCGGCAACGTTGTCCAAAAAGTATCGGTCGTGGGTAATAGCAATGATTGTTCCCTTATAGTCGCGCAAATGACGCTCAAGCCATGCTACAGTTTCGGCATCAAGGTGGTTGGTCGGTTCATCAAGAAGAAGAATATCCGGCTGCTGCAGCAAAAGTCTGCAAAGTGCAACACGGCGTCTTTCACCTCCTGAAAGAACATCAACAACCTGTTCGGGAGGAGGACAGCGCAATGCATCCATTGCAAGTTCAAGATTTGTTTCAAGGTTCCATGCATCGGCAGCATCAAGTTTTTCCTGAAGTTCTGCCTGTCTTGCACAGAGTTTGTCAAAGTCGGCATCGAGATCACCGAATGCTTCATTTACCTTGTCAAATTCCGCAAGAAGATCTGTTATGGGCTTAACGCCTTCCATTACAATTTCACGAACAGTTTTGCCTTCGTCAAGATGCGGTTCCTGTTCAAGATAGCCCATTGTGTATCCGGGAAGAAGCTGCGTTTCACCAGTATAGTCTGTATCTGCGCCTGCAAGAATCTTGAACAAAGAAGATTTACCTGCACCGTTTTCACCTATGACACCGATTTTTGCGCCGTAATAATAAGAAATGCTTATGTCCTTCAATACGACTTTAGTCCCGTAAGCGCGGGAAACCCTGTCCATTGTGTAAATGATTTTCTTGTCGTCTACTGTCTTTGCCATGCGGTAAGTATATAGAAGAAAATAATAAATGTCAAAGTTACCTCTAAAAATTGCAATTTTTGGAGCCTCCCTTATTAAAAAAGTTTGAATTCCGCTAATGAATTTTTATTTTCAAGCCGCGCAAAAAACTATAGACAAAAAAAATCAATGCGATATATTCAATGCTATGAAAGAACTTAACGCAAGACAAAAGAAAGACGGAATGGACATGACAACTGGGGAACCATTCAAGCTTCTCGTGATTTATTCTTTCCCTATTTTACTCGGAAGTCTTTTCCAGCAGCTCTACAATATGTGTGACACGATAATTGTAGGCCGCCTTCTGGGACCAAACGCACTTGCCGCAGTAGGAAACACCGGGCCAATGAACTTTCTGGTACTTGGTTTTCTAAACGGAATGACAAGCGGATTTGCTGTAATTACAGCACAACGTTTTGGAGCACAGGATTCACACGGACTCAGAAGATCCGTCGCAATGAATGTTATACTCAACATTGCATCAGGAGTAGTAATAACACTTCTTGCGTGCGCGTTTACAATGCCAATTCTAAAGGCAACAAACACACCGCAGGAAATAATTCAGGAATCCTTTGACTACATTTTTGTAATTTATCTGGGAATAATGTCAATGGTTCTCTACAACGGATGCTCATGTGTACTGCGCGCAGTCGGTGACAGCAAGACGCCGCTTTATTTTCTTGTAGCGTCTTCCGTACTGAATATAATTTTTGACATTCTGTTCATTGCACAGTTCAAAATGGGAGTAGCAGGTGCAGCATGGGCAACAGTAATCGCACAGGCCTTAGCCGGAATTGCATCTTTTGTGTGGATTCTTATCCGCTATCCCGAACTTCATCTTTCACGCGAAGACTTCAGTTGGAATTCAAAATTCGCATTAAAGCATCTTAACATCGGAATGAATATGGGATTCCAGTTTTCCATTACCGCAATAGGCGTTGTAATTCTGCAGGGTGCATTAAACAACTTTGGCCCGACAAAAATTGCAGCCTTTACTGCAGCACAAAAAGTTGAACAGCTTGTTACCGTTGCCGCCGGCGTTATGGGAATAACAATGACAAACTTTGCAGGACAAAATCTCGGAGCCGCAAAAATCGACAGAATAAAAGAAGGCGTTACAAAATCAATTGTAATAAGTGTCGCTTTTGCAATTATTGCAGCAATTCTGGCATGTGCATTGAGTGACCAGATGACAGCACTCTTTTTGGACAGGGCAAGTATGGATGAAGCGCGCTGGAATGAAATTCTTGATGCATCAAGAACATATCTTCGTATATGTTCTATCTTCTTCCCCATTCTGTTTGTGCTGTTTATTTACAGAAATACACTTCAGGGAGTTGGCCGTGGTTTCTGGCCGCTTATGGGCGGTGTATTTGAACTTGTGGCACGTACTGTTGCCGCATATACCCTTCCTGCAGTAATGGGCTTTGCGGGAATATGTACAGCCGAGCCTTTAGCGTGGATTGCAGCAACAGTTCCGCTCGGCATAGCATATTACATCATTATGTCAAAGTTCAGAATAACGAATACGGCAGAATAAATTAATGTCTGGTATTTGTTTTTGCAAGCAGTTTGTACTGACCTTCGGTATTGTAGAGGGCCAGTACTTCTGTAGCAAAATTTTCTTCAAGAACACTTCTGTAATTTTCTATCTGTGAAATGTAGTTAAGCGTAATCTGCGGTGTACTGTTGCGGCGTACTTTATTTGTTCCGGCATTGTACATTGCAAGGGCTGCTATTTCGTTACCTGCATTGTTAAGGCAGAACCTCAGGTGTGCAAGTCCGTAATGTGCCGAAGTTCTTGCGTCGTAAAAATCTCCTTCGTTAAGCTTCGGAAAGCTGTTGTTGTTAAGCTGGAACAGCCCCCGGTCAACACTGCCGTTTGTGTTCTTGTGTACAGCATTTGTTTTGTAGCGGCTTTCTGTATGAGCCAGCGCAAATGCAAGCGAAAGAGGAATATCATTTTCGTCGGCAGACTTAAGAATTGCCTGTGCTGTTTCGCGGCTGTTTGTAATGCGCGAATAATACCACTCAACTGCGGCTCTGCTCTGCGGCTGTCTGTAAAGAACAAGTCCGGTGTCAACTCTGTCAGAAAAATCCATTACAACTTCGGGAAGTTCCGGGTCCGAAAACAAAGTTTCGTAGTCATACTCAGGTTCCTGCTGTGACTGTACTTCAGATACGACATTTTCAGAAACGGCGTCACCTGATTCAGCAGGAAGAAAAACAAAAATGCAAATACATGAAATAAGAAGAAACAAACTGAAAGCGACGGTACCCGTAACAAATTTAATAAAATCGTTGCGTTCAAAATCCATCTAAAAAACCTCTTGAAACAAATTGCTTCATTCTCTCCTCTAATTGGAGTATTTTGACATATTTACAAAATTTGTTCAAGAGATTGTATTGAAAAATAAAGAAACAATATGAAAATAGTGCAAATATTGCGGTTATTTACCATTCCATACTGTTTCCTGCACCTATTTTTTCAGATTTTACCTGCTACGGCCGTACAGTTTTGTATAAAACTCCAGCGTTTCCCAATTCTGCGCGTCAAACAGCTGTTCAGAAGATGCACGCCACTTCCAGTTTGTTCCCAGAGTAGACGGCGTGTTCATGCGTGCTTCAGAGCCAAGTCCAATCAAATCCTGCATTGTAAGAACACAGGTATTTGCTACACTCGAAAGTGCGGCAATCATCATTTCACAGCGCAAAGAGTCGGCGTTGTTTACCCTCAGATAAGTCATGGCTGTTTTTACATCTTCCGGGGAAGCCGTTTTTGACCAGCCCAGAATTGTATCGTTGTCATGGGTGCCTGTATAAACAACGCAGTTTTTGTCGTACTTATACGGAATATAATCACTCTGTTCGCGTGAGTCAAATGCAAACTGCAGAAGCTTCATTCCCGGAAAACCGCTGTCCTTAAGAAGAGACTTTACGCTGTCTGTAAGAAAGCCCAAATCTTCTGCAATTATGGGCATTTCCCCCAAAGAAGATGCAAGCGCACGGAACAGTTTCATTCCAGGACCTGTACGCCATTTTCCGTTGCGTGCATCCGGTGAACCAAACGGAATGCAGTAATATGAATCAAAACCGCGGAAGTGGTCTATGCGCAGAATGTCATAAATTTTAAGGCTCATTTCCACGCGTTTTTTCCACCAGGAATAATTGTCTTTTTCCATAAGATCCCAGTTATACACAGGATTGCCCCACAACTGACCCGTCTCAGAAAATCCGTCTGGAGGGCAGCCGGCAACTTCTACAGGATTGTAATTCTTATCAAGACAAAACTGGTCAGGAGAAGCCCATACATCAGAACTGTCTGCAGAAACATAAATCGGAATATCACCGATAATTTTTATTCCGCAGTCATTGGCATATTTTTTAAGTGAGTTCCACTGCTTAAAGAAAAAATACTGGAGCATTTTATAATATTCTGTTCCACGCACACATTTTTTCTTCCAATCGCAGAGTGCACTTTCTTCGCGGCGTTTTATTCCGTCTTCCCATGTACCAAAAGCTTTTCCGCCGTGTTCATCTTTTATTGCCATAAAAAGTGCATAGTCTTCAAGCCAGAACGCATTTTCGCGGCAGAAGTTTTCAAAGTCAGCGGGAATATTTTTTGAAAAATGTTCATATACCGAGCGGAACATTTTGCCACGCTTTTCGTACAAAAGTCCGTAGTCGACATTGAGTTCGTCACTTCCCCAGTTTTCATTTTCTATTTCATCAGAAAAAAGAAAACCTTCGCTGCAAAGAATTTCTGGGTCAATAAAATAAGGGTTTCCGGCAAAGGTAGAAAAACTTTGGTACGGGGAATCACCAAAACTTGTCGGACCTACAGGCAAAATCTGCCAGTAACTCTGTCCCGACGCTGCAAGTCTGTCTACAAATGTGCGGGCTTCTTTTCCCATAGTTCCTATTCCGTATTTTCCCGGAAGTGACGATATGTGCATTAAAACACCCGAAGCTCTTTTTTTTAATTCATTCATTTTATTTTTCCTGTAGGCAAATGCGTTTAACGCTTTCACCCTCTATAAATTCAAACGGAATTGTTCTGTGAACAGGATTCACGCCTTTTTCGATGCAGTCAATAAGAATGTCCAGACCGTTCTGCGAAAGTTCTTCTACTTTCTGCCTTATCGTTGTAATTTTTGGGCAGTAGTATTCAGCGATGGGAATTCCGTCAAAGCCTACAACAGAAATTTCTTCCGGTACAGAACGGCCCATTTCCTTCAATTTTCGGCACGCACCTATTGCCATAACATCTGACATTGTAAAAACAGCGGTTATGTCAGGGCACTTTGACAAAAGGTCTTCCATAGCAGCATAGCCACCGACAAAGGAATATTTTGCGGTTGCGTACATTTTGCTGTAGTCAAAGGCACACCCGGCTGCATCCATTACTTCAAGAAAACCCATGTAACGGCGCAGTGACATATCTGAACTTTTTATATCACCGCCTATTACACCAATCTTGCGGTGGCCGTTGTCTACAAGATACTGTGCCGAATAAGCAGCTGCAATTATGTCATCGGTGCTTACACTCGAAAGATTTATGTTGTCTGTGTTTTCGGCCATATTGGAAATAATTACGCAGGGAATGTGTATCTCTGAAAATGCATCTTTAAAGGTTTCGGGGTTTCCTCCCAAAAAGATCATTCCCAAAGGTTTCTGCTCGTAATAAATCTTGCGTGCTTCAAGTGCTTCGTTATCGTATTCATCAAGCACGACAACATTTGCATTGTAAGGAAGCTGTTCCAGTCTTTTCTGAATTATTTCAAGAAGTGAATTCAGCAGGATACTGGAACTTCCCTTTACAATTATCACGATAAATTTTCCGTCCTGCATCTTAAGCATGCGCGCATTTCTGTTCAAAACAAAATCGTATTTGTCTACAATTTCAAGAACTTTTTTGCGCGTTTTTTCGCTTACATCAGGATGGTTATTCAAAACACGCGAGACGGTACCGACCGCGACTCCACATTCCCTGGCAATATCCTTTATGGTCATAGAAGATTAACCCTTAACAGCTCCAGCAACAACACCCTTGATAATATACTTCTGCGAACTTATATAGAACGCAATAATCGGAATAATAGCAAGAACGAGCATAGCCATGAATCCGCCGTAATCTGTAGAACCGTAAGCGCCCTGCATTGCAATCTGAATGGCAACCGGAACAGTCTTGTCGTCTGTACCAAGAATGAGGTAAGGAAGAAGATAGTCATTCCAAACCCACATTGCATTAAGAATTGCAACAGTAATTGCAGTCGGCTTCAATACCGGGAATATAATCATAAAGAAAGTCTGAACAGGATTACAGCCGTCAATTTCTGCAGCTTCTTCAAGTTCAAGGGGAATTCCCTTTACGAATCCGCTGAACATAAATACAGAAAGTCCTGCACCAAATCCAAGGTAAACAAGAACAATTCCAAAAATATTGTCAAAGTTCATTCTGTTTACAACAAAAGTCATTGTGTACATTACCATCTGGAACGGAACAATCATGCTGAACGTAAAAAGATAATAGAGAACCTTCGTAACCTTATTCTTAACGCGCACCAGAAACCATGAAGTCATTGCAGTGCACAGAATAATCAGTGCAACCGAAGCTAGTGTAATAAACAGCGAGCGCAAAAATGAAACAAAGAATCCCGAAGTCGTAAGTCCGTTAATATAGTTTTCGAATCCTGCAAAAGTCTCGCCGGTAGGAAAAGCAAACGGCGCACTCGAAATATAAATTCTCGACTTAAACGAATTGAGCAGAACAAGAAAAATAGGAATAAGAAATACAGCCGCAAGTGCAATAAGCAACACAGTAAAAATCATGTCTGCTGCGTGTTTTCTCTTGAAAATCATTGTTCAACCTCCTTTTTGTTTGTTGCCCTAAGCTGAACAAATGCAATGATAGCAACGATGATAAAGAACATAACTGCCTTTGCCTGACCGACTCCCTGCCAACCGACGCGTCCGTAGAACGTATTGTAAATATTAAGGGCAAGCATTTCTGTATTTTTTTCAGGAGCACCCGCCGTAAGGGCAAGGTTCTGGTCAAACATTTTGAATGTGTTTGTAAGAGTAAGGAAAGTACATATTGTAATCGACGGCATAACCATCGGTATTTTCACTTTGAAAAGAGTAACAAGCGGGGAAGCGCCGTCTATGGAAGCAGCCTCGACCAGATCACCCGGAATATTCTGAAGTCCTGCGATATAAATTACCATCATGTAACCAATAAGCTGCCAGTTTGTAAGAATAACGAGTCCCCAGAAACCGTACTGAGCCTTGTATGTAATATCAATTCCAAACGGAGCAAGAACACCATTAATGAGAAGGTTCCAGATGTAACCCAGAACAATTCCGCCAATAAGGTTGGGCATAAAGAAAATTGAACGGAAAATGTTTGTTCCCTTAAGACCGCGTGTAAGAATAACCGCAAGTGCAAAGGCAAATACGTTTACGGTAACAATCGAAACAACTGTAAACAGCGCAGTAAAGCCCAGCGCATGAGTAAACTCACTGTCAAAAGTAAATGCCTTGATATAATTGTCCAGACCAACCCACTTTGCATTTGTAACAGTTGTAAACTTTGTAAACGAAAGTCCTATTCCCATCAAAAAAGGAATAATAAAGAAAAGTGTAAATGCAATCAAAGTAGGAAGAACAAAGAGCGGAAAATATTTATTCATCGATTTTCTCATGTTACTATCCTCCAAAAAAAATACGCAGTGTAAATGAAGTGCAAATTAATGTTAAAAAAAATTAGAACTAAACTATTTTTAAATGTTCCGGCAGGGCACTTTTATTTGTACCCCGCCGGATTTGTCTGTATCAAAACAGCGCAGTGCAATTACATGCTTGCGTTGCTTTCCCTTTCCCATGAAGAAACAACCTCTGCCTTAACGTCTGCCCAGTCTTTTGTTTCCTGAGCATACTTAAGAAGAGAAGCACCAAAGTCATCCTTGAATTTCTGTGACGGGAACAGAGTGAAGTTCCATGCAACAGAAGTAATTCCGTCTTTGGACATCCACTTGCTGATTTCTACAGCGAGAGGATCTGTTGGTCTTTCTGACTCTTTGAATGTGTCAAACGGAGCAATAAAGCCCAGTTTGTTTGTTACATAATTCTTTCCTGTCTCGCTTGAATAGAGCCAGTAGATAAAGTCAGCAGTTGCTTTCTGGTCTGCAGCAGAAGCCTGTGAGTTGATTGCATAGAAGTTTTCTGTTCCGATGCAGAGACCCTGTGCTTCTTCTCCCTTAACACCTGTATAGATTGGAAGATACTTTACGTTCTCGGGAAGAACCTTGTTGCCCTTGACACCAGAAATCTGTCCCCATGCCCAGTTTCCGTTCTGTACCATTACACACTTTTCGAGGGCAAACTCAGACATTGAATCTACAACAGTCTTTGTTCCTACTGTCTTTCTGCTTACAACAGAATTGTTAAGATAAAGGTCAAGAATGTTCCTGTAATTGTCACCGTACTCAAAGTTAATTTTCTTTGTAGCGTCAGAAGCAAGGTCTACGTTGTTGTTCTTGAACTCATAGTATACAGGAAGGTTTGCAAGGTGTGTCTGCCATCTCCAGTCTTCTCCTGCCTTGAGTGATGTAGAAGCGAATACACCGTCAATTCCAAGTGCTGCAGCATTCTTCTGCATATCTTCTACAACAGCCTTAAGTTCTGCAAAGTTGTTTACTTCATCCATAGAAGCCATGTTTACGGCCTTGTTTGAAAGAGCAAAATACTTGTCTGTAAGTGCCTTGTTGTAAATAATTCCATAGCCTTCTACTACATACGGAATTCCATAGACTTTTCCGCCTGAAGTAACAGCGAGTGATTTGTCAGAAAGGTGCTTGTAAAGCTCTGTGTTTGAAAGGTCTGCACAATAGTCCTTCCAGTTTGCATATCCTCTTGGTCCGTTGATCTGGAACAAAGTAGGAGCTTCTTTTGTTGCCATCTTTGACATAAGGGTTGACTCATAGGCGTTGTTTGCCGCTGTTTCAACAATAACCTTAACACCAGTTTCCTTTTCATAGGCTTCTGCAAGTTCCTGATAAATACCTGCAACCTCTGGTTTAAAGTTAAGATAGCGGACAGTTCCTGCTTCAGATTTCTTGCTGCAAGATGCCATTGTAAGGACCGACGCAACTGCCATTGTCGTAGCCGCTACAGCTGTCAAAACTCTTTTCATACTTTTCATTATTGCCTCCTAGCATATAACACAATGAAACGTTACTGGAAACGTTTCCAATTACTAATAATTTTATCACATTTATGCAGGATGTCAAACTTTTTTTTCATTTTTTTGAAAATTAATGCCTTTCTTTAATCAAAAAATAACTTTTGACAAACCTTTCCAGACAAAATAACCCGCTGCCAATAATTCAATTTTTGTGCGTTCAGTAAAATCTTTGCAAAGTTCTTCTATTAAAATACAAAGATCACCCACTTCTATTCCCGGCGGATTCACGCTCCGCGGACAAGCGTAAACGCATGGCTTTTTTTTATTGTGCATTTGTGCTAAACTGTCTGCATTATGTTTTCTGAGATAAAAAAATCTGTGGCGTCGGGACTGCTTATTACAATCGGCGGTTGCGTCTACCTTACGTGCAATGAATACGGACTGGGCTGGTTCGGTTCAATTCTGTTTTCTGCGGGACTTTTTACAATCTGCGAATACCAGTTCAACCTTTACACAGGAAAAGTAGGTTACATAGCATGCAATTTTAAAGACACACGCTACATTCTTCTTGTACTTAGAATTTTACTGGTAAATCTTCTTACCTCTTTTTTAATGGGAATTCTTGTAGGCAGGTATTTTCCTGTAGTAAGCGGGGCTGCAAAAAAAATTTACGAAGCAAAACTGAACTGTTCACTTGTAAAAAGTTTTATTTCTGCCGTTTTCTGCGGAATACTCATGTATCTTGCCGTTGACACATGGAAACGCGGCAAAAAAATTGGCGTGTTTATTTACATTCCGGTTTTCATAATGTGCGGCTTTGACCACTCCATTGCAAACTCTTTTTATAACGGAGCAGCCCTTGGGGAACATACATTTACTCTTGCAAATGCAGCCCTTACAACCGTGGTAATTCTAGGAAATGCCGCCGGCGGAATGATTTTCCCCCTGTTAATCAAAGAGCGCTAAATCTGTACAAATAAGGAACGTATTTCAAGAACGGCGGAGATTCCACCGTTCTTGAAAACTTCAGTTGCTCCGCAACTGTCTTTATTTACGCGTGCGCTCTCGCGCACTAATTTAACTCAATCGCAAGTTGATACTTGCTCAATCGTTAAATTTCAAGGAACATTTTGTGTATGCGGTCGTCACCGCCCAGCTCGGGATGAAAAGCCATTGCCAGCTGGTTTTTGTATTTTACGGCTACAATGGTATTTTCATGCCGCGCAAGAATCTGCACGTCAGGCGACACACTTTCTATTGCAGGTGCACGTATAAATGTCATGGGCACATTACCGATTCCGGCAAAATCCCCTGATGTATAAAAACTTCCTAGCTGGCGGCCGTAAGCATTTCTTTTTACACTTACAGGAAGCGTGGCAAAATTGGTTCTGCCGTCGTCACTGTGCTGTGCAAGAAGAATAAGCCCTGCGCATGTTGCAAGAACAGGCATTCCGTCCTGAATTCTTTTCTTTAACCCTTCAAACATATCCAGTTCCCTTAGAAGCTTGCCCTGAACGGTGCTTTCTCCTCCAGGAAGAATCAGATAGTCAAAGTTTTTGTCCAAATCGGACTTTTCCCTCAGTTCAATGCATTCCGCGCCAAGCCTTTTGCATACGGCCTCGTGCTCTATAAAAGCCCCCTGAAGGGCAAGCACTGCAACTCTCATTTTCCGCGCTCCGCCATAAGAAGGGCAATTTCGTCTTCGTTGATTCCAACCATTGCTTCACCCAAATCTTCAGAAAGTTCTGCAATAAGTTTTGCATCAGTAAAGTTTGTTACAGCCTTAACGATTGCAGCAGCACGCTTTTTTGGATTGCCAGACTTGAATATTCCGGAACCGACAAACACGCCTTCTGCACCGAGCTGCATCATAAGAGCCGCATCTGCCGGAGTCGCAACACCGCCCGCAGCAAAATTTACAACCGGCAGCTTTTTGTTGTCATGTACAAAACGCACAAGTTCGTACGGAACACCCAGTTCCTTTGCAGCCTGGAAAAGTTCGTCAGATCTCATTGAACCCAGGCGGGCTATATCTGCATTCATTTTGCGCATGTGTCTTACAGCCTGAACAACATCACCTGTTCCCGGTTCACCCTTTGTTCTTATCATGGAAGCACCTTCACTTATTCTTCTGAGGGCTTCACCCAAATCTTTTGCACCGCACACAAACGGAACTTTGAATTCATTCTTGTTGATGTGGTAAATATCGTCTGCAGGAGAAAGAACTTCACTTTCGTCAATGTAGTCAATTTCAATTGCTTCAAGAATCTGTGCTTCTACAAAATGTCCTATGCGGCACTTTGCCATAACCGGAATGGAAACGGCCTGCTGAATTCCCTTAATCATTTTGGGGTCACTCATTCTTGAAACACCGCCAGCTGCACGTATATCTGCAGGAATGCGCTCAAGTGCCATAACCGCACACGCACCTGCTTCTTCTGCAATTTTTGCCTGTTCCGGTGTAGTTACATCCATTATAACACCGCCCTTAAGCATCTGGGCCAGCTGTTTGTTAAGTTCATATCTCTGTTCTGCCATATTTTCCTCCAGACAGCCTTCTTACAGTAGCTGCCATATTTTTTTTAGAGCGTAAACTATTTGGCACTGCCGTTAAAGATTCAATTCAATTTTTTTTGAGGGTGCCAGTTTGTGCAAAAACAGGGTGCCAGTTTGTGACAGCCACAGACCAGCCCTTAAAAACACCCATATTCCCTTAAGCGTATTGCAGATAAACGTGATATAATAGAAGAATGAACAGCAAATTCAAAAATCTCATTGAACTTCACCTACACATAGACGGTTCGGTTTCGCCCGCCTCTGCAAGAAAACTTTCACAGCTTTCAGGAATTCCCGTTCCCGAAAAAGACGAGGACTTAAAAAATGCGCTCATGTGTCCGCCGGGATGTCGCAGCCTTAACGAATACCTTTCACGCTTTGACCTGCCCTGCTCGCTTATGCAGACACAAAAATGCATTGAATCTGCCGTAGAGACGCTCTGTCTTGAATTAAAACAGCTGGGACTTTCCTATGCTGAACTCAGATTCGCGCCGCAGAAACACTGCGAAAAAGGTCTGGTACAGGAAGACGTCATTGAAGCGGCCTCATCCGGAATAAAAAACTCGCACTTTAACGCGTCACTTATTTTATGCTGCATGAGAGGAGACAAAAACCGCGCGCAGAATATCAAAACCGTGGAACTTACAAAAAAATATCTTGGCAAAAATGTCTGTGCCTGTGACCTTGCCGGAGCAGAAGCGCTCTTTCCTACACAAAATTTTGCAGATGTATTTGCCCTTGCCAGAAAACTTGAAGTTCCGTTTACAATACATGCAGGAGAAGCATGCGGTCCCGAAAGTGTGGCGGCGGCTGTAGAAATGGGGGCTTCACGCATTGGACACGGAATAAACGCGGCCCGTGATGAAAAAGTCATGGAACTTCTTGCAAAGAAAAAAATTCCGGTTGAATGGTGCCCAACCAGCAACATTAATACCTGCGTTGCGCCTTCAGTAAAAGAAATGCCCGTTCCAAAGCTCATGCGCTCCGGAATAATTGTCACTGTAAATTCAGACAATATGTCGGTTTCAAACACAAACATAATACACGAACTGCAGGCTGCAAAAGAAGCATTCGGTTGGGACGACAAAACAATTGAACAGCTTCTGCAAAATGCCCGCGACTGCGCTTTTGTACGAGGGTAAAGACTTCCCCTCGGATAAAACTTAATTATGAAGTTAATCAGTATCTAAATCCTTAAATCGTAAAGACTTAGATATTAATAATTTACTGTTTCACTTATAATTATATATCAAAAAAGTGTTATTAAGTAACTTGTTTAAGTAAGATTTTTTCTAATAGAAGAAATACGGAATTTATGCTATAACATTAAATTGAGGAAATAATTATGATTACTGGCGAAATAAAAAACAAAATAGATTCAATCTGGGACGACTTTTTCAGTGCAGGTATGAGCGAATACCTGACTGTCATCGAACAGTTCTCATACCTTATGTTCATACATTCTCTTGATGAAGTTGAAAATGAAACTGAACAGTACGAAAAAATGTCAGGTGAAAAGAAGGAACACATTTTCCCGGAAGATAAGCAGAAATACCGCTGGCACATTTTTAAGACCTTCGAAGAAAACGAACTTTTCAATTTGATGAATAAAGAGATTTTTCCGTTCATCAAAAAAATAAATGCAAACGAAGAAAGCGCATTTGCCCGCTACATGAAAGATGCAGCATTCTCTATTCCAAGCCCGCAAACCTTAAAAGCCGTAATCACAAAGCTTGATGAACTTTTTGAAAATCCAGAAGTTCAGACCCGCGACATGCTTGGTGATATTTACGAATATGTCTTGAGCAAAATGAATTCCAGCGGACAGGTAGGAATGTTCCGTACTCCAAAACAGATTCGCGACATGATGGTTCAGCTTATCCGCCCTCAACCAATGGATACAATCTGTGACCCGGCATGTGGTACAGCAGGATTCCTTATTTCAAGCGCTGAATTTATCCGTGATACTTACGGAAACAAAATGGGTGACAAGGAATGGGAGCATTATTCAAAAGGACTTCTTACAGGTTTTGACACAGGAAGTACAATGCTCAAAATCTCCGCAATGAACCTTCTGCTTCACTCAATCCATGAGCCGCATATTGCTTATCAGGACAGTGTAAGTAAGAACAACGAGATTGAAGGTCAGTTTGATGTTATCCTTGCAAATCCGCCGTTCACAGGAAGCGTAAATAAATCAACAATTGCAGAAAGTCTTACAAACGTTTGTTCTACAACCAAAACCGAGCTTCTTTTTGTTGCCCTCTTTATCCGAATGCTCAAAAAAGGCGGCCGCTGTGCATGTATCGTTCCGGATGGAGTTTTGTTCGGTTCAAGTAATGCTCATAAAGCGCTACGTAAAGAGCTGGTGGAAAATCATCAGCTTGCAGCAGTTATCAGTATGCCAAGCGGAGTATTTAAGCCTTATGCCGGAGTAAGTACTGGTATTCTTGTTTTCACAAAAACAGGTGCAGGTGGAACAGACAATGTCTGGTTCTATGATATGAAAGCAGACGGATACTCGCTTGATGATAAACGCCAGCCAATTGAAGCAAATGACATTCCAGATATCATCAAACGCTTTCACAATCTTGAAGCAGAAAAAGACCGCAAACGTACCGAGCAGAGTTTCTTTGTTCCAAAGTCTGAAATTGTTGCAAACAACTATGACTTGAGCATCAACAAGTATAAGGAAGTTGTTTACGAAAAGGTTGAATATCCTGCTCCAAAAGTTCTTATTGGTGAAATTAAGGATTTGCAGAAAGAAATTTCCAGTGACTTAATTGAACTGGAGAAAATGTTAAATGCGAGTTTGTAAGGGCACGAAGTGACCTTCAAACTCGGTAAGTTCGCAAAGCGAACGACATGCTCGGAGAATAATTAATGGAAAGTCAGAACATAGAATATAAAAAAATATGGCGAGATGAATACCTAAATAGAAAAGAAACGTTCTTCTTTCCTCGTGCAGCATTTCGAGAGCTGCTTTTAAATGCAGTAATTCATAAGGACTATCTTTCTACCACTCCAATTCAGATTCGCATTTACAAAGATAAAATCCGTCTCTGGAATGATGGAGCACTTCCAAAGGAAGTTCCAGTTGAAGATTTGTATAAAGAGCATGTTTCAAAACCATGCAATCCGAACCTTGCAAATGTATTCTTTAAATGCGGTATGATTGAAAGCTGGGCTCGCGGGTTTAGCAAGATTACAAGATACTGCGAAGAAGAAAACGCAAAACTACCAGAAATTGACCTTTCTCTTGGTGGTGTTACAGCCCGTTGTTTTGCTTCTGATAAATACCTGGCACTTATGAACAAACATCAAGAGACAGAAAATGTCCCTTTAAATGTCCCTTTAACCGAGCGCCAGAAAACTACCCAGAAAACTACCCAGAAAACTACCCAGAAAACTACCCAGAAAATTTTGGATATAATCAAAACAAATCCTTATGTTACTCGTACTGAATTGTCTGACCTTACGGGCATTTCTCCAGACGGTATAAAATGGCAACTTAAGCAACTGAAAGATAAGAAAGTAATTACTCGTGTTGGTGCTGATAAAGGCGGTTATTGGGAAATTGTTTCGGGAGATGAAAAATGAGCGAATGGAAGACGGTAAGACTTGGGGATGTGTGTGAAATATTGGATTCAAAACGTGTACCGATAACTGCACATGAGCGAAAAAACGGCTCATATCCATATTATGGAGCGAATGGAATTCAAGATTATGTTGCAGATTATATTTTTGATGATGAATTAGTTTTACTTGCAGAAGATGGTGGAAATTTTGGTTCAAAAGAAAAGCCAATCGCATATCGTGTTTCTGGAAAATGTTGGGTTAATAATCACGCTCATGTTTTAATAAAATGAGTGCGTAAAACGACACAGAAAAAGGAGCAGACATTTGGGATTACAAACAGCCTCCACCAAAGGTGCATTTCCCTTAGCAAGGGAATACCTTATAAATAAGGGGAGCCTTTGTTATTTATGCATAATCTGCATTAACTTATTCAAAATTATTACATTTGCATTGTATGTCGGATTGTAAAAGTATTATCCCTTTCGTATAATATAATTGTAAAAATAAAAGAGTGATTTCAGAATTTAAAATTTAAGGAGAATGATTATGCAGTTGTTTAATGATTTTTGTAACTATACCTTGGACGAAAATGGAGTGCTGAACAGTTTTCAGCTTGATTATCCCGAAAACTACAACTTTGGCATGTGAATAAAATGGTATCAGCTTATAATCTGATGAAAGATGCCATAGAGGATAAGTATGCCAATCCAGACAGAGAGCTGGAATATTATGTTGCAGATGATGGAAGCATGCAGGAATTAACCAAAGAAAAAGAGTTGGAAATGCTTGATAAGGCATATGAGAAACACAGCATTTTCATGGCAACTAGTACGGAAATTTGGGCTGATTTAAAAGATTTTCAACCACAGATAACCTATCCTTCAAATACAGGTCAAGCAGACACCAGCGAAACACAGACCTTTCAGTCAGGTTATAAAAAGAATGAAATCAAAAACCAGGCATATCAGGCGTTCATGTCGGCTATTAGTGATGAAAACCGAAATATGCTGTTGCAGGAACAAGGTAATCTGAATCATTTAAAATTGAATTTGGGTATATCTTCTTCAGCGAGAATTCAGATAAATAGTATTTGGGATTACTATGCAAATCAGAAGCATTAGAAAGCAATATTATAGGGATCATTTTATTGCATTTACCAGAGCTTCGGCAGTAGATAAAAGTAATAAGGCAGGTGATGTGTATGGGAAAATGTTAGTTCTGACATTTGA
>OQVL01000375.1_pt1 | contig 22822 bp, 22 predicted proteins | sample 1691501 | NCBI WGS metagenome assembly OQVL01 (sample SAMN03418253, study PRJEB22391) | human gut metagenome | biome: human-gut; feature: organic feature; material: feces | host: Homo sapiens | place: Tanzania | collected 2013-01 | reverse complement strand
ATCGACAAGACGCTCATCAAGCAGGCAATCCAGCTCGGCCAGCAAGTCCCCGGCGCCGCGCTGGTCGAAAACCGGAATCTTCAAATCCGGTGAGGCGCACAGATGGATTGCCCAAACTGCGGCGCCCAGACGAAGGTCGACAACACAATTTCCTACGGTTGGGAAGTCTACCGCCGCCGTCTCTGCCAGACCTGCAACCGGAGCTTTGAAACTGTCGAAACCATCTGCGTAGACCAGAACAAAACAACCGCCAAAATGCGCTATAAGCGCAAAAAAGCGCAGAGGTTCTACGCAAAACAGAAGCAGTCTATTACCAGTAAAGGAGAAAAACAATGCTTGAAACAGAACGTGAAGCCGTCATCCTCGGCTTGCAGAAAATTGCGGATACAAAAAGTGTCAGCTGGTGGATGCGAAACGTATGCCTGAAAGCCTCCGAAATGCTCCGCGCTGTTGTTGATGGGCGAATCGAAAACCGACGAGGACACTGGATAGACGCACCGGCACTTTCGGAAACAACCTGTTCCGCATGCGGGAAAACGTGGAACTGCTGCGATAATAATACCGAAGAGTTTTTCTTTTGCCCCAACTGCGGGGCGGAAATGACGAATGTAGAGGCAGAAAAAGCATTGGAGGCGATGAAATGAAGCTGACCATTATTTTCAAGGACGAATTTGAGGAACACATGAAAAAACAGTTTGGGCATTTCACGAATCCGCAAGTCTATGGTGTGAAGTCCGTACACATAGAAGGTGGGTATCTATGCTCCACAACTTGGGACACGGTTCGCTGGAATATGAATGATATTTCCAGATTTTACTGTGAGGAGGGCTGACAATGGCTGAATACATCGAGCGCGGAACCTGTTCATTTCCATGCCCATGCGAGGCAAAACCCACAAAGAAATCATACACACCCGCTATCGCGCCATCGCCCGTGTCAAGTCCAGATTCCCAAACGAAGACATCACAGTTATCAATCCGCTCCCCTTCACATCCGGTGAATGCCCTCTGCCGGTCTGCTGTCTGGCAGATTCCCTGAAGCGCATGACCACCGCAGACGTCATCTTCTTCGCCAAAGGCTGGGATATCGCCCGCGGCTGCCGTGTCGAACAGTTCGTCGCCTGCCACTATATGCCTCAGATTCTCCGCATGTACGAATCCAAGCAGAGAAGCCGCAAAAGGGAGCCGTTCCAATGTCTCACCCTCTGACCCATTCCGAAATCTGCTCCACCCTCGTTGAGTTGTTCGGTCCGCCGTGTGACATCTTCACCGGATCAGACTTCGACATCGACGAGTTCAAGCAGGGCTACTGTCACAAGCTGCAATCCTGCTCAGATTCCCCCAATGCCTCCTGCTGGTATGCCTTCCTGACCTTTGTTCATTCCCACATAGACAAATAAATCGAATCTTTGAACCGCTCTGATACCCTCAGGGCGGCTCTTTTTATTTCATCTCATCTGCTTCCTATCTCTCCCCCTACATTCTTCCCCTTCTTATGCCCCCCATACATACTGATTCCCGCTCTACTTATCCACCAGAACCCCTTTTCCTCTTCGCCCCTATATCTTCCACCTGCCTCCACACAAACACCTCTCTGCACCCGATATGTTTCCCTACACGCTTCATCTATCTTCCCCTTTTTCTTCCGTCTCCTACTCTTTTTTTCTAATCCCCCATACCCCTCTTTCCTTTTCCTACCCCCCCTTATGGTTCAAGGGTCTATCTTATCTCCCCACACCCCCTATATTATATATATTATATATATACTACTACTCTCCATCCTATCTCCCACCCCTTATCCTCTTTGATTCTGTTTCATTCTCGCTGTGAGGAGGTATAGGTATATCTATTCACGTCCTTTTCCTTTGAATCTGTATACTGTTTGGTATGAGGAGGTATAGTATATCCATTCATCTCTTTACTTTTTCTCTTGCCTTCATTCTATGTCTTGTTTGATGTGAGGTGGTATAGTATATTCATTCATGCCTTTTTCCATTTGAATCTATGTGCTGTTTGGTATGAGGATATATAGGTATATCTACCTTCCTCCCCCGAACGCACCCCTATTTGGGGCAAGGGTAGACTATGTAACACAAATCCTGCACCAGAAACCAATTAAACAAAATACGCATTTTGTTTAATTCACACTCTCTCTATGCGTATACATATACATATATAAGTGTATATCACTGTATACTGTGCATACATAGCACTGCATACCGCCTGCATCTACCCTGCCGCCGCGCCTGCTATGCTATGCACGCGGCATATACACCGGCATATATATATGCGCCCTACCGCACAAGCCGAGCGCTGACTGCGCCCAGGCTGCCTGCGATATGCCCGATATCAAGCCCGATATCATGCGGATACAGGGCGATCCTCTACGCGCCATATATGGTATAAAATCCCCCACCCTACTACCCAAAAACATAAAAAAAATCATTCCATAACGTTTTGTTATGTTGGCATGACAAAGTGTATCGAAGAAAAAATCAAAAATCGCTTGACAGCCGCCCGCAGACGTGCTATACTATGCGTGTCGGCCGGACAAACCGCCCGACGGACAAAGAAAAACCCATCGCACCGGGTATATGCCTGGTCAGCGACTCCCGGAACGATGGGCGACAACCCCGACAAGCGGCGTTGCTTCTATATGATATCATAAGCGGCGCCGGTTGTCAAGGACCAAATCGAAAGGATGGATCTTATGACTCAAGGCAAAATCGAAAAAATCATCCAGGGCAGACTGGCGGCCGCAAAGCTGGACTACCAAATCCGCAGACAGGAGCTTGCATGGAGAGCAGCCTCAAGAGCAGAGCTGCTAGATCTCGCCAAGGCCGATAAAGCATGCACTGAGTACCTCGGCCGGATAGCGGCACTAAGAGAAGTGCTGCTATCCATCGGCGTGAAGTACGAAGACAGCAGCGTAGCCGAAGCGGCTGAAGCCAAGGAAATCGCAAAAGAAATCGATAGCCGCTTGGCGACAAAAGAACTGCACTCGCTCTGCTAAGCCCCAACAACCGGGCGGGACATGACCACCCCCGCCCGGCACCGAAAAAAAAATATCATATAGGAAAGGTCGAGACTTATGAAAAACCAAAAAAACAAAAAGACAAGCTATCCCTACACCCTGCTCCGCTTCACCACATGGACGCCTGAGCACGGCGAGTGCAACCGCGAGAGCACCTACCGCATCCAGAGCGCGGACGATCTGGCATACCAGATGGAGCGGATGAAAAGCGAGTGGATCTATGAGGAGTACGCCGTAGAGGAGTATCAGGAGGATGCCGCAGCCGTCCGGCGAGCCATCACAGCCGGTGAGCATATGCGAGCATGGATCACGCAGGATACCGCCGAGGGCGAGATCGAGCTGGCGCGCAGCGAGATGTCCGTCGCCGACTACACGGCAGCCATCGCCGACGACATCAGCTGGTGGAGCGCAGCACCCGACGCAGAGTGACAGCCCTACGGGGGTGATCCTGCGGCAGCCCGGTCACAAGCCCTGTCAAGCGCAAAAAAAGTAAAGGAGAGCAAAACAATGAAAAAGCTGAAGAGACTCACACCGGAAGACGTTTGCAAACACATCGAATTCGCAGACATCGAACCAATCTACGATCTTTGGGGTACAATCACGGGATTTTTGTACGGCATAAATCACGGCGGGGAGCAGTACACGACGGACATCGATGCAGAAACTGTGCTTGGCGAAAAAGACGATGACGTTGATGACGATGATGCCGATGATGTCGATGCTTCCGACGACGAAGAAGACGAAGAAGACGACGACGAAGAAGAAGACATCCACGACGCCATTTACGAGTTCGAAAATCTTGAAAATCCGGATTTTTATAACGTTTGCCTTGAGTTGGCAACGATGGCAAACATCGGCGAAGCGGATTACATCCACGGCAACCCAGCGGCCATCAGTATCGACAACGGGATGACCCATTGCACAGTCGAGGAGGCTCTTGCAGCACACACCATCGATGAGTGGACGAGACTCATGATCGACGACATCCGAGAGTACGTTCAGCAAGAGCTGCCGGACGACTGTACCGACGCCCAGTTTTTGATGCGCTATCTTGAGCTTGCGCCGGTTGATCTGATCATCGGCTAAGCTGGTACAATCACAAGGGGCGGGAAACCGCCCCTATATACAAAAAAAGGAGAGAAAACACATGGCATGGTATGAAATCGAGTATAAGTGTGGGCACAAATCAGGTTTTGTCAGTGGTAAAACCATTAAGCAGAAAAGAGCCGCTTATTCTAAACTTCGTAAAGAGTTGCAGATGCGTCAGACTCCATCTGCAAGACGAAGAATAAAAGCTATTGGCCAGCGAGAAAACCGTTGGATGCAGGATGTAAATCATTGTGTATCAAAGGCACTCGTTGAATCGAACCCAAAGCATACATTGTTCGTGCTTGAAGACTTAACCGGCGTTCGTAACGCCACAGAACGAGTTTGTACCAAAAATAGGTATGTCTCTGTATCATGGTCTTTCTATGACCTCGAACAAAAACTCATTTACAAAGCCAAACAGAACCAGTCTACTGTAATAAAGGTAAATCCTCGTTATACAAGTCAGTGTTGTCCTGTATGTGGACACATCGAGAAGGCTAATCGTAACAAGAAGTTACATCTGTTTACTTGTAAAAACTGCGGTTACAAATCTAATGATGACCGCATAGGAGCCATGAATCTGTATCGCATGGGAATCAACTATCTTGAAGATAGCCAAGTACCTAGTACAGTTACAGTAGAGTAAACTTTACTGTAAAGGGTGTTGTCAACCACCCTATGATGTAACGCCACTTTAGATAGCAATATCTATCGGGGTTAAAGGTCGGAGGCGTAAGCCGTTATTACGACTGGGCAGTTACAAGCCCACTACCTTTAGGTGGTGGGTAGTTGACGCCTTAAGTCTATGGGTTTAAAAAGTCAAAATAAAAAAATTGAACCGAAAACAAGAGGAAAATAAAACAGAAACCAAAATAAAACTGAAACGAAAATGACATTAAAACCCAAACTCCCATCACTCTAGTTTCTAACTAGAGTGATTTTTTTTGTCTTTAAGTTTTCTCTCCTTATTTTATAAGCTTTTTTCTCTTGTTAAACAGATGGATGCCGTTTGGTCTATTACATCTAAAATGTATCCAAATATTTTGGTTGATCTTAATTTTTCTGGGCCGGAGAATGAAATAATACTGAAATCTGCATATGTCATTCATATTTCAGATATGCTTACAATATTTTATAATAATATGTTTAGCTATAGTAAAGTTGAATCACCTAGGCCTTTTAAAATTGAGGTTACTGATGAAGGAGAATATATTAAGATTCTATTTGAGAATAATGTCAGAGAAGATGAGAATTCATTGAATGAAAGATTTAAGGAAATGCTAAAATCTGATAGTAGACTTCAAATGGAAGGAAGAAGTGGTCTTGTCAAAGTCAATAAAATAATAAAAGCAGAGCTAGGATGTGATCAAAACAGATTAGAGATTAAAGCAGAGAATGGAAAATGTAAAGCGTCGGTTCTAATTAATCTTAAAGATATATGTGTAAGAAAATGTTAATAGTTGAAGACTTGCCAGAAAAAGCAGAAGAAATAAGTCTAGAAATTATAGCAAATTTTCCTAATATAAAAATTATAAGGAAAACATCATATCATTCTGCAATTGAAGAAATATTCAAAAATCACAAAGAGTATTTTCTCATCTTACTAGATATAACAATGTCTACATTTGATGTAAATGTTGAAGAAAATGGAGGCGTTCCAGAAACATTAGCGGGAAAACGAATTTTAGAAGGAATGTACCTTCGAGATATTCAAACAAAAGTTAAGGTTGTAACTATGTTTGAAAGTTTTGATGGTAAAAGTATCAAAGCTCTTGATCAAGAATTAAGAGAAGATAATCCGGATAGTTATGATGGATTTATATTTTTTTCTTTCAAAAAGAGTGATTGGAAAAAACAGTTAATAGAATATATTAAAACATTATTATGATACGAGTATTAATAATTGATGATTCAGAAAAGAAAATAGAATTAATTAGTAAAATCTTGGAAGAAGGATGTAATCTTAGCCTTGAGAATATTGCTGTGGCAAAAAGTGTTTCAGAAGGACGTTCTAAGGTAACTAAGGAATATTATGATCTTATACTTCTTGATCTTGTACTACCTCTTTTTAATGATGGTGATCCTGATGAGAATGGCGGTTTATGTTTTATTCGAGAAATTATCTCCGCAGGAGATAGAATTAAAATGCCAACTCAAATTATAGGATTAACCGAAAAAGAAGATGCGTATGAAAAAGAAAAAGAGGAATTTCAATCTTTACTTTTTAGTGTTATTCATTGTAGACAAAGAGACTCTGAATGGATAGGAATGGTAAAGTATGCTGTTAATTATGCAGTAAGATGTAAAGATGCTGTTTTAAATAGTTTAAAGCATAAAAACAAATATGATATCGGTATAATTTGTGCACTTCCTGAAGAATTTAAGCAATTGAAAGAAGCCTTTGGAGGTGATACAAAGTGGGAAAACGTATATTTAGAAGAGGATATTCCATTTCTCTTTAAGAGCACAACTATAACAACAATAAATAATAGTAATGTGAAAGTTATAGCTGCTATGGCAGGACGTCCTGGAGTAATACCAACATCAATACTTACGACGTTAATGTATTTACTATTTCATGTGGATTCAGTATTTATGACGGGGTTTTCAGCAGGTTTTCCATCAAAGAATCTAAAATTGGGTGATATATTAGTCGCTGCTTCTATTCAAGATTATGCAACAGGGAAGCTTAAAGATCAAGATGGAATGCTTACCCTTCTAAAAGAAATTCATCAAATAGAAGCTCCTACATGCTTAACTTTAAAAATGCAAGAGTTTATTGATGACGAAAATACTCAGCCATATTTGATGAGTAAAGTCAAGAAAGCTAACTTATTAGTTCAAGGACGAGATTCATATATGCCAATGATATCTGCTACTTGTTGTGGTCCGTACGTTGTAACATCAGAAGAATTTATAAAAGAACTTCAAGAGGGGGACCGTAAATTAGAAGGACTTGATATGGAGGGCTTTGGATTGTATCTTACTGCAAAATTACTATCTAATAAAACTCAGAAAGGTGCTCTGTGGATAAAAGGTATCGGAGATTTTGCTAATCCTCAAAAAGCAGATGGATATCATAATACATGTTCATTTAGTAGTGCAGCACTGTTGTATAAGTTTATAAAAGAAAAAATGTAATTTTTGATTTTTATATTATTATGTAGCATATTACAATTCCCATGATTTATAATATAACTCTGACGGAGGATAAGATTATTGATGCTATTTTTGAAGAGGTCAAATGAGACCAATAGGTAAAGACATAACAAAACACTACCAAATAGCGTGTAGCTCAATGAGTTACACGCTATTTGGTAGTGTTTTGTGGGCTCATGTTTGTTATGTGCTTATTATTCCCTTTTTTACGGCTTTTTTGCTACATGGGTGTAACGGGTGAACAATATAGAAAAAATTGTACCTAAACATACTTATCAATACTTATTACTACTTAATTGTAGATGACGTACAAAGTCTAAGTTGTTGATAATGTATGAGAAATGTGCAAGATACTTAATTATATTAACTCATTTAACGTAACAAAAAGATGCCAAGTTTAGGAATTGAAATTAAAAGAAGGTGCAGATTCTGTGGTAAAGAGTTTATAATCAAGACTCTAGACAGTTACTACTGTAGTCCGAAGTGTAGTAAGGCTGCTCATGCACGTAAGAAACGAGCTGAAGAAAAAGAGAGGAAGATGGCTTTAATAGCCAAGATGGTTCCTACCATTCGTGAATTCATCTCTGTTAAGGAGGCTGTAGCCATTTATGGCGTAGAACGTCAAACACTCTATCGTTTATTGAGAAAAGGTATCATACCTTGTATTAATATTGGAGAGCGAATGACCCGTATCAGAAGAGCAGATCTGGAATCTATGTTTCCAAAGCGTCCGGTTGCCCAAGCAATAAAAGAGGCTCCTTTACCAGAACTCTACAGCCTTGAGCCAGAAGACTGCTACACCATCGGTGAGGTCTGCGAGAAATATCATATCAATGACAGTTCCGTATGGACACATGTAAGGAAGTATTCTATTCCCTCTCGTCAAATCGGAAACTTTGTCTATGTACCAAAGGAAGAAATTGATAAACTATATAAGTCAGAACAGTAAATGAGAAAACCGTTATTGCACACAAAGGTCACGGTCAAACTCCGAAAGTCTGAATACCGTGAAGAGTGGTACCTCGTAGTTGAGTCGTACCCTATACTGCTAATAGCGCATTGAATGTACCTTCTGGGGCGTTTTCTAATGTACCGTCTGTGACGGATTCAAATGTACCACTTCAGATGTGGTTGCTCTAAGGTTCTGCAAAGTTAGTTTTTTTCGGGTTTTTCCGCCGCAAGGAGTCACCTTTGAGTTCTATCCGAACTGCGTTAGCGGTGAGGCGCTCCATGATGGCGTCAGCCAAGGTTGGTTCATTGATGTAGTCATACCATTTTGAGACAGGAAGCTGTGATGTCACGATCACTGATTTCCTCTGATAGCAGTCCTCAAGTATCTGCAGCAAGGCCAGACGCGAGTTGTTGTCGAGCGGTTGCAGTCCGAAGTCATCAAAGATGACGAGGTCATTTCTCTTGATATGATTGATGACCTTAAGAAGACTTCCGTCAAGTTTGGCGAGCGCTATCCGCTCAACGAACTTGTTCATGGAAAAGTATTCCATTCTGTGCCCCATGAAGAATGCCTGCCTTCCGACAGCACATGCCAAGAAGGACTTTCTGCATCCTGTCTTGCCGTTGATGAGTATATTCTCTGCCCTGTCAATGAAGGTGCAGTCCATAAGTTTGAGCAGCATCTCCTTGTTCAGGTTCCTCTCTTCCGAGCAGATGACATCTTCTATAACGGCGTTATAGCGCAGTTTGCTGGTCTTCAGGTACATCTCAGTCCGCTTGCGGTTCCGGTACTGCTGTTCGGCTTCGGCAAGCCTTGCCATGAATGTGTCCAAAGTTGGCCATTGGTTTACGGGCATGCCCTGAAGGGCCGTGTAGTATTCTGCCATACCCTTGAGTTTGAGTCCCTCTAACTGGAGGATTGTTTATTGTGTGTTCATTAGTTTGTATTTATTTGCGTGCCAGCGTGGATATCCTATTGATATGCAGACGACCCTCTTACGTTGTCATTCTTCGGTATGTATGGCATCATATCCGATTGTGCCGGAGGCGTGTCGTCAAGATTGTTCCTAAGTATTGCTTCGATGCGTTTATATGTAGAGGCCGTCTTTGGCTCTATTCTTCTGCAGGCCGCCTCAAGACGTTCCGCCCCGTATTTTCCGGCCAGGCGAAGGACACCTTGGCAGGAACGGTAGGCCTGCTGTACAAACAATGCGGACTTAAGGATACAATCGATGGATTCTTGCGTATGAGGACCCACTTGGCCGGCCTTTGACAGTAGATAGGCGGCATTTATTTCCTTTGAACGCTTGTATGCTATATGCGCTCAGGCATGTGCGCTTCAACTGTCGTGTATCCGTCGGAGTGCTTTCGGTCGTGAGTTGCTATTCTGTCAAGGCCAATCCAGACTTCCACCATATCCGCGTCGTATATAACCTTTGCTTTCTTGCCTATATGCTGATAGGGGACGCTGTAAAAGTGGTTCTTGTCGACTTGGAAGTGATAGGTGGAGTGTAACCGGAATCGAGAAATGCAGCAAAAATGGTAACCAGAGTGCAATATAAATAGTAACAGTAGTACAGCGAAATCGGTAACAAGAGTGCCGCAAAAACGGTAACAGGAATGCAATGTTTTTGAATATTAATCCGACCTTTGAGTCATAACTTTTAGCAAAGGTGTTATGACAACAAAGGACTACAAAGCACTCAGTTGACTGATTATGTACGACAAAATCAAAAGGTTCTAGGAAGAGGACCACCAATCAATCCGCTGGATAGCCAAGGGAGTTGAATCTAAACTTCAGGACTGTAAAGAAGTACCTGGAAATGGGCCAGCGGGAGTTCGAGCAGTTCTCGGACACGGTTATCAACAGAGGTCATATCCTTGACCCATATAGAGACTTTATCATCGGGCGCCTAAGCCAGTACCAGGAAACTCCTGACGCCCAGATGCATGACTGGCTTAAGGAGAACTACAGTGACTTTCCAAAGGTCTCCCCGAAGACGGTCTGCAACTATGTAATGAAGATCCGTCAGGAATACGGGCTTCCTAAAATCAGTGAAAGCGAACGTCAATACTCTGCACTCTCGGAAACAGCCCCAGGAGAGTATGCATAGGTTGACTTTGGTCAGACCAAACTTCGCAAGAGCGATGGCACGCGTGTAAAGGTGTACTTCATTGCAATCCTGCTAAGCCATAGCCGTTACAAGTTCATATGGTTTCAGGATAAGCCGTTCACCAGTGAAACTGCAGTAATCGGTCATGAGAAAGCCTTCGATTTCTTCCACGGAATCCCTAAGAAACTTGTATACGATCAGGATGCAGTGTTCCTTTGGGATGAAAACGCTGGTGACTATCGCATGACTCAGGTCTTTGACAGTTATGTTAAAAGCCGCCCGCTCAAGGCCATCTTCTGCCGCCCCGCAGACCAGGAAAGCAAGGGTAAGGTAGAGAACCGTGTCAAATATGTGAAGCAGAACTTCCTCTTGAACAGGCAGTACTCAACTCTCGACAACCTTAATCAGGAAGCACTTGCTTGGCTTGACAGAATAGGCAATGGTATGGTTCACTGTAGTCCGACTCCTTCAGTACGGGTTTGAAAAGCAGCACTAGTTCGTAATACAGGTTGACGAGGCTGAATGTCAGGTAATCGTATATCGCCATCGGCTCCTTCGCGGAATTCATCCTTACGTCCAGAGGGACTTCTTTTCCGGGGAACATCTCGTCACCGATAAGGATGGCCTCCCATGCCGCTTCGTTGGTTTTCTGGAGAGTTCCGACAGCGTAGATTTGACCTCCTTACGCGTCTGGTAGTCATCTTTTACAACGCGGCTGTAATCCAGCAATTGATGTCGTATCCGCATGCATTCAAGGTCTATCTTCGCCTTGTAGAAGTGGCTGTAGTGCTTGTCTTCAATGGATATGTCCGGCACTTTATGGGGTACTGGTCGTCCACTATAGGTGTGTATTTCCTCGCGGCACCGTCCAGCAATGTATTGATGTCGGCTCCCTTGTCATATGAGAACCAAGACGGATCTGTGATGCCGGATATGGCCTTGAGATTCGCTATAATATCCTCCAGTTTGTCAGGGCGTATGTCCAGGATGTGGGCGATTTTCTTGTAGTGCGCAATCTCTGGCATCACGACAAGGCGATACTGGCCGCCTATTATCGAATTGAGAAAATTGAACTTTATCATTTGTCCTCCTTTATCTTAATGCGTTCAGCTGCGTCTCTCTTGCTCTTGTCCACGATGTCGGCGTAGATCTGGGTGGTGCCGACGTTGGCGTGGGTGAGGAGGTGGGAGACGGTGTATATGTCGGTGCCTTCGTTGACCTGGAGGGTGTCGAAGGTGTGGCGGAAGCAGTGGAAGGTGATGTGCTTGGTGATGCCGGCGTCCTCCAGCCATTTCTAGAACGGCTTCTGTGTAGCCACTCGCGGCTGGTCTTTGAATACTCGGGCGGTGTGCTGCAGGAGGGCGCGGGAGATAGTCATGGCGGCGTTGAAGTCGTCGTCATGACATTCAAGGTGGTGCCGTAGGCTCCGTCATCCATCATCCTGACGGCGGAGAGGATCATTGCGATGCAGACTATAATATAGACTTGTAATCAATTAGTTACGCGGTTCGTGATTCAAATATGGTTCAGGAAAAACGGGTATCACTTGTCACTAAACCGGACAAGATTTGAGGGCGATTTGACCAGCGTAAATCTTGGGCAATCGATTGAAGCGGTCCCATATCACACCTCCAAGCCACAAGCCGCGGATAGCATACTAATCATTTCACGTTCGTGTTCTTCACAAACGAAATCTTTCCAATTTTGACTTGCCGGGATACCGTCGCCGGGAATCGTCGACTCGCTCATAAGTCTTAATTTTAGACTTCCTTTTTCTATCCTAGCCCTGAAAGAAGACTTCTTCCCTTCGGGTGGTAGATTAGAGAATTTGGAATTCACATTCCTTTGTATGATGCACAAGTTGCCGAATCTGTCCACACCTCCGTCATCCCAAATCCTGATCTCTGATTCTGAAGGGTCCCTGGGATACCAGTGCTCTACAGAATTCCTAAACTCGAAGGTGAAGTCCTTATAAAGGCTCCTATTACTCTTCCAAATCAGGTAATCAAGGTAATTGAATACAATATGTGGAGTTCCAACACCGAGCCGATATTCTCCATCTTCGCAAGGGGTGAAGAAATTCTCAATAATGCTTTTGCGGGCTATCTGCTCCGCAACCTCGCAATAACTGTTCAGTTTGGATGTGTTATCATTCTCCTCCAGCCATACGAGCAATCCTGTAATCCAGTGCATAACCTTAGGCGACGTATAAGACACACGCAGCGCGGCTTGAATCATCAAATTGTCATTATGGCGATAAGTGTTAGCATAGGATGTACTCCATTGCCCGTACTCCAGGAAACTCGTGTTAGTAAAATATGCTTTCTTATTACTGCCTTGGCCTGAGACGTTGAGAGTTTTCAGGCTCCATTCACCTTCTAAACTGTCGCCAATGAATTCCCTCTTTAAAATGAATTTATCGAAGAGGAATCGCATCCTCAACAGGTGCTTGATAAACTTTTTCGCGAACGCCTTTCTGTCAAGATGTTCACCTTTGAACAATCCGTGTTTGAGTACACGCTCAAAGAAGATATTTAACTTCTTGTCATTAAGAAGAGACTCGCAGAGTTCTTTGTCATCGTCGCTTTTGAGGTCCTTAACGCTCACAAAAGTCTTCAGACAGTGAATTAGGAAGTAGGGGAAATCGATTATGCTTTCAAACCTTACATTGGCATCCTTATCGCTGCCGTCGGAAGTGTCATATGATTTTTTGATTTCGAAATTCGGATCTACTATCTCGTATAATGTATTGCCCTTTTCGGAGTATTTGCCTTTGGTCGCTTTAACGAACGGTGATAATGAAGAGGGGATTGCGTTCCAATCCCCTCTGAACAATAACTCCCTGCTTGCTTTACTGAAATTCATCTGAACATAGCCGCTCATATCCCGGCAGGCGTTCCAAATCTCGGAAAAAGCGGACATCCAAGCATTATCTCCCTGAAGATAGCTCATTAACGAGGCTTTAAGTATATCGTGTTGTTCCAGTTGTTCGCCTCGGGTGTTCATTGTTTCGAAGTAATGATTCAGATCGGTGTGAGGGGGCACAACGATGCGGTACATCACGACATGAGCCAATTTCTCCAAGAAGTCTTCTCCATATTTGTCGCCATTCGACAACTCGCCATGGATGATTCTTACACCACTTATGATTGATTCTTGAATCTTGTCATTGTCAATCACGCTTGAACTCATTAGAATTCCGTCCAAATTCTCCAAGGTGTAGTTTGATTTATCTCGACAAGCAAAAGACAGCGAATGTGTGACCTTGGCCTTAAGGCAATGAAGGAGAAGGAAAAGAGACGTCAAGCGCTGTTGGCCGTCAACAACTTCGTAGTAGGAACCCTTATCCGCAACGACTAACGTTCCGATATAGTATTTGCTGTTCGGTTCTACACAGCTGTCGTTGATGTCCTCCAGGAGTTGGATGAGCTGTTTGTCCTCCCATGCAAACGCTCTTTGATAAAGAGGTATCTGGAAGCGCTTGTCTGTCTTGAAAATATTATTCTCCTCGTCTTTGTAGACGATGAGTTCCACAATATCATTATTTGCCATCTTTATACAATCCGTTAAGTATCAACAGTTTTACCGACAAATCGCTCCATGGGCCCTCGCAATAATTACACTCAACTGTTAGGTTGGAAATGTCGGCGTGCTTTCTTGCATTAGCAATTAAAGAGAATACGGGAAGATTGTTTGAATACTGCGAGTTATACTCTCCAATCGCATATTTGTTGATTGTGTCATATCCAAGATGCTGCATATCCGTGCGTATCATGAATGACCATGTGAACAACCGAAGAACTGCCATCTTGTCGAAACAATGGAATCTGTCATAGTAGCTCAACAGGACACAATAGAATAGCGTTTTGCAGTACTTTAGGCCACTGCTTTTATCACTCAGAATCTCTTGTATTGCTGAGAACTCTCCATTCTGCTCCAGTTCTTTTTTAATGTCGCGAAGCAACTGGATATAGTGGCCAACATACTCGAAAAAATCATTGCCGGCGATAAATGGTTCGCTAATCTGGAAGATTGGAGAAGATTTGAAGGCCCTCATTGCGTATGTGTAGGACTCTTTTATGTCGGCACCCTTGAACACCTCAATGTTTCGGTCACTAAATGTATCTGTCTTTGCCTTCTTGGACCAATTGAAAATAGGGAATATGTAATCGCTGAACAATTCTTTTATCTCGCTTGGCTCCTCGTCCTCCCATTTCTTCACGGCATGTTCCATTTCGAAAAGACTTGAATCCATCTCCCTAAGGTGATATGCCTTAAGAAGATCGTGAGGATAGAGTGCTTTGCCTCGACTGTTCTGGGAATCGAATAATTGAAATGCCTCGGACTCCTCGTCGACAGTGATTACAATAACCTCAATAATATCTTTCAATGCGTCAAGAAAACGCTTCTTTTCAACATCGCCTTGTAATGTGAACCATTGCCGAATGAATATGTAATTGTCTCGAATATTCTGCTTCGAGACATCATCAGAGAAGTAATGGTCAGTTAAATCAGAATGAAAAGAGGGAAGAAGGTATAGGTATACGAGGGAGATGGAAATGATCCGTTGTTGGCCGTCAATAATGAACAATTTGCCATCTTGTGAATTATGGATAAGGATAGTCCCTATACGATACTTGTATGACTCGCCATACTTTTGGCCTTCTTCAATAGCCTTGCTAATATCCATGAGAAGTTCTTCAATATTCCTCTTGGTCCATTTATAAGGCCGCTGATAATCTGGTATTGCCAGATTGGACTTTGAAAGGAGATCAAAGATGCTGGATTTATACGCTGACATTCCTGAAGATATTAATTATTGCAACCTTTAGTCTATCGTTAATTATGCGGTCGTAACACATACTTGGTACTTACAATCTTCCAAAGTTAACAATAATTTCTGAAGTAACATCCTTTCCGTTAAATGCTGGCCGACTGGTGTAGCCACCGGAGCGCAGCTTGTCCGCCGGGCATCGCTGAAGAAGATTTCGAAGAACTGGAAGGGACTCACCTCCGACCAGATGTGCGATTGGGACCGGCTGGCGGATGTCACTTGGACCGCCGGTGTATAGGTTATAACACATATTATTCCCAACAAATCCCTTCGCAGTCATAATGATTACGGAGGGATTCATTTATCATTTTCGTGGGGTCACGAAAATGATCCAGATGCGCATGAGAGCGTTATTTTACTTCTTTTTCGGAAGCTTAGCCGATGCCTTCTCTATCTTCTTTTGTTCTGAAGCGACTCGACGCTCTAACTTTTTAATATCCTCTGCTGGTGGTAATTCTTCCGGACGAATACCTCGTTGGCCTAACATATCGCGCACGCTCTTATTATTTTGCATGTGTTCGCGGGTAATAGCTGGCTCACCATAAAGATTCTTTCCTTCAACATTGTAATTCGTCATTTCGGTTGCAAGGTTTTTGGCCGCAATAGTTAGAGCAGGAAGGAAATCAGCCAGAGGTCGATTGTCTTTGACTCCAAGGCGTTTCTTCATATCTTCAGTTGTGTGCCCTCCAAATAGAACAGCATCACCCTTTGAACGAATTCTTCCGAATCCTTTATCATCTACACCTCGCTCATATATATGCTGAGAAAGCTGTTTTTCCGAAGCGCGAAGCCGATCTCGAGATTCAAGACGAGCAATATAATTAAGATGTTCTTCAATTAACTCAGCTTTACGGGTTTGAACAGCAAAGTAGCTTTGAGCAAAGGCAATCTCTTCCTTTTTAGGGTCGCCATTTTGAGCAATCAAGTAACATGCAAATCTTGTCAGCATGTAGTCCTTGATATCCCGTTCAGCGCCCTTGGCAAGAGTAATCATTTTCGTGACTTCACGAAAATGATCATCAACATCGATTCCTTGAGTGTTGCAAGATTCCACAGCTCTACTAATTGCCGTCTGGAAATTCTCCCAACGGGCATATCCGAGAACTTTTTGAAGATCTCTTGCAAACCAAACCTCTACTTGTTCCTTCCCGTTATCACTCTCAACGTATGTTGCAATGCTGTCAAAAGCAGACTTATATTGAATGATACTTTGTTTATCCATAACGTGATTATGTTATTATGCAAATTTACTCATTATTCTTATACCCTATAACGTTGAAACAGAAATAATAGAAGACTTCTGCCGGTACCGGCCCTGGTATTCTTCACCGCCGAGGACAACGACCGCAGGGATGGCCAACGTGCCAAAGCCCGCCGGTGGACATCCAGATGCTCCAACTGACCAGCGGTACCGCTATACACAGGATGCGACCGCTTCCGGGTATAGCACTTGCCGTTCCTATGATACCAGGTCAAGTCACCTGCGGAACCGTAGGCGTCCGTCCCGTTGGACAGGAATCTTCTTTTCGCGGACGTAGGCAGAGATGTATTTGCGCGTGATTCCTTCGCTCTGCATCAGATTCTCCGCGACTTCCTGAATGGAAGGCATTGAGTCTTTCTGCGCGGAGTTTATAGAGTGGAAGTCCCGGAGCTGCGATAGTGGCGTAGGGGCTGGAGCCAAGCTGGTATTACGGAGCGACAGCGGAGGAAGACTAGCTTGACCGCTTTCTATGGGGGCGTCAGCTGAACTGTGTCAAGGCTGTTAGATAAATTCGAATTTATTCGTCTTTCTTTGGAATCTTAGAACCGAGAATATAAAACAGGCCCAATAAGAACGCAACGACGAGGTTGCCGACGAAAAGAAGAAGGGCCTCCTTCCAAGAGTCTAATTTGCCAAACAACCAATAAAACAACGGGCTGGCAAAAGGGAATATAAGGATGACTGGCAATGCCGCTTTCAACACTCTTTTTTGTTTATTGTCAAGTTTCATATTCAAGCGTTAAATCTCGATTTATCGGTGTAAATATAACAAATCTACAGCAAATTGTATCTGTCTTCGAACTTTATCGCAAGCTGTTGGGAGATAATGCCCCAGTTCGGGACAGGCATCGTCCATTCTCCTTTCTATCTGTAATCCGGTTCTCCTTTTAGTGCTTCCCCGATTGCGATATCGGGGACTTCTTGCGGTTGATTGCTTTTCTGAACATCCTTGATGGTGTAGAAACGGTCCTCTTGAACATATCGGAATCTCGCAAGCAGGACGGCACTGCGGTATACATATACCCAACCATCGTCAAGATAGATTCCATAGCGGTATTCCCAACCTGTATAGGATGAACGGATATGTCTGCGGCACTCTTCCAGGCTGAATTGTCTATTTTCAAAGCTGCTATCGTAGTTTGTCCAGATATGCCTTTCAACATTTGTCAGAGCACTGTTTTTCGGGAAGAAGTTGCGGTTTTCATATTGGTAGTCCTTTATTCTGCGAACACCTTCGTTTATCGCATCCGGATATACTATGAAATTGTACCAGTTGCTTCCGTATTTCTCTTTCAGAAGCCTATATTCACATCCGTACATAGCTTCAGCCAATGCTCCCGTCAGGCTGCATAGAAGGTGCCTGTCAACATCTTGCCACCGTGCTGCGTTGTGTATCGCTGATGTGAAATCCCAAGCCGTTTCAAAACAATACCAGGTTCTCATCAGATATGTCAACAATCCGTCTGTCGGCTTTGAATCCTTCCATTGCCAGCCTGCTTTCATCTGGGCGAAGATGTTTCCGAAATGTCCTGACAGTGCCTCTTTCTTGGAGTGTCCGATATGTAGGCTCTGAATGAGTTCAATAATGATATTTCCTGCATACATTCCTTCCTTATCATCGTAGAAAATCTCTTTTGACGATTTCAACAATGCCTGTGGATTCTCATTGTACCAGGCAAGATTTGCCAACATCATCAGCCTGTCAGCATAATCGGTAGGATTGAGAGGAGGTTGTATATCCAGCTCGATGCAGTCGTTTTGTCTTCTGTCCAGACTCCACAATGCGGTGTCCAATGCCGTCTTTCCCGAATTGGAAAGTACGGCATCTTTGGATGTCAGAGATGCATAGAAACACTCTCTGTCATTCTCATAAGTCCAAGCAGCCAAGTCTCCGGCAATCGCTCCCAACATAGCGGTTCTGCTTTTATTCCTTGATAAAGGCTTGCTCACATTCAACGCAGGCCCACTGAGGGTCTCCATCTTCGTGAATACAGCAGCCTCCGAGAACAACTTCCTTGCGCTCAGCCTGTTCATATAGCTCTGGAGTCGGCATTCCATAGACTATTTTGACAACCTTTCAGCCACATTTCGGGCATTTGCAGGGCTTTCTGTTTACAACTATTGGTTCCATAATGCTTGCTTTTGATAGATGTTCAAATATAGTCAAAATCAGTATATGTATAGTGATAACTGATGAATTATTATTCACTTATAATCTCTATCCACATACGACCCAGCCGGCTTCAGCAGCTGCTGCCGTATATCCTTTGTTAGTCATTTGATTAAGCATTGACGAATTTGACATTGCTAGACACGATGCCTAGTAATGCTATCAGTTTCTCAGCATTGACTTTATCGTTGTCGCTATGCCAGTTGAGTATCCACTTGCACTCCTTTGAAACACTATCCTTAATCTTCTGGAAGTATGGCATATCAATGTCGTTGTAGGAGTGGCCAAATACTCTTATCATCTCAATGTCTGATAGGGAAGTGAAGTAATCTATATGTTTTGCAATTATGGATTGAACATCTTTGTAATTGTCGTTCATTGCTCCCTTGATACGTTCTCGTACTCCTTCCTCCATTTCCCATTGGTTGCCACAATATTCTGGATTCGGAGCAATGTAATTGTTGTGACCGACAATGATGTCATCGGATGCTACAAGGCCGTGTATATGGAGTATATGGTCTGGAGTGATGTTATACACTTTTTCAAGAGTGAGGGTGTAATTGAATGTGAGATATTTGGCATCTGCCGGAAGACAGAATCGCCGTTTTGCAGATGAAATGTCGATTGAATTAACCCAGTCATAGAATTTTTCTTTGATATCTCGCCAGAATGTTCCTAATATTAAATCTGGTGCATCCTCGAAGAGTGCTTGCGAACGCATCAAGTGATCAAGATCAACCGATAGGTCCCCCGCGATCTGCTCATAAATGTCATCCAAATCGTATGAACCGAGGGATGTTTCATAATCGGACCAATTCACACATTCAAAACGGAAATGTCGCTCAAGCGTCTTGACATGCTCGTTGTATCCTTCTTTGATGAGCCATTCTTTGAAGTGAGCATAACTTGAGTGAATTTCATGCGCTAGGTCGAAGCCATTGCCTAAAATATAGAGAGCTTTTTTCATCTGATGTTATGAATAAGGGCGGCGCTTCACTTTTATATCTTTATTTTGAATGGTATCTATAGTTGCTTCTGCACTGACTATCACAAGGTGAGGTCGTGTGACAAACGTTTTTACTAAGGCTGTATTATCAATGTTCATAGCGCATTAGCAATAATCATCCATTACGTCGCCTCCTGTCCATTCTCTGCCGAGTGCGAGGGTTAGGTACTTTTCTGCTCCGATTTCTTCGTAGTAGGAGTGGTGATTCTCGTGGATGAAGTAACCATTTTCGTATGTTATTACTGATAAAACGAAGCCGCTGATTCCTTTGACGTGTTCACTTGTCGTGATTACTGCGAGAGTATTGCCGTCATCAGAGATTTCGGCTTTATGCACGAAAGATTGATATACTTCATTACTGCAGAATACTTCTCCCTTTTTGAGGTTGCGAAGGTAGTCCTGTAATGGGGTAGAAGAGTGTTCTTTTGGGCAAAGCGGAAATTCCGAGGTTATCTTCCAGTTGAGTTGTTTGGCGCCTGGGGTTAATGAGTCCTTTAACCCGTATTCTTCTTCGTAGATGCGTCGGTTTTCTTCTTCAATGGCTTCTATTTGACGCTGATAGTCTGATTTGTATTCGCGTTTATACCAATCCGGGTCCCAGCTTTCTCCAAATGATTCACCTGTGTCTTGAAATATCCATTCGCCAATGCCTGCTCCTTTTGGTTCCTTTGGCTTGTCTTCCTCCGCCCAGCGAGAGAGATTCTTTTTGCATTTGGCTGCTTCATCTTTGGATACAGTTCGCATCCATTTTGTATTCGGTTCGGACGAACTTTCACGAAGTATTGATGGATTCTCAATGAAATCGCTTAGGGTGTGTCCATGTGATTGAAGAAGAAGGGTAATTCGTTTTCGCGTGACTGGGTTATTCAGGACATTCTCAAGACGAGTTACCCAGCGCAGATTTTCAGGCTGATTGTTACATCTATTGGTGTCAATGTGGTCTATGACCATATTGTGGTCTTCCGGTGAGTCGTGTAAGGCGGTTGCTACAATTTGATGCACTCTTACACCTCCCCAGAGCATATAGCCTGTCCTGGTGTCTTTTGTTCCGAAAGTCCAGATATTATCAAGTTTGCTTGGCCGGCTGCCTTCCTTTGGATGACGCATTACGGAACCATTGTCACGTACGGAGTAATGGCGGTCTTTGAAATCGCATTCGCGGACTTCTGTATATGAGGATATTGAATCAAACATAAATCATATATTTATGATGTAAAGTTACAGCAATTTTGCTGAATGCAGTCAAATTGTCATAATTATCGCCCGATACTTGATAATATTTTGTAACTTTAACATTTTATTGACAAAATATTCACTGATGACACTTTACGGGATAAATTATACTGAACGGATGCGGCCGATTGTGGCGGCAGGAGTTAAGTATAAGGTGGCCGTTATCAAGAGTCAAGGAACGTTGGAAGAGAAAGCGTTGAATGTTGGGAAGGAGCTGTCGAAAGTGATAGAGGGCGTTGGAAAGCAATATGGGAAGATTGGAGAAACGAAGTTCCAGATGGAAGTTGCGGATGCACTTAATAGAATCGTTAGGGGAAAGGTATTTGTTGATGAGGAGTTGGGCGAGGTCGTTGTGCTGGAGAATCTTGGAATTTTGTTTGAGCCTGGGTTGGGGATTGATGTGGTGAGGTTTCTGAGGAAAGTCTCGAAGATAACTCTGACTGTCTTGTTGTGGCCTGGAGAGATAGGTGAGGATAGATTGTATTTTCTTAACCGAGAGTCTGAAATAACACTAAAACAAACTGATATAAACTATATTACGATATGAAATACCGTGACATATTACAGTTCGAGCCGATTACTGACGTGATTCAGCTTGACAAACTTGGAAGTGATGATTACCGCGAGGATATCATCAAGTCTTTTGTGTACCCTGAGTACTTTATTGAGACGATTATCCCTGAGATTGTGAAGAATCTCAAGTTCGGGGAGCGCAACAAGAAAGGCATCCAGATCATTGGTAACTATGGTACCGGTAAGTCTCACTTGATGTCGCTGGTGTCGCTGATTGCGGAGAATGAGCATTATCTTGACAAGGTAAATAATGAGGCTGCCAAGAATGTCTTGTCGCCGATTGCTGGTAAATACAAGGTGCATCGTTTCGAGATGCAAACTGACCGCAAATTGTGGGATATCGTGACCTTCCAGATTCAGCGCTATCTTGATGAAAATGATGTCGACTATCAGTTTGACCCTGATTCTCTGAAGATGTATAGTGAGCAGTTGGATGATATGATGGTGGCCTTTGAGGAGAAGTATCCTGACAAGGGACTGCTCATCATCATCGATGAGTTGCTTGCATACTTGAAGGGCCACGCTGCGGTTGGCCAGTTGAATCAGGATTTGCAGGTACTCCAGGCTTTGGGACAGCAGTGCTCGAAGGGTCGGTTCGCTTTTATGTTCGGCGTGCAGGAGATGATTTATCAGTCGAAGGAATTCGCTTTTGCAGCTGAGATGATGTTGAAGGTAAAGGACAGATATACTGACCTTACCATCCGTAAGGAGGATGTGTCATTTGTGGTACAGAACAGGCTACTGCGTAAATCTGAACAGCAGAAGACTGCTATAAGGCATCATCTTGAGAAGTTCGTTGGATTGTTCAGTGATATGCATTCGCATTTGCAGGACTATGTGGAGTTGTTCCCCGTGCATCCGTCATATTTCGACAACTTCCAGATGATTAAGTTGGGCAGGGCTCAACGCGAGGTCATCAAGACTCTTACCAAGCAGTTTGAGAAGATTGCTGACCAGGACATTCCGAATGACAATCCTGGGCTCATTACATATGATATGTATTGGGAGCAGATGATGGCGGATACTGGCCTTATGGCGGTACCTGACTTCAAGACTGTCTCCGATACCGTGAAGTTGGTGTATGACAAGGTGGACAGCAATTTCTCTTCCACTCCGGCTCGCAAGCCACTTATACCGATGGCAAAGAGAATTGTCAATGCGACTGCCATTAAACTTCTGCAGGGCGACTTGAGCAAGGGTAATGGTGCGAGCGCTATGTCATTGGTAAATGATCTCTGCGTGACTGATGAGCTTGCTGACGATGCTGAGATGCTTAAGGACACAATTGATAGTACCGCAAAACTCATTATAAAGGCTACTTCAGGTCAGTATTTTGACTACAATGACGAGAATGAAGAGTATCACCTCAGAACTGAGGGTGGAGTAAATTTTGACCAAC
>OQVL01000373.1_pt1 | contig 22867 bp, 19 predicted proteins | sample 1691501 | NCBI WGS metagenome assembly OQVL01 (sample SAMN03418253, study PRJEB22391) | human gut metagenome | biome: human-gut; feature: organic feature; material: feces | host: Homo sapiens | place: Tanzania | collected 2013-01 | reverse complement strand
TATGCCCGGAGGCGGCAGATTAAATAAACGCAAGCCGGACGGAACCTTGCTTGAAACTCTCGGTAAAGCAGACGGAATAACGCTCGGCGAGCTTCAACGGACTGCGATCAACGTTTTAAACTCGGTAATTAACATAAAAGAATAAAAAATAAAAGGACAAAATCACATTGCAGTTGATTTTGTCTTTTTTCTCTGATAAAATATAAGCAGAAAATTGTTTTTCGAGGAGACTGGAAAATGAAACGAATAATTTCTGTTCTGTTGACGGCGGCGGTTATTATAGGTTGTCTGCCTATGATGTCTTTTGCCGTATCTGCCGACACAGATACGGTATACAGCGCAAACACCGATGAGGTGTATTTTAACGCAGGCTATGCCGAGGTAGGAAAGCCGATAAGCGTAAAGACGAAGAGCTGCGAAAGCGGGCTTATGTATAAGTGGTATATCGACAAGCAGGAGATAAGCAACTTTACCGATACATATATTCCCGTTGAGTCGGATATTGAATCAATGCTTACCGCCGAGGTCTACGGAGCAGACGGTGAGCTGATCGGCAGCGCAAATATGCTGGTAAGCAAGCTGCCCGTTGTATATATCGAAACGAAGGACAGAGAACCCCTTGTTGCGAAAAGCAAGGTGCTTAAAGCGCATATGACAATTCAGGGCAATTCCGAATTTAACGACGCTTCTGTTCTCTACGACGGCGAAACGGAGATTAAGGGCAGGGGCAACTCCACATGGATTGCAAACAAAAAGCCCTACAAGCTCAAGCTTGATTCAAAGTCCGATCTTCTCGGAATGGGCAAGAACAAGCATTGGGTTTTGCTCTCAAATCCGTTTGACGCATCGCTTTCGAGGAACAAGCTGATCTATGACCTTGCCGAAGATATGGGACTTGACGCAATGAGTTCACAGTGGGTTGACGTTGTGCTCAACGGCAAGGTTGTCGGAAACTATCTTTTGTGCGAGCATATACGAATCGGAAAGGGCAGGGTAAATATAACCAACTGGGACGATGTTGCCGATGACGTTGCAAAGGCAATTTATAAGGCGAACAAGAAAACAATGTCCAAGGATGAGCGAGACAAGCTTGCCGAGCAGATGGAGACCGATATGAACTGGGTCACGGCGGGCGAGGTGACATATAAGGGAAAAACCTACAAAATATCGGATTATTATGATCTTCCGAGCACCGACGGAGGATATCTTTTGGAAGGATACGAAGGTGAGACGCCGTATTTCAATACTGCATCCGGTCACAAGGTTACGGTCAGCAAGCCCGAGGGAATCGGAAAAGGTATGCTGAAAGAGATCGGAGATTACTATTCCGCTTTTGAAAGCGCAGCTCTGTCCTCGGATTTCTGCGCGAAATATAACGGACAGAGAACGAGGTATTCCGATCTCGCGGATGTAAAGTCATTTGCAAAATATGCGCTTATTAATGAAATTTTTCAGAATCAGGATTTCCCGTACAGAAGCACATATATGTATAAGGATGTGGACGGGAAATTGATATTCGGTCCGGTCTGGGATATGGATATGACGAGCGGAAATTCAACATATGTGTATTCCTTTAACAAATGGACGGCATTGACAAGAGGATATATTCTTAACGTTATCAAGGACCCCGCTTTTGTAAATGAGCTTTACAAGGAATACCGTGAGCTGCGATACACTGCGATCGCCGATATGCTCAAACCCGGAGGCGATATTGACGTTGCACTCGAAAAGCTCCGTGAGTCGGGCGAAAATAATGACAGAATTTGGAACGAATCAGTCGGTTTTGAGGACGATCTGAATAACTTCAGACTTTGGCTTGCACGCAGAATTGATTGGCTCGATTCGCAGATGACGAGTTATAGCACCCTCTATGCGTCGCTCAACGGCGGTCAGCTCGGCAATTCGGGGGCTTCAACACTTTCCCTTGACGGAGAAAAACTGAATATATCCTTTGAAAATGACAATATTTCTTATTTTGTCGTGTATGTCAACGGCGTTGAAACATACGAGCTCCCGTATCTCGGTGACACTGCCGTGATGTTCAGCTCCATTGAAAAGGAAAGCGTGATCAGCGTTGCATGCTATGATGACAGTGACAATTTTCTCGGTATGTCTGCCGTAACAAATTATAGGGAGCCGACAAGTCTCAAAATTACGAAAAAGCCGACAAAGCTGACATACTCGGCAGGCGAGACGATTGACCTCGGCGGACTTGAGCTTAAAGCGGTCTACTCCGACAAGACGGAAAAAATTGTTGAACCCGAATCGGTTCTTTCTTATGTCGGCGATTGTCTCGGTGCGCAGAATCCTGTGTATAACAAAATAACCGATAAAATCGGAAATGTTTATATTTCGCTCAGATACCGTGGTGCAAAGGCTGATTTCAAGATCATACGCATTGCGAATGAGGATGCGCAAAAGGTCATTGAGATGATCGACGGTTTGCCGCAGAACAACATTGAGGACAATCTCAACATTATTTTTGAGGCGAAGCAGGCTTATGACGCCCTCAGCAGTTCGGCGAAAAGCAGGGTTACAAACTCAGCCGATCTCGAAAATGTAATGAAAAAGGTCGATGAATATTCCGCCGATGATCCATCATCGGTTCTCGGATGCTATATTGAGGGTGTTTCAAGGTGTTTTCAGAGAAACCGTCTTGTAATAGTTACCAAGGGCTCGCCGAACAAGCTGCGCATTTTCTATGAAGGCAGTACGCTTACTTTCCCCGTGAACAATCGAACCTATTGCATATCTGAGAAGAAGATCGGAAATTACAGTCTCATTACGGTCGTTTACCTGATAACAAGTAAGCCGTTTACGATCGGCGCATATTATAATCACGTTCTTCAGGGCGAACTGTATACGCTCGATGTAAAAAAGGCATATGAAAACTGCAACCGAATGATTACCGGACTTTCGTACCCGAAAACATTGGCGACGGTCAACAAGTCCGCAGAACTAACCTTCTCTGCGATTGGCCGCACGGAGAAAATTCGTGCAGTCGGCGGCGGGGCGGATACAACCGTTGATGTGAAAAACAATAAAGCCGAGATGAACTTGATCTTCAACTCGGCAGGAACGAAAAGCATAAAGCTCAGCTATTACGCCGACGGCGAATGGCACAGCTATAAGGAAATAAAAATATTTGTCAGAACCGCCGAAAAGCAGGAGGGCTTGCTTGCCGTTAAATATCCCGAAGCCACAGCCTATGATGACGCTTTGGTCAGTGTTGCAACGTCGGTCGGCGTCGGCTCGGTAAGGCTTGTTTCGGACACGGAAACGCTCAATCTCGCTGCGGCGGAAAAGAACGGATACAAAATTTGGCAGTATAATGTAAAAATGGACGGTAGCAAAAATTACAGACTTGTCGTTGATTCCGCCGACACGGGCAGAATAATAAAAATCGAAAAGCTCGATAAGCTCCTGATCGTTGACAATACCGTTCGTGAATGTCGTGTTACCGACGGAAGAATTGATATTCCGCGGAGTATTTCGGCAATTTCGGACGGAGCCTTTGACAGCTTTGTCGGCACAGTTTATTGCTACAAGGATTCTGCAGCACAAAAATATGCAGAGAAAAACGGTATATCATTTGTCAATTACAGCTGTTCAATCGACATACCGACGGAGCTTGAAATGAAAGCAGGCGACAATTTTGTTATAAAGCCGAAAGACGATTCGGTGCTCGCTCCCGATTTCAGCATCGAGATCGTATCAAGCGACAGCTCTGTGATTCCCGTTACGGGCGATAAGATTACGGCAGCCGCACCGGGTTATGCAAGGGTAGCGGTGAAAAGCAACGACGGATTAATTGACAGTGAGATTCGGATATTTGTCGGCGGCGGAAGCACAAAGGGCGATGTCAACGGCGACGGTAGAATAAACTCGCTCGATGCGTTGATTATATTGCAGCACTCTGTCGGAACGTCGCTTCTCGACGGAACCGAAAAAGCGGCGGCTGACATCAACGGTGACGGACAAATAAATTCAGCCGATGCGCTGATTGCACTCAGAATTTCAACAATGGAGATCTCAATCTGGGATTATGTTTGATACTCCTGTTAAAACATAAGAAAAAGCTGTGATAAAATGGAAATTCCATTCTGTCACAGCTTTTATCCTTCCTGAAAATCAGTCGATCTCAACAGAGATTTTCTGATCGTTTCTGTTTGCCGCCGAGCGCATAACGGTGCGGATTGCCTTTGCAATTCGACCCTGCTTGCCGATTACACGACCCATATCGTCGGCTGCAACGTGAAGATGATAAACAATAACGCCGTCATCATCTATGTCGTCAACGGTAACGGTTACTGCGTCGGGATCGCTTACGAGACCCTTTGCAATTTGTACCAATAATTCGTTCATCATTGTTACCTCTGTTTAATTATTTAACAATACCGCTCTTCTTGAGAAGATCCTTAACGGTATCTGTCGGCTGTGCGCCGTTTGCAAGCCACTTTGCAGCAGCCTCTGCGTCAATCTTGATCTCAGCGGGATTCTTCATCGGATCGTATGTGCCGATCTCCTCGATGAATCTGCCGTCACGGGGATACTTTGAATCCGCAACAACAACACGGTAGAAAGGTGCCTTCTTTGCGCCCATACGGCGAAGTCTGATTTTAACCATTGTAAATTCCTCCAAAAAATAAATATAAAATAATATATCAATCACGCAAGTGATGAGTGCGTGTTTGAAAGCTAAACTGCCTTAAATGTTAAAGCCCTTGAGCTGAGAAAGGTCGGGACGTCCTCTTCTGCGTTTTTTGCCCTTACCGTTCATCTGCTTGAACATCTTCTGCATCTGCTTGTGCTGGGTGAGAAGTTTGTTGATCGCCTCAACGTCCTGTCCGCATCCTGCGGCAATTCGTTTTTTGCGGGACGGGTTGATGATCTCGGGCTTTTCACGCTCCTGCGGAGTCATTGACTCAATTATCGCACGAACTCTGTCAAACTGACGTTCATCAATGTCAACGTCCTTAATCTGCTTTTCTACGCCGGGGATAAGCGAAAGAGTATCCTTGATCGAGCCCATACGGCGGATCTGTGCGAGCTGGTCAAGCAGGTCGTTCATATCAAACTTGTTCTGCTTAAGCCTCTTTTCAAGCTCCATTGCCTTTTTCTCATCAAGAGCCATTTCCGCTTTTTCGATAAGTGAAAGCATATCGCCCATTCCGAGGATTCTCGACGCCATACGGTCGGGGTGGAATGTATCAAGATCGGTGAGCTTTTCGCCGACGCCGACAAACTTGATCGGTTTGCCTGTAACTGCTCTTGTGGAAAGCGCCGCACCGCCTCGGGTATCACCGTCGAGCTTTGTGAGCACGATACCGTCAATTCCGAGAGCCTCGTTGAACGAGGTTGCAACATTAACGGCGTCCTGACCTGTCATCGCATCTACAACGAGAAGAATTTCGTGCGGCTTGACCTCTGCCTTGATATTTTTAAGCTCGTTCATCAGCTCCTCGTCAATATGCAGACGGCCTGCTGTGTCAAGGAATACGTAATCATATCCGTGATCCTTAGCGAGCTTAATAGCTTCCTTAGCGATTTCGACAGGATTGACCTGTCCCATTTCAAAGACGGGGACACCGATGCTTTCGCCGACAACCTGCAACTGCTTGATAGCGGCGGGACGGTAAATATCGCAGGCAACGAGCAAGGGCCTGTGACCCTCATTCTTGAGCTTTAAAGCGATCTTGCCGCTGTGGGTAGTTTTACCTGAGCCTTGAAGTCCGCACATCATAACGACTGTCGGCGGATGATTGGCGACGGCAAGGCGTGCCTTTGTGCCGCCCATAAGCTCGGTGAGCTCTTCATTAACTATTTTGATAACCATCTGAGCGGGAGTAAGGCTTTCCATAACCTGTTCTCCGACCGCTCTCTTTGTGACCTTTTCGGTGAAGTCCTTGGCAACCTTGTAGTTAACGTCAGCCTCAAGCAGAGCCAGACGAACCTCACGCATTGCACTGCGGACATCCGCTTCGGTCAGTGAGCCTTTGCTTTTCAAACGCTGAAAAGCGGCTTCAAGTCTTTCGGAAAGACCGTCAAATGCCATCCGGCACACCACCTTGTTTTAAGAATAGTCCTCGGCAAGAAGCATTCCCGCAACCGCCTTGATCTTCGCTGTTGCGTCGTTAATCTCCTTGGAAAGGGTGTTTTGGCGGTTATATGCGGCGATTTCATCTGAAACCTCGATTATCTCGCCGAGACCGCTCTTCATATTTTCAAATCGGGCAACGAGTCCGAGGCGATCCTCCATATTGACAAGCTGACTTTCGGCTCGCTTTATGGCGTCGCGCACTCCCTGACGGGTTATGCCCTCGTTCGCTGCAATTTCGGAAAGGGAGAGATCATCATTGTAGTAGTAGCTGATGAATGTGCGCTGCTTATCGGTGAGCATATCGCCGTAAAAATCGAGCAGTAATGTCATATCAAGATTTTTACTCATCTAACTCTTCCTCTCATAAAAATGCCTGTAAAGTTTTTTTCTTTACAGGCAAGTATTATACATTATATAGCTTATAATGTCAAGCGTTTTCGAAAAATAAAATATGCTTTTTTCGGGCTTGTCCGAGGTGTGGAAAGCTATGTGGAAAATTATCTTCAACAGCTTTATTTTTCTTAAATATCACTAAAAAACGGAAATTTAAACAAAAAGTGTGGAAAAATATGTGGAAACTGTTGAAAATTTTCAAATTGCACTGTTGAAAAAGTCCTCGGCAACCCTGTGAGCCGTCGCCGCAAGATCCTCACGACACTCTCTGAGCACCTGCTCGAACGGTCTTTTGCCGTGGTCGGTGACGTAAATCCGCCGTATGTTTGAGCCGCTCATATCGGTGACCTTGCTCATTCCGACGATTGCAACAACGGGTGTATTGCCCGAGAGCGACGCAACCGCCGCAGGCGCTTTGCCTAGCAGAGATTGATTATCCATACAGCCCTCGCCCGTGATGACAAGGTCGGCGCATTTTGCCGCCTGTTCAAAACCCATTGCTTTCAAAACCGCCGGTGCGCCTTTGACAAGTCGAGCACCCAAAAAGCTGACTAAGCCAAATCCCAATCCGCCTGCCGCTCCTGCGCCCTCGACCGATGAATTGTCCTTGCCTATGGTGATTTCTGTCATTTCTGCAAGGTTCTTCAGTCCGTTGTCAAGCAGCTTGACCGTTTCAAAATCAGCTCCCTTCTGCACTGCGAAAACATAAGCCGCACCCGTTTTGCCGAAGAGCGGACTTACAACATCACAGAGAACCTCAATATCGGTTTGTGCAAGCCTCTTGTCAATTCCGCTGAGGTCGATTCTCGTAATATCCGAAAGTCCTGCGCCGTTGAGGGAAACCTCTTTGCCGTTCCGGTCAAGAAATTTTACACCCAGAGCCGCCGCACAGCCGATTCCGCCGTCGTTTGTGGCGCTTCCGCCGAGTCCGAGCAGGATTTTTTTACAGCCTCGGTCAAGAGCCGCTTTGATGAGCTGACCGGTGCCATAGGTTGTTGTCAGCATCGGATTTTTCCGTTTGCCGACCATCGGCAGACCGCTCGCTGCCGCCATTTCTATGACAGCGGTCGAATCGGGAAGTATGCCGTAGAATGAATCTGCTGTCTCAAAAAGCGGACCGCAGACGCTGACGGGAATTTTCTCGCCGCCGTTAAAAAGGAGAGCGTCAACTGTTCCTTCACCGCCGTCCGCAATCGGGAAGCATTTTATCTCAAGCCGTGGATTGACCTTCAGAAATTCCGATCTTATGATCTTGCAAACCTCGGTCGCCGACATAGTGCCCTTATAGGAATCCGGAGCAATAACAATCATAATAAAACTCCCGTTACAGTTTGAAATCCTCTTCGGTAAAATGACCGATTCCGATATTCTTTTTCGGAACCCTTTTCAGCGGATCATATTTAAAACTGCGGCAGGATGAGTCAAGCTGCCGTATGCCTGTTTTTACGCAGAGAACGCTGTCTCCGTCTGCCGCAATCATTCCGTGTGAGCAAAGCCGACAGGCGGGAGTGACGTCACTGCCGTTGAATAGCTTTCTTCGCATTTTATCAGTCCTTTCGGAAAGAAATATCCTAAAATATTTTATCATATTTTTTTCTCGGTTGCAAGATTAATGTCGATAATGGTAAACGCTCCAAGCACAAGCATAGCAACGGCGGCAGGTACGGAAACGGAATACGGCTTGATTATAATCTCGGAAAATGTTGCGAACACCTGAGCTTCGCAGGGGAAGAGACGAAAAAGAATATATGCGATCGGTAGTGAAACGGCGCAGTTTGCCGCTCTCGACAGCCAAAATTCACGGATCGGAACGCCGATTTTTTTGATATACGGCAATAGCTGCATATGTACCGCAAATCCCGACCAGCACAGGACCGGAGCAAGAAAATAAAACGGCAGAATTTTTGCGGCAAATGAGCAGCCGCTTGTTACCTCGGACATTATGACGAGCGTGTTAAACAGGGGATTTATCGCTGCAAGTTTAATTAAAAACGGGTTGATTGCGGAAAAAAGGAGGATATATGCGCAGATTCCGAGCATCGCATCGGTTGCGTTTGCAACGGATTGAGTGAAAGCAGACGGATCAATCCGAACCTGCGCGGCTGAAGAAGTTTTGTGATCATTTTTTGCAAAAAATCGGGAAACAAATCCGATAAGCAGTGATGCAAGAGTCTGAGAGGCGAAAAGAATAATTCCGCATTTTTTGTTGGAAAGCATTGATGATCCGACTGCCCCGATAACAAAAGCAGGTCCGGAATTGACGCAGAACCAAAGCATTCTTTTTGCCTGATTTTCGGAAAGGCCGTTGCTCTCAAACAGTTGGGATATCATTCTCAGCCCGACGGGGAAACCTCCGATCAGGCTCATAAAAATTGCACAGGCTGAGCATCCGGGGAGCCTGAACAGCTTTTCGGTGAGAGGTGAAAGAACTTTTCCGACGGCTGTGCCGACGCCCGAGCGGACAAGATAGTCGGAAATTATCATAAACGGGAAAAGAGAAGGGATAACCGTCTCGCCGCAGAGGAAAAGTCCGCTGCGAACGCCCGAACCCATAGCCGACGGATTGAGAAAGAACAAAATTATGAACGCTGTTACGGATAACAGCGAAAAAATCAGTTTTCTGTAATTATTCAAGAGGATCACCCGTAAATATATATGAGGGAAAAACTTTAAATTATGATAGGGTGAGGACTATGCCGCAGAAGGATCGCAGACAGTACAACACACCGCTTGCACACCGAATATGCGAAAGACTTGAATTGCCCGAGGACGTGCTTCGCAATTGCAGCCACATTGAGCTGATTTCAAACTGCTGTGCCATGGTTGACGGGTGTAAAAGCGTTATGGAATATGACGATACAAGGATAAAGCTGAATATCGGTAAAAACAGCGTAAGTTTTGTAGGCTACGGTTTGACGATAAAGTCGCTTTCTCTTGAGCAGGCGATGATTGAGGGAACGATTATTTCGATGGAGTTTGGAGAATGAGGGCTTAATATGATTTTCGGAGTTTTACACTTTCTTTTCGGCTTTGTCCGTTTCACGGCAAGCGGCGGATTTGCCGAGAGGTTTATTAACCTTTGTGCTTCAATGGGGATTCAGCTTTGGACGATACGGAAGAGACCCTACGGATTGGATGCCAGCACAACGATTGACGGATACAGAAAAATAAAAAAAGCCGCCCGAATGAGCGGAATGAAGGTGCGTATAAAGAAAAAATCGGGTCTGCCGTTTATTTGCAATAAGTATGAAAGCCACACGGGACTTTTCGTAGGACTCGTTGCGGTTTTACTTGTTCTGACCGTAATGTCAAATCACATATGGGTTGTCAATGTTAACGGCAACAGCGCGGTTGACGACGAGAAAATAGCCGACGTCTTTTCCGATGCGGGCTTGAAAATAGGCGTCAGAAAAAATAAATTTGATGCGAGCGATATCAACTCCGACGCCGTACTCAGCATAGGCGAGCTGTCATGGGCTTCCATAAATATTGACGGATCGGTTGCGGAGATTGAGGTCAGAGAGGCACTACGCCGACCGAATGTCGAAAAAAGCTACGGAACGTCAAACATTGTCGCCCGAAAGGACGGTCAGATTGAAATTATCGAACCGTATAAGGGCTCTGCGGCGATAAAGAACGGTCAAACAGTTATGCAGGGAGGATTGCTTGTCAGCGGAGTTACACAGGTAAGAAACGGAATGTCGGTGTTCACCGACGCGGACGGATATGTCGTGGCAAGGACGACAATAAACGTCGAAGTGCCGATAGAAAAGGAGATAGCGGTGCTGAAGCCTAAAACAAAAAGGGTATATTCGCTCTTCTTCCTCGGCAGGGAAATATCGCTTGCACACAAGAGGGAGGCAGATGTGGTTTACCGACATAAATCATGGCTGTATATTCATGGGGTAAAGATGCCGTTCGGAATTTTTTATACGCAGTATACGGATTTTTCGGAGGAGAAACAGGCGATTTCAAAGGATTATTCCGAATCGGCGGCGTTCAATAACTTTGCAATAAAAAGTTACCACGAAACGCTTCATGCTCAGAAAATAAAACAGAATGTGCAGGTGAAAGGTAACAGCATTGTCGGTGAATACTCGTGCTTTGAGAATATAGTGAAAAGAGTTGAATTCGACACAGAGGAAACTCCGCCCGAAACCCCGAATTGACAGTACAATCCGTTTGAAGCTGCAAAAAACCTCCCCGTAGGGAGGCTTTTGTTATTCACAGATGTAAATTTCCTTTGCGTAGCCGCTGCCGTCACTTGTGATACGGAATGTCGGCATCTCATAGGGCATAATCTCAAATCTGAATCCGGAATTGAGGCGGTTATACATTATGTAAGCCGACTGCTCCTTGCCGCAGATTTCCGCAACCCTGACAACGGTATCGCCGCTGCCGTCCTCCGAGAGCTTAACCTCGGTGAGGACAACCCCGTCTCCGTGAAGTTCAATCTTGCCGATGTCCGGAGCTTTACCGCCTGAAATGCTGTCGGCGATTTCTCTCGCCTTTTCGCTTTCACCGTCAAAGTAAGCGATCCAAGCCTCTCGGATTTTATCGGTTTTATCGTCGCCGTTGATTGCCGAAAGCATCTCGGCGTCAACAAGATCTTTTTCAAATCCCTCGGGCTTAATATTGCACATCGGGAGAGTGACTGTTTCAAGATCAAGGTGTGATTCAAAGAAAGCGTCCGCAAGATCTTCATATGAAATAAATTTATTTTCTTTAATAAACTCGTCGTCAATATCCGTTACGTCAACGGTTTCGGCTGCCATAACGAGAGTTCTGAAATCATCGGCGCCCTGAAGCCACTTGCTTTCTTTTTCGTCGTCAAGTACAACGGCGTCAAAAAGCGATGAGTAAACGGTCTGCGGAAGAAGATTGTTGTATATCTTTTTTCCATGGAACACACGGTATTTCTTGCCGAAATTGTCAAGAAAATATCTTACGGAATAAAGACAGCTCTTGACAAGCGCAATTTCCGAAAGTTCGGCGGAATTGTTCCATGCGCCCGCATACGGGAACCAGCGGTCAGATTTAATCATATCGGAGATTTCGGCGAAAAGCTCGGGGTCAATCGCTTTCAGCTCGGTGAGTTGATGCGCATAAAGACCGTTTATTTTGAGCTTGTCAAAGGCATTGAGCTTTTGCAATGCGTCCCTGATAGCCTCAATGCTGAATTCATTCAATACTGCAATTTTGCTCATACCTGACCCTCCTCGTCAATAAATCCGTAGTATCTGCCAATCCAATAGGCATATGTATATATATAGCAGCTTTCAATGCAAGTACCCTTGTTATTGTTTTCGGAAAGGTAATAGGGGTTTCTGTCATATTTTGAAATGAATCTTTCATTCGGCATGAGCAGAGCCGAGATTTCAAACTCTCTCTTTTCGTCGTAATTTCTGCCAATCTTAACCGCAACGTCGTGACGCTCGGAATTGATTGAAGAAGCCAAACGGTTAGCCTCAAAGTGAGTGAACCATTTTGCGTCCTTTTCAATATCAATTTCAGCGTCGGGAACGCCGAGCTTGTACATAAAGTCGTAGCCCGGAGTGTGCTCACGCAGAATAAGTCCGCTCCAAGATTTGAATGCGGCACGGTATTTTGTGAGAAGCTCCTCATCCGTTTCGAGCGTGCAGAGCATCCAGTATGTCATCAGAGCAAGCATATTGTCGCCGTACATAAGATCCTCTTCCGGATTGACCTTTTCACGCATTGCGCCTTGATAGAAGCGGTCATAGTGCTTTGCGCCGAGGTCGGCATAGCCCTCGGAGACGAGCTTGTCATAGGTCTCCTGCCAAATCCCTTTTTCACCTGTTATGTACATTGTAATCTTCAGATAAACAAGCATTTCGGAGGAATTGAGCGGAGCATCAACATAGCCGATAGGGTCGTTATCAAAATAACGCTTGCTCCATTTTGCCCACGTTGTCGGCTTGCCCGACGACTCGCAAAATTCAAAGCCGTGGTCAATAATATGCTTTGTTGTTCTTTTGCAGGCATCCTTAATTATTTTGTCAAGCTCGGGATCATTCGGCGCAAGAAAATCGTGAGCGATTTTCATCTGGAGGAAATGACCCGTAACCTCATCGCTGGAGGTGTCGGCTTTGTAATAAATATCGTCGTCTGTATAGCCGAGGTCACGGTAAAGAGCGGCGAGTCTTTCCGGAATGGGATAATCGCAGGGAACTTCTTCACCGACTCTTCCTCTGCTCATTGCATCTGTTGTAAAAATGCAATGAGCTGTTTTGCCCTCTCGCTTATAAAAAATACCGTCGTCGGGCACCGGCTCGCCGGTGACGTGATATGAACGTGCGATAAAGCCCTCGGGTCTGCCGTGAATATACATCAAAAGCAGGCAAGCCTCGCAAGCCTTCGTTGCGTTTTTCCTTGCGTCCCGAACTCTCGGATGATCCTTACCGAGCTTTTCTTTGAGCGTTGCGTAACGGAACATTTCGCCGATTGCATAGCCTGAGGTGAAAAGTCCGTCGTTATCACAGGCGGCGTGTGCATAGCGTGAATCGTAATTTCTGTATTCTCTGAGGTTACGCTGACTTACCATTCCGCGGCGCATAACATAATTATTTGTTTCATCAAGAAGAATTTCCGCTTTTTCCTCCGCCGTGAGCATGATCATCTCAATGTGAGCAACCTTATCCTTGCAAAGTGCCCAAAGATTCATTCCGTCGGCAAGCATTGCGTCAACGGCATGATGAGGAAGGTGCCGGTGAGCACTGAAATACATGATTTTATCCTCGATGCTCTCACCGTTCGGGTCATAGCGTGTGATTCCGGTTTTGCCGCCGTACCACATGACTGAATTGTCGCCCTCTGCCGAGCAGGTGTATTCACTTTTGGCTGAGGGGAGGGGATAGGGAAATTTCGACAGATCCGGAGTCTTGCTCACTGCACTGAAAAGAGCGGAAGGGACTTGCGGATCATTTCTATTTAAAAAAGTTATTCTGCGTGTTAAATGTTTTTTGAGTATATAGGGGGTCATTAAAAATCTCCTTACAAGTAATCTTTGTTGAAACGCTGTCTGAAAACAATTTTGCCGTCCTTGTCAATGTCGATCATTGTGACGCCCTGCATCCAGTCCTTTTCGTCCCAGCCGAAGTTTGAACCCATAGTGTAGGTGTTGTAGCCGTCACACTGAGCGTAAACGAGGTAAATACCGTCGTATTTGGCACAAAAATCGTTGATGTGATCGTGACCGACAATAACAGCCTGCGTACTGCCGAGTTCTTTGATGGTGTCAAACATTCCGCTGTTGAACTCGGAGCATCCGACTGATTCGTACATTCCGCCGTAGAGGATTTCGGCCTTGCCCGTCGGAACATAATTGCCGTTTTCGTCAAGCTGCATGACTTTTTCGTATTCGCAAAGAGCAATGTGCATCGCCATTATCGACTTGAATTTGCCGTATTCGCTTTCAAGGGCAAGTATGGTTTTCCTGTACCAGTCAATCTGGTCTTTTTTCAAAAAGTCGTAGCATTTAAGCTCGGCAGGCGCACCGTTTTCAATGTTGTGTTTCGGGCTTGTATTCCTGCCCGAATCAAGCATTACGATGCTCTGCTGAATTGAGGTTGGCGAGGAAAGAATATTGATGAAAAAATTGCCGTAACCGAAAAGCGACGGGTCTCCGAATTTTGAAAGGCAGTGCGGGAAGCTGATGAAATTTTTGAGCATGAAATATTTGTGATATTCTTTCTCGGCTCTTGCCTCGTGATTGCCGAAAACGTAAGCCCAGTAAATGCCCATCTTTTCCATAAATTTGCCGAATTGAATACAGTCAACCTGCTGATGGTCGGTCAGAACAACATCGCCGGTGAAAAGTATAAGATCAGGCTTTTCTGCTTCAACATGCTTTGCAAGCATAAAAAGAGACTTGTTTATGAGCTCTTTATCATCGCAAAGGTGAAGGTCGGTCGTTACAAGGATTTTAAAAGGCTTGTTGACGATTCTGCCGTTTGTGTCACATTTGGCTATGAATGTCGAATCGTCCGTTTCCTTGATAATTCTGACATCCGTACCGATAAATTTCGGCTCAATATCAAATAAATTTTTGCCGATTTTGCCGTTTGATACGGCTTTTAATCCTTTCTCTGCGGCGAGAAATGCTTTGATTGAATTATGTCTGACAAAAGTTGTAATCGGTCTCATAGTGAACTCCTTTATTTGGTCGGGAATGTTATTTCACCCGATTTGATTTTTGCAATAAGGTCGGTGAATATGAGTCTGAGACACCTAAATACCATTTTTGTTCCGTGAAAAAATCTTTCGAGAAGAGGTCTTCTTTTTTCAACATTGAGTTCAATCTCGGGACGGACATAGTCTGTCGATGTAACCTTGAGCTCGCAAACCATCATGTTGTGGTCCGAAACGGGTTGTCCTGCAAGCTCGTTGTAGTCGTCATATCTGAAATCCGTAACCTCAAATCCGACGTTTGAATTTCCGCGATAAAGAAGTCTTTCGGCGGAATCCCAACGACCCCACGGACCTCCGCCGTAGCGCTGTTCAAGCTCCTGACGTTCCTGCCAGGTTACATTATGCTCAAAATAAATTCCGTCATGGCAGAACATTGTCCAGCCGTCATCGAATCCCTCACGGGAAACATAGATTTCATAGATACCTACATCCTGCTCGGAATGAGTGTAAACATTCATATCGCCTGTGATTATAACAGGACGGTCTGCGGAGTTTTTGTCAATGTAGGCGGCGAGCTGTTCATTTTGCGCGTGTTTCGCCTTGACATCATCCGGAGAGCCGTTCGCATCGGAATGAACGTCATAAAGGTCAATGAGAATTCCGTTGAAGTCAACCGTGCATTTCATAAAGCCCTTGGGTGTAAGACCGTCGTTTGCAGCATCGAGGATGCCGTTAAAAACTTCCCATGCAACACGCTCTACATTGTAAATCGGATACTTCGAGTAAATATTCATGCCGTCGCCTACGGGAACACCGCCGCTTGTGTAGGTTGTGTAGGGGTAATTCTTCATTTGAGCGGCGAGAATTGCATGATATTGGAAATCCTCCTGAACACAGATAATATCCACACCGCTGGTGTTGAGAAGCTGACCGAGAATTTTCTGAGTTTTGGGAACAACCTTGCCGTCCTTGTCAAACTTGGAGGGGATCGGAAGTCCCGCAACATTAGCAGACATAACGGAAAGCTGGTCTTCCGTTATCTTCACATCTTCGTCCTCGGCAAATGCTACCGTGCCGACGGAAATCAGCAAAACAAGCGCAAGCAAGGCCGAGAGCATTATTTTAAACGTTTTTTTCATTATATAAGCACCTTACTTTATTGTGATTTCACCTGATTTGATTTTTGCGATAAGATCGGTAAGAATTCTGTAAATGCATCTTGACGTGAGCTTTACCGTGCGAACGAGCTTATGACCGAATAATTCTCTTTTTTCTTTGTTAAGATCAATTGCCGGTGCAACATAATCTGTCGTTGCAACTTCCATTTCGCATATCATTACGCTGTGATCCGTAACTGCACCGTGACCGTCACGGTTATTGTAGTCCTCATAGCGGAAATCCGTCGGCGTAAGCTCAACGTTACTGCTGCTGCGATAAACAACACGCTCAACGGAATCCCAGCGACCCCAATAGTTTCCGCCGAATTTTGCCTCGTATTCTGCATTAACCTCGGGCGAGAGTCGACTTGTGAAATAAACGCCGTCGTTGCAATACTCTGACCATGCGTCCTTGAATCCGCCGTTTTCAATCATCACGGGATAGAATTCCGCATTGATGTCACAGTGCATAGCAATATTCATGTCACCGGTGATAATAACCGGCATATCCTTGGAATTTTCGTTTATGTATGCCTTGAGCTGCTCAAGCTGAGCCTTCTTCGCCGCACAATCGGCGAGAGATCCGTTAGCGTCAAGGTGAGTGTCATATACATCAACAAGAACACCGTTAAAATCAACCGTGCATTTAAGGAAGCCCTTGGGGGTAAGCCCGTCGTTTGCAGCGTCAAGAATTCCGTTGTAAGCCTCCCATTCAACACGCTCGATGTTGTAGATAGGATACTTGGAGAAAATGTTCAAGCCGTCACCGACAGGAACGCCGCCGCTTGTATATGTCTTGTAGGGATAGTTTGTCATCTGTTTTGCGAGGATCGCATGGAATTGAAAATCCTCTTGAACGCAGATGATGTCAATGCCGCTGTTGTTGAGCATTTCGCCCATGATTTTCTGAGTTTTGGGAACAACCTTGCCATCTTTGTCAAACTTTGACGGAATAGGAAGTCCCGCAACATTTGAAGAAATAACCGTAAGCTTGTTCGATGTGTTCTCTTCGGCAAAAGCGATTGTTCCGATGCCGAGCATAAGGGCAAGAACAAGCAGGGAAGAGATGATGATTTTGAGAAACTTTTTCATTACATACTGCCTCCATTATAGATATAAATTAATTATACTAATTTAAACCAAAACAGTCAATCTTTTTTTATGATATATCAAACGAAAACAGCATTATGTTAATGTTGACTTTTAATTAAAATATTGATAGAATAAACTGAATAAAACCATACGGTGGTGTTTGAAATGCAAAAGAAGGATTTCGATCTTAAAGATTTACAAAATGCGGAATACTACATGCTTTACAAGCTTGATGAAATCTGCAAATCGATTGGAATAGATTTAATTTTGGGTTATGGAACATTGTTGGGCGCAATCAGGCACGACGGATTTATTCCGTGGGATGATGACATTGACGTTATCGTCAGCGACAAGGATTTTAAAAAGCTAAAAAGGCATTTCAAAAAGCACAATAATAATATCAATGGTTTATTTTTTGCATACTATACAACCGATCATGAGACAATTCATTTTCTGCCGAGAATAAGGCTGGACGGCACATATGTTGATGAGTATGCGACTGACGAGCTTAATATCAATAAGGGACTTTGGATTGATATTTTTGTTTTCTGCGATTGTGCAGGAAATGATAAACTTTTTGAACTTCAGAAAAAGCTGCTTGGATGTATTTTTATGATTCATGAAAAATATCTCAACAGATATAAGAGAAGACATAATATAGATTTTCAAAACACACGGATTTATGACATATCCGAGAGATTACCGGAACTTTTGAGAATTAAATTGATTTCATTGATAAGATTTGTTATATGTAAACTCGGAAGCAAAAACGATAAGGTTTTTGGTATTTGTATGTATGAATATAAAATAGCAATACCGAGAAGGTACATTGAAGAACTCGATGAGCATATATTCGGAACAAGAAAATTTAAAATTCCTAAGGACTATGACGGATATTTGAAACTGTATTACGGTGATAGCTATATGACTCCTGTTGTAAGCCGTTCTCATTTTCCGTTAGATACGGTTGTTTTCCCGGAGGAAGTTTTTGAAAAAATAGAAGAATTTACGAAAAAGGAGCTGGCATGAGTTATGTATAACATAGGCTTCACAACCGGAGTATTTGATGTCTTTCATGTCGGACATTTGAATTTGCTTGAAAATGCAAGGCAATGTGTTCTCATCTGATTGTTGCGGTTTGCGATGACGATTATGTGAGAAATGTAAAGCATAAGGAGCCTGTTTACCCGCTTGAGGACAGAGTAAGAATTTTGGCGGCGCTTAAATGTGTTGATGAAGTTGTTGTGATCAACCCCGAGGAGACAGAGGATAAAATGCTTTGCCAAAGTAAATATAAATTTGATGTTTTGTTTTCGGGAGACGACTGGAAGGGTACGGAGAGATACAACAAAACCGAACAGCAATTTGCAAAAATCGGAGTAAGCATAGAGTATTTGCCGTACACACAAGGCATTTCCACAACTCAGATAAAAGAAAAAATGAAAAACAACGGATTATTTTGCGATTGCAAAAGACTGTAGATTTTCGGCCTCTAAAACCTATCATTTTGGAGGTAAAATTCTTGAAATTCAATAAAAACAAGATACTTAGTTTTTAGATTGGAACGTATTATTATGTCGGATTATATTGAAAGAGCAAACAGGGTTGTGCCGTCAAAGGCGCAGATAGATTTTATGAACACGGAGTTCATGGCGTTTATCCATTTCGGAATGAATACGTTCTGTAACACGGAGTGGGGAACGGGACGTGAACCCGAAAAATATTTTAAGCCTGCCGATTTCTCGGCAAAGCAATGGGTAAGCACAGTTAAAACAGCTAAGATGAGGGGACTTGTCCTGACTTGCAAATATTCGGACGGATTCTGTCTTTGGCCGAGTAAATACACCGATCACAGTGTAAAAAACTCGCCGTGGAAAGACGGCGAGGGTGATCTTGTCAGGGAACTTGCCGACGAATGTGCCGCCGAGGGCATCAAGTTCGGAATTTATCTTTCACCGTATGATATGCATGAGCCGACATTCGGCACGGAAAAATACAACGACTTTTTTGTAAATCAGTTGACTGAGCTTTGCACGAATTACGGCGATATTTTCTGCGTATGGTTTGAGCGTGACAACAGCGGTCAGCAAAATTATGATTGGCAGAGATACTACGATACGATTCGCAAATATCAGCCGAATGCGATGATATGCAACTGCGGCCCCGATATCCGTTGGTGCGGCAACCATGTCGGTGTGAACAGAACGAGTGAATGGAGCGTTGTGCCGAAGGATTTAATAAACAATGTCCCGTCAAAAAAGCTTGTTGAGCCCGATCTCGGCAGCAGAAGAAGAATTAAAAGAGCAAAGGAGCTTGTGTGGTTCCCGTCGATTACCGATATTTCGCTCAGACCGGGCTGGTTTTTCCATGAGACGGAAAACTTTGACGTTAAGGTGCTTTCTAAGGCGCTTGAGGTTTATTTCAAGTCCGTTGGAAACAACGGTTCGCTGATATTGAACATTTCTCCGTCACACACAGGAAAAATAGACAAGGTTGACGTTGAGCATCTTGTAACTTTAGGTGTTCAGCTCGGAATTGAATTTAAGGAGAATTTCGCCGAGAACGGAAAATTTGAGGACGAGGGTCACAGCGATGATCTCCATACCGCACGGTTTATAAATTCGGGCAAATCGTATTTCAAGAGTGCTCCGAAAGCGCACAAAAGCGTTATAACTCTTGATATGGGCGAGGTAAAAAATATTAACAAGGTTGTCCTTGCGGAAAATATTGAAACAGGACAGCAGGTCGAAAAATTCAAGCTCTATTATTATTTCGATAGAAAATGGCACAAGCTGTACAGCGGTACGACGATCGGCAGAAAGAAAATCTGCCTTCTGCCGACAATGGATGCAAGACGGCTGAAGCTCGTTATCGAAAAAACGAGAGATTTTGCAACGATTGCAACGTTTGAAGTTTATTGATGTTAATTAATTAAAAAGGCGTTTCGGAAATTTTCCGAAACGCCTGATTACTTTCAGCTTTACTCTATTTCAAAATTTATTTAGCAACGTCTATCACGCGGTTTTCACGGATAACGTTGACCTTGATCTGTCCGGGATACTCCAGTTCATCCTCGATTTTCTTGACGATGTCTCTGGCAACAAGCACCATCTGATCGTCCGAAACCGCATCGGGCTTAACCATGATACGAACCTCACGGCCTGCCTGTATCGCATACGATTTTTCAACGCATGGGAATGAGTTTGTAATCTCCTCAAGTTTTTCAAGTCTCTTGATATAGTTCTGAAGATTTTCTCTTCTTGCACCCGGTCGTGCAGCGGATATCGCATCTGCCGCCTGAACGAGGCAAGCAACGATTGTTCTTGCTTCAACGTCGCCGTGGTGAGCTTCGATTGCATGAACAACATTATCGTTCTCTTTATACTTTCTTGCGTATTCAACGCCGAGCTCAATATGTGAGCCCTCCATCTCGTGGTCAAGAGCCTTTCCGATATCATGGAGAAGACCCGCACGCTTTGCAGTCTTGACATCTGCGCCGAGCTCTGCTGCCATAAGACCTGCGAGGTAGGAAACTTCAAGTGAGTGGTTGAGAACATTCTGACCGTAGCTGGTACGGTATTTCAGCTTGCCAAGCTGTTTGATAAGCTCGGGATGAATTCCGTTGACGCCTGCGTCAATTGCGGCTCTTTCACCTGTCTGCTTAATTGTGTGCTCGACTTCACGCTTTGATTTTTCGTAAAGTTCTTCAATTCTTGTCGGATGAATGCGTCCGTCGGCAATGAGCTTTTCAAGGGTGAGTCTTGCGATCTCACGGCGAACCGGGTCAAAACACGAAACCGTAATGGCCTCGGGTGTGTCGTCGATAATGAGATCTACACCTGTGATTGTCTCAAGGGTTCTGATGTTTCGTCCCTCACGGCCGATTATGCGACCTTTCATCTCATCGTTGGGCAATGCAACAACCGAAACCGTGGCGTCGGCACTATGATCTGCGGCACAGCGCTGAATTGCGGTTGCAATAATTTCACGAGCTTTCTCGTCTGCTTCATCCTTTGTTTTCTGCTCGTATTCCATAATCTTGACCGCTTTCTCATGTACAAGATCGGACTCAAGAGTTTTAAGCAGATAATCCTTAGCCTGTTCCTTGTTGAAGCCTGAAATTTTTTCGAGCATTTCAATCTGACTGCGTTTAACAAGCTCAATTTCCTCCGCTTTCTTGTCGGCAGCCTTGATCTTGTTGTTGAGCTGTTCGTCTTTTCTCTCGATATTCTCCGTCTTTCTGTCGAGGCTTTCCTCTTTCTGAGCGATTCTGCGCTCCTGACGCTGAACCTCGCTTCTTCTTTCACGAAGCTCTCTTTCAAGCTCGTTGCGCTGACGGTGGATCTCGTCCTTAGCCTCAAGGATCGCTTCCTTTTTCTTGGACTCCGCCTTTGAAACGGCGTCGTTCACAATTCTGGTAGCTTCCTGCTGAGCGGAACCGATCGTGGCCTCTGCCACTTTCTTACGGTAAGCGATACCGATCGCAACACCGGCGGCTGCCGCAACGACAACACAGGCAATTATGATCACTGCAAACAGTGATATTTTAATTGATAACAAAGTCTAAATGCACCTCCTGTCTTAGAATTTAATTAAGTTACAAATTTTAATAAATTTATGTTTGACCAACCGTCGAATGTTCGTTTTCGCCGATTCGATCCGACGCTTTTGCAGTTCGGCAAACTACAATAACATCTGTACTATTTTAATACATTTTTATGCTTATGTCAAGGCGTGTTATACGATTTCAATAAACTGTACTAATTTTATCTATATTATTTATAAAATATTGTAATTTGTTTTTATTTTATTTGACAAATGGAATTATTTATTGTATAGTATGTGTACTTAGATCAAGCTGAGGTATATTTTTCATAATTATGTAATAATAATGAGAGATTGATCTTTTGCGTTTTTCGATAAATGTGCGGATTTAAGACGGATCGGCGCAAAAGAAAGAGAGATGAAAGGGGATCTTAACCTATGAGAAAGATTACGGAAAAGGTACTTGCGGTCTTACTGATACTGACGATCGTATTTACGACCGGAGCAACATTCGGCTATGCGAAAACCGACGCCGACGTGCCGAGCGGAGAAATAATTTACGATGAAACCGACCCGGGGTATAACGAGGGCAAGGACCATCTTACAACGGCACAATTTTTTGCCTTTGTTGACAAGATTAATGCTATGTTCAAGAATGTTTTCGGCTTCAATATTATAAACGAAAACAAGATCAAAATTGAAGTCAACGGCGTTATGAACGATATCTTCACCGAGTGGACGATCAAAAGCGGCGGCACACTCGACGTTATCAAAATTGCAAACTGTCTGCCGAATTTTACCGACGGATCGGATAAGGTCTGCGATCTTTTGAACATTAATGTTGATGTTTTGGCACCGATGTTTAAGGAAAAGGCAAATGAGTTCTACGCTCAGGGCAAGACCTTGCAGGGACTTTTCTTCGACTTTGCAAGAATGTATCTTCTGCAAATTGACCATATGTCAATCGACGCAGATCAGAACAAAAAGGATCTGACAATTTATAATGTATTTATTGTAATATATTATAAGAACGGCAAGTCTGAGAAGATAAAATCCGATTTCATTTATGACACGAACACACACGAGCTGAAAAGAAAAAACGAGCGTGGTGTCCTCGGATTCAATATTGACACCGACGACTACACAATCTATGCGATCAAAAACACGTGGCAGAGATACTTCGGATTTTGCATAACCTATGATATTCTTGCAAATCTGACTGTATACGATTATGATACAAAGCGCATTTATCTCACATACGGCGGCAAGGATTGGCTTTTCCAGATTTGGAAAGGAATTTACTTTATTGCCAACGGAGCGGAGATCGGTATATATAACCGACCCGAGCAGCAGATTAAAACGACAGTATTCCAGTGCGCTCCGGATGAGGATATGATGGTTATGAGCCTGGAACTCTACCAGGGAAATC
>OQVL01000371.1_pt1 | contig 22880 bp, 25 predicted proteins | sample 1691501 | NCBI WGS metagenome assembly OQVL01 (sample SAMN03418253, study PRJEB22391) | human gut metagenome | biome: human-gut; feature: organic feature; material: feces | host: Homo sapiens | place: Tanzania | collected 2013-01 | reverse complement strand
CACCATTACCAAAAACCCAAGCAACCCAGATAAAGGTAAATTCATCGTTATAAGCAGCAACAGCCCTTTCTTCACTTGAATAAAATCCTAAATTAGACACATAATCATATCCACTGTCATTATATTCATGTGAAAGATAGAAAACTGATTTAATAAAATTTCCGACAATACTGTTAAAATCATCAACATCTGCATATACCGTTTTAATTTTAAAATCATCGGGATAATCTTTAAATCCAGGTTTTTTCAAGTAATACTGTATTGCTTCTTCACATTTAATATCTGATGAAAAAAAGCCTAAAAGCATTGTGCTATAAACATTTTCACTATCAGAGTGTATTTCAACCAGTCTTTTATGAATTAACATATATGTCTTATTCATTTAAACACCTCATTATTTATAACCTTTTGATCTTTGCAACCATTTTTTTATTTTACTATATTCGGAATTCGGACCTGTTTTATAGTTTCCTTTGCCATACTTCTTGTCAAGAACATCACGAGCATTTCTATCTGCAGACTTTTTAGGATTATATTTTTCTCTTTTAGCCCAATCAGGTGCATCACTCGCCTTTTCTTTTCCACTTTTTTTAGCAGTCTTCTTCTTGGCTTTTTGTCCTTTAGCACTCTTATAAACTCTATACCCTAAATAACCGACCGCAAAAGCAATAACGCCAATAGCAATATATGGCGTTGCGACAACTCCCAGTAATTTAAGTGCAATCAATAAAATTCCTAGAGTAACTCCTAATGAAGCCGCTTTTTTCTTCAAAGTTAGAGATCTTTCACCCTCATCATCATTCATATTAGCGGGATTATTAAAACAATATGTATAAAGATTATATTGCAACAAACAATTTTGTTCTTCTTGCAAAATATCACTATCATCCGCATTCAGAAACCTTTTAACCGCCGGGTCATAGTATCTGCTCTTGAGGTAGTAGAGTCCTGTTTCTGTATCGTAGTAATATCCACGATAGCGAATGGGGTTTGTCTCGGTTATGTTCTGCGTATCGGCAGATGTGGCGTTTTCGGATACTCTGCCCCATGCGTCGTAATCGTAGGTCGAAACGAGCTCACCTGCGGCGTTATAAATCTGAATTACGTCGCCTCGCCGAAGCCATATATTTATATGTCTGCTCAATCGGCGTTGTTGTGTTTATAACAGTCTTGTTTCTCCTCAGGATTCCGTCATAGGTGTAGGTTGCGGTCTTGCCCGACGGATATGTGTACTTTGAAGCAAGGTTATCCTTGCCGTACTCAAAGTTTTCTGTCACGCTCACGCCGCCCGCAGACGATGTAAGCCTTGAAACATTGTTATTGAGATCATAGCCGTACTGCGAGCTGTAAAGATTTTTCTTGCCGCCGTCCAAAACCTGCTGGCGGACAAGCCTGCCCGTTGAATCGTAGGTATAAACGAAGCGTTGATTATTCACCAAATCATCGTGAGCATACAGATTGCCGGTTGAATCGTAATGCCATTTGAAATTGGTCGAATCACCCTGTGCGATTGCAGAAATATTGCCGTAATCGTCATAAGTATAGTTCACCGTAGCACCGTTGCCGTATTCAACCTGCTTCAAGTCACCGTTTTCACTCGTCAATTACGGTTTTTACAATTTCAAGCTTCATTCTATCACCCATAGATTTCCAATAACTCTACCACGGTGTCATTATATATATATTTGGTCAATTACTTCTGCCGCAATTCTATTCCATTTCGGATAATCACATAATATTTCTTCGTATGATCGATCAAGGACTCCTCCGGGAATTTTTCCCTCGGCTCTGGTTTTTTCGGAGCTAAAAGAAAAGTTTTTGAAGTTTTGGCGGATTTGGAGATCAGAAAAATAATCGGATTTTATTTTATCTGATAAAAACTCAATAAGTTCCGGAACATAATCTTGCATGATAACCGAAATTGACCCGTACAAATTACTGCGCTCAATATTTATTTCTTGCAATTCTTTTCTTGAATATGTTTTATAAAATTTTTTTTGCAAATATTCTTTCGGATACTCAATCAGTTTAATCAAACTATCAAACGGCAACTGCGGTAACAATTCGAATCCGTATTCTTGTCCCCATCCAAAATCATATAATAACCTTTTGCGAAACTTTTCACCCGTTTCGATTTTTTCATATATATTATTGCCATATAGGGTAAAAACCACACCATCATATTTTGGCAAAAAATGTGTTGTAATATAAAAATATTGTTTCACAAAAAACGCACCGCCTTATTCAAATATATGGATAATTATTTCTGTTACACGAGGGTTGTTTACTAATATCCGCATCTCGGTATTCCAAAATATGCTATCCACTCCACGGTATGCACTATTTGCAACAAACGCATTTACAACGCCACTCGCCTGATGACAAAACGTTGCCGATGCCTGTGACCAAATGCTCGTAAAATCTGCTCCTGGGTTTTTAGAGGCCATATCGGCAAATTTGCCAATAGCTGTATAATCAATTGTAATTCCGCCAACATTGTCAGAAAAATTAATTGCAGCTTGTCTCGCTCGTTCTCCCCCAGAATATAATACCGTGCTTGTTCCTTTTGCCAATCTAGATAAATTGTCAGCAACAAGTGAAGCACCAGCGCCCAATCCTCCTGCACCAACCGTCATTGCAAATGTCCCTGCTCCTGAAATTACTGCGGCTGTACTAGCTACTGCACTACCAGCCAACGCAGCACCTCCAATAGCACCGACTCCAGCCCCCACTAGTCCGCCTATAGCTGCTCCCTTTAATGCACCCTTCCAGACACTACCACCTGTTTTTTTGCTTTAACCCCACCAACGACAGCACCAATTGCAGCACCAACTAACCCAGTTACCAAGAGAAAAGGAATATGCCAAGTAGGATCCGAAAACAAAACTGGATTATTATTGCAATATGTAAACATATTGCAACCATTAACATTACAAAAATTCAGTTGCGAATCCTCATTTAAAAATCTTCTTGTAGCGGGATCTTAGTATCTGCTCTTGAGGTAGTAGAGTCTGGTCTCTGTATCGTAGTAGTAACCACGATAACGGATCGGGTTTGTTTCGGTTATGTTTTGCGTATCGGCTGATGTGGCGTTTTCGGTCACTTTGCCCCATGCGTCGTAGGTGTAGCTTCCAACCAATGTGCCTGAGGCGTTGTAGATTTGAATTACATCGCCTCGCCAGTTGCAGACGAAGTAGTAATCGTTTACTGTGCCGTTATGGTCTTTGTAGCGGATTCCCGACGGATTTCCGTCCGCATCGTAGAAATACCACAGTGCACTGCTGTCGCCGATCGTTTCATACTGCAAGCGGTTGCCGACATAGTAATACTTGTGCTCCAGATCAACATTATGAACGGTCTTTGACGTTCTCAGACCGTCAACGTCATAAGTGAATCCGATATTTACTGTGCCGAACCTCATTGACGCAAGCTGTCTGCCGTTCTGCCATGTGAGTGTGTAACCCCTGTATGACAACGGATTGCCTATCGCATCATAGGTTATCGCCATACTGCCATACGCCGTCAGCTTGTCTTTCCAGTTGCTGTCGCCGTAGGTATAATTCAGCGTGCTCGTTGCCGTGACGCCATCAAGGCTTCCCCACGTCAGCGGATAGACCGTCGTTGACAGAATATTTCCGCCGTTGTCAGCTCGTCTTTATCCCCACCACCGCAACCAGTCCACCGTCTCGCCACGGCTCTGACAGTCCACCGGACTGTCATTCACTACCGTGTCGACACTGCGCTGCCCTCAAGAGGGAGACTATAAATATTTGCCTCGTAATTCGCTTTGAGCTATGGCTCCGCCTTTACAGTCTTCTCTAAAAATCACCTCCCCTCGCTTAACAAGGGGAGGTAAATAAACAAGAATTATTTAACTCTCTTCATAATATCGGCAAATTCGTCCGTAAGCGTCTGCGCCGCAGAATATCCCATCGAGTTCGTCTCGTGATAATGATTCCTGTCGAAACGGTCTCTGCCGCTTGAAAGATACGGCTGAGTCTTGTGAAGAATAAAGTCATTCGGTGCGACAACGTAGCCCGTCATATCATTTGTTACACCGAAGATAAGCAAATCCTTATCTTCTGCAATGTCAACCAGCGGAATCGGATCAATTTCCGGACCTCTGCCCGTTGCCGAATCCTCCGCCGAAGCGTATCCGCCGTATGCAACCTCGGGGAATACCTCGCCCGGCATAAGGAGAATCTGCTGTGAGCCGATCTTCATATATGTCATTTCGGAAACAAGTGCAATTCCGAGATCGCCCTTCTTTGCAGGAACGAGCTTTGAGCTCATAACCTTGAGCATTGCAAGGAAAGCGAGCACGGCGTTATCGGCATAGTAATAGAACGGCTGCTGAATAACGGTAATTTCGGGATCCATTTTCTTGTCGTTATCAATTGTAAGAGCCGCCTTGCCGAGCGTTTCGCCCTGAAGCTCGGTTCTCTTCCATCTGTCCTCAATTTCCGGGAAGCCGGGATCAACCGCACCGATTGCACCGATGCCGTAGAGCACGTTGACATCCTTTTCCTTGTAGATCGTCTGTCTGAGGAAATACGGATAATCCGCACTGCAAAGAGTGTTTGAACCGCCGAGTGTGTTAGGATGAGCGGCATAGTTGAGAAGCCACGTCTCCTTGCTTCCGTCATCGGGGACAAAGCGAATCCTTGTCAATGTATCGTGAAGAACTACCGGAGGACGCTTATCATACTGAGCGTCGGGAACATGAGTTGTTCCGATGAAAAGGTCGCCCTTTTTACGGTTGTCATATGCCTCAAGGCAAACCTCCTTGACCGTTCTGAAAATCTTCTGCATATATGTATCAACCTTGCCGCTCTTCGGGAGCTTGCCCCAGTAACCGACGGTGTCAAATCCGCCGTGAGTATGAGAACAGCAAACATTGATTGCCCTGCACTTGACCTTGCTTGAAAAATCGGCAAGACTTTCACGGATAATGCTGACTTCAAAATTTGTAAGACCGATAACATCGGCGCAAACCATCATAACGCCGCCCTCATCGCCGCAGCCGATCCACATTGCGCTGATCGTGATCGGGTCGTGGAAGCCTGTCATTTTCTGAGCCATCTTGTGACCTGCAATATAATAGGTCTTGGAATCGAAATCGTCGGGCATAGTCTCTTTCATCGCAAATCCGACGTCAAACTTTCCGTCGTCCTTGTTAGATATCGTTACAGGCTGAACCTTCGGTAAATCCTCCGGATAGCCTTTCTTTGCAAGTCTCTTGCCCTTGCCCGTTGTAATTTTCTTGACGGCGCTTGCCGCAAGATCTGCTATATCCATATGTTTGACCTCCTTGAAACGAGTAACCTATGATTACTTATATTTCACATAGTATTATATCACGATATATGAACATAAACAAGTTAAATTTTTGTGAATTTGTACGACAAACAAAGATTGATTGACACCGAACAGGTGAAATGATATAATTCATTTGTAAAAAACTTAGGGAGGAAATCCTATGAGACTCAAAAAATACATTGCAGAATTTTTAGGCACGGCAATTCTTGTGCTTTTCGGCTGCGGAACTGCTGTTTTCTGCGGCGGACTTTCCGGCGGCACGGGTAACGGAACGCTCGGTGTTATCGCAATCGCTCTTGCATTCGGTCTTTCAATCGTAGCCGGCGCATATTCGATCGGTCATATTTCGGGCTGTCACGTCAACCCGGCGGTTTCGCTCGCAATGTTCATCAACGGCAAGCTCGACATAATAGATCTTATCGGCTACATTGTCTCTCAGGTTGCCGGTGCATTTGCCGGAAGCGGACTTCTCCTGCTGATCACGAAGAACACATCCGTCACCGGCTTCGGCTCAAACGGATACGGCGATCTCAGCAGCGTCGGTATCTCAATGGAGGGCGCAATCATTGCCGAAATTATTCTTACCTTCGTCTTTGTACTCACGGTACTTGGCGCAACTTCGAGTGAGAAATATTCATCGGTTGCGGGAATTGTCATCGGTCTGACGCTCACGTTTGTGCATATTATCGGAATTCCCCTTACAGGCACATCCGTTAACCCGGCAAGAAGCCTTGCCCCCGCAGTTCTCGAGGGCGGAGTTGCGCTTGATCAGGTTTGGGTATTCATCGTCGCTCCCCTCGCCGGCGCCGCATTGGCAGGAATTATTTTCAAATTCCTTTTCAAGCCGAAAGAGGCATAACAGCTTATAAAATTTTCAAGCCTCCTCTTGATTTATTCAAGGGGAGGTTTTTTAACGGCAGAGAATAATAATCAAACCGCTTTCTTCCCCTTTTTATTGATTTCACTTTCGCAATGTGGTAGAATAAACCCGGTGATATTATGTTAAAGAAAAACGATGAAATATATCTGACCGTCAAAGGCTGTACTGTGCAGGGAAGCGGCGTATGCGACTATGACGGAATGACGGTTTTTGTGCGTGGCGCCGTGACAGGAGACCGTGTGCTTGCCCATATAATAAAAGTAAAAAAGGCCTATGCGGTCGGAATAATCAAGAAGCTGATTCAGCGTTCGTCCATGAGAGCGAAGAATTTCTGTCCCATTGCGGAGAAGTGCGGCGGATGCTGTTTCGCACACATAAAATACAGTGCGGAGCTTGAAATAAAGGCTCAGCAGGTCGCCGACAATTTTAAGCGTCTCGGTAAGCTCGATATAACTCCCGACCCTATAATTCCGTCCCCCTCCGCCGAGAGATATCGGAACAAGGCGCAATACCCCGTCGGTTCGGACGGAAGATTTGCGACGATAGGTTTTTATGCGCCGATGACACACAGAATAATCGACTGTGCCGATTGCCTTTTACAGCCGAAAGAGTTTTCGGAAATAACCGATATTTTCCGCAACTGGATCCGTGAGAAAAAGATAAGCGTTTACAATGAAGTCGACGGATCGGGAATAATCCGTCACATTTATATTCGCAAAGCCGTTGTCACGGGTCAGATAATGGTCTGCATAGTTGCCGACAGCGACTCTCTCCCCCACTCTGCCGATCTCATCGAAAGGCTCGGGGCGGTAGACGGCGTTTCGAGCATAATACTGAATATAAACCGCGATAAGACAAATGTTGTGCTCGGCAAGGAATGTAAAACGCTTTTCGGGAGCGATTACATCACCGACGAGCTTTGCGGCTTAAAATTCAATCTCTCTCCCCTTTCGTTTTATCAGGTCAATCACGACGGAGCGGAAATACTTTATGCCAAGGCCAAGGAATATGCCGCTCTCACGGGCAGTGAAACTCTCGTTGACCTCTACTGCGGAACAGGCACGATCGGTTTGACAATGGCAAAGAATGTAAAACAGCTCATCGGTGTCGAGATTATTCCGCAAGCAATTGAAAATGCAAAAGAAAATGCAAGGCTTAACGGCATTGATAATGCGGAATTTATTTGCGCCGATGCGGCACAAGCGGCGGCAACTCTGCTTGAAAGAGGAGTAAAACCCGACATTGTCATTCTTGACCCTCCGAGAAAGGGCTGCGACGAAGCATTGATAAAAACCGTCGCCGAGATGTCCCCCGAGAGAGTGGTTTATGTCTCCTGTGACAGCGCAACCCTCGCCCGTGACTGCCAACGCTTTGCCGCCCTCGGCTATAACACCCTCGCCGCCACCCCCGTCGATATGTTCCCCCACACGGCACATGTGGAATGTATCACATTGTTGACGAAAGGAAAATAAATTATGATGCCCGTAAATGTCAGCAGGTTATCGAAAAAAACGCAGGGATGGATTTGCATTATTACCGGTCTGATTGTAGGAACTGTGTTTACATTCGGTATGCAATATTGGAACTCGCCGATTACAAGGAGCGAGGCAAAATATACCGAGGCGGTTTTTTCCTCTTATGAAGAGGTTTACAAAAACGGGAGCATTAATAAATTGATCATACACTTTGAAAATTATGATGATTTAAGCATTCACAACACCTGTTGCAGTCAGCAGGTCATTGACGGTATATGTTCTCTTAAGCGGGGAGAAAAATTAAAGATATACTATCACCCCAAAAGCGGCAATATTATGGAACTTCTTTGCAAAGGAAAAGCAATTCTTCAATTTGAAGATGCCTCCCAAAGGCTGTCCCGTAACAGGCAGGGCTTTACGGCACTCGGAATATTTATGTATGCCGGAGCGGTTTTCGGCGTCGTTATACTGATCAAAGAACGAAAAATTAAAAAGGTGCGATAACAACGTCGCACCTTTAATTTTTTTATGGAATCGGATTGATCAAGGCATACATCACAATTTGTGCGGTGTTGTCTTATCTTTCACTAAGGATCTTATTATCAAAGCCGCTCCTGTCAGCAATCCGACAGCGGCAGCAATCGCCGCAATTCTCGTGGGAACAATACTTTCGCGAACGCACCGATTGTACTCATCTATTGAAATAAGAACTTCATCATCGCAGGAAAGACCGACAACATTTACGAAAAAGGCTTTGTTCAATTGCTTTTCATCGTCTTTTTGTATTGTCAAATAAGCCTTTTTACCGGGCTTTAACCCGATTGACTGCAAACGATCGGAAAACTCGATCGGCACACGGAACAGATCAATATACTCATATGTATCTATAATTATAAAATCGCCGTTTCCTGCTGAATTGTCAAATTTTATATGTTGTATCGTCACCGGCAAACTTACTGTGTCCGCCTCTTTGATCTTATCCGCTCCGCTGATCATCAAAAGAATCCCCAGCATTCCAACAGAAAAAATCAACATTAAGCAGATAAAAAATATTTTTATTCTTTTATTTTTCATATAGCATTTCCTTTCATAAGACAGTATATCACAGATGATGCATTATCGGCAAGATCATAATAACCAGCCGTTTCGCCAAAAGGGTTTGTCCCTTCGTACAGTAGCCGACGAGAATTCAAAATATGACATAACTTTTTATATGTTCCCGTTTTTTATATAAAAATCGGAAAAGTTTTTGCTTCTCCGATTCACACAATTATTCGGTTGTATTTTTGTCAAAAGTCTTACGCCTTACAGTTCAAATGAGATCATTTTATTAATCGAATTTTTCATCAATTATTCTTGCGGCTTCCTCTCCGAAATAATATATCGCATTCAGCGGTGCAGGGAGAAAATACAGTGAATCTTTCAGCTTTTCACTCAAGCTTTCAGGCGGCGAAAATTTTCTTCCGTTCATTGAAAAAAAGATTTCTTCATTCTCTCTTTCGGACACTATTTTTGCCGTTCTCACTCCGCTTTCCATATACTCCGTGTTCACCTTTGTGACCGCAAGTCCGGACGCAACAAGAATCGCCGCCGTTATTACCGCCGTCACGCTTATAAATGTATCGGTTATCTTTGCAAACTGCGTTTTATAGCTTTTCATTTTTTCACCTCAAAAAAATTCTTGGCAAAAAAAGTTTTTTTATTCAATTTTTTTCGGAATAAATTACTCCTTTGGGCTCACAATAACTCAAAAGGAGTGGTAAATTTATGCCTGAAATTTTTCTTCCTCAAAAAATTTATTTCGGTGAAAATTCAATTGAAAAATTTACACGCAACGACTTTGAAAGCGTGCTGATTATTTCCGATAAGGACGATGCAAAAAAATCTGAATTTGCCGAAAAAATTAAAGAGAGCTTTGGCAAAAAAGTTCCCGTTGTCGAGTTGATAATTGAACCCGATCTCGGCTCTCTTCACGAAAGGTCGATAAAATACATTTCAGAAAATGAAACGGATCGAATTGTCGCAGTCGGAAGCGCAGGACTGATAGACACAGCAATGCTCCTGTCCTATCAAAGCGGTATCGGTTTTTCTGCCGTTCCGTTTTTCTCATCGAGCGCATTGACCGACTTTGAAGAAACAAAGTATAAAACATACCGTACCTCGCCGAAAGAGGTTGTGCTTGATCCCGAGCTTACGATGCAAATTGATTCGGGCACGGTTGCTTATGACTCCCTGTCGTGCTTTGCCTATGCGGTTGACTCTCTTATCTGCGGCGGTAACGCCGTGATCGGCTCGCTTGCGCTTTCAAGCGCCGCAGAAATTCTCAACAATGCCGTCGGCGCATACCGCGGCAATTTCAAATCCATTCAAAGGCTGCAGTACGCAATGTACTATGCCGTGCTGGCATCTCGAAACACCGACTGCGCCGAATCATCTTCGCTTGAAGAGGTCACGTCATTCTTCACTCAGCTCGGAATTTCAAAGCAGACGGCGGCGGCAATCTGTATACCCGAAATTGCAGAATACTATCGCAGTGAAATTCCGAGTGAGCTTGCACGAATGACGGGGCTTTTTCGTTCGGGTGAGGACAGTCTTTACGCGGTTGACCGGCTTGTTGAACGCATCCGCAGAGTGCAGGCGGCACTGAATATTCCCCGTTCAATCAGTTCGATCTGCTCCGAGAATGAGCTGTACCATGCATTTTGCGAGAACACTCACCTGCCGACCGAATTGCTTGATATCTGCTATTATGGCAGCTTTAAATTTATGAAACTGTAAGCCTTACACAAACGTGGCTTTTTCAATCTCCTTTTTCAGCCTTGCGATTATCTTCTTTTCAAGCCTTGAGATATAGCTCTGCGAGATTCCGAGCATATCGGCGACCTCTTTCTGAGTGTATTCACGCTGACCGTTCAAGCCGAAGCGCATTGACATTATTGTTCGTTCTCTTTCACCCATTGAATTTATTGTTCTCAGTAAAAGACTTTTTTCATCCTCAAGCTCAATGTCACGGTTAATAAGCTCGGGATCACTGCCGAGAATATCCGAGAGCAGAAGCTCATTACCGTCCCAATCGACATTCAGCGGTTCATCAATCGAAATTTCATTGCGCTGTGAGCTTGTTTTTCTCAGGTGCATCAGGATTTCGTTTTCGATACATCGTGAGGCATATGTTGCCAATTTGATGTTCTTCTCCGGGCAGAAGGTATTTACAGCCTTAATAAGTCCGATTGTTCCGATTGACACGAGATCCTCAATGCCCACTCCCGAATTTTCAAATTTTTTGGCTATATAAACAACAAGTCTCAGATTGTGAACTATCAGCTTTTCCCGAACGCTGTCGTTTCCCTTTGCGATCTCTTCCATCACCGCCTGCTCCTCCTGCTTTGAGAGCGGCGGAGGCAGAGTTTCGGGACCGTTTATGTAATGAATTGTGTTCCCCTGCTTCAGCCGAAGCAGGAGCTTTTTTATTTTTTCTATTATCTTCATTGCTGTTCACTCCGTCAAAAAGTTTTGGATTTAAAATAAAATCATATTCACCGGCGCCGATACGGTTCTTTGTAACGGCAATGTAAACTTCATTTGTTTTCAACCTTTTATCAAGAGACGAAATTTCAATTTCCTGAGGTCTGAACGACGGCAAAATTCCGACATCCGAAACAGTCTTGCAAACTATGAGGCGAATATTTTCGGATTCGCCGAACTCCGCCGACTTTTCATAATAATCAACAATGCTCTTCGGGAGAATACCTATAAGCGTATCATATTCTCCGACCACAACAGGAAAGCCGCTGAAGCTCTCGACGAGGGAATTACCTGTATCACAGAGCGCAACTCCCGATATTCTTCTGTCGGAATTTTTTACGGAAAGACTGTATACGGAATTAATCGGCGCTTTTCTTGCAATCAGCCTTGAAATCAGGCTTACTATGGCAAAGCAGGCAACCGTCGACACGGCAAGTACCGAAAGATTGATGTCGAAATAGACCGTACCGTTGTTGTATATCATTCCGACAGGGGCGACCGTAATCCAGAGCACAAGCATTATTCCGCCGAAAGCGACGGTTACGGCAAGAAAGGTGAAAAAGCAACGCAGAAATCGTCGAATGTTACGGAAGCCGAAAGCGGCAAGGGCGATCAGTACACTTGATACTGTTCTCATCGGCAGTTCAATATAAACGGGCATCTCCGGCAGAAAAATGATCAGCCCGTAAACGCTGCCGATTGCCGCTCCGGCAAGCAGCCGCAAATTTGATATTTTATTCTTTAATATCAACGCTGAGCACAAGAGCAGAGCATAGTTTACAAAAAGGTTAACTACCATCAGCACATCGGCGTAGACTGTCATTTTCACCACCTCGGTTCAATTATAGCCCCGATCATATAAATTTTTTGTCGCAATAGCAGTCAAAAAAATAAAACCGTATTTCCGATTGAGCAGAGATACGGTTTAGATTATTTATATAGTATATATTTACATATAATGTGAGCGAACAAGTACATTTTTTTTCTTATAAACAGCGTTGCCCACCAGTCGAGTGACTTTGACTTGAATTTATTTATATCATAATCATCAAACGATTTCCTTATCATATCCGAATTGCCGATTCTTTTTAGCAGAGAAAATTTGTTGCCGATATCATTGTAATACACATTTCCAAGTAAAACCGGAAGATTGGTTTTAATCGTAAATTCGGCAATATCGCTGTAAAAGAGAGGGTCGTTATCGGAGTTCTCACTGAAATATTTCAGCTTCAGTTTCCACTGGAGGTTCATTATCAGGTCATAATCTTTTACATACTTTGTTCTTTGCAGACTGTCGTTACGGATTCTGTAAGCATAAATCGGTTCATCTGCCGCAACAACTCTCTCCGCCTTGAGGAAGGCGAGGGTGTTGAAGGGAGGATCTTCAAGCATACGCAGAGAAATGTCAAACAAAACACCGTTTTCAATCAAAAAATTTCTTTTATAAATATTTCTCCACGCAAAAATAACGGTTCTGTCGGTATTTGAAGTGCAAACATATTTGGTCATTTCCCTATGTCCAAATATTTTATCGCATTCTAATATCGTCCCGGTTTTCGTAAAATTATTCTTTTCATCAACAAATGACAAATATGACATATGCAGGATATCCGCATCCGTCTTGATAGCTTTTTCATATGCTCTTGAAACACCGTCGGAATGTAAAACATCATCGCTGTCGACAAACCAGACATACTTTCCCTCTGCTATTTTCAATCCCGCATTTCTTGCCTTCGCAGGACCCCCGTTCTCCTGATGTATCACCTTCACCGTATTCGGATATTTCTCTGCGTATTCATCGCATATCCGAGGACACCCGTCCGGCGAGGAGTCATCGACAAGGATAATTTCATAATCATCAAAGGTCTGTGCAAGAATGGAATCAACACACTCTCTGAGATATTTTTCAACATTATATACCGGAACTATGTAACTCAGCTTCACGTTATAACCTCCTACACAGTTTATTAATATTCTACAATACTTTGCCATTTTTTTCAATGAAATATTCGTCTTTTTTCTCTAAAAAACAAGCGGCGAATTGTACAAAATTACCATTGCTTTTTTATTGCAAAGTGCTATAATGTGTGAATAGATTTGAGACAAGTAACCATAGGTTACTTAATTACAGAGGTGATAAAATGAAAGAGATGCTTCGTGTGATCCTTGATATGGATAAGCAGGCCTCCCGGCGTGTCAAAGAGGCTGAGGCATATCGTGACAAGGAAATCGCCGAACTGAGCGAAAAGAAAAACCGGATTACAGAGGAAGAAAACCGTCTGGCAATTGACTCGGCTCAGAAAAAAAGTCAAAAACAGCGCACCGAGGGTGACGCTTACCTCAGAAAGATCGAGGAAAGAAACCGACACATTCTTGACGGTATGGATGCCCTTTACGGTAAGAATGCCGAGAATTGGGTAAATACCATAGTCGAAAACGTTACACAAAATTGACAGGCAATCGGTTTTTACCGTTGTTTTGTATGTGAGGTGAGTTTTAATGTCGGTGTCGTATGCCGATAATGCCGTCCTTGCAAAAGCACACGCTATGTACGGCAAAAGAATCACAAAAGAAAACTATACCGATATGCTCAACTGCAAATCTCTCAACGAACTTGCGGCTTATCTGAAAACGAGGACATATTTCAGCGCCGATTTTGAAGCGCTTCCGGCAAATATAAATTCCGCTCAGATTGAAGAGCTTTTAAAAATGAGCCTGCTTAAGAAATGTGAAAAGCTCTGCGAATATCAGCTTTCCGCCGGAGAAAATTTTTACAAATACTTCGTCGTTCAGAACGATATACGCCAGATAATGACGGTCGTACGGCTTCTTATTCAGGGACATCCCGAAAAATACCTTGCCGCTCTTCCCCCGTTTTTTAACAGCAAAACGGATATTGATCTCTACGAATTGGCAAAGGTTCGCAACTATGACGATCTTCTGAGGGCTCTTGAGCATACAGATTACAAAAAAATCCTTGAAAGATATCGGGACAACTATTCGGAAGACGGAATGTTTATTCTGATTGAAAACGAGCTTAACAAGTACCGTTTTTCGTTCCTTATAAAGTCCGTCAAGCTCTCAAAGGACCATCGAAAGAAAAAAGAGATTTACGAAATAATTAATTACAGGCTTGATATGTACACGCTCACCCGTGCTTACAGACTTCTCAATCTCGGAAGTCCGAACAAAATGTTCATCAGGGACTTTACGGTTAAGGGCTGTACCAATTTTTCCGAAAAGGATATGCAGGCAATATCGGATGCCAAGTCGGCAACGGAAATAGTCAAGCTGATTCCAAATACCTATTATAAAAAGGATTTTTCAAATATTGATTTCAAGTATATTGAAAATGCTACCACGGAAATGTTGATACGCAGGCTGTTAAAGGGTTTCCGTTACTACACCAACCCGACGGCGGTTATGCTGTGCTACCTTTTCCTTGCCGAAAACGAGGTGCGAAATATTATCCACATCGTTGAGGCGATAAAATACAATATTCCGACGGAGAAAGCAAAATCCGTTCTCATCGGAACAGAAAGTTAGGAGGCTGTGTTTTGGCAATTGAAAAAATGAAGCTCGTCAGGACTTACGGTCTTATTGATCATCTTGATGAGTTTATCAGATCCTGCTGTCTCAGCGGCGATTTTCAACCTGAAAACGCTATGGACTACATATCGGGTTCGCTCGGATATGTACCGCTGAACGAGGAAAATCCATATTCCTCCTCTATTCAAAAGATTGAGGAAATCGCATCAATTGCGGGCGTTACCCTTAAAGACACATTCAAGGGTGACGAAATAATCTTTGATGCCGATGAGATCGAATACATCGACACTCTGAAAGAAAAGCTCTCGGAATCCTTCCGAAAGCGAACGGAAATTTCGGATAAGCTCGCCGAGGTTGAGTCGTTGGCTGAACAGTTTAACCACTTTATCGGAATTGACGTTCCGATTGAGGAATTGCTTTCCTGCGAATTTCTCAAGGTTCGTTTCGGCAGTATACCCAAGGATTGCTACCCGAAGCTGAAGGCCTACGAAAACAACAACCTGTTTGTTTTTCTTGAATCATCGGTCGATGAAAAGAGCCACTGGGGTATCTATTCCGCACCGAGAACGGAAATCGACGAGGTTGACCGAATTTTTGCATCACTCTACTTTGACAGAATTCGTATTCCGTTTTCAACGGGAACTCCGAAAGAGATTCTTGCAAAGCTCAACAAGGAAAAAGAAGATCTGACATCCCGGCTTGCCGAAATTGACAAGCAGATATCGGACTTCTGGGCTGAAAACTCGGAGCACTGTGAACAGGTTCACGCTTATCTTGAGGTTGCAAGCCTCGCGTTTGACCTCAGGCATTATGCTGCAAAGGATTCCGGTTCGGACAACTTCATTTATGTCGGCTGGGTTCCGAAATCGAGCTACAAATGGTTCAAGCAACAGATCAAAAACATCGACGGCGTCAGCTTTGAAGAGGCAGACCCCGAGGACGAAAAGAGGAACAGCCCGCCCGTCAAACTCAGAAACAGGAAGCCGTTCCGTCCGTTTGAGATGTTCGTTGAAATGTACGGACTTCCCTCCTACGGCGGAGTTGATATCACACCGTTTGTTGCGATAACGTATTCACTGCTCTTCGGCATAATGTTCGCCGATGTGGGACAGGGACTTGTGCTTGCGATCGGCGGATATCTTGTATACAGGCTCAAGGGCACAAAGCTCGCAAAGATCCTTGTTCCCTGCGGAATGAGCTCGACATTCTTCGGACTGCTTTTCGGATCGGTATTCGGATACGAAGAGCTTCTTGATCCCCTCTATCACGCAATCGGACTTCCCGGCAAGCCACTCTCCGTTATGGATTCGATCAACACCGTCCTGCTTCTGGCAATCGGAATAGGCGTTGCGCTCGTTATCATTTCAATGTGTTTGAACATCTTCTGTTCATTGAAAAACAAGAAGGTCGGCGAGGCATTGTTCAGCACAAACGGAGTTGTCGGCGTTATCCTTTATGCAACGCTTGTATGTGCGGTTGTCGGATTTATGTCCGGCAAAACGATCCTCCCGACAGGTATTGTGGTGATCGTTGCGGTTGTATGCATACTTCTTCTTTACTTCCAGGAGATTCTCATCGGAATGGTAGACAAGAAAGAAAATTACCTTCCCGAGAAATGGTCGGATTACATTATGCAGAATTTCTTCGAGGTTATCGAATACATTCTGACATATTTCAGCAACACTGTATCTTTCCTGCGTGTCGGCGCATTCGTCCTTGTTCACGCAGGTATGATGATGGTTTTCTCATCGCTTGCAGGCGACGAATATTCGGTCGGCGGTATCATCTCGATGATATTCGGTAACGTAATTGTTATCGCTCTTGAGGGACTTCTTACCGGAATCCAGGTATTGAGACTTGAATTTTACGAGATGTTCAGCAGATTCTATGCAGGCGACGGCAAGCCGTTCAACGGCGTCGGAATGCGCAAGAACAAAGGCGTATTCTCCGGCATTAAAAATGTCTTTAAATCCTCAAAGCCCGAGGATAAGGAAAATGTAATTATAACAGTCAAAAAATAATTTTCGGAGGTAATTACCATGTCATTGTTTTATGTTCTTATCGCAGTTCTTCCCATCGCCGCTCTCACGGCACTTTTCGCATATTCATTCAACCGCAAGGCAAGAGGCGTTTCAGGCAAAAAGGTTCTTGCAAGAAACCTCATCGCTTTCGCAGTAATCGCTATCACTGTCTGCGCCGTTACATTCTCCGTTTCGGCTGCTAACGAGGACAAGTCGGCTGACGTTGCAACAACATCCCAGAGTGAGGAAGCAACGTCGGCAACGACAAGCTCAGATAACGGCAAGGGTCTCGGACTTCTTGCAGCCGCTATCGTTACAGGCCTTTCGGGCGTCGGCGGCGGTATCGCCGTTGCAGCAGGCGCACCGGCAGCTATCGCAGCAACAAGCGAGGACGCCAAGGCATTCGGTAAAGCGCTTATCTTCGTTGCCCTCGGTGAGTCAATTGCCCTTTACGGTGTTGTTATTTCAATTCTTATCCTTAACAAGATCTAAGGTGAAATTATGCGTCTTTATCTGATTTGTGACAATGAAGACACGGCTCTCGGACTGCGGCTTGCAGGCATTGAGGGCACAGTTACCGAAAACAAAGATGAGGTTCGCGGACTGCTTGAAAAGGCGGCACAGGATTCCGAGATCGGAATTATCCTCATCAACCAGACGCTTGTGTCTCTCTGCTCGGATGAAATCGCAGCTTTCCGCAGAGCACATTCTCTGCCGCTGATCATTGAAATCCCCGACAGACATTCCGACGGCACAAGCAACTCAATCGCCGACTATGTAAGTGAAGCGATCGGAATTAAATTATAAGTTACTTCCCAAAAGGAGGAGTAAATTTGAACAGCAACGCAAACAAAACAGAGCGTTTTCTTGAAGCGATAAATTCGGACGCCGAAGCACGCTGCGGTAAAATCAAGAAGGACGTTGATGAGTATATTGACAACGAGCTCCAAAAGGCTCGCCGTCTCGCTCATCAAAATGTACGCCCCGTCAGAAGCAGTGAAATTGACCGTCTTAATGAGAAGATAAACGCAGAGCTGTCCGAGACAGAAACAAAAGAAATTGAAAAGCTCGTCGCACGCCGCAATAAAATCACCGAAAAGGTATTTGCCGATGCGGTTGAGAGAATCAAGGCTTTTACAACGAGCGACAAATATCACGATTTTGTTATGACGAGCGTAAAAAATATCAGGGCGACAATCGGAGACGATTCCGTAATCTATCTCAGCCCGAGCGACAAGCAATTTGAGAATGAGATTAAAGCTCTCGGCAATGAGGTCGTATTTGACGATAAGATCAGGCTCGGCGGCTGTAAGGGAGAAAATCTCCGCACGGCGATGACTGCCGACGACACGCTTGATTCACGACTTGAGGAAGAAAAGCAAAAATTCTACGGCTATTCCGGCTTATCACTATCTCTTTGACAGAAGGAGCAAACATAAATGGAAAATGTTATTTATTCAATAAACGGTCCTGTTGTTTCTGTTAAGGGAAGAACCGACCTGCAAATGACCGAAATGGTCTTTGTCGGCAATCAGCGCCTTATCGGCGAGGTTATCAGAATTGACAGTGATGAGACCGTTATTCAGGTTTATGAGGAAACCTCGGGACTGAAGCCCGGAGATCCCATTTTTCCGACGGGCTCTCCCCTTTGCATTACGCTCGGACCCGGAATTCTCAGCAACATATTTGACGGAATCGAAAATCCGCTTAATGACATCGCCGCAAGCTCAGGCTCGTTCATTCCGAGGGGACTTCATCCGTCATCGCTTAATGAGGAGACCGAATGGGATGTTACCGTCACCGCAAAGGTCGGCGACAGGCTCAAGGGCGGCGATATCTATGCCACCACCCCCGAAAAGGCTCTTATCCATAAAATTATGGTTCCGCCGGATCTCAACGGTGAGGTTATCTCCGCAAACCCGAGCGGCAAATATAAGGTCAACGACACGGTAATCGTTTTAAAGGACGAACTCGGCAAAACGCATGAGCTTACCCTCTGCCGCAAATGGCCGATCAGAACGCCGAGACCGATTTCAAAGCGACTTCCGATTGAAAAGCCGCTTATTACGGGTCAGCGTGTAATTGACACCCTCTTCCCGCTTGCAAAGGGCGGTGCAGCCGCAATTCCCGGTGGATTCGGCACGGGAAAGACAATGACCCAGCACCAGCTTGCAAAATGGTGCGATGCCGATATCATTATCTACGTCGGCTGCGGTGAGCGTGGCAATGAAATGACGCAGGCTTTGACCGAATTCGGTGAAATCACCGACCCGAAATCCGGCAGACCGCTTACCGACCGTACCGTTCTTATCGCAAACACATCGAATATGCCTGTTGCCGCACGTGAGGCATCTATCTATACAGGCATTACAATTGCGGAATATTACCGTGATATGGGCTACCACACGGCGATGATGGCTGATTCGACCTCACGTTGGGCTGAGGCTCTTCGTGAGATCAGCGGACGACTCGAAGAGATGCCCGCCGATGAGGGCTTCCCCGCTTACCTGCCGTCACGACTTTCAGAGTTCTATGAACGTGCAGGCTATGTTGAAACGCTCAACGGTCAGGAGGGTTCGATCTCCGTTATCGGTGCGGTTTCTCCGCAGGGTTCCGACTTCTCTGAGCCTGTAACTCAGAACACAAAGCGTTTCACACGCTGCTTCTGGGCGCTTGATAAGTCGCTGGCATATGCCCGTCACTATCCGGCAATCAACTGGAACGACAGTTACAGCGAATATCTTGCCGACCTCGCTCCCTGGTACAATAAAAATGTTGGCTCCGATTTCACCGCCTGCCGTAATGAAATTGCGGCTTTGCTCGCCGAGGAAACAAGCCTTATGGAGATTGTAAAGCTCATCGGTTCCGACGTTCTTCCCGACGACCAGAAGCTCATTATCGAGATTGCAAGAGTTATCCGTGTCGGATTCCTCCAGCAGAATGCTTTCCACAAGGATGACACATATGTTTCGCTTGAAAAACAGCTTAAAATGATGCAGATCATCCTTTACCTTTATCACAGAAGCGCAGAAATTGTTGCTCTGAAAATCCCGATTTCAAAGGTAATGGAGCTTAAACTGTTTGACAAACTCGTTCAGATGAAATATGATATACCTAACGACAGGCTTGATATGTTCGACGAATATTATAAGGATATTGACTCGGCTCTTGCCTCTGTCCGCACAAAGGAGGCGCCTGAAAAATGATTATTGAACATCTCGGTTTAAGTCAGATTAACGGCTCTCTTATCGTCCTTGATAACATCAAGGATGCGTCATACGACGAAATGGTTGAACTCCGCCTTGAAAACGGCACCACAAGAACGGGACGTATCGTTCAAATTGAGGGTGAAAAAGTCGTTATTCAGGTGTTTGAGGGTACAAAGGGTCTTTCGCTCGTCAACACAAAGACGAGAATGACCGGTCACCCGATTGAGCTTGCGCTCTCACCCGAAATTGTCGGCAGAGTATTTGACGGTCTCGGCAGACCGATTGACGGACTCGGCGAGGTTTATCCCGTTGAAAAGCGTGACGTTAACTCCTCCCCGATCAATCCCGTTTCAAGAGTTTATCCCAAGAACTATATAAACACCGGAATTTCCTCGATTGATGCGCTTATGACGCTTATCAGAGGTCAGAAGCTGCCGATCTTCTCGGGCTCGGGTATGAAGCACAATGAGCTTGCGGTTCAGATTGTACGTCAGGCATCAATCTCCGACAGTGAAGATTTTGCTATCGTTTTCGCCGCAATGGGCGTTAAGAACGATGTTGCAAGCTACTTCCGCTCCTCATTTGAAAAGGCAAACGTTATGCACAAGGTCGTAATGTTCCTGAACCTTTCAAATGACCCGATCGTCGAAAGAATTATCACTCCCCGATGCGCATTGACTGCCGCCGAATACCTTGCGTTCACACTTCAGAAGAATGTGCTTGTAATTCTGACGGATATGACATCGTATGCGGAGGCCGTGCGTGAATTCAGCTCGTCAAAGGGCGAGATTCCCGCAAGAAAGGGCTTCCCCGGCTACCTCTATTCCGACTTTGCTTCGCTCTATGAGCGTGCGGGAATTATTGAGGGATCAAAGGGTTCTCTTACTCAGATTCCGATCCTCACAATGCCGAACGACGATATTACCCACCCGATCCCCGACCTTACGGGATACATCACCGAGGGTCAGATCGTTCTTGACCGTGAACTTGATTCAAAGGGCATCTATCCCCCGATCGGCATTCTTCCGTCGCTGTCACGTCTTATGAAGGACGGCATCGGCGAGGGCTACACCCGTGAGGATCACAGCATACTTGCCAACCAGCTCTTCTCCTCCTATGCTAAGGTTCAGGATGCAAAGAGCCTTGCAAGCGTTATCGGTGAGGATGAGCTTTCCGCATCGGATAAGCGGCTTTTGCAGTTTGGCAAGGATTTTGAAGCGAAGTTTATTTCTCAGTCGCAGTATGAAAACCGTTCGATTCAGAAAACGCTTGACCTCGGATGGGAGCTTCTTTCCGAGCTGCCCCGTGAGGATCTCGACCGTGTTGACGACAAGACAATTGAGAAGTATTATAAGGGTAAATAAACCGTTCACTTGAAGCCCTCGTAGAGTAATAATATTTTTTGCTGAAATTATAGCAGCCTTCTCCTCAAGGGGAAGCCTCGGTTAGTTTCTGCTGATTCTATAAACAAGCCCATCCAAATCCAATTATATTTTCAAAACACATCCACTTAACTTTACGAAAGGAGAACAGCCGATGAGTTCAAAGGTATTCCCGACCAAAAACAACCTGATTGCCACAAAAAAATCACTTGATCTTGCAAAGCTCGGTTACGACCTTATGGACAGAAAGCGTAACATCCTTATCCGTGAGATTATGACGATGACAAGCCGTGCCGCAACAATCCAGAGTGAGATCAACGCCGCATATGCGAAGGCATATTATGCGCTTGAGCAGGCGCAGATATCCATCGGCAACTGTTCGTCCTTTGCCGAGAGTATTCCCGTCGACAACGGACTTAATATGACGGTAAGAAGCGTTATGGGTGTAGAACTTCCTCAGCTCTCGCTTGAGCGCAGAAACAGATATTTTTACTACGGTCTCAACACCTCCGATTCCTTGCTTGACGAGGCATATATCAACTTTGAAGAGGTTAAATATCTTACCGTTCAGCTTGCGGAGATAGAAAGCAACGTTATGCGCCTTGCCGACGCAATAAAAAAGACTCAGAAACGCACAAACGCCCTGAGCAACGTTATGATCCCGAAATTCACATCAACCGTCAAGTTCATCTCCGATGCGCTTGACGAAAAGGAGCGTGAGGACTTCTCAAGGCTCAAGGTTATCAAACGACAGAAAGGAAATTGATTATGGCAAAAGCACTCAAAACCTTAGCGATCGTATCCGTGTTCGCCCTTGTTATCTCTTCTTTTACCGCTTGTTCCCTTTCCCACAGCAATGAACCGACCACAACCGAGCCCACAACGACCGAAACGGCAACGGAGCCCACAACCGATGAGCCGACCACGACCGAGCCCGAGAAAACAACTGCACCGACGGAGCCTCAGTCAAAGCGTGATTCGATCGAGAATATCTTTGACGATATAAAGAATCTTCCGATCGGCACGGCAGGCTCGTCCGCAAAGGCGGCAAATCTTGCTCTCCGATTGATTGCCTTTTCAAACTCGGATCTTGTCGAAAGCGACACATTGAGCGACGACATTAAGGCCCTCGTCAACACGGTTGATGACGAGGATACTTACGGGGAAGCACTTTATCAGGTTAATTCCTATGCAAAAAAATTCTTCAAGGGCAAGCAATCCGACGTTGCCGAGATTGCCGGTGAACCGGATTTCCCGCTTAATAAAGAATATTCTCAGGAAAAATATCAGAAAGTCTATGAGCTTTTGAAACAAAACTAAATGACAAACAGCAGTGATGAAAAATGAAATCATCACTGCTGTTTTTGTATAATCACAAATCTCCGACGCGGTAACTCGGCAAATTTAATCGGAAAAGAGTTCATCAAATGTAAGATTAAAAATTTCACATATTCGCTTAATGTTCTTTGTTTTCGGCAAAGCATCGCTTGTTTCATATTTTGCGATAGCAGAACGGCTAA
>OQVL01000368.1_pt1 | contig 22954 bp, 20 predicted proteins | sample 1691501 | NCBI WGS metagenome assembly OQVL01 (sample SAMN03418253, study PRJEB22391) | human gut metagenome | biome: human-gut; feature: organic feature; material: feces | host: Homo sapiens | place: Tanzania | collected 2013-01 | reverse complement strand
GCCGAGGTTTGCGCCCGAAAAAAAACAGCCTCCGCACGGAGGCTGTTTTTTATTTTGAAACAAAGCGGTTATTCTTTGATCTTGTCCAATTTGGCGGGCAGCGACAGAACCGCCGTCAAAATGTCCAGCGTCAGATAGTACGACAAAAACGCCGCGTACATAAAGAACGGCAGCAGAGCCATTACGCCCAGATAAACCAGAACGAACAACTGCATCACAACGGCTTCGATCGGCGAAAACATCATGACGACCAGCCATACGACCGCCAGCAGAACCGTCAGACCGAACACAACGGGCGTCAGTTTCAGGCAACCTTTGGCGAAATAGGACGTCAAACCGATAAATTCTTCGCCGACGGAGGTTTTTTCAACGACTTCGACGTTCAATTCTTCGGGTTTCAAGAACAGGAACATCCAAAATTCGCAAGCGACGAAAGCCCCGACACACCCCAAAGCGACGGCGTTCGTGTTCGCCGTCGTCGGATCGACGTAATCGTACCCCGTCCAAATCAGTACGCCGACAGCCAGCGCGATCAATCCCCCGACGCCGACGAACAGCGCCAAAACCTTTAAAAACACGGCGGAAGACAACTTCGTCGGCGCGTTTTTAACCAGCGTGTTCAGCGCGGGCAACATTTTGGTCGCCGCATACTGCAACAAAACACACCCCAAAACGCCGACAACGGCGAAGACCATGGCGAACACGACGCCCGTTTCAAAACGGATCATAAAAACGATCGCGGCGACAACGCTTAAAACCGCCAGAACGTCCAGCGCGCGCAGACCGCATTTGCCGAACGTTTCAAACGCGTTCACAACCTTTTGCCCGACTTTTTCATTTACGAAATCGAAAAAGCGGTCAATATATTCCGTCACATTCGGAAGAACGATTTTTTTCATTTAAAACAACTCCTTGTTAATCCCTGAAATTGACGAACTGAAGCGGCTGGGGAATTCCCAGCGTTTTGACAAAGGCGATCGCCGTCTGCAAATCGTCGCGTTTTTTGCCCGACACGCGCAATTCGTCGCCCTGAATGGAAACCTGAACTTTCATTTTGGAATCCTTGATCGCCTTGGAAATCTTTTTCGCGGTTTCCTGATCGATCCCCTGTTTAACGCGCACGGTTTGGCGGATCATCGCGCCGGCGGCCTTTTCCTCTTTGCCGAAATCCAGACAGGACGTGTCCAGTTTGCGGCGCGTGACGTAAGTCAGCACCAATTCATGCACCTGTTTCAGTTTCAGCGCGTCGTCCGCCAGCAGAACAATTTCCTTGTCGTTCAATTCAACAGAACTTTTCGACCCTTTGAAATCGAAACGGGTGGACATTTCGCGTGAAACGCCCGCGACGGCATTCGAAATTTCCGTCATGTCCGTTTTGGACACTATGTCAAAAGAAGGCATTTTCCTCTCCATTTGAATAAACGAGTGGATATTATAAGCGAAAAATCAAGCGATTTCAAACGCCCTTTTCCGACAAAACCAGTCTGGCATACAAACCGCGGCATGTCGATTCAGCCGAAGGTATGGGAATTGTTGCATTTTCCTGACATTTCTCGGCGTCATGCACTTTTTGCTTTTTAAACGGCGTCAAAAAAGGTATAACTTTGACAAAAGAGCTTTGCTTTCAACCGATTTACGCAGGAGTATCCCGCACATGATGGAATTTTTTGAAAACGTCGACCTGCCCCAACGCATCGCTTTTCTGGGAACAATCGCCCATTTGGCGCGCGTTGACGGGGAATTCGACGGCAACGAAAAACAATTCTTCGTCGATTTGGCGAAGCTGTACAACCTGAACAAGGAACAAGCGAAAGAGGCAATCCGTCCCCGCACCGAGGAAGAAGCGCTGGAAATGGTCAAAACCATCACGGACAAAGGATTCGCGCTGGTCTTGATTCGTGAAATGTTCTATCTGGGATACGAGGACGGCGATTTGTCCGATTCCGAAATCCTGTTCATTTCCAAAGTCGGCATGGCGCTGAACATTCCGCTGGAAAAAATGGAACAGATCAGCAACTGGGTCATTCGCGGCATTGAATGGGAAGAAGAAGGCGCAAACATCTTTTCCGATTACAAATCCGCGGACATGAGCGAAGACGAACTGGACGCCTACGACCTTTAATCCTTGTTTTTCATATCAAAACGGCGTATAAGCGTCCTGTCTTTATTTATTAGGAGTCCTTTATGGCAAAAGAAGAACTGTTGGAATTCAGCGGCACCGTCGTTGAAAAACTGCCCAACGCCATGTTTCGCGTAAAACTGGAAAACGATCATGAAATTCTGGCGCACACCGCCGGAAAAATGCGCAAGTTTCGCATTCGCGTCATGGTCGGGGACAAGGTCGACATCGAAATGACGCCATACGATTTGACCAAGGGACGCATCACTTTCCGGCATAAAACGCCGACGGGAAACACGCCCGCTTAGGAAAAATTCCCTCCCGCTTTTTCCGGAGGGATTTTTTTATCTGAAACTTTGACTGAATCGGAATAAAAATGACGGAAAACCTGACCGACGAACAAAAACAACAACTGGCGAAACGCATCGCTGACGCCATGGATCGCGTGCCGTTCAAAACGGATCGCTGCGGCGTGCAGAGCGCGATCCTGCCGTTTTACAAAAACGCGCGCAAGGTCGACATCGAATGCTTCACGACGCGTCCCGTCATCACCAAGGAATACGTTTGCGGCGAAGCCGACGTGTTTGAAATCGACGGCGAAAAGGAAACGCTGGAAGACATGAACGCCGCTTTTTCCCTGTCGCTGACGGACGAAAACATTATCGACTACTTGCGTTTTTACTTCAACGCCGTCGCGCTGGAAGACGATTTCGCCGAATTGATCGTCAAAGCGGACGATCTGATCGACGACGCTTATGATGACGAATTGGCGGAAAGCCTGACGAAATTGATCGCCCCTCCCGTCGTTTCAAAAACGGCGAAAGGCTGGACGGTCAAAGGATACGTCGCCTATGACGGCACGCTGTATTTCGCCGAATTTTCAGTTACAAACGAAGGCGGCGTCAGAATTGAAGACGAACAAACCGCTTACGAAGACCTGCCCGTCCGCCCGATGTTGCGTTAATCGAAAACAAAGGAGCCGTTCATGTCCGATGTCGACATTTACATTCAGGGCGGCGCGAAAGCCCAAGCCAAAATGTCCGCCGTTGTCGACGAAATGTGCAAATCCGACGCGGGACGCGCCGTTTTGGAATTTGCCGCCGATTACGGCTATGAACTGAAATTCGACCGTCAAACGACCAAGCAGGGTATTTTCGGTTACGCCGATCCCTGCGAAGAAGTTTGCGCGCTGAACCCGAAAAACACTTTGGCGCAAAACATCGTGACGTTGGCGCATGAACTGCGGCACGCCTATCAATACACGATGGACGAAGTCGACGAACCCGATTACGCGGGCTATTCCGCGAAAACGATGATGCACAGATCCCGCATCATGGAAGCGGACGCCGAAAGCTTCGGCTGTCTGGTCGCGTGGGAATTAAAGGAACGGGGCAACGATCTGTGCTGGCGGGATTTTTCGGAATCCTATCCCGAAATCGCGAAACCGTTTGAACAAACGCTGACGGAAACAAACGATAAAAAACAAGCCCGCACCGCCGCGTTCAAGGGGTGGTACGACAACGCCGAACGCCGTGACTATTACGACCAAACGCTGGCGTCGTGCGTCGAAAGCGTGTCCCCGTCCGTTTTCCGCGCGAAGCCGAAAACGGTTTCGGCGGCGAAATTCGTCGGCGCGATTTGCACGGATTTTGACGGCGAAAACTACTTTACCGATAATCCGAAATCTTTGGAAAAGGGAAAGTTTTCAGAAATGTTCGCGGACACCAAAGCCCGCCTGACGGCGCATCGCCCCGCCGATAAATCCGTCGCCGCGATTATTGAACGTCCGCGCCCCGAAAAGCCGGCAAACACAGCGCGCGCCATCAGCGAATCCGCCAAAAAATGCGCCGTTGAAGCGCGTCAGGAATCCGCCGCGCGTCAAATCCGTTCCCGCCGGTCAAAAGACGCGGCGGCTCTGACCGCTCTGCTGGCAAAGAAAACCCGAACCCGCTGATTTTGCCCCCGCCGTCAGTAATGCGGCGGCGGAACCTCTTCGGACAGGGGGCGAATCGCGCCGCTCGGGTCGAAATTCTGCGCCAGATAAAACACTTCGCGTTTCAGCACGTCGATCTGCCGCGCCTGATCCGCGACGATCTGGCTCAGATCCTTGACGGTGCGTTCGTATTCGGCGGCAAGGCTTTCCAGCGCGATAAAACGTTCTTCGATTTCAAAATCGTCCATGGTCGTTCTCCTTTATGCGACAATGTTGATATACCCCGTTTTCGATGTTGAGTAAATCCGTTAAAAGGAATACTTTGCTTAAAAAAGTTTTTTATCAGGAGGCTCTGTCATGTCCGAATTAACCGATTTATTTGAAACTTTGGCGAAAATCCCGTCCCCGTCCATGCACGAAGACGCCGTCGCCGAAAAAATCGTTTCCCTGCTGAACGGATACGGCGTTTCTGCCCGCCGCGACGCGTTCGGCAACGTGCGCGCGGAAATTCCCGCGACGGACGAAACGAAAGAACCTTTGCTGCTGTCGGCGCACATGGACGTTGTCGGCGACTTTTCCCCCGTGAACGTCGTCAAAGACGGCGATGTTCTGAAAACGGACGGCAAACGGACGCTGGGCGCGGACGACAAAGCCGGCGTCGCCTGCGCGATGATGCTGGCGAAAACCGTCGCGAACGATAAAACATTGAAACACGGCGGACTGGAAATCGTCTTCACCCGCGACGAGGAACAGAATATGAGCGGCGCGCGCGCCTTGGACTTCGGCACATTCAAATCCGAATACGTTTTAGTGCTGGACGGCGATCGGCTGGGCGATTTTCAAATCGCGGGCGCGGGCTACACCAAAATGCTTCTTTCCGTCACAAACACAAAGGGCGGGCATTCCGGCATCGACATCGCGGATTCCCGCCGCGTCAACGCCGTCAAGGCGATTGCCGAAATCATGACCGAGATTCCGCAGGGCGTGTTTTACGCCGACGAAACAGGCGTCGTCACCTCAATCAACGCGGGCGCGGTCGTCGGCGGCGGCGTCAGAAACCTGCCGACGGAAAAGCAGGGGGCGGATTTCGCCCTTCACCTGACGGACACGGCGATGTCGAACATCATCAACACGGACGCCTTCGCGCTGTATTCAATCCGCAGTTCCGACAAAGCCAAAGAAGCCGAACTGATCGCCAACATCGAAAAAACCGTTGAAAAATTCAACGACAAGTACGGTGAAAAAGCGACCGTTTCCGTTTCTTTCGAACAACATATCCCGCCGTTTGAAAAATCAAGCGACACGACCATGATCGACACGGCAAAACGCGCCGCCGAAAAAATCAGGCTGCCGCTGAACGTGTCGTCGTTCCACGCGGGCGCGGAAACGCACCTGTACGCGCAAAAGAAGAACAAAGCGGGCGTCGCGTTCAAACCGTATCTGGTCGGCGCGGCGAACATTCACAATATGCATTCCGCCGCCGAATACGTCGAAACGCCGTCAATGGATCGGGGATTCGATTTCGTCAACGCCTTGTTCAGCGCGTTCAACGCCCGATAACACTAACTTTTTATTAAAGGATTCGCCCTATCATGTGTATCCGAATTGACAGGACATACATGATGGACGATTTGGCTACCGCGTTTAAAGACATTCGCAACTGGGTTTTCGATCTGGACGACACGCTTTATCCCCCGTCCGAAGAAGTCTATTCCCAAATGGCGAAACGGATTTGCGCGTTCGTCATGCGCGCGCTGAACGTCGATGAAAAAACGGCGAGCGTCATTCAAAAGGATTATTATCGCAAATATGGCGCAACGGTTTGCGGACTGATGCTGGAACACAACATTCCGCCCGATGAATTTACCGATTACGTCCATCGGCTTGATTTGTCGTCCATTATGGAAAATCCCCGCCTGCGCGATTGTCTGAACGCTTTGAACGGTCAAAAGTTCGTGTTCACCAACGGGGCGCACAGCCATGCCGAACGCGTGCTGGAACGATTGGGACTGTGCGAATGCTTTTCGGGTATTTTTTCAATCAGCGAAGCGGGTTATATTCCCAAGCCCGCCGAACGGACGTATTTGAAAATGCTGAACACGTTTAAAATCGCCCCCGCGGAAAGCGCGATGTTCGACGACAGTCCCGTCAACATTCTGGCGGCAAAGAAAGTCGGCATGAAAACGGTGTGGATATCGTCAAACGTCGCTAACAATCCGTATTGTTCCGTCGACGACAAAAACTTCTGCGATTTCGAAACCCCCGATCTGGTGGAATTTCTGACCGAACTGACAGGTAAAGAAAAAACCCGATAATTCTCCGTCCCGCTTGGCAATCGGTGACGGCGATTCGTCGAACGTCCCGTCGATCGCGACGGCGACATCGCAAGAACCGTCACAAAAACGCCCCCGTTCAATCAATCCGAACGTCGGTTTCCGACTGTTTTCCGGATAAAAAAGGGGGCTGTCGAAAACGACAGCCCCAAAAAAGGAAACAAGGAGAAAAACATTTAAACGAGAATGTCGAGCATCGCGCCCCGACCGTCCGCACTGGCAACAGAGATCTGTTGTGACGCTTCCGTAAGGAGGGTAGCCGCGACCTGTTGTTGATCAAGTACAGCCTTTGCGGCAGCCAGTGCCACAGAATTTTGCAACATCTGCGTCTGTAACGCAACAACCTGTCCAACGACATCGGAAACGTTCATAAGACCCTCGCCCAAACAATTCCTCATATCCGTCTATCATTGTAACAAATCCGACGGAAAAATCCACTATAAAAAAACGCTAAAGAACGAAAAAAGCGAAGACGTAAGAAAACGGGCGGTTTTTAAAGTGTTCCGCCCGTTCGTTAAAAATCATGCAATCGCCCCGTGGCAATGTTTGTATTTCTTGCCGGATCCGCAGGGACACGGCGCGTTGCGCGACACTTTTCCCCATGTGGACGGATCGTCCGGATCGATTGCATCGGATTTCGTGTAGCGGAACGGACTGCGTTCCAATTCGCGTTCGGCTTCGCGCCGCGATTCGGGCGGATTGCCGAAAGCGTCCGTCGGATCATCGTGGCGTTCGGTCATCACACTTTGACGGCGGCGGTTTTCTTCAATCGCCTGCACCGTTTCCGGAGCAAGTTCGACATGCGTCAAAAACTGCGTGATTTGTTCGCGCATGTTGCCCAGCATGTCGCCGAACAGATAGAAAGCCTCTTTTTTATATTCGTTCAAAGGATCTTTCTGCCCGTAAGCGCGCAATCCGATCGTCGCACGCAGGTAATCCAGCACCTGCAAATGTTCTTTCCACACTTGGTCCAGAATTTGCAAAGTGACGTTCTTTTCGATCATATTCATCAAAGCGTCGCCGAAATCGCGGCGTTTGCGCGCCATCAGCGCGTCGGCTTCCGATTGCAGGCGTTCGGTCAGTTCCCGCGTCCCGACGCCTTCGGACACCCAAGCGTCGACCGGCAGACGCAATCCCAAAATCCTGTCGGCGTCCTCCGTCAGCGCTTTGACGTTCCAGTCTTCGGCGGCGGCGTCTTCGGGCGTGTAGGTTTCAGTCATCGCCGCGACGATTTCGTCGCGCATGTCCTTGATCGTATCGGTGATCGTTTCCGCGGTCATCAGTTCCTTGCGCTGATCGTATATGACTTTGCGCTGGTCGTTCATGACGTTGTCGTATTTCAACAGGTTTTTACGAATGTCAAAGTTGCGGGCTTCGACCTTTTCCTGCGATTTCTTCAGCGTTTTGGAAATCCACGGGCTGGAAATGACATCGGTGTCCTCCATGCCGCCCAGCGGTTTCAGGAACCGTTCGATTCTGTCCGCGCCGAAAATGCGCAACAAATCGTCCTGCAAGCACAAAAAGAATTTCGACGCGCCGGGATCGCCCTGACGTCCCGAACGCCCGCGCAACTGGTTGTCGATGCGGCGGCTTTCGTGACGTTCCGTGCCGATGACATACAAGCCGCCGGCTTTCATCGCGATTTCCCTGCCTTCGTCGATTTCCTTTTGAATTTGCGCGATGCGGCGTTCGCGCTCCGCGGGATCCGTCACGTCAGCCAATTCCTGTTCAACGCGCATTTCCAGATTGCCGCCCAGCTGAATATCCGTGCCGCGCCCCGCCATATTCGTCGCGATCGTGATCGCGCCCGGCATGCCCGCCTGCGCGATGATGTACGCTTCCTGTTCGTGGTGGCGCGCGTTCAGAACATTAAATTTCAGCTTCGTTTCCTTGCGAAGACGATCCGCCAGCTGTTCCGATTTTTCAATCGATGTCGTGCCGACCAGAACGGGCTGTTTGCGCGCGGCGCATTCCTTGATCAACTCGATGACGGCTTTTAATTTCTGATCTTCCTTCCAATAAATCTCGTCCTGATGATCAATGCGGACGCAGGGTTTGTTCGTCGGAATGTCGATGACTTCCAATCCGTAGATTTCGGCAAATTCGGCGGCTTCGGTCATCGCCGTGCCCGTCATGCCCGCCAGTTTCGGATACAGACGGAAGTAGTTTTGGAACGTAATCGACGCCAGCGTTTGGTTTTCCGGCTGGATTTTGACGCGTTCCTTGGCTTCCAAAGCCTGATGCAATCCGTCGGAATAACGGCGTCCCTCCATCATGCGACCGGTAAATTCGTCAATGATGACGACCTGTCCGTTGCGCACGATGTAATCGACGTCGCGCTGGAACATTTTATGGGCTTTCAACGCCTGATCGACATAGTGAATGACGGGCGCGTTCACGGCGTCGTACATCGCCCCCGTGATCAATCCGGCGTCCTGCAGCAATTCCTCCATGTAAAGCGTGCCGCTTTCGGTCAGGGAAACGGTGCGCTGTTTTTCGTCCTTTTCGTAATGTTCGGGCTTCAGTTTGGGGATCAAAGCGTCGACCTGAACGTATTTGTCAGACGAATCTTCGGCTTGACCGGAAATGATCAAAGGCGTTCTGGCTTCGTCGATCAAGATGGAGTCCACTTCGTCAACGATGGCGAAGTTGAACGGACGCTGTACCATGTCGTCGATCGAAAATTTCATGTTGTCGCGCAGATAATCGAACCCGAATTCGTTGTTCGTCCCGTAAGTGATGTCGCAAGCGTAGGCGGCGCGGCGTTCGGCGTCCGACATGTCATGCAAAATCGATCCGACCGTCATGCCCAAAAAGCGGTAGACGCGCCCCATCCATTCGGTGTCGCGCTTTGCCAGATAATCGTTCACGGTCACGACATGCACGCCCTTTCCCGTCAGCGCGTTCAAATAAACCGCCAGCGTGGCGACCAGCGTTTTTCCTTCGCCCGTCCGCATTTCGGCGATTTGCCCGCGGTGCAAAACGATGCCGCCGATCAGCTGGACGTCGAAATGACGCAGTCCGATGGTTCTTTTCGACGCTTCGCGCACGACGGCGAACGCTTCGGGCAGAACGTCGTCCAGCGTTTCCCCGTCCGCCAGCCGTTTTTTCAACGCGGGCGTTTTGTTTTTCAGTTCTTCGTCGGACAACGCCGAAATTTCGGGTTCCAAAGCATTGATTTTGGCGACCGTTTTTTGCAGACTTTTGACATATCTGTCGTTCGCGCTGCCGAAGATTTTGCGCATCAGAGAGCCGATCATCGTGAATCCTCTTTAAAATAAAATATGAAAATCAAACAAGTTAAGCCCACAACGCCCGTCGTGTCAATCTTTCAGTGCCGCAAAACCGAAAAGATGTGACCGTTTCGGAAAATTACGTTTTACGCGGCGCGGAAAAATGGTATGATGCCGCTGACATTCAAAACAACATTGAAAGGTGTAATTCATGTCAATGAAAGCTATCACGACGGCTTTGGTCGCCCTGTGTGTCGCCATGCCCGCGCAGGCGGCGAAAAACAAAGCAAAAACCGTCACGACGGATTTTGTCGTCGCAACGGTCGACGGCAACAAGATCACGATCGGCGACGTCGAAACCGTGCGTGCCGCCAACCCGCAACTGGAAGCTCTGCCGCTGGAAAGCGTGTACGAAGCTTTGCTGGACAATATGATTGATCTCGACATCGTCACCGCCGCCGCGCGCGCCGCCAAAGTGCAGGATTCCGACGAATTTAAAAAAACGATGCGCGACATCGAAAAATCAATACTGGCGCGGTTCTATCTGGAACGTCTGGCGAAAAAGGAACAAACCAAGGAAAATCTGGAGGCTTTGTACGCAAAATACAAAAAGGACAACCCCCCGCAAGAGGAAATGTCCGCCGCCCATATTTTGCTGAAAACGGAAAAAGAGGCTTTGGACGTGATTAAACAGCTGGAAAAAGGCGCCGACTTCGCCCAGCTCGCCAACGAAAAATCCATTAACAAAATCGAAGGCGGGGAATTGGGATATTTCTCGCGCGAATTGATGGTACCCGAATTTTCCGAAGCGGCTTTCGCCATGAAAGAGGGCGAAATTTCCAAAAAACCCGTCAAAACGAAATTCGGCTATCATGTGATCAAAGCCGGTCCGCGCCGTTTGGCGGAACCGCCCAAATACGAAGATGTCGAAAAAGAACTGATGCAGGCGCAGGCAACGAAAACCATTGACGAAGCCATGACGAAACTGCGTAAAAAAGCGAAAATCGTCAAAACGCCCGTCAAGTTTGAAAACGGGAAAGCCGTCGCGAAATAAAAACGCGCGCTTCACGGCGATTAAAATCCCCTTTGCTTTTACGCGAAGGGGATTTTTTTCACCGAAAACGCCTTTTTCCGATTGTCGGGCTTGCAGCCTTTTTTTATTCGTCAACGGGGACGATATCAATCTCGACGCCCGCTTCGGTCAAAATCCGTTTCGCCAGTTCGAAATTCGCCTGCCAGCGTTCGGGTATGGGGCGGTCTTCGACGACAACGCGTTTGATGCCGGATTGAATAATCGCGCCCGCGCATCGGGAACACGGCAGATACGGATAGACGTAAATCGTACAGCCCGCGACCGATTTCGGCGCGGTCAGAATGGCGTTGGCTTCGGCATGAACGATCAATTCGTACTTGATTTCGCGGTTTTCCAACCGTTCTTTCGTGTCCTCCACTCCGATGGGCAAGCCGTTGAAACCGACGGAAACGATCCGCTTTTTATCGTCAACGATCACCGCGCCGACCTGCGATGACGGGTCTTTGGACCAAGTGGCGACCAGACGCGCCAAATCGAAAAATCTTTTCTGCCATTTATCCATAAAAAAACCTCCCGCGTTTTAAAGATTAAGGGATATTATGGATTGTTTTTACTGAAAAAGGCTTAACAAAACCGTTTTCACCCGTTATGTTGTCGTCAGTTTTTCGTATCGAAAGGTCGTTTTATGAAGCCCGTCATCACCGTATTGTGTCCCATGCCCATGGAATTTTCCGCCGTTGAAAAATCGTTCGGCAAATTGGGCGAAACTCTGGAAACCGTTTTTGAAGAAAAGAAATTCGATTTCGCGGGACTGGACGTCGTTCTGGCGCGTTGCGGCGTCGGCAAGACGTTCGCCGCGGCGAAAACGCAAAAAATCATTCAGATGTACGAACCCGACCATATCTTTGTCTGCGGGGTGGCGGGCGCGATCGCCGAAGATTTGAACGTGTTCGACGTCATCGTTCCCAACCGCGTCGTCCACGGGGACGTTTGTTTCGGCGACGCGTACAGTCCGACGGACGTTACGGAATCCGGCGCGGAGTTTTTCACGGGCAAACCGGGGTATTCGCCGACCGCCTACCTGCCCGAACGGCTGGGCGCGACCTGCGAATCGGGAACGCTGGCGACCGTCGACTTTTTTGCCGAAGAAGCGGAAAAAGCGTTTTTGGAAGAAAAGTTCAACGCCCGTTGCATCGACATGGAAAGCGCAGCCGTCTGCCAGATCGCGACGATGTGGAACATTCCCGTCACCGTCGTGCGCGCGATTTCCGACAACCGCGGACACACGATGGGCGATTTTGAAACAAACGCGCCCAAGGCGTGCGGCATCGCGGCGCAAACGCTGTCGGATCTGTTGAAAAAAATTTAAAGGTCGGACGAATAAATCAAATTCATCAGACGGACGGGTTCGAATCCCAGCCTGTTCCAGTCTTGTCCTATTTCCAAACACGCCAGAGCCGATGTCGGAAATCCTTCGGAAAGATTATGGTTGTGCGAATCGGCTTCGTCAGCGTCCGCGTCGCAGATCAGCGGCAGGACATCACGCAGTCCCGGATTATGTCCGATGACCAGCACCTCGCGTTTGTCATTTGCCGTGCGGCGCAGAATGTTCATCATGTCCGCCGCGTCAGCCATATATAAATCGTCAACAAACACGATTTCCGCCGTATCAAAGCTTTTTCGCAATTTTTCCAGCGTTTCCAACGTTCGCACGGCGGGCGAACACAGCACCAGATCGGGCGAAACGTGTTTTTCGCGCAACAACTTGCCGATTTTCTTGACGTCTTTTCTGCCGCGTTTGCTCATCGGACGCAAAACGTCGTTTTTCTTTTTATTTTTCGGCGCCTTGCCGTGGCGCATCAGATACAGGTGTCTGGATTGCGATTCTTTTTTTTCCGTTTCTTTTCGCGTTGCTTTTGTCGTTGTTTTCATAACGCCCCCTTTTGTTTTGTTTGATTGATTTCAGGATACGGGATCCGCATCGCGAAAGACAGATGTTCAATCGTTCTAACCCGTTTTCGTGCTTTCCTTTCGGCTGAAAAAATATTATGAATGAAAAGGTTTTCGTCTTTTGAAAGGTCATCTGCCATGCCGTCCGAACCGTCCGTGTTTTCGCAACCCGTTTCCATGACGTCGCCGTCGCGTTTTTTCAACCGCGAACTGTCATGGCTGGCGTTCAATCGCCGCGTTTTGGAAGAATCCGTGAACACGCGCTATCCTTTGCTGGAACGCCTGCGCTTTCTGGCGATTTCGGGATCGAATCTGGACGAATTTTTCATGGTGCGCGTCGCGGGCATTCTGGCGCAGATCTACGCGGGCATCAACACGCGTTCGGACGACGGACTGACGCCGCAGGAACAGTTGGACGCCATTAATGAAAGCGTCGCCGACCTGCGCGAAAAGCAGGACGAATACTTCCACGTTTTAAAAAAAGAACTGGAAAAGGAAAACATTTTCCTGATTTCCCGCGACCGGCTGTCCAAACAGGACATCAAAGCGCTGAAGTCCGTGTTTGAAGAATCGGTTTTTCCCGTTTTGACGCCGATCGCGCTGGATCAGGCGCACCCGTTCCCATGGTTGGCAAACCTGTCGCATTCGCTGATTTTTTCAATGAAAGACAAAGACGGCACGGAACGCAAAGCCATCATTCCCCTGCCCGCCGGACTGCCGCGTTTTATCCGCCTGACGAAAACCCCCGCGCGCTTTATCGCGCTGGAAGACGTCGTCATGCAGTTCATCGAAACGATTTTTCCAAATTTCAGGGTCGTTCATTCGGGGCTTTTTTCAATCGTGCGCAACAGTCTGTTGCAGGTGGACGAACGCGCCGAAGATCTGGTCAGCCAGTTTGAAACGGCTTTGGCGGAACAAAAACGCGGCGACGTGATCGCTTTGGTCATGAATCAGGATATGCCGCAAGAGCTTGCCGCCTATCTGACGCACAAACTGGACGTCGAAAGCTTCGGCGTCGTTCGGCGCAACGGCATCATCGGCGTACGGTCGCTGTCGGCGCTGATCACGTCCGACCGCAAAGATCTGCTGTTCAAGCCGTACAAAGCCCGCCACGCCGAACGCGTCCGCGATTTCAAAGGCGATCATTTCGCCGCGATCCGCAAAAAAGACATGGTGATACACCACCCCTACGAATCGTTCGAGGTCGTCGTCAAATTCCTGCGCCAAGCCGCCAAAGACCCCGATGTCGTTTCCATCAAGCAAACGCTTTACCGCACGAACAAAAACTCGCCGATCGTCAAGGCGTTGATTGACGCCGCGCGCGCGGGTAAAGACGTGACGGCTGTCGTCGAACTGCGCGCCCGTTTCGACGAAGAAGCCAACATCAAATGGGCGAAAGACATGGAAAAGGCGGGGGTTCACGTCGTTTTCGGGCTGATGAACTATAAAACGCACGCCAAAATTTCGCTGGTGACGCGCAAGGAAAACGGCAAAATGAAAAGTTACGCGCATTTCGGCACGGGCAACTATCACGAAATCACCGCGAACCTGTACACCGACCTGTCGTTTTTCACTTGCGACAAGGATTTGTGCAACGACGCGGCGCTGGTCTTCAACTATCTGACGGGATATGCGCAACCCGACAATTTGAAAAAACTGTCGATCGCGCCGATCAATCTGCGCGACAAACTGTTAAAACTGATCGACAAGGAAATCGAATACGCGAAAAAAGGAAAACCCGCCAACATTTGGGCGAAAATGAATTCGCTGCTGGACGACAAGCTGATCGACGCGCTGTACCGCGCATCGCAGGCGGGCGTGAAAATCACGCTGGTCGTGCGCGGCATCTGCGCCCTGCGTCCGGGTATCCCCGGATTTTCCGACAACATCAAGGTTAAAAGCATTATCGGTCGTTTTCTGGAACACGCGCGCATCGTGTGTTTCGGCGCGGGCAACAAATTGCCGTCGCCCAAAGCCAAAGTCTTCATTTCTTCGGCTGACTGGATGCAGCGCAACACGATTCACCGCGTCGAAACGCTGGTGCCGATCGAAAACGAAACCGTCCACGAACAAATCATGGGACAGATCATGCAGGGCAACATCAAAGACGAAGCGCTCAGCTGGGTTTTGCACCCCGACATGACCTACACCCGCGTGTCCGAAAGTCCGCAAGCGTTTTCCTGCCACCAGTTTTTCATGACGCACCCCAGCCTGTCCGGTCGCGGTTCCGCAAAGTTGCGCGATATCGTCGCCCGCCAGAAAAAAGCCGTCCGTAAAGAAGAACGCGACCCCGCCCGACCGCTTGCCGCGCCGAAACCCGTCGCGAAAAAAACAGCCGCCGCGAAAACCGTCAAAAAAACGCCCGTCAAAAAACAAAAGAAAATCGTCAGGAAATCCCTGAACCAAGCCAAAAAGGAACAATAATCATGGCTCATTCCGAAGAAGACGACATTGAATTGGAAGCGAACTTTTCCAACAAAGAGGAAGCGGAAATCCGCACCCGTCTGATCACCTTGCAGGACAAGATCGCCGAAGCGAACGTCCCCGTCATCGTATTGCTGTGCGGTGTCAACGGATCGGGGAAAAACGCCGCGCTGGGCATTTTGCGCGACTGGCTGGATCAGCGGCGGCTGGATCTGCACGCATACGAACGCCGCGACATCAGAAACGATCCCGTCGAATTTCGCCGCTATTGGTGCGACACGCCGTTGAACGGCACAACGGGCATTTTCGTCAGTTCGTGGTATTCCGACCCGCTGGTCAACCACGCGAACGGCAAAATCAACGACGACGAATTGTACGAACGACTGGACGAATGCAACGATTTCGAAAAAATGCTGGCGGATTCCAACGTCATTTTCTGCAAAATCTGGTTTCATAAAAGCAAAAACGAACAGCAGGACTTTTTGCGCGCGCTGGACGACGACCCGTATGAAAAATGGCGCATCATGCCCGACGACTGGAAAAATTGCTGCATGGCGGAAAAGTTCGAAACGGCGACAAAAAAACTGATTCGCTACACGGACAAGGATTACGCCCCGTGGTTTGAAATCGACACCGGCAGCTTTACGGAACGTCTGCGAACGGCTTTGGACGTTTTTTGCACCCGCGTGGAAACGCAAATCGACGCTTTCTTAAAGGCTAAGGAAAAAGAGAAAAAAATCGCGCCCGCCTCTCCCGAAAAGCCCAAAAAGCCCGATTTCGTCAAATCGTTGGATATGAACGCGTCGCTGTCCAAAGAAGAATACCGCGAACAGCTGCCCTATTTGCGCGCGCGGCTGAACGCGTTGCTGACGGAGGTCAAAAAACGCAACAAAAAGGTCGTGCTGGCGTTCGAGGGACCCGACGCGTCGGGCAAAGGCGGCGTCATCAGCCGTTTGGCGTCGTCGATTTTCGTGCGCGACTGCAATATCTTTCCGATCGCCGCCCCGACCAAAGAAGAACTGAACCACAACTTTCTGTGGCGGTTCTGGACACGCCTGACGAACCAGAAACTGCTGACCGTGTTTGATCGCACCTGGTACGGGCGCGTTTTGGTCGAACGCATCGAACATTTCGCGACGGACACCGAATGGAAACGCGCTTACGACGAAATCAACCGCTTTGAAAAACAACTGACGGACGGGCGCAACATCGTCGTCAAGTTTCTGCTGTATATTTCGGCTGACGAACAGCTGGAACGATTCAAAGCGCGCGAGGAAACGTCCTATAAAAAATGGAAAATCGGCGGCGAAGACTGGCGCAACCGCGAAAAATGGGATCAGTACGACGAAGCGTTCGACGACATGCTGAAAAAAACAAACACCAAACGCGCGCCGTGGTTCGTCGTCCCCGACAACAACAAAAAATACGGCAGAATCCAAGCTATGCGCCTGTTATGCGAACATTTGGAAAAAATACTGGATTACGAAACCAAAGACGACGTTCCGCCGCCCGCGCCCGTAAAATCAGCCGATAAACAAAAGAAAAACAAAGACAAAAAGAAAAAAGACAAAAATGGACTTTGACGCCCCGATCTACACTCTGCAAAACGCCCGTCTGCAATTCGGCGAACATCCGCTGTTCACGAATTTGGAGCTGTATCTGAACAAAGGGCGCAAATATTGTCTGGTCGGACGCAACGGATCGGGCAAATCGACGTTGATGAAGGTCATCGCGGGCGAAACAGCCCCCGACGACGGCGAATCGTTTTTGCAGCCCGGAACCGTCGTTTCCTATATGGCGCAGGACGACGACCTGTCGCGGTTCGCCACGTTGCGCGACGCCGTTTTGTCGGGACTGGGCGAAAGCGGGGCGGATTTATCCTACAAAGCCGATATATTGATCGAACGGCTGGAAATCAACGCCGCCGCCGATCCGAAAACGGCGTCCGGCGGGGAAAGAAAAAAAGCCGCCCTCGCCCGCGCTTTGGTGAACGATCCCGACATTCTGCTGCTGGACGAACCGACCAACCATCTGGACATCGCGACGATTGAAAAGCTGGAGGACGCTTTGGCGAAATTCGCGGGCGCGCTGATTGTCGTCAGCCACGACCGCGCGTTTTTAAAACATGTCTGCGACGGAATTTTATGGCTCGACCGAGGTATCGTCCGGACACTGAACAAAGGTTTCGACGCGTTTGAAGACTGGCGCGACGCCGTCTATGAACAGGAAGACGCCGAACGCCGACGCTTGAACAAAAAAATCGACGCCGAAACCGAATGGCTGCGCAAAGGCGTCACCGCGCGGCGGCGACGCAATCAGGGACGTCTGCACCGTTTGTTTGATTTGCGTAATGAACGCAAGGAACAAATAAAGAAAACCGGAACGGTAGACTTTAATATCGACGACGGTTCCGTGCAATCGAAATTGATCGTTGACGCGAAGAACATATCAAAATCCTTCGGCGACCGCGTGATTGTCGATGATTTCACCCTGCGCGTCATGCAGGGCAACAAAATCGGCGTCGTCGGCGCGAACGGCGTCGGCAAAACGACGCTGATCAAAATGTTGACGGGACGTTTAAAACCGGATGCGGGACGCGTGCGCGTATCCAAAACCGTACAGGAAGTCTATTTCGATCAGCACCGCGACCGACTGGATTTGACGAAATCGCTGAAACAGACGCTTTGCCCCGACGGCGGCGACCATGTGTTCGTCAAGGGCGAACCGAAATCCGTTTATTCGTATCTGAAAGAATTTCTGTTTTCCCCCGCCCAAGCCGACACGCCCGTTTCCGTTCTGTCCGGCGGAGAAAAAAACCGCCTGTTGCTGGCGCGCGATCTGGCGAAACCGTCAAACTTTCTGGTGCTGGACGAACCGACGAACGATCTGGACATGGACACGCTGGATCTGTTGCGGGACGCGCTGGAAGCTTACAAAGGAACCGTTCTGATTGTCAGTCACGACCGCGATTTTCTGGATAACACGGCGACATCGCTGCTGTATATGGCGGGCGACGGCAAAGTCGTCGAATATGTCGATTCGTGTTCCGATTTGATGCGAAAATTAAAAGAAAAAGAACAAAAAGCCGCAGAAGCCGCTAAAAAAACACGGGAAAAAACCGCTCCCTCCGCCCCTAAAAAAGAAAAATCCCCCGCCGCCCCGCGTCTGTCGTACAAAGACAAGCGGCAACTGGAAATGTTGCCCGATGAAATCGCCGCTTTGGAAAGCAAAATAAAAACGCTGGAAGAAAAACTGGCGCGTCCGGATTTTTATGCGAAATCACCCGCCGAATTTGAAAAAAGCGCGGCGGAACTGGAAAAAGCGAAATCGGAACTGGACGAAAAGGAAAACCGCTGGCTGGAGCTGGAAATGCTGGCGCAGGAAACGGCAAAATAGTCCTTAACCGCGGTTCAGCCACAACCAATTCATAAACAGCGGCACCTGCCTTTCCCAATCGGCTTCGCAATGTCTGCCGCCGATTTGGCGGTACATATACGGTTGAACGCCTTTGGCGTACAGGCGGTCGTTGACGGATTTGTTGCACGCGTTCGCAATCGCTTTGCCGCGCGGAGAACCGTTTTCGGCGCTTCCCCAGCTCAGAAACACTTTGGTATCCGGATTCAAATCGTGTCCGGCGATCGCGGCGCGCAATTCGCGTCCGCAAAACGAAATGGCGGAAGACACGCAAGCGGCTTTTGAAAAAACGCCGTTATAACAAACCGCCGCGTACAGCGCCATCAGCCCGCCCATCGAACTGCCGCCGATTCCCGTCGCCTCGCGATGCGCCCATGTTCTGAAACGGCGGTCGACATAGGGTTTCACGTCCCCGACAATCCAATCCATCGTTTCGCGTCCGGTGCCGTCAATCGGTCCGACGAAAGAATCCCAATGATACGGACAATATTCCCGCAAACGATTGTTGCCCGTGTGCGAACATTCCAATCCGACAACGATGATTTTCTTTTCCCAACCGTCCAGAAACGATTTCAGCCCCCAGCTTTTGCCGTAAGTGGCGTCGGAATCGAAAAACAGATTGTGTCCGTCAAACATATACATCACGGGATAGCGTTCGTCCGACGCGTCGTAATCGTCAGGCAGATAAATGTGCAAGCGTCTGTTTTCACCCGCGAAAGAAAAGAAAAAATCCTGTTTGACAATCATGACCGCCCCCTTGCTTTCATTAAACGATTTTGGCACTTAAAGCCGTGTCGAAGTCAAGCGAAAAAGACATCGGCAAACGGCGGCGTCTTTTTTCACCATAACGGACTTTTTCCGACACGCGAAAAAAAGCCTCCGATCAATCAGAACGGAGGCTTTTTTCTTTCCGCCATTATCCGTCGGACTGTCCGGCGGGCGGCTGTCGTTGTTCAGTCGGCGACGCCGCCTGCGCTTTGGATTGATTGTACTTCGCATCACGCGTTTCAATCTTCGCGCGGCGTTTCGTATGGAATTTTTCACGCCGATTGACGAACACGACGAACAGCATCGGAATAACAAAAATACCGAACGCCGTCGCGGCGATCATGCCGCCGAACACGGTTGATCCGACCGAACGGCGCGCCATGGCGCCCGCGCCCGTCGCGATGACCAAAGGCAGCAAACCCAAAATGAACGACACCGCCGTCATCATGACCGCGCGGAAACGCAAATGAGCCGCCTGCGCCGCCGCTTCTTGCGTTTCAACGCCGTTTTCATGCAAATCCTTTGCAAATTCAACAATCAAAATCGCGTTTTTAGACGCCTGAGCAATCAGCAGAATCATACCGATCTGCGCATAGACGTTATTGACCAAACCGAACGCGTACAGGAAAATCAGCGCGCCCAGCAAAGCCACGGAAACCGACAGCAGAACGGTAACGGGAATCATCCAGCTTTCATACAGCGCGACCAAAAACAGATACGCGAACAGGAACGCCAGCACCAAAACGACCGACGTTTGACCGCCCGCCTCTTTTTCCTGCAAGGACATGCCCGTCCATTCGTATTCGTACCCTTTGGGCAGAATCTGTTTGGACAGCTTTTCCATTTCGTCCATCGCCTGCGTCGAACTGACCCCCGCGGCGGACGAACCGTTGATTTTAACCGTCATCATATTGTTGTAGCGCGTCAGCTGCTGAGGTCCCAGAATGGGTTTCACGGTCAGCAGGGAACGCATCGGCACCATTTCGCCCTTGTCGTTGCGAACGTGAATGCGGAAGATGTCGGCTTCCTTGCTGCGGTCGCCCTCCTGCCCCTGCAAGTTGACTTCATAGTTGCGCCCCGCCAACGTGAAATCGTTGATGTAGGCGTAGCCCAAGGTCGACTGCAACTGGGAAAACACGTCTTTGATGCCGACGCCCAGCATTTGGGCTTTGTCGCGATCCAACGACGCAAACAGCTGGGGCGAAGACGTGTTGAACGTGCTGTACACCATGTTCAGCATCGGGTCTTGATTCGCCGCGCCCAGCAGCTTGAACATGACCTTTTCCATTTCCTGCGGCGTTTCGCCCTGCGCGTTTTGCAAACGGTAATCGAAACCGCTCGCCGAACCGATGCCGGGAATGGCGGGCAGGTTGAACGAACGCACCAACGCGCCCTGAATCCGTCCCAGACGCGGCTGCAAATACGCCACCAAAGCCTGAATCTGCATGGATTTGTCCTCGCGAACCTCATACGGTTTCAGACCGGCGATCATCATGCCGAAATTCGCGCCGCTGCCGCCGATCATGCTGTGACCGGCAACCCCCATCACGTTTTGAACGGCGGGGTGGGAATGGACGATTTCAAACACCTGTTTCAAAATTTCGATCGTTCTGTCCTGCGACGCGCCTTCGGGCAACTGAACGTCAACCATCACGACGCCCTGATCTTCATCGGGCAAAAATCCCGACGGCGTGATTTTGTTCATGCCGACAGCCGCCGCAATCACCGCCGCGATAATCAAAATGGACAGCGACGAATGACGCACCAGACGGCGGACAACGGCGGAATAGCCGTCGCGTCCCCTGTCGATCTGACGCATCACCCACGGCACCAATCCTTTCCGGCTTTTTTCTTCGCGATGCAGTAAAACGGCGCACAAAGCGGGCGACAACGTCAACGCGTTCAACGCCGAAATCAACATTGAACACGACACCGTCACGGCGAACTGTTTGTACAACTGCCCCGTAATGCCGGGAATGAAAATAACGGGAACGAACACGGACAAAATAACCAGCGTAATGGCGATAATCGGCGCGGTAATCTGCCCCATCGCCTTTGCCACGGCATCGGGCACGGACAAATCCGGTTCTTCGTCAATCACGCGTTCCGTGTTTTCGACGACCATAATCGCGTCATCAACCACGATGCCGATAACCAGAACGATGGACAGCAGGGAAATCGTGTTCGCCGAAATGCCGAACGGCGCCATGAAAATGAACGTGCCGATCAGCGAAACGGGAACGGCAATCGCGGGAATCAACGTTGCGCGCCACGTTCCCAAAGACAGATAGACGACCAGCAAAACCAGAACGAACGCTTCGAAAATCGTATGGACGACTTCGTCGACGGTTGCTTCGATGAAAACGGTCGTGTCAAAGATGATGACATAGTCGACGCCTTCGGGGAAAAACTGTTTCATTCTTTCCAGTTCGGCTTTGACTTTCGTCGCGACGTTCATCGCGTTCGCGCCGGGGGCGAGGTTAATCATCGCTCCGGACGCGGGACGCCCGTTATACTGAATGGTTGACGAATACGTCGTCGTCCCCAGTTCGATTTTGGCGACATCTTTTAAACGCAGGAAACCGCCGTCCTTGTTCGCGCGCAAAATGATGTTGCCGAATTCTTCGACCGAGTTCAAACGCCCCGCCGTTTTCAGCGTGAACTGCATCTGCTGTTCCTTCGGCGCGGGGTTCGCGCCGACGGATCCGATGGCGGGCTGAATGTTCTGCGACGAAACGGCGGCGATGATATCGTTGTTCGTCAATCCCAAATTCGCCAATCGTTCGGCATCGATCCAAATACGCATACTGTAATCGATATCGCCGAACGTGTTGACTTCGCCGACGCCCGTGATACGCGCCAAGTCGTCCTTGACGCGCGACGTCATATAGTTTGCCAAAAAGTTCGCGGCGCGCGACCCGTCGGGCGAATACAGGGAAAACGCCATCAGCATGGACGACGTGTTTTTCTTGACCGTCACGCCCTGTTGCTGGACTTCGGTCGGCAGTTTCGTCGAAATCTGATTGATTCGGTTCTGCACGTTAACCGTGTTCATGTCGGGATCGGTTCCCAAAGCGAACGTCACCGTCAGCGAATACGATCCGTTGTTGGAGCTGGTCGATTCCATATACAACATATTGTCGACGCCGTTGACCTGAGATTCGATCACCTGCGCGACGGTTTGTTCAATCACTTCCGCGGACGCGCCGGGATAGGTCGCCGACACGGAAACGGACGGCGGCACGACGTCGGGCAGTTGAGCCACGGGAATCGTTTTCAACGAAATCAACCCCGCGATCGTAATCACCAGGGAAATAACGATCGCCAGACGGGGTCTTTTAATGAAAATGCGGGAAAACATCGGCGTTTATCCTTTATTTCTTGGCATTCGCGGAGGAAGCGGCGGGCTTGGACTGCGTTCTTTTGCGCAAAACGTGCTTTTTGGCTTTGGGCTTTTCGGCGGCGGGCTTGTCGGCTTTCTGCGCGGCTCCGGTTTTAACGGCGGGAGCATCGACGACAACCTCGACCCCCGGGCGGACTTTTTGCAATCCGTTGACAATCACGCGATCGCCGGCTTCCAATCCGTCCAGAATAACGATGTTTTTGCCCTGTTCCGTTCCGACCGTGACGATTCTGTTGACGACTTTGTTCTGCGCGTTGACGACATAAACGTTTTTCGACACCGCCGAAGACATCAAAGCCGCCTGCGAAATAACGATTTTTTCAACGGGGGATTCGTATTCCATC
>OQVL01000366.1_pt1 | contig 22966 bp, 36 predicted proteins | sample 1691501 | NCBI WGS metagenome assembly OQVL01 (sample SAMN03418253, study PRJEB22391) | human gut metagenome | biome: human-gut; feature: organic feature; material: feces | host: Homo sapiens | place: Tanzania | collected 2013-01 | reverse complement strand
ATGTACCAAGCACTGCATTGCTCCATATGGATGTACAGACCTACAAGCCAGAAGAATGCCCACTGTGCAAAGCTGGCATTCCAATGACCAAAAGAGGGCGTACTGGAAAACCAGGGGTATAATTTTGCATAAAGGCTATGCATAAAACTTAATAAATGTATAAAACCACCAGACGGGAAAGCTCCTGCCTGGTGTTTTTTGTGGTTCAGTTAAATTCTACACGGAAATACTTATAGGGTTTGCCCTTTTCCTCTGGACGACGGAGGATAGTGATTCGTTTTATAAGCATCTGCCACAGCTCTCTTTGCTGTTCTCTTGGCAGCTCCCAATAGGTTTTTGCAAAATCTTCATCCTGCAAGATTTCGTTCATGACAGGTGGTAGAGCAATCTGCCTTTTGGAAGCAATGGCCAGATCTGTTAACTCCTTTTGCAATCGCTGATAGTCGCTCTTGTAAGTGTCCTTGTCTATAAGCGCATCCAGATACAGATCCTTTAGTCTGCTGAGTTTGCCGTTGATGTTCTTTATTTTTGTATCGTAATTTATTCGCTGGCCTTGCTTACTCTGCAGGTCTGCTTGGTAAGCTTCCAGCAAAGGGAATAGATTCTTTATCAGCCATTTCTCAATTACGGATTCAGATACACCGCCACCAAATTGACAGCCTCCTGCTGCTACCGGCTTCCCTGTGGTGAATTTCTTGCCACAGATATAAACAGGCCTTGTATATTCTCCGGTTTTTTTGGACTTGCCACAGTTTACCACAAGAATATTGCCACAGGAAGGGCAGATAATCTTGCCGTTGAATAGATAGGATATGCCAGTCTTAGAAGGTGGTTTATTTCGTCCCAGAATAGCCTGTACTGCATCAAAATCATGAGGCGGTATAATGGCAGGGCAGTAGTCAGCAATGCCGTAGCGTTCCCCCTTGTAGGTAGGATTGCGCAGGATGCGCCAGACGCGTTTGGCATCAATGCCGAAATTGAATCTGTCCCATACCTTGCTGGCGATGGAGTGGGTGGAGGAGCCTGCCAGAATCTGCTGGAAAATAAACTCAACAATAGGGCGGTCTTTTTCCACAACAATCAGCTTCTTGTTGATAACCTCATAGCCGTAAGGGTGCTTGCCGGTACATTCTTCCCTGCGCCGTTTCTTGCCCTCATTGATGTACTTGATGCGGTCACTGGTCTGATCGGATTCATTCTGAGCTATGGAGAGCTTCAGATTAAGCATTAGGCGACCATTGGTAGTGGTGGTATTATATTCTTCCTGGGTGCATTCCCACTCTACACCATAAGCATCCAGTATTTCTTGTACCTTGTAATAGTCAGCGATATTCCTAAACCATCTATCAAGACATTTCATTAGGATAATATCAATATGGCCGGCCCGCACATCATCAAGGAGCCGTTGAAGCTCTTTGCGCTTGCCTAGCGATTTCCGGGCGGTATTACCATCGTCAGCATAAATATCCACCACAGCATAGTTGTGCTTGGCAGCATACCGTTCAAGGTCGTGTTGCTGCTCACCAAGGGAAAAACCATGCTTGGCCTGTTCATCCGTGGAAACACGAATATAAAGTGCTGCTTTTTTCATAATAAAACACCTCTTTCAGTTAATTTACATTTGGCAAACAGGCCTGAGAGGTGCTATAATCACATTGTGTAGTGTGATTGTCTGCGTACCCCGCAGGCTGTTACATTCGGGCCGTCTCCTGTTGGCGCAGGGGGCGGTTTTTTGTTATCATATATGCAATTATATTTACTGGTGGAGATTTTTATAAGCTGTGTCTCGCAACCGGGACACAGCCTATTTTTTATGGCCGGCAAATCCCACATGGGGAATATCCAGCATTAACAGCTTCCTCTCTGGAGCTCATAGGAATAAAGTTTTCAGGGTGCTTGATAGTCCTGCATCCGTAATAATGAAACTTCATGCTTCTAGGATTGGCAAGATAATCAGTTGCCAGGGCAGGAGTAGCTGCCAAGGTAATAAGAATGGTTGTAATGGCTGCAATAGCGATTTTTTTTATCATAATAAAAACACTCCTTGTTTTAGTAATTATTTCCATTGGGGTCAGTTGTCAACAAATCTTTGACAACTGACTTTTGCCATTTTCGGTATTGTATAAAATAAAACTATTCTGTTCTTCGGATTTGCTCATGTTGATATTCCTTTCTTCCCGTCCTGATGGGCGGGATTTTTTATGCCCTTGCTACATCAGATTTCAAGAAAAGCTTTGTGCGCTGGTAGGTACTTCAACTCCATTTTCCCAAAGCTCTCCTTCAGAGCAATCCAAGTCCTCATTCCAAGACACTCCATAGCCTCCTGGTTCAACCTTTACCATTTGGAACAGGGCAGGCTCCTTCAGTGCCTCAAATTCTGGATAGTCCTTAATGATAGGCTTTACATCAAACTTTTTTATAACTCCGTTTTCAAAGAAAACCAGTAACTGCATATTTGACAATGGCACTACATTAGCAATTTTTATAGACAGCATAAATATCATATCCTTAAGAAACACTAACACCTAGCTCCTGGCATAGTGCTTTTTGCAATACCTTAGAAAAATTTACTTTTCTGGCCATTGCTACATCATTAAGCCACTGGGGAATCGTAAGTGTTTTCTTAACTGCCTTATTGAAATGCTTGGCAGCATATGCCTCCACATCAACAGAAACCATATTAGCAAAGCGGGGAACGGCTCGCTCCTCATCAGTATCGTCCTCACAGTAAATATCCAGCTTATCAATAGGAGTAGGAGCGGGGGCATCATTGCCATCCAGCTTCTCAGAGAATAAATAACCAGCCAGGCAGTCAACAGCCATCTCCATAGCTTCCTGCATATCATCGCCACAGGTAGACAGATGATTAAGGTCTGGGAAAACTACAGAAATACCATTTTCTTCCTGATAGAAAAGCGCAGGATAAACACTCAACATATAAATCATCCTTTCAGATAGCATTTGCCGGACTTACAGCCCGGCTTGCTTAAATATAGATTTCAGGGTTTTGGTTGACAAGTCTTTAGGCTTCTTGTGGAATGTTCTGAAACCGTACTATCAGTGGTTTTGCATTCTATGGCCAAATATGTGTAACTAATCGACATGAAAGAAATATATGTAGAAAAAAATGGTTTTTTTAGACATATATTGACCAAATGTTTATAGTAGGCAGTTGTCAACAAATCTTTGACAGCTCTATGAATCCACATGCGCTCTTATCCAATCCGCTAGCTGTTCACTGCTCATGGAGCCATCGGCAACGGAGATAATAGCATTCTCTAAGTCTTGGTCATTGTAATTCAGCTTTATGGAATTGATTGCCAGATAAACTAACATAGCATGTACGGCAGTCCTTTTATTTCCATCCCGGAAAGGGTGGTCTTTAGCCAAGCCAAAGCAAAGCCTGGCCGACTTATCTATTGGCTCTGGATATAAATCTTCACCGCCAAAGGTTTGAAAAGGTGCGTGTACAGCTGATTCCAACAAGCCTTGGTCGTGAATACCCTTTTCCATAGCGAAAACTCTTTCCAATTCTTCATGGAACAAAAGAATATCGTCTAACAGTAATTGAATGTTTTCAGATACTTCATTCATTTATTCTCCAGCTCCTTATATAAATTGTAATTGCGCTTTAGAATAGCTGCGGAAGCTTGACGAATACGCTGAGCCAGTTCTGGGGAGTTCTGACTGGTAATTATGTGTGGTTCTACCTGTGGCTTATTTTCTTTAATCACATTTTTCATGGTGGTACTTCCTTTCTAGTATGTAAAAACTACCTTAATAGCTGTTTTACTAAAGATAATACTCCTTTGCAAAACGAATAGCCCCTATGCAATAAGCATAGGGGCTATCGTTAGTTCGGGGGTATGACGAATCAATTCCCGAATCGCTCTACGCTTATTGTACTGTATTGTAGATAATGTGTCAATCTTTTTAGCAAGTTGGAATGAGCATAACAAAATAATGCGCTTTAGCTCTCATTCATGGCGGTTGGTTTCGATATAGTCTGCGGAGCATGGCGAATCTATATCCCCGTTTTCTATGTGGTCCAGCTCATGCCTTATGGTTTCCTGCTGCTGCTCATAGGAGCAGTTCTTGTTTACGTATATATTGTAGAATCCGTCGGCATCATCGCAGACGAAGCCCTTTACTTTGGCAGTCAACCCATCAGCTGAGCGGATAATGTAATCAACGCCCTCTATCAGCATATAACATCACCTCCATCAATCATCATCGTCTATAAAAATATTCTGTTCTTTGGATTTGTTTATACTGTAGCAGTGAAATATTATAATTATTCTACGCAAACTTTATAGAAACTCCTACCGAAATCCATTGGGGTTATAATGGATAAAATATGTGCCAACTCATAATCTTTCCATAAGTCTTCATTTGAATGTGAGTACATAACTTCTAGCTTTGTGTTAAATTCATCTTTGTAAAAGTCTGCATAACTATCTTTATTCACTGCTACTCTACTTGTAGGCATGTCCAGGAGACTTAAGCGAATAAAATTATCCATCATAATTTGTAAATCTCTAATTGGAATGTTTTTTAAGGAAGGTATATAATATTTAAAAGCGGTTACTCCTTCATTAAGATCACGTATAATATGGTTTGAAGCTAGATTATAATGTGAATAGTTATCGAAAGAACTCTTTTTCTGGTATCTTATCTGGCAAATCGGCGTAGTATCGGTTAAAATCTTACTTGATTTTAAGAGAAGAGCCTCACTAGGTGTAAGCTGTTTTATTCCTCACCATCATTCATCATCGCCTTTGAGCTGCTTTAGCAGCTTGGTGGCAATCTCCAAATCTTTCATGTTAAACCTGTCGAATATGTCAATATGGCACTTTCTACTACGCAATGTTATAATATAAGAAAAGTATTGTAGAAAGTGAGTTGATGATGATGTACAGATTAATACTCTATTTTGTTACAGTAGCTATGGCTGCAGGTGCAATAATAAGAATATCTGAAAATCCTTGGAAAACAGCCTGTTATTTGATGTTGTTACTTACATTTTGGGATGTTTTCAAAAATTACATACGCAAGTATAATGATAAGTGATCTTAACTGCTCAATACTGGTCTTTAAAGGTTCATCAACGAATGGCGAAATTAAATCTAAAGATTGCTCTAATATAAATAGATATTGGGGTAAATTAGAGTTGGTAACAGGAAATGTGTTTTTAAGCTTTGATAGCAGTTCCTGAATGTATTGTTCAATAGAACCATCTTCATCCATCTCAACAGACAAAATACTATCAATCTGTTGATAAGAATCGGGATGCTCAGTGTGAAGATATTCCAAAGCAGGGAGTATTGCTGACATATTTGATAGTGCGGGAGACATTATAACGGTTGGCATGAAACGCTCTAACTGGAGAAAAGTATTTTGCATCTTAATCAGCGCAGGAACTCTGTTAATATAGTCTAGCGTTCTTTGATATTCAGCCATTGTTTCAGCTATGGACATATATGGTTGTTGACACATTGCAACGGCACTAATCGCAGGGTGGAATGCTTCTGCTGCAGTAGCATACACCGGTGTAAGATGTGCCGTAAGCGCCGCATTCTGCATAGCCAGCGGAGAGTAGGATGGTATGTTCATGCCGTGCTGTAAGGCTTTTAGTGCTGGCATATTGTATATATGTTGTATATTGTTTATCGATGTTAAATAGTTCTCAATGGTAGTCAATTATATTGACTCCTTTCTTATAGCCGTCCTCCTGGGCGGCTTATTTTTTATGCCATTTTCGTGATGTCAGGCAAATGGTATTTGTCGCGCTTTTGACTATGTAATGTTATAATATAAGTAAAAGTATTGTAGAAAGTGAGAAAAACTATGACCGAAGACCATATAGAATCAATTCTCAAATCAATAGCTGCAATATGCTTTATAATCCTTTTTCATATGTCAGATACAGTAACAGATAAGCTGGATGCTGTAATGGGTATTGCAGTTTTCAGCTTTCTGTGGGGACCTTTAAGATAGTCAATATGGCTACAATAACGATTTTAATACCGTTTTTTTCTATAATAAAAAACTCAGGCCAAGCGCTTGACCTGAGTATGCCCGCAAAGAGCTGTGTCTTTGATGATGTCCGCAAAGGACTTGTGTAAATAAATCATACATCAAATATTACTCATAGTCAAGAATAAATGAAATTATCTTTTATACAGTTGTCAATGGCACACATAGCCTCTCGGTCAAGCTTTACACCAGCCAAAGGTGAGGAGGCGCTAATGGGATCCATAATACGGAGTTTACTTTGGCTATTTGTTGTTTTATATCTAATGGTTGTTTCAAAATCATAGAATAACTCCTTTTTTGGAGAAAATAAAAAAGCCGGGACTGAATCCCGGCTTGGCCCCCATATCGCAATGCGACCTTGGGCAGCTCTGTTAGATACAGTATATCTTACCGGGTAAAAAAATGCAATAGATATTTTATTGGTGACTAAGCCCAAAATTATTCCTCTCTCTCCCGTTCTTATAGCCGTCCAGCAGGGCGGCTCATTTTTATTTTTACAATATATACGCAATACATAAAAATATTGTCAAATAAACACGCATAATGTATAATATAATTGTAAGGGGGGATATAATGAAACGGTCAGAGCTTGTAAAAATCTTAAAGAAACATGGTTGCAAATTCATAGAGCATGGAGGCAATCATGACAAGTTCTACAGTCCTTTGACAGGAAAGACATTTCCAGTCTGGCGACACGCCAAGGACATACCGCCAGGCACAGCAAGAGCAATCTTCAAGCAGGCAGGCATTGAGTAACGTGGAAGATGGAGGGGCGATAATTCGCCCCAACCATTGATATATATGTATATATAGGAGAACGATTATGGCTAAGTATATTTTTCCAGCAGTGTTTACATGGAGTGACGAGGATAAAACCTATTATGTAACTTTTCCCGATGTGGATGGATGCTTTACTGATGGAGCTACAGTTACAGAAGCAATGGAAAACGCTGATGATGTATTGAATCTTATGATTCATCATATGGAAACCACCGGTATGGATATTCCCAAGGCAACAGCTTTGGAAGATGTACCAGCTCCCAGCAAAGGTTTTGTAAATCTGATTATGGCTGATACAGTCGCCTATCAGGAAGTTATAGACCGGGAAAACAACCCCATTAAGTATGCCATGAAAAAGGCGGGACTGAACATCAAGAAACTTTCCCTTCTGCTGGATGCACCATATCGCACTGTGCAGGATTGGGTTGCCGGCAAGAGAATGCCGCCATCCTGGTGCCAGAAGCTCATCATCGAGAAAATCGAAACATCAGCATAATTGTTGTTATATAGCTGTGTCTTACAGTCGGGGCACAGCTATTTTTATACCATTTTCGTGGTGTTAGGAAAATGGTATCTCACACTGGCAGTTGTCAATAAATCTATGACAACTGGTTTTCCAACAGTTTCCTTCCACCGTATCCGTCACGACCTTTCTATTTGCCTTATTGATAAAGTCAATTGAATTTTCTAGCCAGATAATTTATAATTAGCTAAAGGGGAGTGGTAGCTATGAAGATACGTGGAGCTTTTAAACTTATATCCAGTGTGGCTATTTTCATGCTTATTTGTTCGCTTATCGCTATGGTTGTATCCGTTCTGTGGTGGTTATTCCCTATATGCAGTCAATCATTTATGTTCAGTGGAAGATGGGTTATCAGTGTTGCCATCACATCTTGGTTGCTGGTGACTAGAAGATTGATTATTAATTAGATTATCAGTTCTTATAAATCCTATTGCTCTTTTTTGAGTAGTAGGATTTTTAATTTTTAGCTCCTCGGCTTTAATTTTCAGTTCCTCGGTACCATGCAGATGATCTAATATTAATTTCAGTATGCCATATATACCAGTTGTTTCAACTGAAATATCCTTAGTTTTTATCTTTCCACCGAATATGGTTATCATGACAACAGCTAATAAACATATAGCATAAGGCTCTCCTAGCAACTCGATAAGACCTGGCGACTGTACGTTAGTCCTCGATTTGATAGAGTCATAAGAGATGGGGCGCTTTAATTCTTTTGAAATAGAATTTAGTTTTTCTAAAATTCCACACATAAATATAGGAATATCAAAGGCGTTTGGACTGTAAGGAGTTTCAATCGACAAAGTGAAATGGGCGATATTGCTCTTTATATAAAAAGAATGAATAGCTCGTTCGATATATTCACTGTATTCATCTACCTGAGATAGTGTCTGTTGATTTCTGAAAAATGTGTACAGCTTTGAATCTACCCTATTTTTCTCAATACCTGTAATCCATTCCACTTTTCTGCGACGAGTAAAAGGGCATTTCCCTTCGTCAATATCCTCAGAGGAAATATTCTCTATATATACAGTATCATCTGTTATATAGCCAAACGCAAACTTTGCAGATGCTTTTGATGGAATGACTACAATATCATCCTTTTTTATTTCCATGCAGAATTTATATACCTGATTCAGTATGCGAGTAGCTTGTGCATGATTATCCTTTATTTTGTCTATAAGTTGATCGGTTCTATCTGATTCAGCTACACACGGAACATCTTCATGTCCAATGCCTACAAAACCATCAAGAAAAAATTCATCAAAATAACTACCGGATTGCGTTCTTATAAACCAGTAATGTCGATTGTCGTCAATGGTATGTACTGGCAATCCTATATATTCTAGAATTTTAATTAGATCTGTCTCCATAATATCTTGAGCCATAAAATAATCATTCCTTTCGTCAACGTTTTATGCGATGCCGGAGCTTGTAGAGGAGGAGGTTGGGGATGCCTGTCTTTTTTCCTGTCGAGCCATCTGGATGAGCTGCCATTCTTCGTCTGATAGCTCCGCTGGGTGGGAATTATCAGCTGGCTGGGCTGAATTTTCCCCAGCTGGAGAAGCAGGCTGATGGCAGCTATCCAAATTAGCAATATTACCATTTTTCGATGTGTCAGACTCTGACACATCATTTTTTTGAGTTTTTTATATTGGTTCAAACGCCGAGCTGGGTTTGTAAGGCTTGTCGGAGTGTATGGGAGAAGTTGATATGTCTTGCTTCTGCAAGCTCGTTGAGATACCAAGGAATAGTTAGAGTTTTCTTGACGGTGCGATTGTCCATCTTTGCACGAATAGGGAACATATTCACATCGACGATACAGATAGCATCTCCAGTATTTAAGGATAGTCTATCTGTAGGGGTAGCAGCAGGAATATCTTCGCCGTCATGCTCAAGCTCCCAAAGGTATTCCTGAGCTGCTGCCTTGCCAAGCTCAACGGCTTTTTCAACGGTATCGCCGCTGGAAGCACAGCCGGGAAGGTCTGGGTAGTAAAGGCAATAATTGTCCTCGCAGTGTTCAATAACAGCGGGGTAAATATAATGGTCTGGGAAATTCTTATACATGGCAATTCCTCCTATGGGGGCAGGGCTTAAATAAGCCCTGCCTGTTGCAAGATTGATTTTTCTGTGCCTGGTGCAATGGTATCACTGAGTTTGTGCGGTGCAATGATTATGCAGCCTGGCTTGGTTGGGTGCTTGAATTTGCGGTGGCTTCCACGTTGTTTGACTTGCTTCCAGCCATCCGCCTCAACAAGTTTGATAATGTCCTTAAATTTTCTTGGCATTCATCACCCCTCCTTTAATTACATTATATAATACGTGCTATATACGTGTCAAGAAAAATCTACGTATATTATACGTAGATTTTAGGGGGTTGGTTGTATTGCTTTTATGTGATAGTTCCTTTCAATTAGCCGCCCTGGCAGGGGCGGCTTTTTGTTAGCTAATTTCTTTTTCTTTGGCGATGCTTCCAGAGGCGGATGCTTGTTGCTCCGCTTCTTCTGCTTTAATCTCCTGTAGGAGATTGTAATCATCCATAGATAGTGTAGCAGTAATGGTAGTTTCGTCATTCTTTTTTTCTGCTTTTTTCCCCTGCAAAGCACTGGCCACAGACACTATATAGTCCACTACTGCATCCTTGGCAGTGGCAGGGAGCTGAAGCCACTGCTTGGCAAATATCATCTGGGACTCTGACAAATCATACATACCAGCCAGCTTGTCAAGAATAGCCTCCTCGTCGCTGGTGTACATATCCCCTTTGCCCTCAGTAAGCCATTTTTCAGAGATGTTAAAAACAGTGCAGATTAATTGCACTACACGTTGAGTAACAGGATTGCCAGCTTTTTCTATATAACTAGCCTGAGAAACTTTTATACCTATTTTTTCTCCAAAATCAGTCTGGTTCAACCCTAGTTCTTTTCTTAATAATTTGATTCGTTCATTAATAGTCATGGTCATAACCTCCTTAATAATATAATATTACGAAAATCGAAAAAATGCAATAAAAAAATATTGACAAGTTGCGAAAATCGGAATACAATATAAATGAAAATTACGAAAATAGAAATTACAGAGAGGAGAGATACCATGAGAAACGGAATTAAGATTCCAGCAGGCCTGGAAAAGATTTTTAACATCGTCAAGGGCCTTGACTCTGAAAGTCAGGAACAGGTACTTCGTTCCGCCAGCATTTATGCCTACGGACGTGCCAGCGGTCGCACCGCCGATTACTCCGAGGGCTTTGCCGATGGCTATGCCAAGGCCAAGGCTGAACTATCAGCCCATGCCTAATCATCAAATGACTGCTCTGCAGTCTACAGCTCCCGGCACCCCCCTATATATACATTCGCAGCGTACAAAATCCCAAAATTAAAAGCCGGGGGTTGTGAACTGTAGAGCAGAGAAGAAAAATTGTTGGCACAGCAGGTACCTGCAGTATAGACTGCACCCTCCTTCAGACGGTGGAGGGGATAAGCATTGTTAGTTTTTTCGTAAAATTTTTTCGGGACAATGCTGCTGCAGGTATCCGCTGTGCCAGCAAGATAAGCGTGTCAGACTCTGACACATGAAAAAAGCCCCGCCGGGCGGAGCTAGGAAAGGAGGGAGCCTATGAAATGCTTTTTCCGTATGCTGGAGGAGCATGAAATATTAATTCCATGCACTGTAGCAGTAGTGACAACGGTGCTCATTAATCTTTTAGCAAAATGATAATGAGATTTGTGATTAATGATACAACAATGGGAGCGGGAAATGGCATAGAGCCTATTCTTTAGTCGCAAGCTGAAATATATACGCCCGCTGGTTGTTATGGAGTATACACCATTTTGATATAGTTTCCGTCAATTGACGAGAATACAAGAGAAAGGATGAGAAAGATGTTCGATTATTCAGTAATTTGTCAAATACTTAAGATAGTCTTGCTGGTTCAGGTTACATGGGTAGCCGGAAACCAAATTAGAGATATGATTTTTTCCAGCATGTCCTTTGTATATGCGGAAAAAAACAAAAGATGGCTGAGAAGTATGGTACAGGCAGGTATATGTATATGCGGCCTAGGTTATTTTACCACAACCATGCTGGATGCCTTGGCAGTTATATTGTGTGTAACTGTCTGGGGCGCAATGGCATATCTAACATATTTCACAATCATAATACATGCCCTAAAAAGCGGAACACTAAAGGACATATCCAATGCCTGCCCTCCTAAACTAAGAGAGTCCTTACTTAGAAGCCTTTCAAGCAGTACTGAATTTAACAGTTTGCTGGGGAAATACCACAGGCAAGCTGACGAAAAGAAAGACCGAATTCAGTAATATATGCCTTGTATGAGGCTATATCAATGCCGGAAGGTGGCACGTCTATGAAGGCGGATTTAAAGTAATCAGTATGGCGGAATTGGTCGACAAGGGGAGAGTTTCGTTCCATTCTAATCGTTCCTAAATTTCTGGTAGGGATATAGATAATACCAAGACGCTCCAGGTTTCCAATGGACATAGAAATATCACGACTGTACTCAGGATGTTGGTTTGTTATGTAAATATCCAGGATAGGAATAGAGTCAGCTTGACTATTGGTTTTTCTGGAACAGTGCAACAGTGTTGTAGGATTTTTTAACTCCATAAGAATTTTTGCATCAAGGGGTGAAAGCTGCTTGGCTATATCCACAAAGGCACGATGAACATCATTAACTTTTCGTTTATCTAGGGATGCATGAAGAATATTGTTGAACATATCTCTTACAACATCACCATCAGCGTAGTTTTGATAGTCATGAAGAATGTTGAGGATTACATCTTGGGGTGGATTTTCATTAAGGTGTTCTTTGGGAATATTAAATTCCTTGTAACCCCATTTTATTATCTGCTTTGTAATCTCAACTATACCAATAGCGGAAGCATTAACAATTATATCCGCAATGATTGAGTCCATAGTATATCACCTCTTACAAACAAATATATCAAAATAATCTTTTAGCAAAATGATAATGAGATTTGTGATTTTGGAGACTACTTATCACCATAGTGACCTTTACAGGCTGCTATATAGATAGTGGTTTCATCAAAGCGGTATATCAAGCGGTCTTTTTCGGAAATGCGGCGGCTCCAGTAGCCGGATAGATTGCCCTTTAAGGATTCAGGTTTGCCAAGTCCCTCGTTGCCATTGCGTTCAATGTCAGCCAGGAGGGAAGCAATCTTCTTGGCAGTCTTGCGATCCTCCCGCATCCAGAGAAGAAAATCCTGCCAGGCATTATCAGAAAACATTTTATTCATTCAGCATATCCTCCAGCTCAGTATTAGTTACTTGATGGGTACAGCCGGCTTCAAGCTGACGGACACCTTCCAATATATGCTGGTAGTTCTGGCGGTTGCTGACGATAAAAAGATTCTCCATGAGGTTGTTGTAGGCTTCAAGACTGAGCATGACAATGTTTTTCTCGTTCTTGCGGGTTACTACTACAGTTTCCATATCATCAGTAGTAAGGTCGCAATACTGTTTGAGGTTATTTCTGAGAGTCGAATAATTTACAGCTAGCATAATAACACATCCTTTCTGAGTATATTGTACAAAATATTGTGCAATATGTAAAGAAAGAATCAAAAAGCTCCGCCGGGTGGAGCTAAGGAAAGGAGGGAGAGGGGGCGAGAGACGGCCCGAATGTAAAGCACACTACCCAATATTCTATTTGGAAAGGAGTTGGTTTTATGGAAACCAGGAATCCAAACTTAGTTGGATTTGATCCGGTTAAGTTCATCACAGTGTTAGCCGAGCTGGCAGGTCGCGCCAAAGGCCTGCAGGTCAAGGTAACAGTAACCAAGAAGCAGGATGTAAGCAAGGAAGGGCGGGCAGGATGATGAAGAGAAGAGTGCATTGGAAAAGAGCGGTAGGGGCTGTTGCTGGGGGTGCCTTGGCGGTGCTCCTGCTGACAGGGTTCTATGATGGCCCTCAAAAGCTGGTTGAAACCACATATGAGGTTCAGGCTGGTGATACCCTGCGGGACATCAGCGAGAAATTTTTACCCCTGAATACTGGGGGCAGGCGGTACATCCTCGAATTCGAGGAAGGGATTGTGGAGCTCAACCCAGAGCTCCAGCAGGATAGAGGCAAAATCTATCCAGGCCAGAAAATCCGCATTAACTATTGGGTTAAGGGGTAAGGCTATGACAGACAGAGGAATTACATGGGCTTGTGCCGTTGCTATGTTGCTGATATGGATTTTGCTATAAAAAAAGGAGCTGTCTGAACGAATCAGACAGCCCCTTAGTTTGACCTGATTAGATTATAACACATAAGGGGGATTTTTCAAAATGAAAAAAGATTGGATATATATAAGAGCAGTAAGGGTGCTTATCCCTAGGGATTTCATGAAATATGGCAAGCTGCAGGAGATTAAATCTTGGGCTGATAATGTTGCCGAGATAGTGGATGAGATGAATAAGCATACAGGCATTAAGGTAGGCATGCATATAGAGGGTGATTATGTGTTTGTAATGTGTCGGAATGACACGGAAAACGAAAACGTTTGCGACTTTCTTAGTGACAAACTGTCTAATGTGGATATATGCAAGCCATTTCCAAGCATTGAGAAAAAGACTTATGAAGGTATATGGGGGCCATATATCCGTCATTGATGAATGGAGGAATGTTTTATGGGTAACGTAGATAAGGCTAGGAAGAAGCTGGAGCAGGAGAATCTTACAGCTGGCAGTGCTAAGGATAGAGTCAGAGAAATTTTGTTTTTGTGGCTGGAGGCTTCACCCGATGAGGCTGCTGAGCTGATATTGACAAAGGACAAAACGGCAGGTGGAGCATATACCGCCATGAGAGAAAATGCCAGCAAAAATAGAGGTAGTGCAAGCTGTGTATGTACACCGCCGGAGGAGTCGGTAAGTACTATCTTGGAATACTTCGGCATGAAAGATGTTCAGCAGAAGCTGGAGCATGGACTCTTGTATAAAATGATGATGGCAGCCAGCAAGAAGTTTAAGCCGTATGGAATGACAGAGCCAGCTATAGAGAATCCGCATCCGGTTGCGGAAGCAGAAACTAAGGCAGAGGCAGAGATTGAGGCCCCACTACATAGAGTGGACTTATCAGCATTTACTATGGAGGGATTGCTATGACTGTGGATGAGGTACTATCCCACTTTCCTGACGAAGTGCCAGCAGAATTTATCCATGAAGCTGATAATGTCAGGCCTATATATTTATTCCAGACAGACAAAGAAGGAAATACCGTCTGCGGTAATTGCGGTAGTCGATTTCAAAGATATGAACCACATCTTACAGTGCGAAAGTGTCCCTACTGCCAGAAATACGGCAAAGTGGTACACATGACAAAGTACCACAAGTGGGAAGCATTGAGTCTACGGCATGGTTGCTTGACTTATCATTGGGCGCCTTCTGTGATTAACCCAGACATATTGACATGCACAGTTATATTGAATTTCTATTGGTTTCCTACTACGGAACCTTGGGCATCAAGACCTTATAGGTATGTTGATGCAAGGTATATATTTGTGCCCGGCAAGGGAGGGTACCATATATCAAGAGAAAGCCGGTTTTATCCAGAGAATTTCTATGATGGTAAATACTTTGCTAGATGGTCTCCGTCACCGGATGAAGCAGATTGGGTTCTACGGAAAAGCTGCAGGGATAGGATTAACGCATATACTGCAACAACCAAAATAGTCTCTGTGACATATCCACAGGGGATTGCAGATGCTGTGGAGGGACATGCCTTGCAATATGTATATGCTTCAATGAAAGAGTGTATCAATACAGCCTTTAGCCCTGTGCAAGTGCTGCATACAATAGCCAAGTACCCACTACAAATAGAGTATCTGGCTAAGTGTGGTTTCAAAGATGTCCTGTCAACCAGCCTTAAAGCTGGTGACGGACTAGGAGCTGTGTTTAATATGCGTGCCAATACACTCAAAGGTATCTTACGGGGAAAATTTTCCAAAGAAGATATGGAGTATATCAAACAGCACCGCATAGATTTACGGACATTACAGAGATACCAGAGAATCAGGAGACATCCTGCGGGGGTAGGCATAACTCTGGAAATAGTGAACAAAGAGTTAAATTTGTGGACATTCTATACCCTAGAAGCGATTATGGAACATGTGAAGCTGACGAAAGCACTATCGTACATAAGCAAAGAAAAGTCCAGCATAACTACTTATGCAGACTACCTGCGGGACTGCGAGGAGCTGGAAATGGATTTCACAGAAAAAGCTACACTATTTCCAAAAGGATTAGAGAAGCTCCATGTGGAGCTTCAGAAGCAGATAAGACACAAGCGGGATGAAGAGGCTCAACTCGAATGGACAGAGAGACGAGGTAGGCTAAAGGCTAAATACAGCTTCAAGGCGGATGGTTATGCAATTGTAATTCCGGAGGAAATAAACGACTTAATCCGGGAGGGCAAGGATATGCATAATTGTGTGGGGAGCTATATTAGCAGAGTAGCTACCGGAAAAACTGATGTAGTGTATATCCGTGATACGGCCGAGATAGATAAATCTTTAGGCACGATGGAGATATGTAACGGCCGTATCATCCAGGCCAGAGGCAAATATAATCACGACTTACCCAAAGAGGTACAGGATTTTGTAGATAAATTCCGCAAGGAAGTCTTGAAGAAAAAGAAAGGCAGGAAAACAGCGTGAATGAAGTAACGAAAGAAAGCCAATTGCCAGCAGAGCAGACATTGACTCAGTTGGCAGCTGAAATAAATGCCATAAAGAATCATGTTCGAGAAACAGTGTATATTGCCACCTGTCGTATTGGTGAGAAATTGTTGCTGGCCAAAGGGGCTGTAGGGCATGGCAATTGGGGCCGATGGCTAAAGGATAATGTAGATTATTCGGAAAGAACCGCTCAGAATATCATCACCATATACAAAAACTTCAATAATAAAGAAACAAAGTTATTTGGCACGGTGCCGGATGCAGAGCTTCTGGGCAAGCTGAATCAGAGCCAACTTTTAGCGCTATCTTCTATTAAAGATGAAGAGAAGCGCACTGAGTTTATGAATGAGCACAAGGAAGAGCTTCCAGATATGAGCAAGCAGGAACTGACTAAAGCTCTAGTTGAATTGAAAGAAGCCAAGGAAACTGTGACCAAAAAGGATGCAGAGGTAAAAGCTTTGCAGCGCGACCTAAGCCGGGCGGATAAGCAGCATGAGGCTATGGCCCAGGAAGTAGAAAAGTATCAAAATCTGTTTGAAGATACAAAGAATCAGCTAGAGGAAGCCCAAAAGGCACCAATAGAAACTACTACCGTTACCGTTGAGAAGATGCCAGAGGATAAGGCGAAACAGTTAGAAATGTTACAGGCCAGGGTGGCGGAGCTGGAAGCGGCAAAGCCAGAGCGGACTCCAGAAGAAAAACAGTTGATACGGCACTATGAAAACATTCGTACTGAAATAGAAGCATTACTAACGCAACTTAGTTATATAGAAGGGGAAAAGAAATATAACTACGGCATGGCGGTTAGAAACTTAATGAAGGGCGTTCTGGAAATGACATCCTGGGCGGAATAATTATATAGAAAGTATTTGTCTCAAAGGGTTCGGTGGAGCCCTTTGGGGCTTGTACTAGGGTAGTAACAAGTAACGGAAAGAAAAAATAGTAAATGAGTTTGGGGTATAGGGAGTTATGAAGAACATCATCAGGAAAGTTAGAAGAAATAGTTCCAAACAGAACACCAAAGCAGATTACATTCAGGTGTCTTATTTCAATTTTGCTGAGGGTGCTCTTCCCGGGTGGGGCCCTAGAAAGTATCGGGAGTCTACTCCTAAGCAAAAGAGACTTAATGCCAAGAAAGCTAAGAGATATTTTGAGGCTCTAGTAGAAGCCAATTTTAAGGGTAATAGAGATTTGGTAGTACACCCTACTTTCAGTGAAGATAATTATCCAGAGTCTGAGGAGCAGGCCCATAAGCTGGTGAAGAACTGGATAGCAAGATTAAATTATCGTCGTAAGAAGCTGGGGCTGGAAAATTGCAAGTACATCATAGTCTTTGAGAAAAGCCCTAGAGGCAGAATGCATTTTCATGTGCTGATGGATGGACAGCTCTCAAGAGAGGTAGTCGAAACTACTTGGCGGCTAGGCTACTGTAATGCAGACCGTCTGAGAAGCGACCCGAAAATAGGGTTGCAAAAAATCATTAGCTATCTTTCTAAGGGTGGCATAGATGCAGAAAAGAATACAAAAAGATGGGTGCCGAGTAAAGGCTTGATTAAACCTTGGGTGTCTTGCAGCAAAAACACAAAAATATCCTGCAAGCGTTTTGAGTTGTTGAAAAATATCCCTGAGGACTCTGAATTTTTCAGGGCAACCATCGAAAAGGATAATCCGGGCTACGAGCTGCAGGATGTGGAAAGGAGCATAAGCGAGGAAACAGGGCAGATGTACCTATTCTGTCGGATGCGGCTAAAGCCAGCGGTGAAGAAAAAAAGAAAGGCATGTGAGAAAAATGTATGACGAAAAAGGAGTTTGGCAGTGTAGCAGTTTCCAAGACTGTTTTCAGTGCCCTTTTCCTGATTGTATAAAATCAGGCTTTATCAAAACCATTGATGCAAGACATGGGCCGAGAATATGCGCCCGCCATCGTGAGGAATTAACTCCTGCTTATTACAGAACAGGAAGCATTAAATATAGATATTGAGGCTGGGGTAGGAAAGAGGAGACAAGGAGAAATGAATTTATTTACATTATCGGAGAGTATGGACAATGACAGAAAGCAGGCCAGATGGTATATACTCAATTACGAGGAGGCACGCAGGAATTATGAGCAAAGCAAGGCAGAGGCCTTGTCACCTCCGAATACTACCAATCAGAATGCTGGCGGTCATGGTGGCAGTGTCAGCAGTCCCACTGAGTTGAAAGCCCTCCGTAGTATCACATATGACCGAGAGCACAAGGAATATTTCTGGCTAAAGGCTGTGGAAATCCTACAGCGGACTCTTAGTCCACAGCGTGTGCTTTTCCTAAAGGTTCGCAGACAAGCAGAACTGAATAGAGGAACTACAGCAGGCAGGCCAGCGTGGATTGCATATACACAGACTCATTACATGAGTGAGTTAGAGAAAACATTTATACAGGGCGAGGCACAGATTAGCGAACGGAGAATCAAAACTATGTGGGCTGATATGGTGAACAAAACTGTAGAGATATATCTGCGAATAAAAAAATAATAAAAGACATGTCCCAAATTATTGGATTTATGTGTTATTATGTTATTGTGCATGAAATGGTTCATGAGTAGAAATTTATATTTGAATTGCTATAAAGGGCATCTCTATATGGAGGTGTCCTTTTGTATTGCAGCCCCCCGGGTGTTGCGGGTCCTCCCTGGGGGCTTTGCGTCCTCGGGTCTGCGAGTCGCGGAATTTCTCTGCGTGTGATCAAAAAAAACAGGTTGACAATCTGACAAGGAGGTAGGGAGGCGGCGGATATAGAAGCGAAGAAAACCAACAAAAAAACGCGTGCGCGCGTCATAGTTGAAGAAAAGTTTGTTTTTTCCACTGCTGATACCTGTGAGTTTTTTGATATTTCTCGTGAAACTTTGTCAAATTGGCAGAAAAAAGGAGCACCCAAGCTCAATCGTGGCAAATGGGACATCCGCGCTATCATGCAATGGCGTTATGACATGGGTGGTCAGACAGAGAGTCCAGAAACAAGAAAGCTTAGAGCTGAAGCGGATTTGAAGGAGGCAAAAGCCCAGCAGGAAAAGATAAAATTGTCTGTGACAAAAACGGAATATGTGTCAGCTTCCTATGTCCAAAAAGAGCTGGCCCGCTTGTTGACAAATTTGAAGAAAAGTTTGCTGGCAATATCCCACAATGTGGCTTCTGATGTGGGTTCAGCGGATTATGAGATAGCTGAAATGGTGGAAAAGTCTATTGACAAACGCGTAAGCGAAGCTTTGAAAGAGCTTTCAGAGGGGCGGTTATATGGCACGAAAAGAAAAAAAGCAAAATGAGTTGGAATATCCGTCTTTTATCGAAAATGCCCTCAAAGCCCTGCACCCTCCTGAAAGATTAACAGTGTCTGAATGGGCAGATAAACATAGGATTTTGTCGGAGCTGGATAGTGCATCCCCTGGGCGGTGGCGCACTAGCAAGACACCATACCTAAAGCAGGTTATGGATAGCTTTAATGAGCCGTCTGTACATGATATTACATTTTGTGCCGGCTCCCAGCTAGGCAAGACTGCTGCTGAGCAGAACATGATAGGATTTTGCATTGTGCAGGATCCGGGGCCCATGATGATTGTATATCCTACTGAGAAGCTGGCCAAGTTTACCAGTGAAAAAAGACTGCAGCCCATGTTTGAGCTGACACCTTCCATCCGGGACAGGTTTTTAGTTCGAGAAAGTAAGGATTTGGAGCTGAGTTTTGACGGAATGTACATAGCTTTGGTGGGAGCCAACAGCCCATCTGATCTGTCATCCCGCCCGGTGCGGTATATTTTCTTTGACGAAATAGACAAATTCCCTGCCTGGTCTGGTTCAGAAGCCTCTCCTTTGGAGCTGGCTGAGGAAAGAACCAAGACCTTTTATAATGCCAAAAAGGTGAAGGTATCTACCCCAACACTGAAAAGCGGTTATATTTGGCAGGGGTGGCTGAATGCAGATGTACAGTACAGGTATTATCTTCCTTGCCCTTACTGTGGGGAAAAACAAATTTTGGAGTTTCCCCAGATTAAGTGGCCAGAGGAAGCGGATGCCAATACTGCCTCAGAAACAGCTTGGTATGAGTGCAAATATTGTCACCAGCAGATTGACAATAGGCAGAAAATACAAATGCTTCGAGATGGGGAATGGGTTGGAGAAAAGAAATGCAGTGGCAAGGTGCATAAGGTGGCTTATCACCTATCGTCCTTGTACAGTCCTTGGCTAACCTTTGGTGATGTGGCTGCTAAATTTTTGTCCAGCAAGGATACCCCGTCCCTTTTGATGAACTTTATTAATTCTTGGTTGGCTGAGCCTTGGGTTGATAAATCCAGCAGAATGCAGAGTGATGTGGTTATGGAGAAGCAACTGCCTTATGACAGAGGCAGGATGCCGGCAGAAGCACAGATTTTGACCTGCGGTATTGATGTTCAGCTTGACCATTTTTGGTATTCAGTAAGAGCCTGGGGACCACATTTGAAAAGCTGGCTGGTTGATTATGGCAGAATAGAAACCTGGGCGGATGTGGAGAATGTGGTCAATCGCAATTATGCGGATATGAATGGCGAGATACGCAATGTTAATCTGGCCTGTATGGACTCTGGTTATAACACTGATGAAGTCTATGCTTTCTGTGCTCAGAATATGAATGTGGTTGTACCTACCAAGGGAAGCTCAACCCCATTAAAGTCCAGATACAATGTGACGATTTTGGACAAGGGCAAGGGCTTTGGCCTAAGACTTTATACCTTTGATCCAAATCAGCTAAAGAGCTTTATTGCTTCCAGAATGTGTATAGATGCAGGCTCTCATGGTTCATGGAATGTCTATCAGGACATTGACAGGGAGTATTGTGATCAGATATGTGCTGAGCAGTTGGTGGAAAAAAAGGATAAAAAAGGTAAAATCACAACATCATGGGAAAAGGTCAGCAGTCATGCCCAGAACCATCTGCTGGACTGTGAAACCAATAATGCGTTGGCTGCTGAGATATTGGGAGTCAGGTATCTCATGGAGCAGGAGACAGATAATAATAGCGGCATTCAGCCAGATAAGCAGGAAGAGGATTGGTTGGGGCTGGATGATGATTGGCTGTAAAGGAGGTGAACAGCTTGGAAATGGAAAGACTTAAAACACAGCTTGAAGGAGTAAGGGCGGCTATTGCTGCCATTGAGGGAGGTGCGCAGGAGTACCAGATTAACAACAGAAGGCTGGTAAAGGCAGATTTGACTGCCTTGTATAATCGTGAAAATGCCTTGGAAACAAAGATAGCGCGTATAGAAGGCAGTGACATCTATTTTGCCGAGCTGGGGCGTTTATGAGATTGCTGGAAAAAGCTATTGCCGTGATTTCTCCCCAATGGGCTTATAAAAGAGCCATGTACATGGAGGGAATAAGAGCCTATGAAGCAGGGGAAATCAATCGGTTTAACGGTGGCTGGACTCCTGTTAATGCTGATACAGAGAATACTGATAAGAGTCAGCGCGACCTTATCAAGGCTAGGGCAAGGTATCTGGAAAATAACAGTGATATTGCAGGAGCTGCCATATCTGGTATGGTGCGCAATGTTATTGGCACTGGTATCAAGCCTCAGGCTTGGACTGGCAACGACAAGCTGAATTGCCAGATTGAAGCTCTTTGGGAGGAATGGATAAGCAAGGACAATTGTGATATAACAGGCCAGCAGTCATTTTATGAAATGCAGGCTATGCTGCTTCGTCGCAAGATTGTCGATGGTGAGATTCTAGTGAAAAAGGTGGTATCTCGCAGGGGAAAATTCCCGCTTCGATTGCAGATAATCAAATCTGACCTTTTGGACTCTCAATTGTTATTTGCACCTAAAAGCAATCATGTTATTCGTTCTGGTATAGAGCTGAATGATCAGCTAAAGCCTTTGGCTTATTGGCTGGATAAAAAGTCACCGGATGGATATGTACAGTTTGATCCGGAGCGGGTGCCAGCAGATAGGATTATTCATCTGTGGACCAAGAATCAACCCGACCAGATTCGGGGCATGTCGGATTTGACACCGATTATAAAGCGATTGAAGGACACACAGGATTATCTTGATGCTGAGACTGTTAATGCTAAGATAGCTGCCTGTTTCTCTGTATTCATCACGCAGGATGGTATTCCTTCTGGTGTTGGCCGTTATGGCAATGCTAAGGATTCAGAGGGAAAGCAGCTGCAGAGTATTCGGCCGGGCATGGTTAAATACTTGAATCCTGGGGAAAAGGTAGAAACTGCCAATCCGTCAAGGAGCATTACCAGCGCTAAGGATTATGTAGCGTTGCAGGAGCGCTTGGCAGGGGCAAGCCTTGGCCTGTCCTATGAGCTTATGAGCCGGGATTTTAATAATGCTAATTTTTCCAGTGCCCGCCAGGGATTGCTGGAGGATAGAAAAACCTTTGAGCCATTGCAGGAGTTTGTGGCCAGCCACTTGTGTATGCCTATTTATGCAGAATGGATGGATATGTGTGTAACTGCTGGGCTGCTAAAAATCCGCGATTATTGGCAAAATAGGGATAAATATCTAAAGGTTCAGTGGATGTCGCCAGGTATGAACTGGATTGATCCTGAAAAAGAGGTTAAAGCCGACATATTGGCTATTCAAAATGGTGGCAAGACGATGGCGCAGTGGTGTTCTGAACGTGGTTATGATTGGCGGGAACAGCTGGCGCAGATGGCATTGGAAAAGAAAACTGCTGAGGATATGGGATTGACTTTATCAATTCATACACCGGTATCGGTGCAGGCTGCCATGAGCAATCATACTGATGACTCCCAGCAGGGAGAAAAGGAGGAAACAAATAATGCCGAAGATAAAGAATAAAAATGAACCTATGCAGCGTACTATGCTGGGTGGATTTGCTTTTGTCCGAACCAATGAGAGCGAGACTGAGGGCGAAAATCCTGAAAGCAGAACTATAGAGCTGTCTTTTT